>Ga0114951_10004354_pt1 | contig 13885 bp, 11 predicted proteins | sample AM7aDNAmetaG_FD_88677 | JGI IMG/M metagenome (GOLD analysis project Ga0114951, IMG submission 88677) | Freshwater microbial communities from Finland to study Microbial Dark Matter (Phase II) - AM7a DNA metaG | ecosystem: Environmental > Aquatic > Freshwater > Lake | place: Finland: Lake Alinen...
AGACGATCTCCAGCCTGCCACCCGGATTCGCCGGCAGCAATTTCTGCTCTGAGATCCTGGTTTCCGCTGATGGCCACTTCATCTATGCGGGAAACCGCCTTCACGACAGCATCGGCATCTTCTCCGTTGGCAACGACGGCGAGTTGACCTTCGTCGGCGAGGAATGGACGCGTGGGAGCTACCCGCGCAGCTTCAACTTCGACCCCACCGGCCGGTTCCTCTACTCCTGCAACCAGCGCGGTGACAACATTACCGCCTTCCGCGCGGATCGCAAAACGGGCGGTTTAATTTTTACCGGTCATTACGCCCCCGTCGGCAATCCTTCGATCATCGTCTTCCTCGATCTTGCGAAGGCGGGATAGGCTCATGCAGACATCGTGAATGGTGAGCCAGTCCAGCCAATCGCGTTCGGCGAGCAGTGAGGTGACTTCACTTCTTGCCATCATCATGCCATTATTTGGCTTATGACAAGACTTGGGATGATCCCCCTGACACAGAACTTCCCAATAAATGTTAAACAATTCGCAAATAGTGGGTTGTTAATCTCTCCCCCGTTGGGGCATTCTCCCGGTGGCATGAGGACTGCAAATCGTGTTGAGAACAGAGACTCGCATGGAGGCCAAAGGAGGCTCGCATGATGTTCGTGGCAGGAATCAGCTTCAAGACCACATCCGTCGCGTTACGCGAGCAACTGGCCGTCACTCCGTCGCGTCTCATGGAGACCGCCACCCGCCTCAAAGAGCGGGGCGGCCTGTCCGAATTGGTCCTGGTCTCCACCTGCAACCGGGTGGAATTGTACGGCGTGGCCGATCACGCCGGGGGGCTGGCCGCTCTGCTCGGATCGCTCGCCCCCAGCCAAATGGATGTCTCCCCTTGCGTCTATGTCCATACGGAGGAGGCCGCCGCCCGCCATCTCTTCGCCGTCGCCAGCGGCCTGGATTCGATGGTGCTGGGTGAAACGGAAATCACCGGCCAGATCAAAACCGCCTACGAGGCCGCGCGCGCCGCGCATCTGACGGGGCGGGTCCTCAATGGCGCCTTCCAACGCTCCTTTCAGGTGGCCAAAGCCATCCGCACCCAGACGCAAATCGGGCGGGGCGCCACCTCGGTCGGCAGCGTCGCGGTCCAGTTGGCCGAAAAAATCTTCGGCGGCGATTTTCACGACAAGACGGTGATGATCATCGGCGCCGGCAAAATGGGGGAAGCCTGCATCCGCCACCTCGTCAAAAAAGGCGTCCGCTCCATTATCGTGGCCAACCGCACATTGGAACGCGCCGACGAACTGGCCCGCGAATTCGGGGGGCGCGCCGTCAATTATATGGACGAGGGCTTTGCCGCCATGCGGGAGGCCGACATCGTCGTCAGTTCAACCGGCTGTCCTGATACGATCCTGAACCGGCAAGACGTGGAGGCGGTCATGAGGCAACGCCCCAACCGCCCGTTGTTTCTCATAGATATCGCCGTGCCGCGGGACATCGCCGCCGAGGTGCAAGAACTGGACAATGTTTTCCTCTACAACATGGACCACCTGGAACAACTGGTGCGCGAAAATACGCGGTTGCGGGAGCAGGAAGCCGTCCGCTGCCGCGACATCATCGGCAGGCGCGCCATCGAGTTGATGGCCAAACTCAGCGCAGTCCCTGGAAAGCCGGAGGCGCCCCGGCTTGAACCCAAAATGGGCTGGGTTTTTCCAAGTCCCATGGCTGGTTACGCGAAGTGATTTTCACAACGAACACCCAAGACGGCAACCCCCGGAACACCCGACAAAATTCATATCATGAAAACAAAAAATCGAACCGGAAAGGCGCCATTCTGCCTGTTGACAACGGCTCTCATAAGCATGGCCGCCGCCCTGGCGGCTGGGGCGGCGTCTCCACCTTCTCCGTACCTCCTCAATGCCAGGGTCATCCCGCGGCCCCTGACTCCCGGGGATGTCACACTCTATAATCTTCCGGCCAGCACCGAGTATTCGGGCGGGTTGAACACATTGGGCATCGGCACGCCGGCCTACCTGGAGGTTGATGTGACGACCAACACGGCATACGTCGCGACCATCACCAATATCACTTGGGCTTTGACGACGAGGCCGATAGCGTCCCAGGCGGTGTTGACTGCCAACACATTTCCCACGAATTTGCCCGTTTATTTGCCCTCGGACCGCCTGGTTTATCAGGTGGCCCCGGTGGCCGGACGCATGGTGCTGCGCCCGGACATGACGGGCCAGTACACGGTGACCGCCACGATTTCCACCACCAGCGGAAAGACAAACGCGAGCGTGAATCTCAACGGGGAAAAGTACATGGGCGTTGAAGTGTGCGCGTCGTGCCACAGCGGCAGCCCCGCGCCTGACATCTATCCATCCTGGTTGACCACGGGTCACGCAAGCATATTCACCGAGGGGATTGATGGCCTGTTGGGCGGTGGATACAACCAGTCCTGCATCAAGTGCCACACCACCGGATACGATACCAACGCCAGCGCGCTGGCTGACGACGGGTTTTACAGCATGGCCCAAAAAACCGGGTGGACGTTCCCGACCGTGCTGGCGAGCACCAATTATGCTTCGATGCCCTCCACATGGCCCAACGATTTGCAGGGCCTGGCCAATATTACGTGTGAAAACTGCCACGGTCCAGGCTACGACCACGCCAACACATACGGCCAAACCAATGCTCCCGGCTGGCCGTTTCTCGATGTTTCCTACACTGTGGGCACTTGCGAGCAATGCCACGACAGTCCCCCGACGGAGGCTTATGGGACTCAATGGTATGCTTCCAGCCACGCGGTGACGACGACCGTTCCCACCACCTCCAAAAGCGCCCAATACTGTGTGCGATGCCACACCCCCTACGGGTTCATTAACGTGGTCTCGAACATGGCGGCCGGCAATACGAACGTCACGACATCGAACACGACTTACGCCGCGATCGGCTGCCAGACCTGCCATGAGCCGCACGGCCTGACGGTCCCCGCCAACGACAGTCACCTGATCCGGGTCATGGCTTCGGCGACATTCGGCGACGGCACCGTCATCACCAACGGCGGCGAGGGCAACCTGTGCATGAATTGCCATCATAGCCGCGATGGATCCGCAGTCACCAACGTGGCCAATTATCCCAAAGGGCTTCCCACTTGGGCGGGGGGATCGAGCTTTGGCCCGCACGATGGCGTGCAAGGGGACATGATCGAGGGCATCAACGCCATCACTTATGGACTGGTGCTTCCCAGTTCCGCCCACCGCTATTCGGTCGCCAATGCGTGCGTCGGCTGCCATATGCAAACCATCGCGACAAACGATCCCGGTTTTCTCCTGTCGGGCGGCCACACCTTCGAGATGAGTTACAATGTCGTCAACAACGGTGTCACGAACAAGGTTGACCAGGTGGCTGTCTGCAACCAATGCCACGGCCAAATCACCACCTTCAACTTTCCGGTGGAGGATTACAATGGCGATGGCGTCATCCAGGGTGTGCAAACCGAAGTTCAGCTCATGCTCAACCAATTGTCCGCGTTGCTGCCCAACTCCAGTGGCGTCGTGGACGGGACGGTGAAGACCAGCCTTTCTGTGACGACAAATTGGACGACGGCGCAACTGAATGCCGCTTACAACTGGCAGTATGTCGCCAATGACGGCAGCCTGGGCGTCCACAATGCCCCGTTTGCGACCGCCCTGCTCAAGGCCTCCATCGCCAACCTCACCGGCATCACCGTGCCCGGCGGTTTGCCCGATGCGTGGGAGATTCAATACTTCGGCTCCATTACCAACGCGAATGGCGCTCCCGACGCTGACCCGGCTGGCGACGGCGTCCCCAACTGGCTTAAATATGCCTTGGGCCTTAATCCCCTGGTGGCCGGCCTGTCAGTCCCCGGCGGGGTTGTGTACGCGAATGGCAACTCCCTGGGCGGCAGCACCAATAACATCCAGATCTACACGGCTGCTGATGTCACCTTCAACACTGTCGCCGGCAGGACCTATCAGGTGCAGGAAGTCACTTCTCTGAGCGGCGGATGGCAAAATGTCGGGAACCCGATTGTGGCGACCAACACCGCCTCCATGAGTTACTTGACGCCGACCGTGGGCAATATGCAACAGTTCTTCCGCGTGGTCTCTCCGTAGCCCCGGCTTGCGCGCGCGAGCGGCGCAGCCGGCCGCCAAAGGCGGGCCAATGAGAGGAGCTTGTATTATGACGATCGCCAAGCCAGACTGCGCCCCGCCTCGGTTCATGAAATGAAAGAAAGACTATGAACGCATTGCCGGGAAACAAGATTGAGGTTGCGGGGGAACGGCGCCCGGCCGAACACACTCGCGCCCGGATCATCGTTCTGGCGCTGGTCTCCTTCCTTGCGGGCGCGGCTCTGAGCGCCGCCTGGTTTTACCGCGGCGGCTCGCATCCCCCGGCGCGCGAGGCTTCCGCGGCGGCAAGCCCGGCGGCGGCGCTGCCGGACGCGGCCAGGGCGGTTTTGCAACAACCGGATTCGCCGGTTGACCCCGCCGCCCTGGATGCCGTCAGGCGCTCGGTTCCCAACCTGGATGCCGTTTCCCTGGAAGAAGGCACGAAAGTTCTGCGCGAAGCGGCGCTGGCTCAATTCAAGCTGGCAGCGGAGGAAACGCAAGCCCAAGTGAAGGAGGCCCGGCAACGTTTTCTCCAGGCGCAGGGCAGCCAGTCCGAGGCGGGCCAGCGGGCCGCCAGGGAGCAGCTTCGGAATATTCAAGAGGCGGGAGCGGACAAATTAAGGCAAATTGCGTTCAACTCCCGCGCTCAAATTGCCGCCTTGCAACAACTCAAGAAAACCGCGCCTTGAGGCCGGAATGCCAAAAGCATGTTCCTATCCATTCATGGAATGAGTGACGTATGAATAGGACAAAACTCCTTGTGATTGACCGGGCGGCCTTCCTTTTTTCGGCGGTGGCGGTCATTCTCATGGCTGGTTTGTGCGCCAGCGCGCAGAACGTTCAACATTTGAGCATCACCGTTCCGGGCGGGATGCCCGGCTCGAATTTGATAACAGGGGTCACGTTGGCGACCAACGGTGTGAAGGTGACGTGGGACGGTCCCGCTGGTTACTGCCAATTGTTTGGAAAGCGGAGCAACGATCCCGTTTGGGTGGCACTGACCAGACCCACCGACTTGCTCCGGACCGCCACTGTTCCAGCCCGGTATAGCAACGCTCTTTTCCGAGTCTCCGGCCCATTGCCCAGATACGCGGGGTCTCAGAGCTGCGCGGAATGTCATGCGCCCATTTTGAAGACGGAGACGCATACCCGCCATGCGGCCGCGTTCACCAACGCGTTGTTCGCGGCTCACGGGGGACAGACGAACAGTTCTTGCGAGGCCTGCCACGCGGTGGGATTCGATTTGCCAACGGGATTTGTCAACACAGCAAAAACACCGCGCCTTGCCGGCGTCCAATGCGAAAACTGCCACGGTCCCGCGGCCAATCATGCCGCCAATCCCAATGATCCGTCGGTCGTGCCGCGGGCCGAAGTGGCCGCGACTGTCTGCGGCGGGTGTCATGCCGATGCGCGCCATCCGACGTACGAGGAGTGGACGACAAGCGGCCATGCGCAAGTGACCGAAGACATGAACCCCGCCAAACGCATCAAGAGTTGCGGCCGGTGTCATTCCGGCTCCGTCCGTTTGAGTTTGCTGGAGACGAATCCACTGCCGTCCGGCGACGCGGATATCGGGATTGTTTGCAGTGTCTGCCACGATCCGCATAAGACCAACGCCTATCCCGCCCAACTGCGCAATCCCCTCGCGTCCACCAACGACTACTTCATGTCCACCAATGGGGCCTTCGCCAGCCAATACAATCCCAAGATCAACATTTGCGCCCAGTGTCACAATCATGCGGGCGCGTCGTGGACCAATAACGCGTGCGAGCCGCATCACTCTCTCCAGTACAACATGCTTCTGGGCGCCATCGGGCAGGGGTATTCCTCGCTTCCCTCCTACCAGCCGGGTTCGCACGCGCTGCTCATCACCAACCAGTGTGTCGGATGCCACATGCAGACAACGGCCTTCGCGAGCGGAGCGCAGCCGGCCAACACGGGCCACAGCTTTCAAGTGTACCAGTATGGCCTTTGCCTCAACTGCCATGTATCCGTCGAACCGATCTCCTTTCTTGTCACATTTGTGACGAGCGGGGTTTCAAACGAAATTCAGCAGGTGGTATTTGATTTGGACTATTGGGCGACCAACAAGGCCCCCGCATCATTGATGGCCAAGTATGGGACCCTGGCCTGGGAATACACCGCCCCGGGCGGCCTGTCTTCGGGCGGTCCGGGGCCAAATGCAAAAGAGCAAACTCTGATTCCGGAAAAAATCCGGAAGGCGCGCTTCAACCTTTACGTGGTGCAAAATGACGGCAGTTTTGGCATTCACAACCCGAAGTATGTCGCAGAACTGGTGGATCAGGCCGAAGAATGGATTGAGGAGGAGTTGGACCAGTAAAACGTTATGATACATGGCAACCTCCGAATGCTTGCAAAGCGCGTCCCGGCGCTGGCGCTGGCGGCCATCCCGGCGGGCTTGCTCCTCCTGGCCATCTCCTGCGGCACCGTGAGCCGTTCGGTGGTCGCGCTGCCGGAGGTGCCCGGAGCCAATTACATCGGTTCCAAGGAGTGCGAACAATGCCACGACCAAATCTACAAGGGATTCGCCACGGCCGATCACGCCCGTTTGATTGCCCAGGGGACCAATGCGATCAGCGCCGGATGCGAATCCTGCCACGGCCCATGCAGCCTCCACTCCCATTCCGGCGGAGAGGTGTTGCCTCCTTACAGTTTCACGTCCGGACGCCCCAAATCGGGCAGCTTTGGGGCGCGTCTGGCCGTCCAGCCGCCGCGCGCGACGGAAACGGTTTGCTTCCAGTGCCATGCCGATGTGCGCGGCCAGTTCGGTCTTCCCATCCACCATCCCGTGACCGAGGACAAACTGGGTTGCACCGACTGCCATTCTCCGCATAAAGGCTCCATTCATGCCGCGGGCGGCACCTCGCTCCTGTCCCAAAATGAAGGCTGCTTTCGCTGCCATCCCGCCCAGCGGGGGCCTTTCATATTTCAACACGAGGCCATGCACGAGGGTTGCACGGCCTGCCATGCGCCGCACGGCTCGGTCAATGCCAGACTGCTCACCGAACGCAACGCCAACCTGTGTTTGAAATGCCACTTCCAGCAGGTCAGCGGCGGCGCGCTTCTCATCGGCGGATCGGACCACACGTTGCGCGTCCAGCAAGGCGCCTGCTGGACGGCCGGATGTCACGAGGCTATTCATGGATCCCGTGTCAGCCCTGCTTTGCGATTCTAAAGCCCAAGCCCTGACGCCGATGAAATCCATCCGCCATTTCCGGGACAAACAAATCCGCCGGGGTTGGGTCTTGCTGCTGGGTCTTGGCGCGGCGGTGTCAGCCGTTGTGGCGGCTGAGACCAATGCGCCGCCGCCGATGACCCCGGAGCAGATGTTCGAGGGAGGAACAAACTCCTACAACAACTGGATCGAATTTTCCACCGGCGGTTTTTTCACCAGCGGCAACCGCGCCGGTTTCCAACAGCAGCATCAGACCACGGGCGGGGCTTTCGGCGGGATTGAGGGTTTCCATTTCGGAACCAATCTCAACAAGACCACCACGATGTCCCTGGACGGGCGGGCGATTGCCGAACAGAACGACTATAAATTGAAGCTGGGCATTGAGCGTGAAAAGCTCGGCTATCTGCGTCTTTCTTACAGGGAATTCCGCACCTGGTCCGATGGGGATGGCGGCTTCTTCCCGCCTTCGGACATGAACTATCCGCTGTCCAAAAACGCTCTCGGACTGGATCGCGGGACCTTCTCCATCGAGGGAGGGCTGACACCGGAAAAGGGGATCAACGCCGTGTTCAAATACACGCACACCTTCCGGGAAGGTGAAGAGGCTTCCACCATTTGGGCAGACACCCATCCCAATGCCAGCACGTTGACGCGCGGACTCAGCCCCTCCTTTTCCGACATCCATGAGCACGCCGACAGTTTTCAACTCGACCTCTCGGATCACGTCAAATCAACGGACTTGGGCCTGGGGCTTCACTACGAGATGGGAAAGCTGGACGAAACCCTGAAGATCACGCAGTTCCCGGGTGAACCCGTCCAACAAAAAATCACCGACCGGCAAGGCGCCAGTTATGACGTGTTTGATGTCCACACCTTCACGGAAACCCGGCTCAGAACCAATCTCCTGTTGTCCTCCGGCTTCTCCTACTCGCATCTGGACAATACTTTCTCCGGCAACCGCGTTTACGGGTCTGACTTCGATGTAGGTTACGCGCCCAACGCCCAATACGGCTTCGGCTACTTCGACTTGAGCGGCAGCTCGCGCATGAACGAATATGTGATGGACCTGAACCTTTTTTACCAACCGGCGCCCAATTTTACCGTCATCCCTTCAGTGCGCTTGCAGGAGGACTATTCGGATGCCTCCTCCAGCGGCTTTGAAACCCTGGGCGCCAATCTTCCTGTCGCCTTTGGCGCCAATGGCGATGCCGGTGACACGGACGTCCGCGCCCGCCTTGACCTTGCTTACAGGGGCTTCACGAACTGGGTGCTCCACGGCCGCTTCGATGTGACCGAGGTGGACGGAAACCTCGATCAATACGGGGGATTGATCCCGGTCGGTGGAATCGGCGTTCCGGCCGTGCAAAGCGGAATAGCCGAGCGGAATTTCATCCAGAAATACACCGCCGGCGCCAGGTGGTACCCCTCCCGCCGCGTCACGCTGGACGCCGGCGGTTACTACAAACTCGACGTTTACCACTACGACAGTTCGCTGGACAGCACACCCGATAACAGTTTCACCCGCTACCCGGGATATCTGGAAATGCAAAAGTTCGCCACCTGCGACGGAAACCTCAGGCTGACTTGGAGACTCCGCCCCAACCTCAGCCTGATCAGCCGTTATGAATACCAATGGTCCACCATCCGTACCGCGCCCGATCCGCTCGCGGGCCTGCCCGACGTGGAATCCTCGACCATGCAAAGCCACATCCTGGCGCAGGACGCAACCTGGACACCCTGGTCCCGGTTATGCCTGCAAGCCGGTTTCAATTATGTCCTGAGCGACACGACGACCCCGGCCTCGGATGCCACCCAGGCCATTCTCGACGCCCGGAACAACTACTGGACCGTGAATTTCTCCTCAAGCCTGGTCTTGGACAACAAGACAGATCTCAACCTCAGTTATTTCTTCTACCGGGCGGATGATTACCATGACAACTCTCTCGAAGGGGTTCCTTACGGCGCCGGCGGCCAGGAGCATTCCATCACCGCAACGCTCACCCGCCGGATCAGCGACAGAATCCGTCTGTCCTTGAAATATGGATACTTCCGCTATCTCGACGCGCCTTCGGGCGGAGACGCCGACTATGGCGTGAATCTTGTCTACGCCACCTTGCGGTATCGCTTTTGAAACCTTATGCGCCGCGTGATTTTCAAAAGAGATATAATCAAGGGACGCGGGCCAGCCAGCAATTGCTCGCGCAACACCCAAAAAAAGGCAAGCAAATCACAATTCCGGGCAAGCATTGGCAACGAACCCCTGCCATTATGATGCCGAAGCAAAAACAAGTCATGCCGGAGCCACTGATGAAAAGTCAGGCCTCGCTGGCAACAGAGGTCGTGTACGGCCCGCGGCAGTCCGGCATGGCCAAAATACAAATAAAACGTTGATAATTATGAAACAAACGAAAATCCATCTGCTCATTCTTGCCCTCGCGGCAAGCTCCACGGCCCTGATCGCCTCCGATGCCGGCCCGATTTGGGAGAAATCCTGCCAGAAATGTCACGGCCCGGATGGCAAGGGTGACACCAAAATGGGCAAAAAAATGGACATCAAGGACATGACGGACGCCAAGTACCAGGCATCCTTCACCGATGAGCAGGCCACCAAGGCCATCAAGGAGGGCATCAAAGACGGGGACAAGACCAAAATGAAAGCCGCCGAGGGCCTTTCGGATGACGACATCAAGGCGCTTGTGGCCAAGGTTCGCAGTTTCAAGCAGTAAGACAGGCCGCGGATTCGATGCCTGGAGGCCGGGCGACGGCGCCTGACAACTGACAAGACAGGAAATGAAGCGCTTGCTTAAAATGCCGCCCCAGATCACCAGGCTCGTCCTGCTGACCCTGGTGATCGTTTGCATTTATTTCGGCGCGCGCCATCTGCTGACGCCGCAGTCTTTTGGCCAGTACGGCCACTACCGCGCCAACGCCCTCCAGGAAATCGCCGCCCGCGAGCCGTTCTGGGCCGGACGAAACACCTGCGACGCCTGCCACGGCGAAATTGTGCGGAAATTGGCCGCGGCCGAGCATAAGGGGCTTTCCTGCGAAACCTGCCACGGCCCCTCCAAGGCCCACGTTGAAAATCCCGAAGTAAAGTTGCCCAGGCTCAGTTACGGCCAATGCGTCCGTTGCCACGAAGCCAGCCCCTCCCGGCCCGCGTGGCTTCATCAAATCACTCCTGTCAAACATTACACCGGAAGCGTTTGCACCGAGTGTCACGTCCCCCATCAACCCAACGAGGTCCCATGACCGGAAGTTTCACCCGGCGCAACGCGCTCAAAAATCTGGCGGGAATGGCCGCGGGCATCCTGGCGCTCCCCGCCGGCCGCGCGTGCAAGGCGGCTGTCAGAAATGTTTTCGCCATTTCCCAGGCGCCCCCCGGTTACGATCCATTCAAACACAAATGGCTCATGGCCCTGGACGTCGACCGCTGCATCGGCTGCGGCCTCTGCGTGGAAGCCTGCAAAGCCGAGAACAGCGTGCCGGACAATGATTTTCGCACCTGGATCGAACGTTATGTGATCACCCGTCCCAAAGCCGGCTCCGGCGAAAGTCGCGGCGACACTTTTGTTGACTCACCCAACGGCGGGATGGGCGGCTTCAAACCCTCCCTCATTCCCAGGGATGACATCCTCAAATCGTTCTTTGTCCCCAAACTCTGCAACCTCTGCGAAAACTCCCCCTGCTCCCAGGTCTGTCCAGTGGGCGCCACCTTTGAATCCCCGGACGGCGTCGTGCTGGTGGACAAAAATTATTGCATCGGCTGCGGCTTTTGCATCCAGGCCTGCCCCTACGGGTGCCGCTTTATGAACCCGACGACCCACACCGCCGACAAGTGTACCCTGTGCTATCACCGCGTCACCCGCGGTCTGCGCCCGGCCTGCGTGGAGATTTGTCCGTCCCAAGCGCGCATTTTCGGCGATCTGAACCATCCCATCCATGACGATCCGCTTCAACGTTTCATCGAAAACAACAAAACCCAGGGCCTCAAAGCCCACTTGGGCACCAAACCCCGCGTTCGCTACGCGGGATTGGATGAGGAGGTCCGATAAAATCCCATGAACCCCGGCATACTTGGCAACGCCGTTGAAATGCTCCCCCAACTCCAGGGATACGCGTATCCCAATGAACGCACCTTGCAACCGCTCTGGAGCGTCCTCATCGTCGTCTATCCCTACATCACAGGATTGGTGGCGGGCGCCTTTATCATGGCGTCCCTGGTGCGGGTCCTGAACGTCAAGGCCCTTGAGCCTATTTACCGCCTGGCTCTCCTGACAGCCCTGGCTTTCATGTTGTGCGCCACCCTGCCTCTTCTCTTTCACCTCGGCCATCCCGAACGCTGTTATGAAATCATCCTCACTCCCCACTTCACTTCCCCCATGGCCATGTTCGGCTTTGTCTATGCCTGGTACCTCATGGCTGTCTTGCTCCTCGAACTGTGGTTCGACTACCGCCGCGACTTTGTCGAGTGGTCCCAAACCCAGTCCGGCTTGCGCGGCCTCCTCTACCGCGCCTTCACCTTGGGAGTCGTGGACATCTCCGAGCCGGCGCTGCGCCTGGATGCCCGCCTGGGCCGGATCATTTCCATCGTCGGCATCCCCTCGGCATTTCTTCTCCATGGATACGTTGGTTTTATTTTCGGCTCCATCAAAGCCAATCCGTGGTGGGGCAACGTCCTCATGCCCATCATCTTTATTCTCTCCGCCGTCGTTTCGGGCATGGCTCTGTGCGTTTTCGCCTACTTGTTCCTCTGCTGGGCCCGCCGCGTCACCGCCGACATGCGCTGCCTGGATTTGATGGCCGCGTTTCTGTTCTACGCGCTGGTCATGGAAGCCGCCATCGAAGGACTCGATTGGCTGCACCGGCTCTATTCCGCCGAGGAGGGGATTGATGTTCTGAGATCATTGGCGGCCAGCAAATTATTCTATACCTTGTTGATCGGGCAGGCTCTCATGGGCACCCTGGTGCCGCTGCTCCTGCTGGGTTCGCTCCAACTGGTTCGCAAGTGGGTTTCGGATTTGAACCGCCGCCGCGTCTACTTCTCCTGCTCTTCTCTCATTTTGCTGGGTGTGCTGGCCATGCGCTGGAACGTTGTCATTGGCGGCCAGCTTTTCTCCAAAAGCCTCCGCGGTTTCATGAGTTACAAGATGGAATTCGCCGGCCACGAAGGCTGGTGGCTCTCCCTGGCCTTGCTCGCCTTGCCTTTTTTCATTCTGACGGTGCTCATCAAATACTTTCTGGCCCCGGACCTCCCGACCATCGAGAATGTCGTCCCGGGCGCCATGTCCCGTTCCCACTCGCCGGATGCCCGGCTTTGAGGCGGCCTGGATGGATTATGAACAACTCCCCGCCCATTGGCCCCGTCCCCCAGCCCTCCCTGTTCCGCAACTGGGTTTCCCTGGCGGGGTTGGTGCTGATGGCGTCAAGCGTTTTCGCCTTCCTCCTCCTGTTTTTCCTCGATGCGTTCGTCTATTCGTCCAACCCGTACGTCGGCATTTTGACATTCCTGGTCGCGCCGGCTTTTCTGGCGGCGGGCCTTGTCATCTTTCTCTTCGGCGCCTGGCGATGGCGCCGGCGGCTGGCCAAAGCGGATGGCGTCTCCTCCCCTTTGCGCATCAATGTTGACTTCGCCCGCGCTCGCGATCGGCGTCTGCTCGCCTTCTTCATCCCGGCCACCGTCGGTTTTTTCCTCCTCACCGCCATGGGCAGTTACCACACGTATCACTTCACCGAATCGGTTGAGTTTTGTGGAGAGGCATGTCACACGGTCATGAAACCGGAGTTGACCACTTACCGGCACTCGCCTCACGCGCGGGTCGCCTGCGCCGAATGTCACATCGGCAGGGGCGCTGAGTGGTATGTGCGCTCCAAGTTGTCCGGCGCCTACCAGGTTTACGCGACTCTCGCCCACAAATACCCCGCCCCCATTCCCACCCCGATCAAAAGCCTCCGCCCCGCCCAGGAAACTTGCGAACAATGCCATTGGCCCAAAAAATTTGTCGGCAATCTCGATCGCACCATTTCCTATTACCTGCCCGACCTGACCAACACTCTCTATTCCATTCGTTTGCTCCTCAAAGTCGGCGGCGGCGACCCCACCCACGGCCCCGTCGGCGGCATCCATTGGCACATGAACGTCGCCAATAAAATTGAATACATCGCCACGGATCCGGCCCGCCAAAAAATCCCATGGGTCCGCATGACCGACTCCCAAGGCATCGTCACCGAGTTCCGCTCCCAAGGCTTCACCAATGACGTCAACCGCCTTCCCACACGCACCATGGATTGCATGGATTGCCACAACCGCCCGGCCCACAAGTTCCAGGCGCCCGAGAGCGCCGTGAATCTTGCCATGTCCCTCGGCCAGATCAGTCCCGCCCTGCCCTCCATCAAATCCAACGCCGTCGCCGTCTTGTGCCGCCCTTACAAAGACGCCGCCGCCGCCAGGCTGGCCATCGCCACCTCTCTGGCCGACAACTACCTCCAAGACTTCCGCATCCACCAAGCCATCGACACCGTCCAGCAGATTTACAACGACAATTTCTTCCCTGAAATGAAGGCCGATTGGCGCGCCT
>Ga0114951_10004357_pt1 | contig 13879 bp, 14 predicted proteins | sample AM7aDNAmetaG_FD_88677 | JGI IMG/M metagenome (GOLD analysis project Ga0114951, IMG submission 88677) | Freshwater microbial communities from Finland to study Microbial Dark Matter (Phase II) - AM7a DNA metaG | ecosystem: Environmental > Aquatic > Freshwater > Lake | place: Finland: Lake Alinen...
AACACGGGTCTCGGTTCCCTGGGCGGCGAGTTCGGCCCCCAGGGCATCCAGACGGTCCTTGCGGCGGGCAGTGAGGATGAGTTTTGCGCCGTGGGAGGCGAGTTCGCGCGAGAGCGCCGCGCCAATGCCCGAGCTTGCACCGGTTACCAGCGCCCATTTGCCGTTGAAGTCCTGTGTGTTTGCCATAGCGGGACAATCATAGCGGACGACGCCTTGCGCGATCCCATGTCCGATGAACGAGATGGCTTGAACAATTCCGGGCAGGCTCTGACGCCCCGATCTTGGGATGGGCGATTGAGATGCGGAAACCCCCCGGTTCACATCTTGAGCAGCTTGAAGGCGTGGGTCCATTCGTTGCGGAGAAAGCCGGGGATGCACCAGAGCATGCACAAGGGCTCAATAGCGCGCGCTGCAGCGGCGGTTCCCATGTCGGCAGTCTCCCAGCCGAACTGGTCAAGGATGCCGGTGACCGTCTGCTTGGCCTCCGCGTCATTGCCGCAGATGAACATAGTGGGCTTGCCGCCGGGGAAGTGCGGATCGATCATGAGGGCGTTGCCAACCGAGTTGAACGCCTTGACGAAGCTGGTAGTGGGGAATTCACGCTGCAACTGCTCCATCAGGGATTCGTCATGGCCGGTAAAGAACTGCAAGACGCCGTCGACGGGCGGCTCGTCGGCGATGGGGTTGGTCGCGTCCACAACCGGTTTCCCCACGAGGTTCTGAGCGCGGGCGAGGCGAAGCACATCCAAGGCCGCGCCGCCCTTGACGGCAAGCACGATCAGTTCACCAAATGCGGCCGCGGCGGCAAACGTGCCGGTTGAGCCAGTTGGATTTTTCTCGGCCCAGTCCGCGAGTTTATCCGGGGTGCGGGAACCCACCATCACGTCATGGCCATGCTTGAGAAAGCCGCTGCCCAATACCTGTGCCACCACGCCTGATCCAAGAACTCCGACCTTCATCCCTGTCTCCTTTTGAAGAACGCCCTTAGAGCATAGATGTAGGTCGAGGAAAATCGATGCGGTTTATCGTTCTTTCTCTGAGGGGGATTTTGCCCCACGCCGGCGTGCTGCTGGGGAGTTCAGACTCTGGTTTTTCTCCACGCGCAGCTTCCAGGCGGCGCGCAACGCACCGAGGAGCAGGTCTTCATCGGCTTCGGAGAGGCGGATGTGGGTTGCTCCATTCCTGCCCCAGCCGCCGAAGACCGGAAGAAACACCTGAGGAGCGTCAGCAATGAAGGCGGCTTGAATCTCAGGCGTCAGCATTAGGTTGCCGTAGCCTTTGCCTTCAGACGCGAGCGTGGCGAAAATGCGGCCGCCGACGCGAAAATCGGGCGCACCCATGTGCGAGGCTTCCTCAGCCCCTTCCAGGCTGAGCGCGATCCGGCGGAAGTCGGACGCATTCATTGCGCGGTCCCCGGCAGTTCCCCTTCAAATTCCTCGTTGAGCCAGTCGGAAAATGCTGAAAATTCCTCATCGCGGCCTAAAAAGTCGCGGACCATCTGTCGGCCAGGCTTGGAGCCGCCCTGTTGCAGAACTGCTTTGCGGTAGCGGACGCCGGCGTCGCAGCCGAGCAAATCCGCGGGATCGAACTGGGCAAAGAAATCCAGGGCGATGACCTTATCAAACGCATAGGTGTAATAGTTCGATGAGTAACCGGTGAGGTGGCCAAAGCTGGCGTACATCCGATTGCCTTCAAGCCATGTCCACGATTGCAGGCTCTCGTAGAGGTGTTTGGTGATGGCATCGAAGTCGAGGCCCGCGGGGTCTTGATCGTGGAGATCGAGGGAGATAGTGGTGTAGTAGAGCTGCGCACGGACCCAGTCGGCGCGGCCAAAGGCTCCGGCCAGCTTCATCTTCCTGATGATCTCGGCGGGCAGGGTTTCGCCGGTCTGGTAGTGCTTTGCAAAGGATTGCAAGAGAGTCTCGTCGCGGAAAAACTCTTCGAGCATCTGCGAGGGGACCTCGATAAAGTCGCCTTCGGTGGCAAATCCCGAGAGTCCAGCCCACTCCGTTTGGCCGCCGAGGATGGCGTGCATCAGGTGGCCGAACTCGTGGAAAAAGGTGACGACGTCGGAGTACTGAAGCAGGCCGGGGTCGGTGTCATCGGCTCCCGGGAAGTTGCAGATAAGTGCGGCCTCGGGCATATAGCGGCCCTGGACGCCGGTGACGATGGGGGCGGCGGAGAACCACTTGTCCTTGCCATCGCGAGGGTGCATATCGAGGTAGAAGCGGCCCACGGCCTTGCCTGCGTCATACACGTCGAAGACCGAGACAGAGGAGTGCCAGGCTGGCGCGGTGGAGCGGCGGAACTCGACCTTGAAGAGGCGCGCGGCAGTCTCAAGCACGCCGGCCTCGACCTGGCCATAGGGGAAATAGGGGCGGACGGACTGGGAATCAAAATCGAAAGCGGAGCGGCGGAACTGCTCGTACCAGTAGGCGCGGGAGGTGATGTCGATGGCGGTCAGCTTCGCATCGCGCTGGCGCGCGAAGTCGAGAATAAGCCGGTGCTCGCGAACGGCGCCTTGGCGGCTAGCATCGTTGAGTTTGGCCAGAAAGGTGCGGACATTGGCAGCGGAGCCCATCATCTGGTCGGCGGTGGCGAGGTCAGCCCAACTGCGAAACCCGAGGATGGTGGCGATCTGCTGGCGGGTGGCGAGCAAGTCAAGCAGAAGCTGCTGGTTGGCCGGGTAGGCGCGGGTGTTGTAGGCCAGGAACATACGCTCGCGAAGTGCGGCGCTGGTGGCAAAGGTCATCACCGGCTGCATGTCGGGCGGGTCGGTGGAGATGGTGACGCGGCCCTCTGCATCGGGCCCAGCCTTCAGCACAGGATGGCGGGTGAGGTAGTCCTCGGGCAAGCCGTCCAGCTCGGCGGCAGAGGCCTCGATAGTCTTGCCGCCCTCCTGGATATTCCGGCTGAATTCGAGCGAAAGATGGGTGGCCTTCTCGTGGAGCGATTGCAGATGGTCGCGGGTGGCCTGATCCTTGTCCACGCCGGCCAGGCGATAGCTAAGCAGGGTGCGCTGGACGAAATGTTGCGTGGCGGCGCTGGAGCCTGCCAGATCGATTGCGGCCAGCGCCTCATACACGGCGCGGTTGAGACCTAGGGCGCTGCCCGCCATGGCTATGCGCTGGGCTTCCTGCTGAGCCTGGTCGCGAACGGCCTTGTCGGCGGCGACGGAGTTGAGTACGCCGGCCTGGGAGCCTGCCAGGTTGAGGTGTTCGATGGCCGCGTCATAGAGGCGAAGGGAATTCTCAGGGGTGCGGGGACCTTCCACGGCGAGCAGCGCGGTCAGGGCAGCTTCATGGGCGGTCAGGCGGGCGCTTACCCAGGTAGAAAGTGCCTCGGCAGACTCGGCTCCGCCGGTGTTCCATGCGTGAAGGTCTTGCGTAACGGCAGCAGCGGGGTTCTCGTCGGGCATCGGGCGGAAATTCCTCCAAAGTCTAGGTTGCCACACTGGAGCGGGTTCAGGTTTGCCTGACGCCAACAATCCCGCCCTGAAGACTTGTGTTGCATCCTGAACGAATCCACTTTAAGATGCGTCAGTTGATGACTATGCATAGTTCCGCTCCGAACACGGTTGACTCCCTTCCCGCATTGGCGGCCCCGCGGCCGCGCCTGGGCAAACTGTGTGTGGCGATTCAGGGCGTCACCGCGGCAGAGATGATGGGGCGGGCCGAAACCGTGCTGAAGGACTCGAAGTTCCTGGAGTTCCGTCTGGACGCCTGCCACAAGCCGGCGGCAACGTTGAACGCGCTCAAGGAGTTTCTCAGCGAGCATCGGGATGTGACGGCCATCGGCACCTGCCGGCGAAAGCCCTTTGGAGGCATGTTCGACGGCGCTCTGACGGCGGAGCTGGATGTGCTTTTGAAGGCGGCCGAGGCCGGCTGCCGGATCGTCGATCTCGAAGTGGAATCGGCGGAAGAGGCCAAGCCCGCACAATTGGATAAATTCCGGGCCGGATTGCAGGCTGCTGGAGCGGCGCTGCTGGTAAGCTTCCACGACTTCTCACGGACCAAGGGACTGGCGCAGGCAGCGGAACGGATCGAGGCTTTCGAGCCCGACTTTGTGAAGGTGGTTTCGACGGCCCGCACACTTAGCGACAACCTGGAAGTGCTGCGGCTGATTGAAGACCGGTCGCTCGGCGCGCAGGTGGTGGGCATTGCCATGGGCGAAGAGGGACTGGTAAGCCGCGTCTTAGGGCCGAGGGCCGGGGCTGCATTCACCTTCGCCTCGCCGGACGACGGAGCGGAGACTGCCCCAGGACAGGTGACAGCGCGGACCTTGCGCGATCTTTACCGCGTAGACCAACTGGACCAGGCTACAAGGATCTTTGGAGTGGCCGGCAATCCGATTGCTCACTCGCTTTCGCCGCTGATGCACAACACGGCCTTCCGGCGCGAAAGCGTGAATGCGGTGATGCTGCCCTTGAAGGTGAGGGCGTTGGACGACCTGCTGACGCTGGTGCGCCAGTTGCCGCTGGGCGGGGTGGCCGTGACCATGCCGCTCAAGCAGGAAGTGCTGCCGCATCTGGCCAACATGGACCCGCTCACCAGCCGAATCGGCGCATGCAACACGCTGCGCACGGGCGCGGACGGCAAGCTTTACGGCTTCAACACCGACGTCGCCGGAGTGGTGAGACCGCTGGAAAAGCGCATGCGGCTGAGAGGTTCCCGGATTGTGGTTCTGGGCGCCGGAGGAGCGGCGCGGGCGGCGGTTTTTGGCCTGGTCGAGCAGGGCGCGGAGGTGTTTATCGTCAACCGCACCCACGAAACCGCGGTGGCCCTGGCCAAGCAAGCCAAGGCCAAGGCGCTGAAGCTGGAGCAGTTGGCTAAGAACCAGTTTGACGCGCTCATCAATACCACTCCGTGCGGAATGGCGGGGAGCAAGCAGGCGCTCCCGATGAAAGAGAGCGAGCTGAACGCCGGGCTGGTGTTCGACATGGTGTATAACCCGCTGGAGACGCCGCTGCTGAAGCTGGCAAAGGAGCGCGGGCTGGCCGTAGTGAGCGGCATTGAGATGTTTGTGCAGCAGGGGGCGCGGCAGTTCGAGATCTGGACCGGAAAACCGGCTCCGGAGGCAGAGATGCTGAAAGTGGTGGAGCTGGCGCTGCGCCGGCGGGGATGAAAGGCGGAGCCTGTGCGTTCCCCGGTCCCAAAAATGAAGCACCCGCAGTTCAGGTTCGAAACAGTCAGGGCCCTCGAATTCAAACCAACGCTGACTCTGTAATGGGAGGCATGACATTGATCGCGCGCAAAAGTAGTTCATACCGTCTACTTTGGTTCAGGACTGTCGCGGTTTCCGGCCTCGTGGCTGCGCTCTCAGGCTGCGTACTTTCGCCGCTTGCGAGCCGCACCGCAGCCTTCTCCACGGCAGCCACAGCGACAGTTACCCAAACCCAGAATGCTTATCAACTCGTCAACCAGGCCTACTCCGATGCCCAGATGGCAACGCTGGTAGCCACATACGACACCTCCGGGTTCGACGCCACCAAGATCAAGCCCTTTCTTCCGGACAAGGACCTCGAGGTTCGCACCGAGGTGCTTGCGGGGCTGAAGCAGTACGCCACGATGCTGGCCGAGGTGAGCGGCGATAAACCGATTACCGATCTGGAGACCCAGGCCGCGGCCGCCGGCAACGGGCTGGTCAAGCTCGAACAGGACGATTTCAAGGGCTTCAAAATCGACGACCGGGAGAAAAATCTCGCAGTCACTGCAGTTGTGGCCATCGGCGGCATGCTCATCGAGCACGAACGCGCGCGCGCCCTGCCGGGCATTCTCGACAAGATGAACAAGCCCATTCAGGACATCTGCGCGATTCTTCAAAGCGACATTGGGACAGTAGGCAAGCCGGGCCTCGCCTCGGCGCTGCATCGCGCCTACGACAGCCAGATCGCCGCGCAGCAGAAGTTCATTGATGACAATGGCGTGCACTTGAGCGCCGCCGAGAAGCGGACTGAAATCGAGGTACTGCCCAAGCTGGTTCAGGCACAGCGGCAATCCGATCAGGCGCTGGCCGCCACCTCCAATTCCCTGGCCGCGCTGGCCGCGGCGCACGCCGCCCTGGCGGCAACCAAAAGCCAGAAAGATGCGCCGGCATTCAAACTCAAACTTAGCGAGCTGGTCGAGAACGCGCAGCTGATCAATAACTTCTATCTCTCGCTTTGCACCAAGAAATGAGGGAGGAGACACCCATGTCCACACAATCTCCAGCGCCCCCAGACGCGGCCGACCCCAAGCAGGCCGCCTACGATGCTCTCAATGATCTGCTTGCGCAATCCACGGCGGCAGCGAACAACAAGGACAACACAAAGCAGGCACGCGACGCAGCTTTCTCCCTGCGCACTGCGACCGCGGCTCAGTTGGACGCGCTCGACCAGGCCAAGTTCACCGGAAATACCGTCGACCTTCAGGCTGCGGAAGAGGCAATGAGTCCGGGGATGAAACAGCTTCAGGAATTGCAGACGCAGATCGAGGCGCTTGGCAACGAGTTGAAGGAAGCAACGTCGATCCTCACCGGCATCGACAAGGTCATCGCGGAACTTGGCGGACTCGGGCTGGTGTAGAGGTCTATAGCGGCTGCACTATGCACAACTACTTGCGCTTCTTTTTCCCGGCCTTGGCTGCCTTCGCCTTGGCTTTTTCTTCTGGCGAGCGCGTGATGACGATGGGAGCCAGGTCAGGACCGATGCGCTTCACCTGCGTGTCGATCATCTGGTAGGTGATGCTGCGGGGATTCACCGGGCGGGTGATGCCGGTGGTGGGGTCAGTGGAGAGATTCTGGCCGGTGGCGAGCAGGAATGTGAAGGTGGGCGCGCTGCCCTTGGCAGTAGGCTGCGAGGAGACGCGGACCGGCAGATAGCCCTGGATGGGATGGAGACGGAAGGCAGTCTCATAGCGGTGATGGCGAAGGCTCCAGGTAAAGACACGCACCTGGTCGAAGTCGAAGGGCAGACCGGATTTGGGTGGGGCCATGACAGTGACGTACTCGGGGACTTGGTGGTCGGGAGTCTTGGCCTCGGAGTCGTACACCTTGGCCAGCAGGTAAGCGCCGACTATGCGCTGGCCCTCGGCATAAGCGGCGATTTCATCGGGGGCCTCAACATCGAGACGGATGCCCAGCAGCCAGCCAATACGGCCCTGGGTGTCGCGTGCCAGCCACCAGTCTTCCATCACGGGGAGCTGTGCATCCGGCGCACCGGAAGCGGTAGCCGAACCCGCAGGTGCCGAGGATGCGTGTGGCGGTGTTGCCGGCCGAGCCGGCTTGGACGCAACTGGAGGGACGGCCATCACTGGACCCTGGCCATTCATCTTGGCAACAGAGGCGCGGGCCAGGAGATGCACTTTTTCATTGCCGGCGAGCAAGTAAAAATGTTCTGTTTCGCGACCAGGAAGCACATGCATATAGAGGTCGTCGCGGAGAGTGGCGTTGGCGGCCGCCGGGTCCTGTTTGTGCTGCTCGGCAAGCTGGGCAAACACGGCATAGGTCTTGCTGTCGATGACGGCGTGGTCTTCAATCCAGCCGATCTCGTTCTTTCCGGTTTTGACTCTGAGGAAGCGGCGTCCGCGCTCGAGGACTTCAAGCGGTTGCCCGTTCACCACCTGGGCAACGCGCGTGGAAACCGCGGCTACGCGGTCGTGAAGGTACATTTGCCGGGCACAAACGTAGACGGTGTCGTGCTTTGGCTGGTGGAAGTGGAATCGGTTGCATCCCGGAGCAAGTACAAAAAGGCACAGGACTGCCAACAGATACAACGGCTGAGGCGGGATCACAAAAGCTCGGAGTCGCCGGAGTAAATAGAGGAAGGAAATTTGAGTTCTCGTGGGCACAGCCGGTGGCGTTCTTCTTGAGGATAGCACTTCGTCAGTGGCCAGTGGCCAGTGGACAGCGAACAACCACTGACCACGGTTCACTGTCCACTGCTGCATTTCTCACTCAACCGTCAGCACCAGCTTGCCGAAGTGGCTCGCCTCTTCCATTCTGCCCAGAACTTCCCGCGCCTGGGTCCAGTGGAACTCCTCGCCCACCGGCCGCAGCACCGCCAGGGAAACAGCCTTGTTCATTTCCACAAAGTCTCTGCGCGAGCCTACGTAAATGCCGTGGATGCGCGCCATCTTGTGCAAAATCATGGCGATGGAGAGGGGCTCGGCCGCGTCCGCCAGCACACCGACCTGGGCTATCGTGCCTCCCACGCGGATGGCCTTCAATGAACGCGAAAGGGTGCCAACACCGCCCACCTCCACCACCAGATCCACGCCCTCGCCGCCGGTCTGGTCTACAGCCCAGCGCTCCCAGTCCGGATTGTCCCGGTAGTTCAGCCCAGCGTCCAAACCCAGTCCCCTGGCCCGCTCCAGCTTTTCGTAGCTACTGGAGATGCCCAGCACGCGCGCTCCCCTCAGCCGCGCAAATTGAAGCGCAAAGATGGAAACTCCGCCAGTGCCAAGGATGAGGACCGTGGCGCCAGGCTTCAAATCGCCGGTCGCGAGGGCATTCCACGCCGTCACCGCCGCACAAGGCAGCGTGGCCGCCTCCTGAAAGCTCAGGTGCTCGGGCACTCGCACCAGCCCGCTCTCTTTCAGCACCACGTAGTCGGCCAGCATACCGTCCACATCGCCGCCCAAAGCGCCTTTGGCCCGGGCGGGAGTGAGAGGGCCGTCCTGCCAGTTCTGCATGAAGATTCCCGCCACGCGGTCACCCGCCCTCCACGCAGTAACACCTGCGCCAACCGCCACCACTTCGCCCGCGCCATCGGAACAGGGGATGCGCGGCAGCCTCATCTTGGGGTTGTAGAGCCCCTTGATCATGAGCAGATCGCGAAAATTGAAAGAAATCGCACGCACTCCCACCAGCACTTCACCGGGGCCCGGCGTGGGTGTAGGACGCTCCACAAACTCCAAAGAATCAACGCCGAACGACGAAATCTGCCACGCACGCATGGGGACGATCCTCCACCCTTACCGGGCAACCAACTTCAATCCGCAAGACGCAGCGGCACAAAACACTCGTAGAATGAAGATATGGCTCGTGGTTGGGAAAGTAAATCCGTGGAGGATCAAATGGCAAATACCCTGCAGCAATCGGAGGTCGACCGAGGCAGCGACTTCGTGAGCGAAGACGCTCGGCGCTTAGCCGAGTCGAAACGCGCCGCAAAGGAACGCGAAAAACAGGCACTCAACCTGCAACGCGAAAATATCTTATCGCAGAAAACATCAAATCCCCTACGACGTACTGCGCTTGAAGCCGCTCTGTCCCAGATCGAAGGCCAAATCAGCGCTATGGGCTAAACCGCATGGCCAGCCCACCTGGCTGGCACACGCCGCACCTGATCTGTTATCGACTTTAGGGCTCGCGGTGGAAGAGCAGTGAATTGGCCTGATGCACGGGGGTCAGCACGATGCGCGCGATATTCACATGCGCCGGACGGCTGGCCGCCCACACAATTGCGTCGGCCACGTCTTCCGGCGCGAGCGGCGTAAGACCCTTGTACACCTTGGCCGCACGCCCGGAATCGCCGTGAAAGCGCACCAGGCTGAAGTCGGTTTCCACCATCCCCGGATCAACGCTGGTAACCCGCACCGGCGTTCCCAGTACATCCTCGCGCAGGCCGTCGTTGATGGCCCGCTCGGCTGCCTTGGTGGCGCAATAAACCGCGCCATTGGGATAAGTCATCTCACCTGCGGTTGAGCCGAGATTGACCACGTGGCCCCGGCCGCGCACCACCATGCCCGGCACCACCGCGCGCGACACGTACAGCAGCCCCTTTACGTTGGTGTCGATCATCTCTTCCCAGTCTTCAATCTTTCCCGTGTAGAGCTTATCCATGCCGCGGCTGAGACCGGCGTTGTTCACCAGCACATCAATCTCCGCCCACTCCTGCGGCAGTTCATCAATGGCCCTTTGCACCGCCTGGCGGTTGCGCACGTCCAAAGTGATGGAGTGAACGGCAGCAGCGCCGAGCGCCAGCGCGCGTGAGGCAACTTCAGCCAGTTTGCCTGCGCGCCGGGCCGCCAGCAGCAGCAGCGCGCCCTCGGCCGCGAACGCAAGCGCCGTGGCAGCGCCAATGCCGGAGCTGGCTCCGGTGATGAATACGATTTTGCCGTTGAGACTCATGGCTCTATCCTACCCAAAAGTCTCTATTGCAGCACGCCCCGCCGCTGCGCCATGCGGTACTGGCCCACCGCCCAGTCTTCGCCGCCCAGGCCGCTCGCCTTGGCCTGCGAAAAGACCTCGGCAAGCTGGTCTGCCAGGCTCATGCTGGTCCCGCGCGCGGCAGCGGCATCGCGCAGCAGATGCAGATCCTTGGCCCCCAGTTCAATGGTCGCGCCCACCTGCTCCGGCGGATGCAACATTACCTTGGCGTATGCGGAATAAAACGGCGACTGGAAGAGCGCGCTGTTGATGGTCTCGATAAACATTCCTGGATCTATGCCCTGCGCCGCCGCATATACAAACGACTCGCCCAGTCCATGGATCATGGAGCTGATGAGGAAATTTCCGCCCAGCTTGACGGCATGCGCCTGGCGCGGCTCTTCGCCCACTACCGAGATGCCTCGCGAAATCAACTCGAGCAGTGGGCGCGCTTTGGCCACTGCACCCGCCGCTCCCGCAACCACAATCCAAAGACGGCCTTCTTCGGCCACGTTGGGCCGCCCGAAAACCGGCGCTGCCACAAAGTCCACTCCGCGGCGCGCGTGCTCGGCGGTCAAGCGCTCGCTCAGCGCCACGCTGATCGTGCTGAGCGAAACGTGCAGCGTGTTGGGCTTCAGCGCATCCAGCACACCATCTGCCCCGAACAGCACCTGCTCATGCGCCGCATCGTCAAATACCATCGTGAACACCGCTTCGGCCTCATGCGCTGCATCAGCGGGCGTCGCCGCAATCCGCGCACCCTCCGCAGCCAGCGCCTCAGAGCGCACGCGCGTGCGGTTCCACACCGTAACTTCGTGCCCCGCAGCCAGCAGGCGGCGCGCAATCGGCGTCCCCATCTTGCCCAACCCTAAAAAGCCAATCTTCATAACCCACTCCCTCGTCGCCCGCCCGCATGCCGGGACACAGCCGCAACCATTGACCTGTTTAAGCCGGCTAGCAGCACGCGAAGGTCGACTGCGGACTACAGCCGCTGCATCAGAATCGTTCCCCGCTTCGCATCGGTGATCGTGCCGCTGACGACAACTTTCTGCCCGATGCCCGTCATGGTCAGAATCAGCGCATCGCTGACCGCAGGATCAGGCCGCACCAGGTGAGGCGCAGGCGCTCCGTCCAGAAGCATCTTCACCTCTGCGATCGCGGTCACGTGGCCGCTCTCCGCGACAAAGCGAAGCCGGTACTGCGTAGCGTCGGTAATTTTCTTCGTTAGATCGACTTCGAAGTTCGCGCCGTCCCATTGCCCAACCGCATCGGCAGCCCAGACCTGCGTCGCGGCGTCCCAGGTCGCCGGAACCTCCGCACCCGTATTGAACGCGGCAAAGCGGAGAATGCGCGGCTCGCCTTGAGTTTCTGTCACAACCAGGCGTAATGCTTCAAAGTTATGCGCTGCAAAAGGCACTATGCGCTTGTGTCCAATCGAGGTGCCCGCATAGAGAGTCTTCCACTCTTTGCCCACGAGCCCTTCCAGGCGGAACGAGCGAACCCTCTGCCCGAAGTGACTGTCTTCCTGAAGAATGACGTGATCGACGAGTCCGGATTTCGCAAGGCGTAGTTCCAACTGCGCTCCGGCGCCCGACGTTTCCGCCACGCTCTTGCCGAAGCGGCGTTGAATCTCCGCGCCAAACTCGCGCGCACGCGCAAAATCCGCATCGGGCATATGCCCGCGCCGGTCCGCCGGAATGTTGAGCAGAAGCTGCGAGCCGCGGCCCACCGAACGGTAGTACACCTCGACCAACTGATCGAGCGTCATCAGGTTGCGCTCGTTCTTTGTACTCCAGAACCAGTTCGGGCGGCGAATGGAAACATCGGATTCAACCGGAATCCACGCATCCCCGTTCGCGTCTCCGTGCATCGAGGTCGATGTGCCGCTCTGCGCATCGGCCTTCGACTCCGCATTCCACAAGGGGTAAGGCGCAAAGCCGTTCTCGTTGCCCACCCAGCGGATGTTCGCATCCGGCCCCTGAAAGATCGCCGCATGGACCGCATACTTCCGCACCAGGTCCGATGTGGGCACCACGCTCGACCCGTCGAACCACACCTCGACCATCTGCCCGTAGCGCGTCAGCACCTCAGTCAATTGCTCGCGGTACATCGCGTTATAAGCAGCCTGCTGGGCGGGGTCCTTGCACACGCCCCCCAGGCCCGCGCCAAAGTAGTCGTCGCGCGGCGACAGGTACACGCCCAGTCTCAGGCCACGCTTCAAACATGAAGCGGCAAGATCGCCGAGCACATCGCCGCGCCCTGCCTTCCATGGCGTGTGGCCAATGCTGTACTTGGTCGTCTCCGTCTGCCACATGCAGAACCCGCCCTGGTGCTTGGCGACAAAAACGATGTACCGCGCCCCCAGGTTCACGGCGCACTGCGCCCAGTTGTCCGTATCCACATCGGGATTGATCGAGTCGAGCGGCGTGGAGAGATCGTCGCCCTCCTTGTCCTGCCAGGTATTGGGCGCGAAGTGAACGAACATGCCCACTTCCATGTCCTGCCACGCAATCTGGCTGGCGCTGGGCAGGGCGCGCGCAACACCCGCACTTTCCGCTACTGAAGCTGCTTTTCCACGAATTGAAAATGCGGCAACGCTGGCAAGCGCTCCGCCAAGAAAGCTGCGCCGGTTCGTAGTGACAATTGACATTTGCTTTCCCTCTTCGACGAGATGCGAATTGGATGCGATGTGCCTTTTATAGCAAATCCAGGATTGGTATTCCTCAGAGGCAATACGTAAAGTTGACGCGACCATCAGGGAGCGGCAACCTCGTATGAATTCCGCCAAAGTACGGTAATCCTGGAATTGCTCTAATTGGGCGTCCCCGATGTCTCCGTAGCGTCAAACGTGCACTCCCCGCACTGGCAGACGCGGCGCAGGTACTCCCAAGAATAAATGCCGCCGGAGTGGCCGTCGTTCCAGTTGAACTGGAGTGCATAGCGGCCCACGGCATGAGCGCTGTCAGGCTTGACCGGCGGCACATACATGGGCAGCAAATTGGCGGGCTTGGGCTTCGGCTGGCCGGCTTTGCGGCCGTCCCCCTTGCGCTCCTCAATGCAGGTGGCGCAGGGACAGGCATCGCGCAGCCATGCGAAGCTCCAGGCGCTGCGGTGGCCGTCGTTCCAGTCGATCTCCAGGCCCTTGCCCTCACTCAGCAGCACCCGGACCTTCTCCGGTGTGACGGCGATGCGCGGCAGCGGCCGGTTCTCTTCAGTCTCGCGGGCCTTCTCTTCTTTTGAGGAAATACGTATGCCTTCGTGGCTCATGGCTCCATTTTATCTTCCCCGCGCCTGGCTCGCAGGGCCAGTGTGAGGATGGCGACAACCAGCACCATGCTGCAACTGTTGGTGACGATGACGCTAGGCGATTCCGCGGCGATGCCGTACGTGATCCACAGCGCCACCCCCATGCCGAAGACCATGAACATGGAAAGCGACAGGTCGCGGGCACTTTTCGAGCGCCAGATTCTATGCAGTTGCGGCACCAGCGAGGCGGTCGTGCAAATGCCGGCCGCCGAGCCGATGGACTCAATCATCCAGCGAGCAATCATTTAGGGAACCTCTGATTAATTTGATGTTTTGAAAGGGCACGACTTCAGTCATGCCGCAAATGCTGCAAAATTAACGAGGGCTCTAGGAGTGTGTCGGTCATAGCGTTTTCGCAAAAGCCAACTTAGCGGTTTGCCGGGGAGGTATTCGAAGTGTGTCGCGCAGGTGGTGAGCCGGTTTGCGGATGACAGTGTGTTTTTCGGTG
>Ga0114951_10004359_pt1 | contig 13878 bp, 11 predicted proteins | sample AM7aDNAmetaG_FD_88677 | JGI IMG/M metagenome (GOLD analysis project Ga0114951, IMG submission 88677) | Freshwater microbial communities from Finland to study Microbial Dark Matter (Phase II) - AM7a DNA metaG | ecosystem: Environmental > Aquatic > Freshwater > Lake | place: Finland: Lake Alinen...
CCAAACTGCTCCAAACTCTCCTGCGAAAACCGCGAAGTTGTCATACAAACAACTTCGAACCTACACGCGCTGCTTCAAAGTACCTTCTATGGTTCGATCAATTTTCAAATGCGTTTGCCCTGTCCCCTCCACAGGCCGTCCGCTTTTTAACAGGCGCGCAAGAGTATCCTGTCTCTTGCGGACTTTGGTCCTGCACTTCGATTCATTCAGTCCGCGGAGAACGACATTGGCCAAATATCTTGTCACCGGCGTTGCCGGGTTTATCGGCCGTTCCATTGCCGCTGCACTTCTGGCGCGCGGCGAAACGGTTCGCGGCATTGACAGCTTCATCACAGGCAAGCGCTCTAATCTCATTGGTCTTGAAGCAATGGAGTTCATTGAAGGCGATCTAGCCGATCCGGCTGCCTGCGCAAAAGCCTGCGCGGGTGTAGAAATTGTTTTCCACGAGGCGGCCTTGGCATCGGTTCCGCGTTCCGTGGCTGATCCCGTGGGTACCAACGTTAACTGCGTGGACGCGACACTTAACCTTCTCGTCGCTGCTCGCGACGCCGGGGTGAGGCGCATTGTTTACGCAGGATCCTCGTCGGCATACGGCGATACGCCCACTTTGCCAAAGGACGAGAGCATGCTGCCCAATCCCATCAGCCCTTACGCCGTCGCCAAGCTTGCGGGTGAGCATTACATGCGCGTCTTCGCTCTTGTATACGGGTTGGAGACGGTAGTGTTGCGCTACTTCAACGTTTTTGGCCCACATCAGGACCCCACCTCCCACTACTCCGGCGTCCTGGCCATCTTTTGCCGCCGCATGCTGGCCGGAGAGCAGCCAGCCATCTATGGCGACGGCGAACAGAGCCGCGATTTCACCTACATCGACAATGTCGTCCAAGCCAACCTGTTGGCTGCCGCTGCGCCGGCTGAGAAGGTCTCCGGGCAGATGATGAACCTGGCTACTGGTGTGCGCATCACGCTCAATCAGACCTTTGAGATCCTTTGCGAACTCACAGGATACAAAGGCAAACCTGCCTATGCCGAGTCCCGCGCCGGCGATATTAAAGACTCACTGGCCGATATCAGCATGGCAAGGAATCTGCTGGGATACGAACCCATTGTTGATTTCCGTGAAGGGCTTCGTCGTACCGTCGAATGGTACGGAACCCAATCGGCAGAAGCTTGATCCTTTCACCAGGATTGGTGTTTTTTCCACATGGCGTTCTCCTCTGTGATGCAAACTATTGACGAATTTCTTCCAATCAAGCACACTGACGTGGATTCCTTTCGCACCGCCTGCCTGCCTCTCTACCGGGGATAGTTCTGCGCGAGGGCTTATGGGACGGAGGTTCCCACCCCCTTGCCGGATGTTCCGATTCTCCAAACTGACCAGCACAACCCGTTCGCCGAGCCCGGCCAGCGTCCCGTAGCCGGTTTAGCCAGGCACCACTCATCTACCTCTCTGCGTGAGCTTTGGGAGGTTCTGGTGCGCCGCCGACGCTTCATTCTTTCCACCCTGGGCGGACTGCTTCTCCTATGCCTCTTGTATTGCCTCATCGCTCCCAATCAGTACGAGGCTGGCGCCAGGGTCGAGTTGCGCACATCGCCTGTTTCCTCTCTTAGCCTTCAATCCTCCGAGCCGCTGGTCTCAGCCTCCATTCTTTCCGCGCCCATGGCTTTGGAGACTCTCGCGGATGTCTTCCGCAGTGACCAGTTGGCCTGGAGAGTCATCACCGGGCTCAAGCTCTACCAGGCGCAAGGCTTCCAAGGCGATTTTGCCCGCCGCTTTCCCGCCTTTCACCCCGATGCCGCGGCTGACAGTGCTGCTGACGCGCCGGCACAGGCCTGGCTTCTCGATAGATTTCAGAGGCGGCTTCATGTGCAGACCCTGCCGCGCACGCTGCTGATTGAAATCCGGTTTCGATCCAGGGACGCGGCTTTATCCGCAGCCGTTGTAAATGCGCTGATTCGCGCTTACGGTCAGCAGGATGCCGAGTCGCGTGTCCAGGCCACCGTCCAGGCCTCGGACTGGCTAAACAAGCAACTGAACGACTTAAAGGCCCGCGTGGACCAGGATCAGTTGCGCCTGACTGCTTTCCAAAACGAACACGGCATCCTCAGCACTCCCGAGACACTCGCCAATGGACGCCCAGGCGAGACGCAGCACAGTTCCACCTTGCTTGAGATTGACGAATTGGGCCGCCAGTTGGTGGCCGCCACAACTGACCGAATCCTGCGCGAGGCCGAATATCGTGCCGCCTCGAAGGGCGATCCCGAACTCGTGATGACCTCCGATTCTCGTCTCCAGGTCGAAAACGGCAATTTCGCGACCGCTCTCTTGCAGCAGATTCACGCCCATCGTAGCGACCTGGAACAGGAACGGGCTCAACTAAGCGCCGAACACGGTCCAAATTTCCCGCGCGTGGTGGAGATTGGCCGTCAGGTGCAGGACCTGGACCGGCAAAAACAGGCCGAAGACGCCAAACTCGTCGAGCGATTCCGAAGCAACTGGCAGACAGCGGTCGATCGCGAGCAATTGGTCCGCAAGAGCCTGGGTGAAACTACCAGCCAGGGTATGAAGCTCAATCAGGCCGCCACCGAATACGCGGTCATGCGCCAGGAAGCCAGCAGCAGCCACGAACTCTACATGAAAGTGCTCGAGAAGGTTCAGGAAGCTGGGCTTTCAGCGGGGATTCACAGTTCAAATATTTCGGTGGTGGACTTTGCGCGACAGCCGGTCAAGCCGGTTGCCCCAGATCTGCTCCTCTACCTGGCGATCACGTTCTTTGCCGGACTCTGGCTGGCCGTGGGAGGAGCACTGTTGCTTGAATCACTTGGAACTCCCGCAACGCGCCCGGTCACTCAGACAACAGTGACCCTCCTGGCGCTGATCCTCGTTTGCGCACTGGCCAATGCTCAGGCGCCCACACCCAGCACCTCCGGCCTCCCCACCGGCGTGGCCCGCATTGCCCCCACCCAGGACAACAAGAACCTGCCCAATCCCAAGGAAGCTCCTGCAGTGTGGAACAGCCCTGCGGCTTTGGGCCAGTCCGGGCAGTCTGCGCAGGCTGTTGCGCAAGCAGCGTCACCCATGCCGGCGCCCATCGGCCCCGGCGATTTCATTGACATCAGCGAGTTCCACACGCCGGAGTTCCATTCCAGCGTGCGCGTCTCCTCCGCGGGCACGGTCACGCTGCCGCTCGTCAACGAGGTGCAGATCGGCGGAATGGACGAACTGGCTGCCGCACACGCCATTGCGGCGGTGCTGGTAGCCAAAGGCATGCTCTTGCACCCGCAGGTGTCCGTGCTGGTCACTGCCTATGCTGGCCAGGACGTGAGCGTTCTGGGCGAGGTAGCCCGCCCCGGTGTCTACCCCTACACCATGCATCATCGCCTCCTCGACGTCATCTCGGCCGCTGCAGGCCTCGCGCCCAGTGCCGGGCGTCTCGTCAACGTCTTTCATCGCGACGACCCGAAGACCCCGCATCCAGTCGTGCTGGATCCCAGCGGAACCGATACCGCCGCCGACCATAATCCTGAAATGAGCCCCGGCGACACCATTCAGGTCAGCCGTGCAGGGCTGGTTTACGTCATTGGGGATGTCGTTCGCCCAGGGGGATTTCCCGTCGATCCCGCACAAGGTTTAACTGTGGTTCAGGCGCTGTCGCTGGCTTGGGGGCCAAGTCAGAATGCAGCCACCGGAAAAGGCCTGCTGATTCGCGAGCAGAACGGCGGACGCACCATGACTACGCTCAACCTCAAGCGCATGCTCCACGGTCAGGACGCCGACCAACCCATTCACGACCGCGACATTCTCTTCGTACCCGATTCGACCGCCCGGAACCTGTGGAACAAGACCGTTGAATCGGCAATTCAGTCGGCAATCGGCGTCACTATCTACTCCGCGCTGGTTTACTCGCAGAGGTATTAGCCGATGAGAAGGCTTGCCTCGGGACTGTTGCTGCTCTTCGCCTTTACCATTCCCTGGGAGTACTCGCTGGACCTCGGCGAGCCGCTCGGCAACATCGCCCGGTTAGCTGGCCTGCTGCTGTTGCTCGTGGCCATGCCGGCCATCCTGCTGGCAGGACGCCTGCGCACCCCCGGCGCTCTTCAGTGGGCTGTACTGGCGTTCTATCTCTGGCTCTGCTGTTCCTATTTCTGGACCATAGATCAGACTGCGACGCTCGACAGGATGCGTGCCTACTTCCAGGAGATGATGATCGTCTGGCTGGTATGGGAGTTCGCCGACAGCCCCGGCGATCTGCGCAACCTGCTCCGTGCCTATGTTGCTGGTTCGTGGGTGCTGGCTGCCCTCACATTGGCCAACTTCGGCTCCGCCGAAGCAATTGCCGCCGGACAGATTCGCTTTGCAGCCTACGGACAGGACCCCAACGACGTAGCCCGCTTTCTGGACCTGGGATTTCCATTGGCCGCCCTGTTATTGAACGGCGAATCCCGCTGGCCGGGGCGTTTGCTGGCATTCGGCTACCTGCCGCTGGGTCTGGTTGCCGTGCTGCTCACAGCCTCTCGCGGTGGGTTCCTGGCCGCCCTCGTGGCTCTTGCCGGCTGTGGCATCCTGCTGGCTCGTGGCCATGGCCGGGCACTGCTTGCTGCCGCATTCGCGCTGCCGGTGCTCGCCGGTGCGCTCTGGTTCACCGTGCCCCATCAGACATTTGAACGTCTTGCCACCATTCCGGAACAGCTTCACGGCGGCGATCTGAACCAACGCTTGAACATCTGGTATGCCGGATGGCATGCCTTCGTCAAGGCTCCACTCTTGGGCACCGGCGCAGGCTCTTTCGTCAGCGCCGCTGGGCTGTCCCCCATCGACACCGCGCACAACACGGTTCTTTCCATAATGGTCAGCGGTGGGCTCTGTGCCGTCTTCCTCGCCTTGGTCATTGTGGTGCTGGCCGCCCATTCCATCCTGCAAACCCGTGGATCCACGCGGCTGGCACTGTCTACGGCGCTTCTGGTTTGGATCGTTACTTCGCTGGTTGCCACGGTTGAGGAAAACCGTACCACATGGCTGCTATTAGCTCTGATTGCGGTAGCGGGGCGGCTTGCCGTCGAAGAGCCGGACAAACTCGCCGCCTGCTTTCCTGATCCCGCCAGATCTGATCAGTTCTCGGTCAAGGTGGAGCAGGCCTTGCAAACCCCCGGATCAATTGCCCCACTGCCCTATAGATCCGGCAACTAAATGCTGTTTGGGTGCCCCATCCATTCCCGCGTATCTTGCGGGAATGGGTGGGAAGAAGATGCCATTGTTTTCTTGCCGGACAATTACCATGCAGCTCACCCTCCAAGTCGCGCGCCTCTTCAAAGGCTCCACCGTCAATCGCCGCATCTTCCGCGCGGCCGCATCGGTCGGCGCCGTGGGCGTTCTGGTCAAGCTCGCGGCCACGTTCAAAGAGATTGCTGTCGCCGGAGTCTATGGGCGCTCCGACGCCATGGATGCCTTTCTCGCGGCGGCGCTCATCCCCGGACTGCTGATCAACCTCATCTCCGAATCCATGAACCAGGCCCTGGTGCCCACCCTGATTCGGGTTAGGGAACAGCAGGGTCATGACCGCGCCCAGCAGTTGCTGTCCAGTTCCATGCTCTGGATGTGCCTTCTCCTCACCGCTGCTTCAACCGCTATGGCACTCTCCGCGCGCGCCTTCTTCCCGCTCATCGCCTCTCACTTTCCCTCAGCCAAACTAGACCTCTCGATTCGGCTTTTCTACGCGCTTCTCCCCGTGGTGCTGATCACCGGTATCGCCACCAACTGCACGGCGGTTCTCAACACCTTTGAGCGTTTTGCCTTGCCGGCCCTGGCTCCCGTACTCATCTCCCTCAGCATCATCCTCGGCGTTTTGCTCCTCGGTGGCCGCTTCGGCATCTGGGCAATGGTCTACTCCACGCTCGCTGGTTCGCTCCTTCACGTGGCGGTGGTGGCTGCGATGTTGGACTCCCACGGCTACCGCTTCCGCCTGCGATGGTATGGCATGACCGAAGCTGCCCGCGAGGTTGCGCACCAGTACGGGCCGGTGTTGCTCAGCGGCCTGGTGGCTTCCGGTGGCTTGCTGGTGGATCAGTCGATGGCCGCCATGCTCCCTGCGGGCAGCGTCTCCGCTCTGGTCTATGCCAACCGTTTTGTAAGCGTGGTCCTTACGTTGCTTGCGGGTGCGTTTTCAACCGCGGTGGTGCCTTATTTCTCCCGCATGATCGCGCACCAGGACTGGGCGGGTTGCCGGCATACTGTGCGTACCTGGGTTCGCCTCACCGCCCTGATCTCTGCGCCTGCCGCGCTGTTGCTCATGGTCGGCGCGCACCTTCTCATCCGCATTGCTTTTCAGCACGGCGCATTCGGGCCCAGCGATACCGTCGTGGTCACCCAGGTGCTCATCATGTACGCCATTCAGATTCCGTTTTTCGTCTGCAGCCGGGTCTTCTACCGATTCATCGTCGCCATGCGGCGCACTGACCTGATTCTCTACTGCGGCACTCTCAATCTCGCCCTCGATGTGATTCTGAACCTGCTCCTGATGCGATGGTTCGGAGTCGCCGGAATCGCCCTGGCCACTTCGCTCTGGACCGTCGGGACCTTCCTCTTCCTCTGGTATTGGACCCGGAAGCTGCTTGCGGAGGCATCTCCCCACGAGGCAGCGGCATGATTCCATTCCCAGCTCAATACCTGCTTCGCTTTGACGATCTCTGCCCCACCGTCTCGCTGCAACGGTGGCAGCGATTCCTGCCCATGATTGAAGAGTTTTGCCCCCAGCCCATTCTTGCCGTCGTCCCCGATAATCAGGACCCCGGCCTCAAACTCTCCCCGCCTGACCCCCAGTTCTGGAACCGGATGCGCGATCTGGAATCTGCCGGGGCAACCATTGGCCTCCACGGCTACCGCCACATCTCCAGCAGCCACGGGCGCAGCCTGCTGCCGTTGCACCCTACCTCGGAGTTTGCCGGAGTGCCCGAGAACCTCCAGCGCCAATGGATTCGCGAAGGGCTGCGCATTCTCCGGGGCCACGGGCTCAATCCAAAAATCTGGGTTGCTCCGCGTCACGGACTCGACCGCAATACTCTGCGCGCTCTTCAAGCTGAGGGAATCGATCTGCTATCGGACGGCTTTGCGCGTGTTCCGTTTGCGCGCGATGGAGTGACCTGGATTCCGCAGCAGCTTTGGGAGCCAGTCGAAAAGCCCAATGGCCTTTGGACCATTTGCGTTCATCCCAATACGGCCACCGACCTGCAGGTTGCGCGGCTCCATGAGTTTCTTAGCCGGCACGCCGAGCAGATTACGTCCGTAGATCGTGTCCTAGCGGAATTTCCTACGGCTAAACTCAACCTGACCGAACGGCTCTACGGAACCGGAACCCTCTGGCGTATCCAGGCCTCCCGCCTCAAAAAGGCGATTCAACACCGCTTCCGGAAATCCGATTCAGATTAAACCCCTCTACATCGGCAATTCCGCGAGTCTCCCCGAGCAGTTCTCCGTAGAGCGTCTCCCACTGGTCCAGTGCGGCTTCCAGACTGAAGCGTTCCGTTACTCGATGGCGTGCTCGTTCGCCCATGGCGCGGCGTTCTTCCCGCGGGGCTCGCATCATCTTGGTCATTACTTCAGACAAGGCATCGGCATCGCCCGCCGGGGTCAGCCAGCCGGTCTGCCCATGCACAATCGCTTCACGGGAACCCGGAACATCTGTGGCGATCACCGGCAGCGCACACGCCCCGGCCTCCAGCAGTCCCATCGGCAGCCCTTCCCAGCGGGACGAAAGAACGAATCCATCCGCAGCCTGCATCCAGCGCTTCACAGTAGGCTCGAAGCCCAGAAACGTAACCCGGCGCTCCAGCCCAAGGCACGTGCAAAGTCCTAGCAACTCTCTCTGCAGCACTCCACCTCCGGCAATGAGAAGCCGTGCCGGTTCAGGCACGTTCATCATCGCCTCCAGCAGTGTCGAATAGTCCTTCACCGGCTCCAGACGGCCGGCCGCAAGCCATAAGAACTCATCCTTGAGTCCAAGTTTCTTGCGAGCGGCTGCGCGTGCCTGTGCATCGGGCCGCAGTGCCTCCGTGTCCACGCCGTTGGACAGCACGGTGAGTTTCCCGCGGCTGACCATTCCAGCAGCCAGATGAGTTTCGGCCACGGCCTCGCTTACGGCTGTAACCCGGTCGACAAGCCAATTGCTCACGCGATAGCCAAACCTCCGGCCTGCTTTTCCAGTCGAGGAACTGTGAAGTGTGTCCACAAGCACCGGCGCCGATCCACGAGTTCTGAACAGCAAAGGCAAGCGGGACCAGCGGGCCATCCACGCCGCGTGGGGCAGATGCGCATGAACTACCTCCGGCTTCTCGTGCCTCAGCCAGCGGTTGAAGCAAATCCAGCCGCGCGGGTCGGCCAGCCCCTTTCGCATATTCAGGGTTTGGAACCCCACCCCCGCTTCCTTAAGTTCCACCGCAGCCTCGCCGCCAGATCCTGAAAGCGCTACTACGCTCACCCGCCACCCACGCACGCGCAATCCTTTGGCCAGCAGCATCAACTGCCGCTCCGCGCCGCCTATCCGGTCGAGGCCAGGAATAACGAGGGCGACATGACTCAATGCCGCTGTTCCGCATGAGTCGAGTCGATCAGCTGTTCGTAGGCCTTGATCGCATGCTCGAATCCAAAATCTTCAGCCAGTCGAAAGTTTTTTGGCGGGGCTTGGCTCAGCAACCGGCCCGTACCACTTGGTCGGCGAAAACTCGCAGTGCACGCAGAATGCAATTTGGCGAGCATTGAATAGAAGACAAGCAACGGAAGAGAGAATGCAAGCAGCAAACCTGCCAGCGCGATATCCACAGCATTTTCCAGCACGTATCTCTCCAGAAACGGTTGATTGCGCCCACCGCGAAAGATGGCCGTGTAGGCGCAGGGAGGAAACGTGCTCGACGGTGTGGGAGTCAATAAAGACTGAAAGATCAAGCCGGATCAACATTTCACCCGGTTCGTCCGCCCATTCTCCGCCTGAGCCGAAGCCTCGTGACAACGCAGAAAGACCCCGTGACGGGGTGTTCTTCTGGAGATAAGAGGATCAGTACTTGTAGGAAATATCTTTACCCTTATTCGTGTCAAGCAGTTAATTCGTATTAGGAAAAATATGTTCAAATTGTCGCAAGTTCAACAGCAGTGACCCCAAGGTTTCGACGCATTTTGTCTGTTGAAAACCATTTGCATATCCCGCTACTATCTACCGCATGAAGAAAACTGCAACCACCGAACTCGGTCCTGAGATGCAAGGCAACGGCATCCCAAACACCGTCGATGAATACCTCGCCAGTGTTCCCGAACACGCCCGCAGCGTTTTAGTGAAAATGCGCGCGGTGATCCGGTCAGCAGTGCCGCCCGAGGCGGTTGAGACCATCAGCTATCGCATGCCCGCGTTCAAACACAAGAAAGTCCTGGTCTGGTTCGCAGCGTTTTCCAACCACTGCAGTCTGTTTCCCACCGCCGGCGTGATTGCGGCATTCAAGGACGAACTCATGAGCTTTTCCACCTCCAAGGGGACAGTCCACTTTCCGATGGACAAGCCGCTGCCGGTCGCACTCATCAGGAAACTGGTGAAGGAGCGTGTGAAACAAAGCGAAACCAGAGCGCGCCGCTCGCCACAGTGATTTCCGCAGACCCGTGCAGATTGCTCGAACCTCCAATCACCAGCGAGAGTCTCCGAGAGAACGCCTGGCCAAATTTCCAAATCGCTCCCCGTTCATTCCCTCAAAGCGGGCACTTCACTTGACCGCGTATCCAGCAGAGAAAATGAGTGCACGCATAGCTGCTTCGTCCGTAACGCCTCCAAAGCGCAAATCATTGAAATTGCGAGCGCCTTGGCTGAGATCTGCGGCGCAAGCCAAGTTCCGGGTCGGTCACGAAGCAGTTCGATCACACCTCCCGACGAGGGCAATGCCACGATCGCCAAACCTCCCGCCAACGCCTCCAGCAATGCGTTCGGCATGCCTTCCCGCCGCGACGAGAGCACAAACAGCGTAGCGCCTGGAAAGAGCACGTAAGGGTTCTCCATCTGACCCGCAAAGCAGACCGCTGCCTCCAACCCCAACAAGCGGCACTCTGTCTTCAGAGCCGCGTCTTCTGGGCCCGCTCCTGCTATCACCAGGCCGGCTTGAGGAAACCGCTTGCGCACAGCAGGGAGTGCTTCCAGTAGCAAGTCGAATCCCTTCTCCCGTGAAAGCCTGCCTACCGCAAGCAGATGGGGGCCGGGGCCGGTCCATTCATACGGATTGCTGGCCGCAGCCCGGATTCCATCCAGATCCACCGGATTCGGCAGCACCGCAATGAGATCTTCCTCGATTCCAAGCACTCCCGCCATGTCCCTTGCCATCGCTTGCGACTGGCAGATGACCCGGTCAGCATGGCGGTAGAGAAGCCGGTACAGCAGACCGGTATAACGGGGCAGATCCGCGAACGACAGGTCGGCCGACACCGTCCCGTTCTGCCGCACCAGTACCCGCGTTCCCGAAGGGAAAAAGGGACGAAGCAGGAGAACCAGGAAGTTCAGATGCGCCATGCCGGAAAGCACTACATCCGGCTTCACCCTGCGAACCAGGCGGAGTAATCGAAACGCACCTTTGCGTACCCGTGAAGCGCCCAGTGTGTGTATCGTCACCCCGGCCTCGTTGGTAATGGCCTCGGTCGCAGTTACCAGTCCCAGATGCAAATCGTACTTGTCGCGGGACAGTCCCTTCGCCAGCAGGGCAGTCACCTGTTCTGCGCCACCACCACCAAGATGCGGAATCAGCAAGAGGACTCGAAGGCGTTGAATCATAGGCCCCTAAGGAACAACGCGAGTATAAGCCGGCTCTCCACGATTCTGTGTCTCGGCTGTCACATCTGCCCCTTTTCGCCCGATCAGTGAATTCCGTTTGATTCCGCACCGTGATAGGTTTCAAACAGTGCAAAGCCTCTCTATGTCGTCGTCGAAAGCGCGCCACCCTGTCCCTGCTTCGCTGGCCGAGTTACTCTGGCACCCCTTGATCGTCGTTGGTATTACCAACCCACAAACCTCTCTGGTTCTCAAGGGACGGCTACGCACACTACGGGAGGCGGGTTTTCGAGTCATCGTAGTTTCCAGTCCTGGCAGTCTGCTGTTGAGTACCTCCGCCAGCGAGGGTGTCGAGTCAATTGCGATTCCCATGCACCGCGGAATCGCGCCACTATCCGATTTTGTCTCGTTATTCCGGCTCTGGCGGCTGCTTGGCAAACTCAAGCCTGATCTGGTGGAATTCAGCACTCCCAAGGCGGGCCTGTTAGGCACCGTGGCCGCCAAACTGCGCGGTGTCCCTCGGCGCATCTATATGTTGCGCGGGCTCCGGCTTGAGACCGCCACGGGAATTAAGCGCCGCATTCTGCTTGCCGGGGAGCGCATCGCGTCAGCTTGCGCCCACGTGGTACTTTGCAACAGCGAAAGCCTGCGAAATCAGGCATCGGCGCTCGGATTGGCCCCGGCTTCCAAACTCCATCTGCTCGGCGAGGGCAGCAGCAACGGTGTGGATACAGAGAGGTTCTCGCCTGGTCCCAGTGACGTGCGCAAAATGCTCGGCATTCCATTCGCCGCTCCGGTTGTTGGTTTTGTGGGGCGCTTGACCCGCGACAAGGGCCTCCCTGAGCTCGTCGATGCATTCGACGCCATCCTCAAAGTGCGGCCAGATGCCCATCTGATCCTCGTTGGCTGGTACGACACCTCCGAGGACGCGTTGAGCGAGCAGACCCGCACCCGTATCGAGAGCAATGCACACATTCATTTAACCGGGTTTGTCCACCGCACGGCGCCCTATTACCGGGCCCTGGATCTGATGGTCCTTCCCACCTGGAGAGAGGGTTTCCCAAACGCAGTTCTTGAGGCTGCGGCCACAGGCATTCCGGTGGTCACCACCATGTCCACAGGTTCCCGCGACTCGGTGGTCCCTGAGGTCACTGGACTCCTGATCCCCCCCGGCTACCCCGAGGCCATTTGCGAAGCTGTCCTCAAGCTGATCGGCGATCCCGAGCGCCGCCGTCGCATGGGGAGTGCGGCCCGGGCCTGGGTTATCGAACACTATGCGGATGAGCGGGTTCTGGGACTTACCGCCGCCTACTATAAGAGTCTGCTCAAGACTTCAGGTCTGAATTCTGGCCCGGCGACCTAGTGTTTAGTCCCCGATCTTCCTAACATCATTGCCGCTGTCATTCTGAGCATCTTTACTCGCGGCAGCGCGTTACATCCGTGGATGAACGGCCGCCGTCTACCCTTCAACGAAGCACCGTGCCCCATCCATTCCACGTCCTTTGCGGAATGGGTGGGACAGAACAACACTCAACCGGACCCTTCATCAGGAGCGAACGGGGCCCCGAGCGCTTTCCGGGGTGGAGATTGGGGGTGGTGAGCAAAGAATCTGCGTTTGTTCTTCGATAAACTTCAGACTCACCACACTAGAGGCTCAGTCCGCCATCAGGCTCGCCTGGAAAAAGCTCAGGCTGCTCAATCGTCTTGCCCGCCCCTTCAGCTCTCCTGCGGCTCGAGACCCCGATCAGGCTCACCACTTCCAGCATCTGAATTGCCTGCCGCGGCACATAAATCCGCTGGGTATTGGACCGTGTGTCGGGCGGGGTAAGCAGCAGCCCGGAGCCATCCACCAGCGACCTGTCGTTTGCCGCCAGCCCCTCAAGTTCCTCACCGTCCGTGAGCGTCATGCGAAGCCAAACTCCCGCGGTTCGCGGCCGGACAGAGAAACGCCGGTGCAGAAGCCGCTCCGGGTTGGCCTGGTCACTCGAGGAAGAAGGGAAGTCGCGCACATAGCAAACCCACTTCACAAGTTCCCAGTCAATATGCAGCACCTTTCCTGAAAGGTCGAGAACTTCCAGTTCCGCGTCATTTTGGCCGAAACCAGCCCCGGCGTAGCCGGCAAACCAATCCCGGGAGAACTTACGCACGATTACCGGCTTGCGGACGGATGCCATTGTTTTGGATTGTCGCATGATCCGGGGTCCCCACGGACGGGTCTTCGTCCCCGATCTGTCGAGGAAAGTAATTGCCGCCATTTGACAAGGCTCCGGAAACCGCACAACTGGCTCTAGCCAAGAGGCTTCAGTTGTGTTAATGTACTGGTTTGCCAGCTCAGCGAGCGTGTGTCGTAAGCGTAACCGCATCAGGCACTTGCCAGCGGCTTGAGACGGCGGAAGCAGGGACCTGAATGCCTGATTACATCTATCTTTTGGAAAACCGGCTGTCTGCCGATCAAAGGAACGCGTTGCTGCAGTTGCGCGAAGCAGCCCGCGAAGCTGGAATGCTCCTGTTTCTGACCGGTGATGCCGTCCGCGACCTTACCAGCGGGCACGCCGTTCGTGATCTCGAAATTTCAGTGCATGGAAATGCGCTTAAGCTAAAGAAAACAGTTGAGAAACTCGGCGGAACGGTCTGGGGCGAGCACGAAGACTCCCAGAGCCTCTACCTCTGTTTTCCCGGAACTGTCCGTGTGGACGTGATTAGCGCCCACACCGTCAAATATCTCAAGCCGGGCAAGTCGGTATTTCATCCGGCTTCCATCCAGGACGATCTGCGCCGGCGGGACTTCACCGTTAACGCCATGGCCATCTCCCTCAACGAAGGCTCTTTCGGACTGCTGATGGACCCGTTCAATGGGGCCGCAGATATCGAATCCAGAACCCTGCGCCTGGTTTCAAATTACGGATTTCTCGAAGAGCCATCGCTGCTGATTCGCGCCACTCGGTACCGTGCGCGGCTCGGCTGGGAACTGGACCCCAGATCTCGTACCCGCTACGACAATGCCAAGAGCGAGGGCGTCATGGAGTTTCTCTCTCCCCACGCACGCAGCCAGGAACTCGAGCAGATTGGCCACGAAGAAGACGGCCTGAAC
>Ga0114951_10004360_pt1 | contig 13872 bp, 11 predicted proteins | sample AM7aDNAmetaG_FD_88677 | JGI IMG/M metagenome (GOLD analysis project Ga0114951, IMG submission 88677) | Freshwater microbial communities from Finland to study Microbial Dark Matter (Phase II) - AM7a DNA metaG | ecosystem: Environmental > Aquatic > Freshwater > Lake | place: Finland: Lake Alinen...
CTCGACCAGCCACCGGACGTAGCCGAGGTCAAAGATATCGGGGCCATGGACGACCATAACGGGAGGAGTTATCTGCATGACTGGGCACCACCTGGCAACTCTGGTATGCTATTTGCTGCCGTGAATCTTTACCCCTCGGATCGGGGCGGTCCTTGAACTGGCAGCCGGAAGATCTCCCGGGCAACAAAAGAAATAATCGCTCTCAGGTCAACATGATAGCAACCAGTGGGGTGCGGGACTGTTAACGACAGAATGGAGAGATCGGCGTGTGCTGATTACCGGTGCGGGAGGATTTGCGGGACCGTACCTCGCCCGCTACCTCCTCGACCAGGGTGCCATCGTCCATGGTCTCGTGAGAAAACCCGTCAGGGATGAGAACAGGAACGTCCTGGCTGGTGCCCGGGGAGCACCCGGAATGGTACAGGTCATCGGCGACCTCGATCATCCTGAAAGCCTGGACCACGCCATGAAAACGGCAGACCCTGAAGTAATCTTTCACCTCGCCGCACAGTCTTCGGTGGCGAAATCCTTTGTCGATCCAGTTGGAACGATGCAGACAAACTGCATCGGGACCAATCACCTCCTCGAGGCAGCGAGGCGTGGGACCGGTGACCCGGTCGTCGTGTTTGCCGGCTCTTCAGATGAATACGGGCTGGTGGTCAGTTCCCGGCAGCACCTTGAGCAACTGAAAGTCCAGGGTGGGACCATCTTTCCGGAGCCGAAAATCCCTGAAGTGCCGATCTCGGAGACGAACCCGCTCAGGCCGATGTCACCCTACGCGGTCAGCAAGGTCTTCGGCGACCACCTGACAAGGAACTATTTTCATAGTTACGGCGTGAAGGGAATCGTTTCGCGTACCTTCAACCACGAAGGGGCAGGCAGGGGGGTGACGTTTGTCACGGCCGCAATCGCACAGCAGGTCGCAGGGCTGGTGACAGGCAGGACCAGTTCCCTTTCAATCGGTAATGTCAACGCGTTCCGGGACTGGTCACATATCAGGGACATCACCAGCGGTTACTGCACGCTTGCCACGAAAGGAGTCTATGGGGACGTCTATAACCTTGGCACCATGCGGACGACCTCGGTATTGTCGTACCTCCTGATGACGCTCGAAGCGGCAGGATTTCCGGTCCGGCAGATCGCAGCGTCGAATGGCGATAAAGTGATAGAAGACCCCACTGAACCCGACACCACACCGATGTTTGGCATCCCGTTCCCAAAGACAAAACTTGACCGGATACTCCTTTCCGGGGAGGAAGAATTCCGGCTTGAAGATGGTGGGATCAACATCCTGACCACAAAAGGGACGGTCCCCGTATTCTTCGACCCGGAGAAGTTCCGGCCGGCAGAAGTCCCGATCCTTCTTGCAGATACCAGGAAAATCGGGGCCCTCGGTTTTTGTGCCTCCTGCCGGGTTGAAGATATTATCAGGGACCAGCTGGGATTCTTTTTGGACCCATCAAACCAGGAATAAGGTCATGGTCGCTGGTACCGGTCATTGAACCGGATGATATCATCTTCCTCCAGGTACTCCCCGATCTGGACTTCGATCACCTCGAGGGGGATCTTCCCTGAATTGGCTAGCCGGTGTTTCATCCCTTCAGGGACATACGTGCTCTCCCCCCGTTTGAACTGGTAGTGCTTCCCGCCAAGCTGGACATCAGCCATCCCACTTACGACAATCCAGTGCTCGCTCCGGTGGAGGTGTTTCTGGAGGGACAACTGTTCACCGGGTTTGACGGTAAGGCGTTTGATCCGGAAAAATGCTGACCGTTCCAGCTCGATATAGGAACCCCACGGCCGTTGTACCTGGAGGGGATAGTCGATGACCGGGTCTCCTTTCTCCCGGAGACGCTTCACCATTTCGTTGACCCTGCCACTCTGCACCGTGTCGGCCACCAGGAGAGCATCCCCGGTATCAACGACCACGAGGTCCTGAACACCGATGAGGGCTACTTTTTTCCCGGGTGCAAAGACAAAATTTCTGGTGGCATCGATGTATTCAGCCTCGCCGGTATTCCCGACTGAATCATGATCGCGGTACTCGTACCAGGCCTGGAATGTCCCGAGGTCGGTCCACGGTGCGATGAGCGGGACAACGGCCACATGCCGGGACTGTTCAAGGAGACCGTAATCAATGGACAGCGAGGGAAGTGCCGGGTAGTCGGGGACCGGCTGTTCAAACGCATGGAGAAATTCCGGCTGGTACCGGGCCAGCTCCTGGAAAAACATTTTCGTTGAAAAAAGGAACATCCCACTGTTCCAGAGGTAGCCGGATGACAGGTACTGGACCGCAGTAGGCAGGTCGGGTTTTTCTTTGAACTCTGATACCTGGTAACCTCCGGCGAGCGGGGTACCCTGTGCGATGTATCCGTACCCGGTATTCGGGTGGGTCGGCGGGATGCCAAACAGGACCAGGTAATCGTTCGCAAGTCCGGCAGCCTGCCGGATCTCATCCGTGGCGGAATCCTCCAGTTTATGATCGCTTGGGAAAATAACCACATCCGACTCACCGTACCGTTCAAGGATCGCAGACATCGCCCAGGTGATGGCGGGAAGTGTGTTCCTGCCGACCGGTTCTTTGAGGACCTGTGATTCTGACAGGACGTATCCGAGTTCTTCGACCTGGTTTGTGACGAGGTACTGGTGGACCTCGTTCGTCACGACCATGATATCTCCGGGCGCAGAGAGCCGGAGGGCACGGAGAAATGTCTCCTGGAACAGGGAATACCCGTTAAATTTAAGGAATTGTTTTGGCTGGTATGTTCGGGAGAGGGGCCACAGCCTTGTACCGACACCGCCTGCAAGGATCACGGCTTTCAGTGAACTCATCGTTATTCATGCCAGTGTTAGCGGTTATTCTCTCTTATCTGTTCCTGTTCTTTTCCCCAGGTTGAAAATGGCTTTGGGCTGATCGATATGGTTGTGCCACCGCCGAAAATATCCGGCCTTACATTTTTGCATGCAATTACGTCCTATTCCGGGAGATTCCCCTGTATCCGGGGGTTTCCACCCGGTTCATCAGGCACTGGGAACCTCTGGTATCACATGGGAGCCGGCTCGCCATGGCTGGACTGCCAGTACATCGAGGGGCACACTACCCGCGCTCCCGGATGTCCGCCTCACACGATTGACCGGCCGGGTTATCCTGCCCGATTACACCCGGACGGTATCGATATCCAGGTGGGATCCCGCGTTTTGTGCAGTAATATGGAAACTGAACCGTCTGATGGACGGACAGGGGGGGATCCGGACAGAAACCGGCAGGGTACTCTCTGATACCGGATCAATTCGAATATGTTCTCATAAATGTCAAGAAAAAACGATAATACATACGACCCATGTCGTACATCTGTCTGATAAAATACGATACCTTTTTATTGAGAATGTAATATCTCAATTAGGTGTACCGATCAGCCGCCCCCGCAATAGGTTGCCTGTGATATCGTCTCTATTGATGCCACCTTGATCTTAAGGCGATATTCAGGCAGGCGTCGCCTGCGGAACCGGTGCACCTTAGATTTTTGTTAAATCTCCTTGTATATAAATTATACAGTTCATGGAGGTAAAATTTATCCGGCTTTTTCAATTTAGTACCTGGTCTTCACTCTATTTTCAAAAATAGTCCCAACACAGATAGGAAACATATAGCGCGTAATTGAGGCTTTATTTTAGATTTAGGCAGGCTAATAACCCCTGATCAAGAGTTTGTGCACGATACAAAGCTGATTTGTGATATCCGTTCGTATCTATGCAGTCCGGCAGAGACCAGGGGAGAGCGCACCAACGAACCGAAAAATCGACCGGAAACGTGGGACTCGCCGCAGTCTGTTCCGTATCGGCGGGAACCTCCTTTCTGGAGAGAGAGAGATGAAGAAAATGGGCTCGAGGAGATTCGAACTCCTGACCTCCGCCATGTCAAGGCGACGTCATAGCCAGCTAGACCACGAGCCCTCAAAATTGACAAATGCTTCTTTTATGTGGATCATCCTCATATTAAAAAATTGGCATTTTATACGTTGGACCCTCGTTTACGGTTGACCTGGTCATATCCGATGGAATGCAATCCAAAAGAAGTATGGTAAGTAACCCGCACGTATTCTGAAAAATAAAAATTATATCGAGTTATCAGACAACTTCGCAAAGCGACCGGTAAAAATCCCAACCTTCGCACGGATCTCGTCCATGATCTCTTCCGGGACCTCGCTGTCCACGTTCAGGACCATGATCGCTTCCTGGCCCGGGTTGATCCGTCCCACCTGCATGCCGGCAATATTGATATTTGCCTGCCCCAGTATCGTCGACGCCCTCCCAATGACCCCGGGCTTGTCGAGGTGGCGCGACACGATGACATATCCTTCTGGGATCATATCCATCGTATAACCGCCAATCGCCACGATCCTGCTCCGGCCCTTGAAAAACACGGTCCCGCTGACCGATTCTTCACCCTTGTCGGTAATGACCCTGACGGTAATCAGGTTTTTAAACCCCTGCGCATCCGCCGTGATCGTCTCGCTGACCTGGATACCCCGTTCACTTGCGATATACTCGGCATTGACCATGTTGACCGGAACCTGGAGGATCGGGTCAAGCAGGCCCTTGATCGCCACCCTCGTAATATATTTTGTATTATACGTACCCGATGAAAGTTCCCCGCCATAGATGATCTCCACCTTTTCCAGCCGTCCATCGACCAGCTGGATCAGGAACCTGCCAATTTTCTCGGCAAGACGGGCGAATGGTTCCACAACGTCCTGCTGGTCAGCAGGGACCAGGGGGGCGTTGACAACGTACTTTGCAGAGCCACCCTCAAGGACAGAGATACATTGCTTTGCGATGGAGACCGCAACGTTTGTCTGTGCCTCAACGGTACTCGCCCCAAGGTGCGGCGTGACAATGACTTCTTCGAGCTCTAGGAGTGGTGATTGAAGGGGAGGCTCCTCTTCGAATACATCCAGTGCTGCACCGGCGACTTTCCCGCATTTGATCGCATCGTACAGTGCCTTTTCATCAATAATACCACCACGGGCACAGTTGATGATACGTACCCCGTCCTTCATCGTGGCAATGCTCTTCGCATTGATCAGGTGCCGGGTCTCCTTTATCAGGGGCGTATGGACGGTGATCACATCAGATACACGGAAGAGCTCTTCAACCGACATCGAGTCCACACCAAACTGGGCCGCTTTTTCCTTGCCGATAAACGGGTCATACCCGACAATGTGCATGCCGAGTGCCGTTGCCCTCTTTGAAACTTCACGGCCGATCCGACCGAGCCCCAGGATACCCAGAGTCTTTTCATTCAGTTCGACCCCCATGAACCGGGAACGTTTCCATTCCTTCCTTTTCAGCGACGCCGTCGCCTGGGGAATATTACGTGCCAGTGACAGCATCATCGCCATGGTATGTTCGGTGGCCGCCAGCGTATTGCCTTCCGGGGCATTGGCAACAATGATCCCTTTCCGGGTGGCCGCATCCATGTCAATATTGTCCACACCGGCACCCGCACGCCCGATAAACCTGATGCTTTTCCCGGCTTCGATGACTTTAGCCGTGACCTCAGTCCCGCTTCTGACCAGGAGGGCATCGTAATTCCCGATAATTGAAATCAGCTGATCTTCTTTCAGATCGGTCTTCACGTCCACCTCAAACTGAGTTCTGAGAATGGCGAGACCCTCTTCTGCAAGCGGATCGCTGACAAGTACTCTATAGCTCAATATTAAAACCCATATCAATTCTGCACGGTACTATTCAATGGTTTTCTAAAATTTAGCAGGATATCGAAAGGATAATTCAAAAAAATCCCGTGGGCAATTTATGATGCACAATTATTTACTGGAGAAACAACGAGGTAATAGTGGTGCGTGCATGAAGGAACTGCCGGATATTCTATGGCTGGAAGAGATCAGGAAAGAGGATATTGCCGCGGTCGGCGGTAAGGGGGCCTCACTCGGTGAGATGGCGGTCATCGGGCTGCCGGTCCCACGGGCATTCGTGGTAACGAGCCATGCTTTCCGCAGGTTTCTCGTTGAGACCGGTCTTGAAAAAACAATTTTTAAGAATTTCGAAGACCTCAACGTCGAGAACAACGCAGCTCTGGAACAAGCTGCCGAAAAAGCGAAAGAAGCAGTACTCAGGGCACCGATGCCACAGTCGATGATCCAACATATCATCGATGCCTACCAGAAGATGGATGATGGCGGGATGATTGTTGCGGTCCGTTCGAGTGCAACGGCAGAAGACCTGCCCGATGCAAGTTTTGCCGGGCAACAGGAGACCTACCTGAACATCAAGGGAGACTCAAACCTCTTAAAAGCGATCCAGATGTGCTGGGCTTCACTCTATGGGGCAAGGGCCATTTATTACCGTGCGAAGCAGGGGTTCGACGATAATTCCGTGAACATCGCCGTCGTCGTACAGCAACTCATCAATTCGGAGAAGGCGGGTGTCATGTTCACCACCCACCCGATCACCGGAGAACCACTCAGCATCATTGAGGGGTCTTGGGGACTTGGGGAGTCTGTCGTTTCGGGATCGGTATCCCCGGACAAGTACGTATTCGACCAGCGGTCTGAGAAAGTTGTGGACCGCCTGATTGCAAATAAGAAGATTGAGATCATTGCAGAGGGAACGCACGGCACAAAACTGGTGCCGGTATCCCCGGACCGGCAGGATATGCAGGTTCTTTCTGACGAGGAAGTCGCCAGGCTTGCGGTTTTTGGCAAAATTGCGGAAACTCATTACGGTGTCCCGCAGGACATTGAATGGGCCATCGTCAAAAGTACCTTCTTCATCCTCCAGTCCCGTCCGATTACGACGATTAAACCAAAAGGCTCCCCTGCGGTATCAGGCAGGGCAGAGTCCGGAAGCACGATCATTTTAAGGGGCCAGGGGGCTTCTCCAGGGGTCGCATCCGGAAAAGTAGTCATCGTACGTGACGCAAAGGATACCAGTGAGGTCAGGGAAGGGGACATCATGGTCACCAGGATGACCAATCCTGACATGGTACCGGCAATGAAAAAAGTTGCCGCCATCGTCACCGATGAAGGCGGTATGACCTGCCACGCGGCAATTGTCAGCCGGGAACTTGGCACACCGGCAATTGTCGGCACGAAGAACGGGACCCTGACGCTCAAGTCCGGCCAGGTTGTCACCGTGGACGGAGAAAAAGGGTTTGTGTATGACGGTGCAGTCGTCACCAGGCAGTCACCAGTATCGGCACCCGTCACGACAGTCCAGACACAGGTAATCACGGCGACTTCGGTAAAAGTTAATGTCTCTATCCCGGAAGCTGCGGCCCGTGCGGCAGCCACCGGTGCTGACGGCGTGGGGTTGCTCAGGATCGAGCATCTGATCCTCGGCCTGAACAAGACACCCGGGTGGTTCATCACCAATCATAAAGAAGAGGAATTTGTCAGCGAACTGTACGATGGCATAAAAATTGTCCTTGATGCATTTTACGGGAAAACCGTCTGGGTCAGGACACTGGATGCCCCGACTGACGAGTTCCGGAACATGGCAGGCGGAGAGAATGAACCGATCGAACACAACCCGATGCTTGGCTGGAGAGGGATCAGGCGGGACCTCCAGAGCAGGGACCAGTTCCGGCTGCAGGTCGAAGCATTCAAACGGCTCTGGCAACAGGGGTATAATAATCTCGGTGTGATGTTCCCGATGGTCTCACATCCGGACCAGTTTGTCCAGGCGAAATCGATGATGAAAGAATGGGGCGTCGATGTTGACCATGTCACCCTCGGCATCATGATCGAGATCCCGGGCAGTGCAATCCTGATCGAAGAGTTTATTCAGGCCGGAATAAATTTTGCGTCCTTCGGGACCAATGACCTCGTCCAGTACACGCTTGCGATTGACCGGAATAATGAGAACGTCGCCTGGATGTACGACCCGAAACACCCGGCAGTACTGCGGCTGATCGATGACGCAATTAAAGTATGCCGCAAATACAATGTTGAATGTTCAATTTGTGGGCAGGCGGGTTCTGAACCACCAATGGTACAATGGCTCGTGGAGCATGGTATCAGCAGCGTATCCGCAAATATTGATGCAATCGCAAAAATACGTGAGACGGTGGCACGTACGGAAAGAAAAATAATCCTCGAGAGTGCGAGAAGCCGTAATGCATAACCAGGGGAGTTCTGAAGAGGAGATTTTTTCTTTCCTTTCTTTAAAGCGGGCAGAGGACACAAGTCACGATTATATTCTGAGTTCGATGTGCACCGTCCCGCACCCGATTGCCGTAAAGGCCCATGACATGTTCATGGAAACGAACCTCGGTGATCCCGGCCTTTTCAAAGGGACGGCAGATATTGAACAGGCCCTTGTTCAGCGGCTGGGCACCCTGTTCCATGGACCGGACGCCTGTGGTTATGCGACCTCGGGGGGAACCGAGTCGAATATCCAGGCACTCAGGATGGCAAAAGCCTGTAAGAAAAAGCACCGGCCGAATGTGGTCCTCCCGGAGTCAGTTCATTTCTCTTTTCGAAAGGCCTGCGACATGCTCGGTATTGATATGCACACCGTGCCCCTCGATGCAGAGTACCGGATGGACGCAGGTGCTGCAGAAAAAGCCATCGATAAAGATACCTGTTGCATCGTCGGGGTTGCAGGGACCACCGAATACGGCATGATCGACCCCATCCGGGAACTTGGCGAGATGGCCGGGGACCATGACCTGTTTTTCCATGTCGATGCGGCATTCGGGGGTATGGTCATTCCCTTCCTCGACCACCACAAACCGTTTGATTTCCTCGTGCCCGAAGTCAGCAGTCTCGCGGTCGACCCGCACAAAATGGGAATGAGCACAATCCCTGCCGGCTGCCTCCTCGTCCGTGAAAAGGAAATGCTCTGCGCATTATCGATCGATACCCCCTACCTCTCGGTGAAACAGGAGTTTACCCTCGGGGGTACCCGCCCGGGCGGCCCGGTGGCCGGGGCACTGGCGGTCCTGGACTACCTTGGCATGGAGGGGATGCAGGCGGTCGTGCAGGGATGCATGAATAATACCTGGCGGTTAATTGACGGGATGGAGACGTTCGGGTTCGCCCGCGTTGTCACCCCTGATGTCAATGTCGCCACATTTAATCCACCTGGAAAAATACCACTCCCATGGCGGGTGTCATGTACACGAAAGGGCCACCTCCGGATCGTATGCATGCCACATGTCCACCGGGACATCATTGAAAAATTCCTCCGTGATATTGGTGAGTCAAATGCTTGAACGTCTTGTAAAATCTTTGGAAACGTGTCCGATTGTAAAGAGGGGGGAATATAATTACTTCATTCACCCCATCACCGACGGTGTACCGATTGTTGACCCTGCACTTCTGCGGGAAGTGGGCGCTGCGATGGTAAAGGCACTGGACTTAAACGGTGTTACGAAAATCGTCGTTGCCGAGGCGATGGGGATCCATATCGGCACGGTGCTCTCCCTTATGACAGATATTCCCTTGAATATCGTCCGGAAACGCGAGTACAACTTGCCGGGAGAGGTAGCGGTCCACCAGGCAACAGGTTACTCAAAAGGCGAGCTGTACCTCAACGGAATTGCCAGGGGAGACCGGGTCGTCATTATAGACGATGTAGTCAGCACCGGCGGGACGATCAAAGCACTGTTAAAAGCACTCGAGATCGCCGGGGCCGAAGTCACGGACATCTGCTTCGCTATCCAGCGGGGGGAGCCCGACCTTGACCGCCCATATAAGACCCTTGTCCGGATTGAAGTCACTGACCGGGTGCGCGTGGTTGATCGATACTTCTGAACTGGTCCGAAAATTAAGAACAACAGGCGCCACCAGGGTTGCACTCCAGTTCCCTGAGGGGCTGAAACGGAATGCGGCAGGTGTGGCTTCTGCATTGAAAAAAGCCGGGTTTTTTGTGGTCATCAGCGGTGATCCCTGTTATGGTGCCTGCGACCTGGCGACCGGACTTCTTGAGATGGTCGACCTTGTCGTTCATTTCGGACATTCCCCACTGGATGATACACCCTGCATTATCTATGACCCTTACCGGATGGACTTTGATCCAGGTGTACTCGGACTCGCCATTCCGCACCTCATCTCAACTGATATCGGGCTTGTCACCACCGTGCAACATACCCACATGGTCCCTGCCATCACGGAATACTTCGCGTCACGGGGCATAACATGCCATTCTGCTGAGGGTGGGACCCGGGCACCGGACCCGGGTCAGGTACTCGGATGCTCCTATGGGGCAGCGCGGAACTGCGGGCAGACAGAGATCCTGTTTGTCGGGACGGGACAGTTTCACCCCCTTGGTGTCCAGCTGGCCACAGGGGCCCGTGTCGTTGCCCTTGATCCCTATTGCCGGACCGTTGAAGTTGTCAGTTCCGAGAGATTTCTCAGGCGCCGGTTTGCCCTGATAGAAGTCGCCAGAAAAGCAAAAAATTTTGGGATCATCCTTACCCTGAAAAGTGGACAGCAACGGAGGGAACTCGCCGAACGCCTTGTCGCTCTGAGGGACGACGCCTTTTTGGTCGCATTGCGTGAAGTTTCACCTGACGAACTCCTGAACCTCGGTTTTTCCTGCTACGTAAACACGGCCTGTCCCCGCCTTGCCTATGATGACCAGGAGCGGTTCCCGGTCCCGTTCATCAGCCCGCAGGAATTTGAAATTGTCTGTGGTTCCAGGACCTTCGAAAACTACCAGATCGATGAGATCACCTGAAATGAAACTGCGTAAACTGGAGATGCTCCTTGAAAAGGTCAGCGGTTTTTCTACCCCGTCACCCCACCTGGAGCAGTATCCGACCCCGGCCACGCTCGCGGCCAGGTTATTGTTCCATGCAGCCCAAAACGGGGATATTGCGGGTAAGGCGATCTGCGATCTGGGTTGCGGGACTGGCATTCTATCTATTGGGTCTGCCCTTTTGGGGGCAGAATCGGTGACCGGCATCGATATCGATGAGAAGGCACTTGAAATTGCACGGAAAAATGCTGATGAATTTTCCGTGACTCCCAGATTTATCCAGGAGGAGATTACATCTTTTTCCAAATTACCCGGTCACTGGGATACGGTTGTGATGAATCCACCCTTCGGGGCCCAGGTGCCACACGCGGACAGGGCATTTATCGACTGTGCGCTGGATGCGGGGAATGAAATATACATGGTCGCAAACACCGGTTCGATACCGTTTGTCAGTACCTATGTGAAGGACCGGGCCAGTATCCCTGAAACACTGGAAGCAGTGCTTCCCATCAGGCATAGTTTTCATTTTCACCGGAAAGAAGTGCAGAATATCCGGGTCGAAATCATCCACATGAGCAGGTGTTCTCCACCACAATGACAGAGAATTCAAACGATTCAGTACCGGTGTTATGGCTTTCCGGGGCCCACGTCATTACTGACCTTTACCTTCCGATCGTCACTGCGATCATTCCCCTTCTGATCAGCACCTATGGGTTCTCATATTTCATGGCGGCGATGCTTGTCACCATCTACAACGTGACTTCATCGATGATGCAACCGGTTTTCGGCTGGATGTCTGACCAATATGGGATGGTGATTGATATCTCGGTCTGTCTCCTGATATCCGCGGTATTCATCTCGGCGATGGGCCTGACAGGGGATATTTATCTGCTGTTGCTCTTCGCGGCTCTTGCAGCACTTGGGCATGCGGCATTCCACCCGAATGCGTTTTCCATTGTGAACAGGTTATGTACGCCGGAAAACCGTGGGACCATCACGTCCCTTTTTGTTGTGGGTGGAAATATCGGTTACGCGATCGGACCGCTCCTTGCTGCAGCGATAATTTTCTATTTCGGTCTTTCCGGTCTTCCCCTGCTGGTCATTCCTGCGTTGCTGATGGCATTTGCCCTCAGGAGATCGTTTCCCGCAAAAAAAGGACTACCCCGCACTATCAACAGAGCCCCATTGGAAAAAGTGTCGCTGGCAATATACCGGCCAATGATGACACTGTTTGCAGCCTCGACATTTCGTGCCTGGGCAATTTTCTGTGCACTCGCCTTTTTACCTTCTTTCCTGATGAGTCGCGGACTTGACCTGATATCGGCAGATATCCTGATATCGGCGATGCTTCTTGCAGGAGTTGCAGGGCAGCTCGCCGGCGGTTATCTCTCTGATTTGTTCGGACGCAAGGAATTCGTCATTGCGGGTACTGCCCTTGCGATACCTTCTTTTTACGGTTTTATGTTCACCAGCGGACTTCCATCGGTACTCTCGCTCCTGGTTTTTGGTTTCGCCCTCTGGTCAGGGTTTGCCGTGACAGTCGCGATTGCCCATGAGATGGTACCGGGAAAGGTTGCATTCACATCCGGGCTCATGCTTGGCGCTGCACTCGGTGCCGGGGGCCTTGGCGTGGCGGTTTTCGGTTACCTTGCGGACCTGTATTCCCTGCAGGCGACGCTCGAGTTGTTACCATTCCTGATTATTATTGCAGGAGTGCTGATCTATCTCCTGAAGTATCCCTGGAAATCATGGAACACGGCATAACTATTCCGATCCTACGGCTGTTACCGATGTATTTCCGATCACCGGAACCGAAAGGCATAGGCATCTTTCGTCCCGCCATATTCCTTCAGATACCTGTTTTTTGTAATGCGGTAATGAAGGCAGTATCTTTTTACCGGAATCCACCCTCATATTTCGGGCGTTTTACGGTATGGAAAATAGTAATTTTTTCTTCTTTATCGGCTGACCCCACCCATTATTTCAGCCATTCGCTCTGTTCCTTCACCACGGTCAGATGAACCAGGACAGTATCATCCCAATCACAACGATAATAATAATCCATTTCAGAATCGTCCATGCGATTTTCCCAATTACGCCAAGAATAACAAAAATTACGGCAATGACCAGCAGAATAATCAACAGGTTAATCATGATGACAAATGCTCCCAAACATCATAGATGGCTGCATCTATAAATATTCATGTTTAAATGGAATGGCGACCTTGATAAAATTCAGTCATCTTCTACCACCAGGCTATGACCAGTTAACCGCGGTTAACTCATAAACGGACTACCTGGACAGTTAAAAAAAATTACCAGGTCATTCCCCGAGTTTCAGATTTCCTGCAACAAATTTTGAGGTAAACGTAAACAGGTTAATTTTCCATCCGCTATCCTGTGGGACGAGGCGAAGGTCATAGTTCCCCACGAATAATTTTGTATTCCTGTTCGACCTGTTCGGAAGATAGTGATAGGCAATACCATAACAAAACACAATTACTTCCTTTTCGTGAAACGTGACGAGGAAATTTCCAAGCTGGTGGTGTATCGCATCGAGACAGTCCAGTGCTTCCTTCCAGTCCCGGACGATCTGGTCGCTCGACAGCACCTCTGGGTTTCCTTCTGTCAGGGTGGTATTAAACAAGACCTTGTCGGTAAAACAGGACCTGACAGCGTCCCAGTCCTTATGATCAATACTGACGAATAACGTCGTTACGCACTCGATGATCTGTTCTCTTTCGGTCATTCGTTCGACATCTCCGGTCAATGACATCTCCACCCGTTGTATACGAGGTATAACGTAAAAAAGGGTACCAGGTGCACACGGGAGCGACCAGGCATCCCGGACCGGGTATGTATCAGTGAATAGCCCCGATAAACGCAATTCTGGGACAAAAATTCAGTTTCTCATCCGGACGAGCTGATGCCTGACAGATCAGGTGTGATTCTCTTGGCAGTGCCTGGTCAGGACACTCACGTGTTAAAATAGTCATGGATATATAAATCACAAGTATTAGAATGAGTGGAAACCAGATAATTGACTATACATATTGAAAACAATAACCACCAACTCGATGGTGAATGAAAAATAAAATTACATTGTGGGTGCCGTGAAAGCGATAAAACATCACTTACCAGCCATAC
>Ga0114951_10004361_pt1 | contig 13867 bp, 11 predicted proteins | sample AM7aDNAmetaG_FD_88677 | JGI IMG/M metagenome (GOLD analysis project Ga0114951, IMG submission 88677) | Freshwater microbial communities from Finland to study Microbial Dark Matter (Phase II) - AM7a DNA metaG | ecosystem: Environmental > Aquatic > Freshwater > Lake | place: Finland: Lake Alinen...
ACGGAACATCTGGCGGGCATTCGCACTGGGGCGACGCTGACTCCGGGGCAGCGGTTGCTGGAGATCATGGAGCGTCTGAAGAAGGCCAACGGAGCGCCGGCACAGGTGCTGTTGTATGGGGCGGGGCGGCATAGTGCGCGGGTGCTGGCGGAGAAACATTTGTGGGAATCGCAGGGGCATCGGGTGGTGGGATTCGTCGATGATGCGCCGCGGTGGAATTCCGGCGGGGCGCATCTGGGGTTGCCGGTGCAGACGGGGTCGAAGATTCTGGCGCAGGCGATCGCGCGGCAGACGCTGTGCCCGGTGGTGCTGAGCTCGGATACGTTTGAGGATCAGTTTTGGGAGAAGACGGCTTCGTTGCGCGGGGCGGGGGTGAGGGTGCTGCGGTTGTATGGGAAATGAGGAGGGGAGGAATGACGCAAGGACCAATGTCCAATGACGCAAGTATGGGGGGAGAGGTTCAATTTTCAATTTTCAATTATCGCGTTTTGCGGTTCGTGATTCGCAGATCGTGTTTCATAGTTCGAGATGTTTTTTCCAGAGGGCGGCGGGGGTGCGTTTTTGCCAGTGGGAATCGTCGAGGAGTTCGAGGCCGCGGAGGAAGCCGAGGCGGAAGGCGAGGCGTTTGAGGGGGATGTGCATCTGGTAGATGGTCATGAGGGTGCGCTGGCGGGTATCGCCTTGGCCGAGGGTGGAGGCGGGGAGGGCGGCCCATTCAGCGAGGCGTTTGTATATCCACTGGTGCATGGGTTTATCGAGTTTGAGCCAGGTGCGGAAGTCGGCGGCGAGGGTGTCGAGTGTGGCGCTGCCGTGAATGGCGGCGAAGACTTGCGGGAGGGTTTGGGCGAGGACGGGGGACATGAGGCCGAGGAGTTCTTCGCGGTTGAGGTATTGGTCGAGGGTGGTGGGATGGCGATGGAGGACTTTCGCGGCGGGCTCGAAGTAGATGCCTTTGCGTGTGGGGCCGAGGACGCGGAAACCGAGGGCGAGGTCCTCGTAATAGACGGGGCGGAGGAGCGGTTCGAAGCCGCCGGAGGAGAGGAAGTCGGCGGCGCGGATGGAGAGGTTGAGCGTCCAGGCGTGGCGGAAGTCGTACCACTGGTGCGGCTGGAGTTGGTTGTAGAAGAAGATGGCGGGGGTGTCGGCGAGGAAGGCGTCGAATACGGTGGCGCCGGCGGCGGGCATTTCCCAGGGGGCTTGGCCGAGGACCATGGAGCCGGCGGGGAGCGATGAGAGTGTGCGGAGGTGGGTGGCGACGAGGGCAGAGTCAGGCCGGGCGTCGGCGTTGCCAAAGATGAGGATGTCGGACGGTGCATGCTGGACGAGTTCATTGCGGATGGCGGCGGCGCCTTGGCGGTCGAAACGGTGAGGGTGGAAGCGAATGGCCGGCGAGGCGGGGGTGTGATCGTCGAGGGGCGGGATGTCGCAGCCGTCGGCGCCGATGTGGACATCAAGTTGGACATCGGGCGGAAGTTCTTGGCGCGAGAAACCTTCGAGGGTCCAGCGCAGGAGGGCGGGATCTCCTCGAAAAGCAATGATCGCGGCAACGCGAGTGGGCATGGGCGGCGGCTCCTTTATAGGGAGCATATCGCCGCGAAAGCGTTTTGCCATGGAGGGAGGGTGGGAGGCGTGGAAAGGGCTGAATGTGCAGGCTTGGAAGCCTGCACCACAAGGCGACAAGTGATGCGGGCGGCGTTACAATCTGCGGGCTAAACATTCTGCAAGCCGCTGGAGCTATCCGTGACCATCAAGCCAATTCGTTCCTGTTGGGCCATCACCCTTATTTCCGCGATGCTCTGCGGTGCGGCGGCGAGGCCGGCGCTGGCGCAGACGAAGGATGTGACGCTCGATAATGCCGAGGGGCTGCTCTCGCTGGCGCTCTCGGAAACGAAAGATGCCCCGGTGATGCAGGGGCGAAATGCGGCGGCAATTTTTACGGCCCTGCGGATATCGCGTGATGTGGCGGTGCTGCCGCTGTTCGATCGGCTGCGGGATAGCAAGTTTACGGAGAATCAGATCTTCGGCATGGTGGCGACGGCCATCCTGACGAAGGACACGAGCAAGGTGGATGCGGGATTGCTGGTCAATACCAGCGATCCGTCGATGGTGGGCTCGGCGATTGCATCGCTGATTGATGCCGGCGTGATCAGCAACGAGCAACTGCAGCGGCTGGTGACCGATGCGCCGGATCCGGCGCATCGCGTGATGGCGGCGGGAGAACTCAATAAGCGAAAAATCCTGAAAGACCGCACGGTGCTCAAGATGCTGCTGGCGTCGAGCAAGGACATGGTGCGGCATTACGCGGCGGCGACGATGTTGGAGCAGAAGGACGACGGTGAAAATGATGCCGCGCTGAAGGCATTGAACGACATGGCGACGCGGCATGACCTGCGAACGGCGCCGGTGCAGGCGATGATTCTCGTCAAGGCCCAGAAGGAAAATCTGGTTCTCATGACGCCGTGGGTGACGCTGATTGCGAGGGATGAAGAGAACGACGAAGGGCTGCGTCTGACAGCGGTATCCACGCTGCTGACGCTGAAGGGTCCGGACGGACCACAGGTCTTCACAGACATGGTGCAGAAGCAGAAAGAACCGATCCAGCAGGTGAAGCTGGGGTTGATCGCGTTGGAGAACGCGGATCGGTTGAAGCCGGCGCAAATGGAGCCGCTGGAGCGAAGCAAGTCGGCGCTGGCGCGGACGATTGCGGGAATCGCACGCAAGGCGGCGGAGGGCGGGGACGTGACGAACGACCTGGTGAGGCTGATCCGCGAGGGACACCCGATCTTGTTGAACTGGGCGGTGGTGTATTCGGACCGGTGCGATCCGGACCGGAAGCTGGCGCTGCGAACGGCGATCGTGGCGCAGGCCAGCATTGTCGATGAGGTGCGGGGTGGGGATTTCGAGCGTGCGGCGCTGGCGGCACAAAAGCTGCTGGACGATCCGTCGCCGGACAGCCGCAAGGCCGTTCAGACGCTGGTGAAATCAGAGAACCGTGCGGTGGTGGAGGCCACGCTTTCGGGCATTTTGCGCAGCACCTCCGAGAAGCAGTCGGAGCTGGTTTTGCCGGTGTGGGAGACGATTTCCCATTCGGCGGCATACGAGCCCTCGGCGAATTTCGGGGCGCTGATTCTGGCGCGCGAAGGCCACAAGGAGGCGCTCCCGTGGCTGGTGTCGATGGTGCAGGGCGGCAAAACGCAGGGGATTGGATTCCGCACGCTGGCGGGCTGGTACTATGCCCGGTTGAGCGGTCAGACGGATGTGCTGCTGAAGCGGGTTTTGGAAACGAAGAATTAGGCGAGAGCAGCAAGACGGGCGACGGAGAATGACGTCGTTTGCGTAAGCCCTTTATTCCTGGTTGTAGACTCTCCAGATTTTGATGTTGTCCGTCACGATGGTCGCGAGTTTTGCGGCCATCGCGGATTCGTGCGCATCGGAGGAGACGATGATGGCGGCGGGTGAAAGGGTGCGCCAGTCGCTGGCGGGGATGACCGGCAGGCCGTCGATGTCTCGACGATCGCCGGGGTGATCGTCGAGGATGCCGGCAAGCTGGGCATGCGAACCGGCGGCCTGGCGAAACAGGGGGAGCATTTTGCGGGTGTGTTTTCCCGCTCCGTAAAGGGCGATGCGACTTCCTGCGGGAAGGGCCGCGATACGTTGGGCGAGGCGCTCGTAAAACGGTTGGGCGTGGCGAAATTTGGGAGGCACGCCCCAGGCCGGGTTCCAGTGGCGATCGCGTGCGGCTTCGGACTCTTCCCAACTCAAATCGATATTCGACAGCGAGATGGATTGCGGATTTTCGAGATAGAGCGAGAGGGGCTCGGTGACGTGAAGGAACGTCTCGCCCGCGGCCGCCAGACGCAGCCAGAATTCATAATCGCCGGCGGAGCGTAGGTGAGCGTCAAAGAGGCCGTAGCGCTGGTGAAGAGATTTTCGCCAGAGGGGGTGAGGGCCGAGATAGCAGAACTCGAAGAGGCAGTCGCGGTCGAAATCAGGCCAGGCGAGTGTCTTGAATGGTTGGGCCTGGGCGAAGGGGACATTTTCATCGCGGGTGACGATGCTGTCGGCATAAGCGCCGGATGCGGCAGGATGGGCGTCGAGGGCGTCGGCAAGGCGCTGCAGGCAGTGGGGATGATGGCGATCGTCGGTGTTGGTGTTGGTCAGATACGGGGCGCGGGCCAGGGCGACGCCGCGGTTCCAGGCGCCGTAAACGGTTTCCCGTGTGGGGGTCCGCAGGTAGCGGACGCGATCCGGCGCGCGGGCGGTGAATTCGGCAACGATCGCCCCCTCATTCTGCGGCGAGGCGGAATCGATGACGAGGATTTCCAACTCGCCGCGGTGAAAGAGCGTCTGATCGAAGAGGTCTTCCAGGCAGCCACGGATGAACCGCTGGCTTTGAAACGTTGAGACGATGGCCGAGACTCGGGGAGGGGTAGGCATCCTGACCTTATCGGGAATTGTTTGCGCTGTGCTTTGAACATTAACGCTAATCAAAGACAAAGCCTCTCGACGCGGGGCGGGGCGCGTCGATATAAAGGTCACGTTCGCGTGCCGTTAACGCCCTTTGTGGGAACGATCGCCGCATGGTCAATGTCGATATGTTTCGCCGCCTGCTGGCCCTGGCCGATGTGGCCCGCGACCCGTACACGGTCGCCGAAGGAGCCGCTGCGCTGCTGGGGGCCAATCCGCAGGACGCCGTGGGGGCCGGGCATTATCTGCGGGCGCTGGCGTCGCTGAAGCTCTACGCGGCGGCACGGCGGCTGCCACATGAGGGATTGCGCGAGACGATTGCGGGGCTGCCCGCGGCGCCTTCGGGCGCGATTCCCTGGGCCAGCCGCGCGCGGCGATTCCGCGCCAACGTCAACAGCCTTTCCCAGCGCTATCCTGAAATCGCCGCATTGCTCGTCCGCGATACCGATGCACTCGATCGCTACGAGCTGCACCAGGCCGGCGATGGCAATTATTTCGTACTCGATACGCAGGCGCCATCACTTTGGACTGCATGGCTGGCCGGGCTGATCAATCATCAGAATACCGATGCGTTGTGGACCTTCGACCGCGAGCGCCCGTCAATGCCGATGCCGATGGTCTTCGACGGCATCGGTTACGGCTGGCTGCTGCAGCGCGTCGCGACGACGACCGAACGTTCGCTGCTGAGTTACTCTTGTGCGCTCTACGTGCTGGAGCCGGATCCAATCGCTTTCGCCATGGCGCTGCATATGCATGATTTCCAGGCGCTATTGGCCGATCCGCGGCTGCGTCTGTTCGTCGGCGGAACGGCGGAGCAGGTGACGGAGGATTTCTGCGCGCAATTGCATACCCATCGCGATTGGACGCCGCCGCAACAGGTGATCAGCAATCGTCTGACGCCGCGGGCGCCGATTGCCGCCCGCGAAATGGCTGAGGAGATTCTTGCCGAGCGCGGCAAGGCCCGCCTGGCAATGCAGCAGCAATGTGCCGACCTTTATGCGGGCAAAGATCAAACGCACTGGTACAAGCGTTTTGCGGAGTCCTCCGCCGGAAAGGGCGGCCCGCCGCTGCGCGTCCTGGGGATGACGACGCGTTATTCGACGGTGCTGCAGCATTCGATGCGGGAACTGCGTGAAGCGGTTATTGCCGCCGGGCACGAGATGCAGATCGCGATCGAGCCTGACGATCAATCGCTGGAGAATCCGTATCTCGAGATGATCGCCTCGTTCAAGCCGGATCTGCTGGTGCAGATATCGCGGATGCGTTACGAAAATCCGGCACTGCCGCGCGGGGTGCCGTTCCTTTGCTGGGACCAGGACAATTTGCCGGTGATGCGTACGCCCGAGGCGACGGCCGGCCTCGATCCGCTGACGTTTGTCGCCGGTCACGGGGCATTTCACGGCTACGTGTACCTGGGTTGGCCCCGGCGAAACTGCATCATCTGCCAACCCGCTGCGGCGACGCATCGTTACGCTCCGCGTCCACTGGGGGCGGACCTATTGGCGCGGGTGGCGGCGGACTTCAGCTACGTTTCCAATGCCTCCGGTTCGGCAGAGGAACTGCGCCAGCAGCACGCAGCGCGCTGGCAGGGCGATCCGCTCGCCTCGGGCGTTTTCCAAAATTTGACCGATGCAGTGCTGACCACTTCCGAAACGGGTGAAACCTGGAACGCGCCCCGTCTGCACGGGCTGCTGGAAAAAGTTCTGAAACAACGCGGCGCGACGTGCCCCTCCGGCGCACTCGAGGAAATGGTGATGTCGGCCGTCACGATCGCCGACCGCGTCTTTCGCCATGCCGTGCTGGGATGGGCGGCCGATTTCTGCGACGCACATGGGCGCACGCTCCGGCTGTACGGCCAGGGCTGGGACCGCCATCCGCGATTCGCTCGTTATCACGCAGGGGTTGCCGGGCAGGGCGACGAACTCATGGCCATCTACCAGGCCAGCAAAATCAATCTGCAGATTATCGAAACCGGATTCCTGCACTCGCGGGCGATCGACGGCCTGGCCGCGGGCGGATTCTTTCTCACCCGCCGCACGGATTACGACGGCCTCGACCGGGAGATTATCGCGGCGCGGCAGGAGCTTTCGCTATTCATCCGCCGCAATGGTGTGACGCGGGTGGAGCAGCTCGAACAGGCCGCGGAGCCGCAGGTCCGCCGCCGGTGGCAATTGGTTCGGGATGAGCTTAACCAGCTTTCGTCCGGGGCTTTCTTCACACCTGAGGCGCTGCTGCGGTGCGTGGAGACGTTTGCCGACACGCACGCCGCATGCGTCATTTTCCCGCAGTTCGACCGGATCGCGTTCACCAATCGATCATCGTTCATCGCGCGTGCCGAGCAGTTCCTGGGTGACGATGGGGCGCGCAAGAAAATCGCCGCGGAGATGCGCCAGGTGGTTCTCGATCATTTCAGTTACGACGCCCGCTGGAAGCAATTTCTCAGCGGCATCATTACCGGATTGGGCCAGCTGGGTGCGTGATTATTTTTTCCGGCACATCCAGAGTGTGTGAAACAGGGCGATGAATTCGTATTGCCCGGACGGCCGCACGTGATGGTTGATCACCCAGGTAGGGCCGAGATCTTCGCGGTTCTTGTCAAAATCGCGGAATAGCAGGAATCCGCCGGATTTCAGGCTGGGACTGTAGAGCTGATAGTCGGTATTGCATCCTTCAATCGAGTGGTCGCCGTCGATGAAGAGCAGATCGATGCCGATGGTCTTGATGCGATCGGCAAAGTCCTGCGAGGTTCCCTGCCAGATCTCGATTTTGTCCATGACGCCGCGCTGCGTCATGTTGTTACGGAACTGTTCGAGCAGCGGCAATTCGCCGCGGGTCTTGGCGTAGATTTCCGTGCTCCCCTCATCGCCGGCGGCGTTGAACGGATCGATGGCGATCAGGCGGCCGGAGCGCAATCCCTTGGCCAGGCAGCAGGTGCTCTTGCCCTTCCAGGAACCGATCTCGACAATCGTGCTATTGGGCCCCAGCCGGGCGGCCATCTGGTAAAGTCCGACCGCTTCCCGGGGCGCAAGGAAGCCGTGGATCTCTTTGTAGGATCGAATTTTTATCGCATCGGGGATCGAAACGATCCGGTGAACGGTGCGGCGGCACATCTTGGCGAACTTTGTGGCCATCCATGACTCCTCTAACGCAACACATTCCGCCCCCCACCGGCCGGCGGTGGTGCGAGTCCATCGGGACTTCCGCATATAGTAGTCGTCTGTTCGGTCGTCTGTCGATAAGAGAAACGGATAACACGAACCAACCCGGCGGCTTGGCACCTTTTTCGGGGACGGGTAAGGTACCCCTCCCAGTCACACGCTGAACCAGGAAGGCAGTATCGACGATGGAGATTCAGAATCAGCCGTGGTCCAGCAGGCTGTGGCGGCGCATTCGGCGCCCGTTCAGGAAAGCGTACTGGACGATTCGCAAGACGCGGGAATATCGTTATCTGCGTCGCTGCGGCGTCGAGACCGGCTGGGGAGAGGTCCATCTCGAAGGGTGGCCGATCATCCAAAAATGTCCCGGCTCGCGGATCATCCTGCGGGAGGGCGTAACGCTTGTGTCCCGCTGCGAAGGGAATGTCGCGGGGGTGAATCATCCGGTCATCCTGGCCACCCTTACGAAAGACGCGGTCATCGAGCTCACCGGTTGCGGCATTTCCGGATCGTCCATCTGCGCGGCGACGCGTGTACAGATCGGACGCCACAGCGGCCTGGGCGCCAACTCCAGCATCTACGACACCGATTTCCATCGCATCGATCCCGTCGAACGCCGGCGGCAACGCAGCGTCGTCGAGGCGGATACCGCGCCGGTCATCCTGGGTGAAGACGTCTGGGTTGCGGCCAATGTGCTGATACTGAAGGGCGTCACTATCGGCGATGCGGCCGTGGTGGGCGCGGGTTCGGTGGTGACCCGCAGCGTTGCGCCGTTTGAGATCGTTGCGGGCAATCCCGCGAAGCATGTGGGGGATGTTCGGCAACGCACTGAGCGCCCGGATGCGGCCGCGACGCAAGCACCTGCCGAACCCATCTTCGAAGCTCGCCGCGATGTATGAGTTCCGCACTGCAGCAGCATTAAATCATGGACGTTTCAGCAAGAGATGGAATTGATCGCCCCCGCCGGGAGCGGTCAGGGCGATCTGCGAAAACTGATTGATCGAGCCGTCGGGGCGGACGTGGACGAGGCTGGAATATTCGACGGCTTCACGGACGAATCCCGCCGGCCGGGCCAGCGTCTCAAGTCCCTGCGGCGTGAAATGCCAGAAGTGCTGATCCGGAACCCAGGCGTACCATTTTTCCTTGTAGCGCTGCGGCATGAGGCCGAGCCAGTGCGTCTGCACGAGGAGCAGCCGTCCGTGCGGGATGAGTTTGGCAATTTCATTGAGGATGTCGCGTGGGGAGGGTAAATGTTCCAGCACCTGCGACATGACGACCGCGTCGAATGTGCCGCGGAGCTGCGGATGGGGGAAGTATCCCGTCAGTACATTGAGACCTGCCGCGCGTGCGGTTGCTGAGGCGGTTTCGCTGGCTTCGACACCTTGAACCTGAAAACCCGCGCGTTTGAGTTCTTCAAGGAGCAATCCTTCGCCGCAGCCGATTTCCAGCAGCCGCGCGCCAAGGGGTAGATGCCGCTGCAGCAGCGCGACCTGCATTTTGACGCTGGTTCGCCACTGGGCCGGGAGGTCCGCCAACGTTTTGCGCCGCGAGCTTTGGCCGACGGTGTGCTGATGGAAATTGGCCGCGGCGTAGTCGATGGAGCCCGGCGCGGGATCCGTCCAGGCGTTCGTACAGTCCTCGCAGGCGTGAATCCGCCATGTGGGTGTTTCGACGGCGGTCATGATCCGCTCACCGCCGCACAGCGGACATTTCATCTTCATGCCTGAATCACTCACCGCATATGCCTTTGAAAATTGAGAATTGATAATTGAAACTTGAAAATTAAACCTTGCGACCGCACTTCACCACCCTGCGGCCTTCAGCTCCGCATCGCGCTGGCGCACGGAAGCGTCGCTGGCCGCGGTCGCCTGCGTATCGCGCAACCACTGGATAATCTGTTTCTGCTCAGCGGTCCGCGGGTCCTGCAAGCTTCGCGGGGGATTCCCATCCTTCGCCTGGCGGTAGATTTCTTCGTAGTCCAGATGCCAGATGTCCAGCCGCGCAAATTTCTCCGGCCCATGTTCCGCCAGCCATTCGGCCACCTGGATATCCCAGTAATACCCGGCAGATTTCTCCACCGACGTGATGTCGATCTCAAAGTCCGCGTACCCTTTGAACCACTCCGGCAACAGCGTCACCCGCTGCTTCTCCGGAATGGCGTACATGTGATGATACTGCCGGAAAATATCGATCATCGATTTGCCCGGATGATTGAGCACTTCCCAGCACTGATACCAGCGATGCTTGCTCTTCATCCGCTGCCAGTCGGTGTATTGGTAGTGCAGCACCTTGATATCGTGGCAGACGATCCGCGGCGAATTTGCGGGTGTGGGCAGACGCCAGTTATGAATCGCGCTGCCGCCGTGGGCGCTGCCGTCATCGACAAAACCCAGGGGATAATCCACTTCCGGAATCCATCCGCCGCGGAAATCGGGCTGCACGTTCACCCATTGAAAACAGATCACCGTGCCGGGCGGCGCGGCCAGCAGCGTTCCCCATTCCGGCGAGGTGCGGTAGTTGGCGGTGAGGAATTCGTCGGCATCGAGCGCCAGAATCAGGCGGCGTTGGGTTCCGCGAACCAGGGGCAGTTTCCGCGCCGCCTCCAGGAGCAGCTTCTGCCGGCCGGCCTCATCGTAGCGCGGAATCGTATTGTCGATCAGTGTGACCTTATCGAAGCCTTGGGTGACTTGGCGCGTGCCGTCGGTCGATTGCTGATCGGCCAGCACGATGTGGTCGGCCCAGGTGGCGGCACAGCGCAGAAATTTTGCCAGGATCCACGCCTCATTCTTTACCGGCGTGACGCAGATCAGGGTGGGACGTTCCGTGGCATCCATGCCTGTGATTCCTTACAAGACTCCAATTCCCTCTTATCGACCAGCCGGCGAAGCTCCATCCAGTTTTCCGCCTTGCGGGAAAATCCGGCCTGCTTCTTTGCCACTTGGGCGATTCCCTCGCTTGCATCTGCCGCACCCGGTCAGCGACAATACCTTTCTGATGTTTGTGCCGGAGTTCCTATGCCCCTGAACACCCAACCTCTTTCGCCGATCCGCCAGGCGCTGATGCTGGCGACGCTGCTGGTCTGTTTCATGGGCTCGCTGGCTTTTGCCGACTGGATCGTTGCTTCGCGCCGCAGCAGGGTTTCATTTTCTGCGTATTTCCCGCCAGATTTTCCGACGGCCGAAGTGAACCTCAAACTGCCCGGTCTTTGCGCTGCACGCACGGGTACGGTCGAGGGCGAAAAGCGGGAACTGCTGTATTTCCTGTATCCTTACGTGCCCGTTTCGGACCCCGATGCACACTTGCTGGAAGCCGCCCGGCTCTTCACGGATGTCGTCGGCCAGGTGCCGGAATATAAAGACGTGGCCATGTTCGGCGGGCAGCCGGCGATCGATCTACGTGCGGTGGCGCTTCCCAATCATCGCTTCGCGTTCTTCCGCTTCACGGTCGTAGCCGATCGCGCCGTAGCCGTACTGTATACGGGGGCTACGCCTCCAACCGATAACGATGTACGGCAGTTCGAAATCATTGGCCTGAAAGTCCGGCTGCGGAATCTCACTGCCGCGCCCGGCTCGTCCCCCAATCGAGGAAGATGATGAGCGTTACATTCCCTTTCCGTTCCGCATGTATTCTCTGGCTGGCAGCGCTGGCGGGCACCTTTGCCGCGCTGCCGCAGGGCGCCGTCCGTGCGGATTCCACACCCGCCACTCCGGGCGTTGATAACGGCCCGCTGACCGCAGATCCCGAGACCGACAAGCTCCTGGGCCCGCTCTTCCGCGATGAGATTGCCGGCATCAAGCTCAATGCCCCCGCCGGCTGCACCATCATCAACCGGGCCAACCTGGAGTTGGTCAGTTTCATCCATTACGCGCGCCAATGGGGCGGTGACGTGCAGCTCGTCGTCGTGGATAAGGAGATGACCGTCGGTGAGTACATCAAGGCCTCACTGACGCAACTGGCCAAGAATTTTCCGGCCCTCCAGGTGCTCGACTCCCGGGAAATCGACTTTCAGGGGCGCAAGGCCGGTCGCGTGACGACCTCCATGGAAGGCGATGCCAAGGGCGCAGCGCCCCGCCCGGGCGAAGCCGCCAAGCCCGGCGAGCGCATCGCGCTACTGCGGCAACAACTTCTGATCCAGACCACCCCCAAGAGATTCATCGTCATGACTTTCTATGCGCCGCTCAAAGATAAGATCCTCGCCACCAAGACCTTTGAAGCCATGGTGGGCAGCTTTGAGCTTCTGGACCGCCGCAAGATCGAAGAGCGCCGCCTCAAGGCGATCGCAGCAGGAAAAAAATGGCTGAGCGAACACTCCGCCGACGATCTCCGCGGCAAACTCGAAGCCCGCGCCAGCATCTTCCGCATGAAGGTCAACGATAACGACATCGGCTATGTCCGCTTCAGCGAGTCGGAAATCAGCCGCGACGGCACGACGGGCGTTCAGTTGTACATGGATTCCCGCAGTTTTCCCCCCGACAATTCCATCGTCATGGGCAAGAACGAAGCCTACTGGGCCTACACCAACGGGCCCGGCGCCGCCGGAGACCGCCTCCATTATTCCCTGTGGGTCAATATGACCAAGAGCGTGGTCCACAAGCCCACGCTGCCCAACGGCGTCTACGAGTTCTGGTTCCGCGAGAGCGGCCTGCTGCAGATGGACAAGTCCACCCGGCTCACCGCTGAACAAATCGACCAGCTTCGGAAGGAACGGGAAGAGCTGCTCAAGAATCCCAACCTCGATCGCACCCATCTGCCGCCGGAAATCGGCGACCCGACCAAGGTGTACCGGCTCTTCGTGTCGCGTACCGGCGATCCCACCCAGGATTTCCAGGAAGCCAACAAGTCTTTCGACGCCACCCTCACCGACAACATGCCCGCCCCCCTGCCCAAGCTGCTCGAATACCTGTGGCCACGGTTCGTCGACCTCACCAAGCCCTGCGAAATGACGTTCATCGTCTACAACAGCCGCACCGGAAAGCCGGCGTACCGCACGCTCTCGGTCATCGGCCCGGATAAAATCGTGCTCGATCGCCGGGTCGTCGATTGCATCAAGGTTACCGATGATCTCGATCCCGGATCGACCAGCACGTGGGTCGACCGCAACGGCAAGACGCTGATGGTGCGAACCAGCGATTCGTCGATGCTGCTGCCGACTACGGAAGAACTGATGGCCCAGCTTTGGGGCAAGCGCCTCGAGCAGATCCATTGAACCGGCGTTGAACTCGCAGCGCGATCTGACCGATAACAACACGTGGCCGATCCGCAAACGCCTTAGACGCGTAATACTCTTGCTTCCTGATTCCTGCTTCTCCCAGGAGCCGCATGTCCATCTTCTTCCGCTTCATCCTCACCATCATCTGCGTGGCCTTCGTCATGACGCTGGGCATGGTGCTCGTTTCCAATTACCGCGGCCGCACGCTGCACCGGCAAATACTGAGCGTTGACCAGCAGCATTTTGCGGAAGTGATCGCGCGCGTCAAAGACCGCCAGCGAAAAGCCGAGATCGTCGTGCGCTGGCAGAAAATCAGCGCCACCGACCAGGTACTCGAATCCTCCCTCCTCTGCCGCCGCTACACCATCGGCGAAAACGAAACGCCCGTCGCCCTTCCAACGCAGGAAATCATCGTCCCCGGCACCCGGGTCTTCATCGACGGCCTGCGTCTCGAATTCGACCCGCTCTTCAACGAAGACTATAAAGTTCTACGCAATGCCAATCTCAACTACTTCGGCAGCATCTACGCGGAGTCCCAGCCCAAGGCCGAGCGATTTAGTTTCCTGACGCTCGGCCAAGTCCCTGATTCCACCCGCGTCCATAGCAGTCAACCGTCCGCGACGCATTTCGAGATGAAACTCTGGTCGTACATCTGGGACCTCATCCAGAACCCGGCCGAGGCCGAAAAACAGGGCCTGCACGTGCGCTGGGTCAAGCCGGTGGCCCGCACGCTGAAAAGAGGAATGGTCTATTCCATCTACCTGGCCCCCGACGGCATTGCCATCTCGGAAGAGGACGATCCCAAAACGCTGGCCGAAATCATCCAGGAAGCCGATCAGAGTAATCCTTCGAGACAGGCCCCCGGCTTCTGATGGGCCTTTCCCGCCTTCGGCCAATCCGCGAGCGCTCTTTCCTGTTGTAAAGAAGTAGAACTGTCACCCTCTTAACTGAAGTAGAAGTGTCACCCTGACAGAGTCTTGGTTCCCGCGAGCAAGGCCCGTTGAGGCGTAGCCGAAGCGGGCCTTGCTCGCGGGTG
>Ga0114951_10004362_pt1 | contig 13865 bp, 20 predicted proteins | sample AM7aDNAmetaG_FD_88677 | JGI IMG/M metagenome (GOLD analysis project Ga0114951, IMG submission 88677) | Freshwater microbial communities from Finland to study Microbial Dark Matter (Phase II) - AM7a DNA metaG | ecosystem: Environmental > Aquatic > Freshwater > Lake | place: Finland: Lake Alinen...
TGATTATAATAATGAACACCCTCATGACAGTTTAGGTGGCAAGAGCCCGATTGAGTTTATGAATGAAAGAAATCAAATGAAAACTGCCTAAATTTGATCTGTAGGAAAAATGGGGTACTTACAGTAACCGACACAATACCTATATCTGGGTATTCTGTTTCAATCACATACCTATAACTGGGTATTTTTTAGTAGCATCGTAATGGTTTGCGCCCATTGAGCATTTAGAAGGGATTTCATTTCTACAGGCTTGATGACCGAAATTACTTTGGATACCCTGATGGGAACTGCTGATTCGAAGATCTATTTTTTTGCATACTAAATTTAGCATTAATAAACTCTGAAAGGAGTGAAGTGCTGTAAATCGATTGTGATTAACAACTTTCATTTAAACATTCTGACAGATTATCCGATCAGTATTGGCCATTTAAAAATCTTCTGGTACAATTGTGCTCTATCAATAAGCTGATGAGGAAAAGGTTGCACCGAGGCTTTTTTTTCGCATCGATGCAACCTTTTCCTGTTTCCATTGTCTTTCAATGAATATCCTCGCCGCAAGCCGGGGAATTAACCCAACCACCACAACCCCCGTCCTTCTCCTGAAGGAGAAGGGGTGCAGGGGATGAGGCAATTATAACAAAGCTCATAAGTATGGCAAAAATAGATCAGGGGTTGCTGAAAGGTCATGGGAGGATAAACGACGGGTTTTACCTCAGGGTGGTTGATGGCATAACCTATATGTCACAGATGCCTCAGAAACGGCGGCTGAAAAACAACGACCCTCAAAAGGAGTGCATCAGATTCAGGAATGCCGTGCTTTACGCCATTGGGACCGCAGCAAATCCAGATCTTCAGCAGCTTTACAAGGCGAAAGCCCGTGGATTTAACAGTGCCTACACGATGGCCATATCCGATTTTATGAAGCCGCCTGTTATAGATTCCGTTTCATGCCGTCATTATCGGGGTCATCCCGGTGATACCATAAGCATCAAGGTAAACAACATCATCAGGGTGAAGATGGTTACCGTCGCCATCCTCAACGCCGACGGCAAATATCTTGAAGCAGGGGATGCAATATTTGCAGGATCAGGTTCCACATGGGTTTACCGGGCTGTCAATTGGAATTCCACCCTGCGGGGAACAGTTCTTCACATTAAAGTTACAGATTATCCGGGGAACCAGGTTGGCAGGGAAATCGAACTGTGAACCATAGTCGGAGCATGCATTTAGCCTGGGAGGAGCCTGGGAGGAGAAAATGCGAAGCCTCTTACTTTCCCGATAAACAAAATAGCTCGCGTTTAAGATCGGGAAGTTATGAGTTCAAGGTACAAATGGCTTCAAGAAAAATTGTAAATGGCAAGTATTGACCAATACATAACCTGAACGAATTGCTGGGTTAACGAATCTTCGTACCCATGGCATGTAGAATCAACCGGAAAGTGTATGGGATGCGCTCATGACAGATTAGTTCAACTGCTGACCGGCTGCTCTGCGAGGCTCTTCGGCAAATGCCCTTCTCGATTCCCGGATATCCGGCAGGTTTTGTGCCGCCCAGCCCACAAGACCATGCAGGTGAGGGATCAGACTTGTTCCGCGGCTGGTTAACCTGTACTCTACCCGCGGGGGTATCTGCGGATAGACCGTCCGAAGCACAAGTCCGTCTGCTTCCAGTGTTTTTAAGGTCACCGTCAGCATCTTCTGCGAAATGGTACCGATCCACTTATGAATCTCGTTGAACCGCATTACCACGCCCTCCTCCAGAAGCAGCAGGATCAGTACCGACCATTTGTCGCCGATGCGGTCCACGACGTTCCGGATCGGACAACCGTCGGCCTCTCCATATTTTTTCAGATTTTTTTCGATCATATACCATTGATAATGAGTATTCGTAACCTCCGGGTAACCAAGGCACCTTTTCGTGCCTTCTTGTTTTGCGATCTGAAATGATGTACTTTTGACTCTCCAAAAGTAACTTAAATACTTTTTGTAAGCAAGTAATTAATAATAAATGTCACACTTTATAAAAAAGGATTGAAAAATGAAAATCGGAGTAACAGGAGCGACAGGTCAGTTGGGTCGCATCGTCATTGAAAAGCTAAAAGAAAAAATTGCTGCGGACAATATCGTTGCCATGGTTCGCACACCGGAAAAAGCGGCCGGACTCGGAGTGGAAGCACGCCAATTTGATTACGACCAGCCCGGCACCCTGGCAGGTGCCCTGCAGGGCATTGATAAGTTACTGCTGATTTCGGCCAACGAGATCGGCAAACGGGCTGCACAGCATATCCATGTGATCGAGGCGGCAAAACAGGCAGGCGTCGGGCAGATCGTCTATACCAGCCTGCTCCGGGCTGATACATCAACCCTGGGATTGGCAGCTGAGCACGTTGTCACGGAAAAGGCGCTGGCTGAATCGGGGATACCGTTCGTTATCATGCGCCATGGCTGGTATACAGAGAACAATATGGGCATGCTTGATCAGGTCGTTTCGCATGGCGTCCTGCTGGGTGCTGCTGGCGAAGGTAAAATCTCTTCGGCAGCCCGCGTCGATTATGCCGAAGCTGATGTGGCTGTCCTGACCAGTGAAGGACACTCCGGCAAGGTTTACGAACTGGCAGGTGATGAAACTTACACCATGAGCGATATGGCAGCAGTCCTTTCGGATGTTTCCGGCAAACCCGTTCAGTATATGAACCTCCCGGCAGGGGAGTATGCCGCAGCACTTGGCAAAGCCGGCCTGCCCGGGTTTGTAGCGCAGTTGTATGCCGGATTCCATGTTTCGACAGAAAAGGGCGATCTCTTCGACGACGGTCACCAGCTCTCGAAACTGATCGGCAGGCCCACAACTTCGCTCAAAACGGTGATCTCGCGCACTTTATCAAACAAGTAGTCAGGCAGAATCATATCCATTAAAACAAGATAACCATTAAAAAAGGGAGGGCGGCCAAACAGTCACCCTCTATTTTTTCGTTCACTTCATTGATTCCCTGGAAATCGCAGCCAAATCTGCCGTCTTTGGCTTCCATCCGATAATTGAATCTGCCATCGGTTTTAAAATCATTTTCAGCTTTTGGGGTAAACCAGTCGCCGGATGCATGGTTCCATTTTTCGATGTATTCAGATGTTACCATGATATTCCAGGCTTTTTCCAGTGGAACCTTACGATCGTTTCAAATTCATGATATCCATAAGGTTGCCAACTGTTAAGGTTATTCTTGAATTGCCTGTTTCAGGGCTGAAATATCAATTTTCCGCATTTTCAGCATTGCCTGCATCGCACTCCGGGCCTTCGCCGGATCTTGATTATAGAGCCATGCACCAAGTTCTGAGGGTACAATCTGCCATGAAAGACCAAACTTGTCTTTGAGCCAGCCACAATATGACTCTTCTCCGCCTTCAAGGAATTTCGCCCAGTAGTAATCGATCTCGTCCTGATCTTTGCAATCAATAGAAAAAGAGACAGCTTCGGTGAACCGGAACAGCGGGCCACCGTTAATTGCAATGAAATCCTGGCCTGCCATGCGGAACATTGCCGTCAGTATTTTACCGGCCAGGTGAGGAGTCCCTTCCGGATACCTGTTGATATTCAAAACTTCGAGATCAGGGAAAACGGAAGTGTAAAAACTGATAGCTTCTTCAAGCTGATTATCGAACCAAAGACATGGAGTTATTTTTTGCATCGTATTTATATTGTTGGTTATAGTATGGATTACTTCACTGTATAATTGAACATCCATTGCACGCCGAATTTATCTGCACAGGTGCCGTAGGAGGCGCCCCAGAACATATCCGGAAGCGGCATAATGACTGCCCCGCCCTCCGATAAAGTGTCGAACAGTCGCTTTGTCTCTTCTTTGGAATCCGGATCAAGGCAGACGTGAACGTTGTTCCCGAAATTCACCTCCGAAAACGGTTTTGTAAAAAAGAAATGCCTCCTCTGTATTGCGGGAAAAATTAAGATATGTGCTAACGCCTGCCATCATTTTGGTTTTTAGAGTTGGAGCAAAATTAATAGAAATCTGATACCAATTACAAATGGGTCATGCTTCAGACTCTTGCAATTATCCTGATAAAAAATATTGACAGGTCCTTACGGCAGCTTCTTCGGCTGGCCCAGTCTGAAATGAGGAGAAACTTTGCCTGACGACCTCACTTGTTCTGGGGGTGATTTGCCGTTTGCCGGCTTGATCGCTGATGATAATTTTGAAATATGTTTTGTTCTTGCCCTTTAGGCCGGGTAATTCATATGGATCCAGTCTATCAAACCATGATAAGATTTTAATTACATCTCAACAAGTTCCAGGTTCAATTGTGTTCTATCAATTAGCTGATTAGGAAATTGTTCATCGCAGCTTTTTTTCGCATCGATGCAACCTTTTCCTATTTCCATTGTCTTTCTATGAAAATCCCCGTCGCAAGCCGGGGAATGAACCCAACCACCACAACCCCCGTTCCCTTCTCCTGAAGGAGAAGGGGCGCAGGGCATGAGGCAATTAAAACTAAACTCAGAAGAATGGTAAAAATAGATCCGGGGTTGCTGAAAGGTCATGGGAGGATAAATGACGGGTTTTACCTCAGGGTGGTTGATGGAATAACCTATATGTCACAGATGCCTCAGAAACGGCGACGGAAAAACAACGACGCTCAAAAGGAGTGCATCAGATTCAGGAATGCCGTGCTTTACGCCATTGGGACCGCAGCAAATCCGGATCTTCAGCAGCTTTACAAGGCGAAAGCCAGTGGATTTAACAGTGCGTACACGATGGCCATATCCGATTTCATGAAGCTGCCAGTTATTGATTCCGTTTCATGCCGCCATTATCAGAGCCATCCCGGTGATACCCTAAGCATCAAGGTAAACAACATCATCAGGGTGAAGATGTTTGCCGTCGCCATCCTCAATGCGGACGGCAAACATCTTGAAGCAGGGGATGCAATATTAGCAGGATCAGGTTCCAGATGGGTTTACCGGGCTGTCAATTGGAATTCCACCCTGCGGAGAACAGTGCTTCACATTAAAGTAACAGATTATCCGGGGAACCAGGTTGACAGGGAAATCGCACTGTGAACCATAGCCGGAGTGTGCGTTTTGCCTGGGAGGAGCCTGGGATGAGAAAACGCGAAGCCTCTTACTTCCCGATGCAGAAAGTAATTCGTATTGATTTACAATTAGTTACAATCATGAGGTATAAGTGGGGTACAAACAATGACATTAAAATCATTAAAAATGAACGAATTTCCTGTTTTTAAAAATTCTTGTAATCCTTGTCATTATTGTTATATGAATTAAGTGTATGTATATAGATACATTCGTAGTATGCCAATGTGCAACCATATTGATCATTTTTTCTAAACTACAAAATATCGCACGAATAAATGGAGAGCCGAACTTCATTTTCGAAAAGAGGTTCTTTGACAATCCGAGTGGGTAATTTATAAAACCGGCATGTCGTAATACAGTGCCATGGCTTAAAAAAAACGTCCGCTATGTGGTATTACAAAAAATAAAAATAAAATAAAATTGTCAAATAGTCAAATGAATCAATTAAATCAGTAGTCCCGAATGCATCGGACAGAGTACCCGAACGACTTGGCGTAGTTAGCCATGTGGCTGTTCGAATTGAAGAAGGACAGGAACCAACTGTTAGTGTTATTGAGCTGCATATTGCTCCAGTAGCTGCCGAAAATGCCTCGATAGCCCAGAGAACCATCGTTGAAGATCAAGTACCCGGCAGCATGCATTTTTAAACCGGAATTCCACGGGCCAAGCCACGAAGTCCAATTGCCTGCACTGTTAACATTATTCCACTCAGTATAAGTTGGCATGCGCCAGGTAGTTCCTAACTCGATGTTGCACGGGTCATTGGTTGCTGTCCAATCTGATGTTTCAAAGAAGCCTGTTATCAATGTCGTATTGGGCGTTCGGATGGTTCCATCATGTTTGTATCCCTGTTTGCAGTTAAACTGCCATAACCAGCCGGCAGAAGCTTCGGTTGTATCGTCAACGGCAGCTGCCTGGTGTCAGCACCAAGATTACTTGTAATCCAGCATTTTGTGGGTTCACCGGGAATATTGGTGACGGTACCATAGGTTGTGGTTTTGGTAACCGGGGCAACTGCTCCGGCTACATGGCTGATTGTAATGTTTGATCCGCATGGAAATGGTTGCTGCAGGATTCCCGGGCCATACTGAACTTCCTTCCACTGAACGGATGTTGAAACATAGATATACAATTTCTTATCAGTTGTACAGAAGACCATCAAACCAGAGGCAGGATTTTGAATCGCTAAAATTTGTGCCTGTGTCATACGTGGCAGCAATACACCTTTTGTAGAAGAATTTACATCAAGCATCGCCGATCCGTCGGGTGTACTATTATCGGCATTGATGCCCACCTGTGCATATATTGTGCTGCTGAAAAGCAGAATCATTGCAATAAAAGAGTTTAAAATTTTCATGTTGGTCAAATTTTAAGGTTTTAAACCGCGTTCCGACTCATCCGTTAACTTTATAACCGGAATAGGAAAATGATTCTTGTCAAAGATACAGCACATTTTTCTATTTAGAACAAATATAAATTAGAAAATGGTGATGGAGTCTTCTGGCTTCTCTGAAATAGACCTTCACATTAAAGTCACAGATTATCCGGGGAACCAGGTTGACAGGGAAATCGGACTCTGAACCACCGCCGGAGCGTGTGTTTAGCCTGGGAGGAGCCTGGTTTTGTGTTTGTATTTCCTTCAGAAACGAAATTATAAATCTTTCCGGTCAGTGATCTTGATGGTAAAAGTGAAAGGGTAGGGGACTCAGCTTATTGAGACCGGTTCCAAATTTGTCAAATCTGTATTTCCACCTGGATATTTGATTTACCTTTGTTTCGTTATTCTACGAAATACAAAACAACATGACCACTAAAAAGAAATATTATACGGAATCCCAGGAGAAAATGGCACGGTATGCAAAAGCCATTGCACACCCGGCAAGGGTATTCATTCTGGATTTCCTTGCCGATAACATTGATAAATGCTGCTATAGCGGCGATATGGCCGAAGAAATCCCGATTGCAAGATCGACACTTTCGGAACATCTGAAAGCATTGAAAGAGGCTGGGCTTATCCAGGGGGAGATCAATCCCCCATATATCAAGTATTGTGTCAATAAAGCAAACTGGGAAGAAGCCAAAGCAATGTTTGAGAGCTTTTTCAGAAAATGAGTTAATAATGGGCAGATGTGCTGATGTGCTGATGATTAACTAATAATGTCTGAAATCGTAAATCTGAAATCGAAAATACGATGATGGAAATTAAAATTTTAGGACCAGGCTGTGCCAAATGCAAAACGCTGGATAAACTCACCCATGAAGTGGTTGAGAAAAACGGGATCAAAGCCACTATTATTAAAGTGGAAGACATTATGGAAATCATTAAGTATGGCGTCATGTCAACGCCTGCGCTGGTTATAGATGAAAAGGTCGTGTTGAAGGGTCGTGTCCCCTCTGCGGATGAATTAAAGCAATTATTAACAAAATAAATTACTGGTTATGAAAAAACAAATCCTGTTTTTCTTGGCAATGGTGATGACTTCCGCCATTTTCGCCGGCACCCCGGTATCGACGACGAAGATTGAAGTCTATTATTTTCACTTTACCCGTCGGTGTATGACCTGCCAGAATGTTGAAAAGGTCTCCAAAAATGCAGTGGAAACACTGTATGCGGAGAAAGTAAAAAGCGGCCAGGTCTCATTCCAGAGTGTCAACCTTGATGAGAAAGCCGGCGAAGCCATTGGCGCTAAATATAAAATAGAAGGTCAGACTCTGATCGTGATCGCAGGAGATAAGAAAGTCGATCTGACTGATAAAGGATTCTTATATGCAAATGATCGTCCTGATAAACTAAAGGCGGAGATTAAAAAAGCAGTGGATGGGCTTTTAAAATAGCGAAAATTTTAATTTATGCAGTGGTTGCAGGCAATTTTAGAAAATTCTCAGTATGCGGCGGTAACGGCATTTATCCTTGGATTAATGACAGCAATCAGTCCCTGTCCGCTGGCAACCAACATTTCAGCTATCGGTTTTATAAGCCGTGATATTGAAAACCGCAGACGGGTCTTTATCAAGGGATTGGTCTATACTCTTGGTCGTGCGATTTCTTATACCGGTTTAGGGGTCATCCTGTTCTTTGGTGCCAGTAAAATGCATGTAACAATGCTCTTCCAGGGATGGGGAGAGAAACTGCTGGGGCCATTGCTGATCATCATAGGCCTGTTAATGCTCGACTTCATCAAAATTCAATTTCCCGGGTTTTCAGGCCTGAATGAAAAAATGGGAGAACACAGTAAACGGAGCTATGGGGGAACTTTATTACTGGGAATGGTTTTCGCCATGGCCTTTTGCCCCTATAGCGGTGTGCTGTATTTCGCGATGCTGATCCCGATGACCATAACGAGTATCAACGGTTTATATCTGCCAGTCGTGTTTGCGATTGCTACTGGTTTACCGGTAATCATCTTTGCATGGCTGCTTGCGTACGCGGTGGGAAACGTTGGAAAACTATACAACCGGATTAAAACTTTTGAACTTTGGTTCCGCAGGGTGGTAGCAGTTTTGTTTATCCTGGTCGGTGTGTATTACATTGCAGTATTTTTTATCTAACGATGGATGATTTTTTCAAAAATACGGGATTTGAAAGTGGTGGCATGCTTAATCTTACACCAAAACAGGCACTGACTCTTTGCCAAAAAGGAGCAATTCTCATCGATGTGCGCGAGGAATATATGAATCGATTCAAGATGTTTGAAGTCCCTGAAACGATATATTGCCCTTTCAGCATCCTTGAAGAAACGTATCTTCACCTGCCATTGGGAAAACCCATGATTTTTGCTGATTCTTCCGGAATACACAGCAACGAGGCTGTGAAATTTTAAAAGGAAAAGGTTTGGGATCGCTCATTGCAAACCTTGCCGGAGGTCTCGTGGAATGGGAACGCGATGAAATGCCGTTGATCATCGATAAAACTGAACAACTATCCGGATCATGTATGTGCCAACTGAGGCCAAGAAATAAAAAAGATTGAGTTTTTTTAAATAATAATTTCGTCTTTCTACGAACAACGAATATTACACGACAAACCAAAAAATGAAATCATATAAATGGCTCTTGCCAATAATACTTTTAGGACTCTGGATACTTATCTATTTTAACCTGCAACTTGTAACCAATTGGTTGATCGATGATATTTTCAAATTAACACAAGGCAAACACATTACGGATGCCTTGCGGTTTTTCATCTTCGAAGTACCCAAGGTTCTGCTTTTACTGGTTTTGATCATTTTCGTGGTAGGAATCATACGTAGTTTTTTCACTCCTGAAAGAACACGCAAAGCTTTGGAAGGAAGATCCCTTTTCACGGGTAATATAATGGCATCAATGTTGGGAATCGTAACCCCATTTTGCTCTTGTTCTGCCATACCGCTGTTTCTTGGTTTTGTTGAATCGGGAATTCCTTTGGGGGTAACATTTTCATTCCTGATTGCTGCCCCGATGATCAACGAAGTTGCGGTGATCCTCCTGTTCGGAATGTTTGGATGGAAAGTTGCGGCAATTTATATTGGTACCGGACTGGTCATTGCCATTTCCGCAGGATGGGTAATCGGGAGACTCAAACTGGAAAAACATGTTGAAAGCTGGGTTTACGAAATTAAAGCAGATCATGCTGAAGGTGAGGAGGAAAAAATCCGGCTCACTGACAGAATACAAGCAGGTTATACTGCAGTGAAAGAAATCGTGGGAAAAGTTTGGATATACATTATCATTGGCATTGCTGTTGGAGCAGCGGCACATGGATATGTTCCGGAGAGTTTTATGGCCAATCTCATGGGCAAATCGACTTGGTATTCAGTTCCCTTGTCCGTCCTGATTGGTGTTCCTTTATACTCCAACGCCGCGGGCATCATCCCGATAGTGAGTGTATTGATTGAAAAAGGTGTGCCGCTGGGAACAGCTCTTGCCTTTATGATGGCCGTTATCGGTTTGTCTTTGCCTGAAATGATCATCCTGAGAAAAGTACTCAAAATGAGGTTACTCCTGACTTTTGTGGGGGTTGTAACTATTGGAATTATCATCGTTGGGTATATATTTAACACGATTTATTAAATGAAAATGAAATTGCAAATGAATTTCACTTTAGGATGGTTGAATTTTGGAATGATAAAACGATCGCTGATTCTTCCGTTGGCAATAATATTGTTTCATACAGTCAGTTTTGGACAATCCGATTCAACATTTAAGCCCAATGGTAAGATCATCGTCCAGGTTTTCGACCGCACGGTTTACAATGCCACGGCAGGTAGTTATGGAATGTATATAAACCGTGCTTTCCTGGGTTATTCCTATCAGTTTGCTCCCCAGTGGTCAGGTACGATTGTGATTGATGCCGGGAGTCCAACGGTTTTCGGGAACCTGCAGGTGAAAGATACCGTTGGTACCAATATGGAGACGAGTTATCTGTACAATGAAGGAAGTGTTTACACCTCATTCCTGAAATTTGCCTTCATTGAGTATAATCCAACCAACACCATAAAGATTCAAGCCGGGGGAATTCTTCAAAACCATTATATCACCCAGGAAAAATTCTGGGGATACCGGTATGTACTTCAAACATTTCAAGACCTCTACTTCAAAACACCAAGCAGCGATCTGGGCTTCATCGTTTACTTTACACCGGTTGAGATGATAAGCATTGACGCAGCCATCACAAATGGTGACGGAATGCGGTTTAACCGATCTTCGTGGGGGTATCCAAAATTTGCCGGGGGGATCACAGTAAAACCGGCAAAAGGACTGACGCTTCGTGCCTATTATGACAATTACAAAGGAAATGTTGCGCCAAATGATGCAAATCAGCAACTCTTCTCAATTTTCACAGGGTATAAGTTCCGCAACAAATTCCGAATCGGAGCTGAATACAATTTTCATAAAAACCACAACCATGTTCCCGGTCAGGATCTTTTTGGACCCAGTCTTTATGGGAGTTACATGTTGAATAAGAAACTTGAATTTTTTACAAGGTTTGACCTCCTGCAATCCAATACAACTGGAGGAGATGAGGATCACTGGAATTATCAGAAAAATGGACAATTGTACATGGGCGGCATCAGCTATTACCCGGTCAAAGGAATTTCACTTTCACTAAGTTACCAGGGATGGAATCCGCAAAACCAGATGGCCTTCACGAGCAATATTGCATTATGTTTTGAATTTAAGCTATAATTCTCCGGATGAAAACACGCAGAAATAGGTCCTTGCGATTGAAAACGATGGTTAGTGGCATCTTCATCCTCCTTGGCATTCTGTTTCTTGTTGCCATCTTTGTCTTTAAAGGAAGTATGAATAATATAATTTCCAAAAAGATGAAGGAACAGGCCGGTGTCACTATTAAGCAAAGCATGGCTCTTTACGTGGATTCAGCGTACAATTACCGGAATAACAAAGAAGAATATAAAATAACCTTTCTCGAATTTGGCGCAACAGGATGCAGTTCCTGCAGGATGATGGAAAAAGTAATGGAAGAAGTAAGAACAGCTTACCCGAAGAAAATAAAAGTGAAATTTTTAAATGTTTTGCTACCCGCTAACCAGGATATGATGAAATACTTTGGAATTGCTGCAATTCCTAACCAGGTTTTACTGGATAATTTCGGCAAAGAAGTATTCAGGCATGCTGGTTATATCCCTTTTGATGATCTGGACAAAGAATTTCACAAAATCAAACATTAGCTCTATCACATGAAAAGTATTTTAATTGTATTGATCTTCACAATAGTCAGCCTATGGGCGTGTTCCAAAAAGAATGATGCTAATCCCTCCACGGATATAAAGATCATCAGTCTTACAGCCAATTTTAACCCGGTAATGGCTTATGATACCACGGTGATCACAGTTGAGGCCAGTGGGGAAAGTTTACAGTATGGCTGGGTGGTCAACCATGGGAAACTAAAAGGAAGTGGAAAGACGATTAAGTATTCTGCCTGTCAAAGCTGTATCGGGCTTAATACCATTACATGCAGGGTTTTCAATGATACCGGTGAGATGAGCGACACGATCATGATCCGGGTTACCCCCTATCACCCAGGGAAAAAATAATCGGAAGACATGAGTGGTTTAAAAGTTTATTATTTAATGATACTTTTTCTGGTTCAGGGATATGTGGCATGGGCTCAGTGCTGCACCTCCGGAAACCCTTTCATCAGTGAGGCTGAACAACCTGCCCTGCAATCCAGGGTTTTGACTACATCCCTGGCATACCGATACAGCCATTCAGGACCCTATTATTCCCAGGATGCTCATTTTACTGAATTGCCATTTCAGGAGACGGCATCTAGTAATTATACGGAACTGCAAATTGGATATGGTGTAACCAATTGGCTTACTGTCCTCTCTGAGTTGGGATATTTTATTAATAAAACACTCGAAACCCCTGGCATTGATTCATATAAGGGATATGGTCTGGGTGATGCAGCGTTATACCTTAAATTCAACACATATAGTAACCCCAGGTTAAGACTTTCCATTTCACCGACCATTGGGGTTAAATTTCCTGTTGGAATGTTTGATCAGGAGATGGATTATGTTCAATTACCTATTTCGGTTCAGTCATCATCAGGAGGATACAGGTATATGGCTAACCTTTTTATATCAAAAGGCTTGGGTAAAGTTGCATTGGCAGGATTTGCTTCTTATGAATATTCCCAACTGATCCAATCTGAAAACTTCTATTATAAATATGGAGACCAATGGATAGGCGCCATTTATTTCAATTACCGACCCTGGAAAAGAGTTATACTGGACCTCCAGATCCGCATTGAGTTTCGCGGAAAATCAAATCGTGAAAATGAGGAGATTGTAGAATCCTCCGGATATGATGTACTGTTCTTTTCTCCGCAAGTGACTTATGCTTTTAAACACGACTGGTATTTATCAGCATACGGAGATATTCCTGTTTACAATTATTACAACGGCATACAAATGTCATTCTGATATGCAGTTTCCCTAAGGCTGACAAAGAAAATCGATTTCATTGCGATACAGGCTCGCCATAAGGCAGATAAATCATCAAAACAATCAGGAGAATAAACCATGGAAACTAAATCTCTCGGATTTATCGGTGGCGGAAGGATAACCCGGATCTTCCTCACCGCTTTTATGAATGCATCTAAAACTTTCCCGCAGATCATGGTCTTTGATCCACAGGAAGCTGTTTTGACCGCATTAAAGTCGAAATTTCCGACAATTTCGATCTCATCCACTGAATTGAAACCTGCCGCGGGTGCAGACATTGTATTTCTGGCCGTTCATCCGCCGGTAATGATGGATACCTTGGCAAAAATCAAGGAATTTCTCAAACCAGATTCCGTTCTAATCTCACTGGCTCCCAAACTGACTATCCAAAAAATGTCTGAGATACTTGGAGGATTCTCAAACATCGCCCGAATCAACCCCAGCGCTTCATCCATCATCAACAAAGGTATTAACCCGGTTTGTTTTTCTCCTTTGATAAATGAAGTTAAAAAAGCTGCAATTGTCGTCCTGATGAAGCCATTGGGGGCCCTTCCTGAAGTTACCGAACCGAAGATCGAAGCCTATGCCATGATCAGCGCAATGGGGCATACCTACTTCTGGCCGCAGATACAAAAGCTGAAAGAACTTGCTGTCTCATTCGGTATGGATGAGACCGAAGCAAAGGCGGTGATAGGTCCTATGTTTGCAAAAAAGTAGCATAAGCCTGGAAATTTATTAGTTTTAGGATAGCATTCTACAAACCATAAAAAACCAGACTTATGCAAACACAAAGTAACAAAATTGATTTTACA
>Ga0114951_10004364_pt1 | contig 13859 bp, 23 predicted proteins | sample AM7aDNAmetaG_FD_88677 | JGI IMG/M metagenome (GOLD analysis project Ga0114951, IMG submission 88677) | Freshwater microbial communities from Finland to study Microbial Dark Matter (Phase II) - AM7a DNA metaG | ecosystem: Environmental > Aquatic > Freshwater > Lake | place: Finland: Lake Alinen...
AAAAATAAAACATATGAATAACACTACTTGGACCCGTGAAGATTTTGTAGATGCTACCGGAAGATTACCGGAGCAAGACGACTTGGATCGTGCTAATTGTCCTGATGCTGGCAAACTGGGACATCAATCATGTGGCATATGCCAACATAATAGACCTGTATTTATGTGCCATGTGTGTTTTTCAATGGACGCTAACAAGGTTGAGAGAATATAAAAAAACATTTTGACAAATAGATTAAAATCTATATTCTGCTTTTATGACTTTACGAGACGCAATCCTCAATAACCTTTCCTATAACAATGAACGATGGGATGACGTAGTGTTCCATACTATATCCCCAGAGGAGTTGAAACATAATATTGATTTTTCGATGCCAAATTTTACATTATGGACTAAAAATTTTGTCTATACTGATGTAAACGACTCTGATAGTGGGGATTATATAATATCATTACCGAGAAATCCTCCGGAATAATTTAAAACATTTTGACTTTTAAACTTAAATTTATATTATTTAGTTATGAACTTCAATCCTTTGATAGCAGCAATATTTGCGGCAACTACTGTATCTATGCCAAACTCACGTTATGAGGCACCACGGGCAAGGAAATGCTTGTTAAAGGACTGTAAAGAGATGACCGAACACAATGGAGGATTCTGTTGTGCCGAACATCATAAAAAATTCTTTGATTTGTGTAAGAAACATGTTGCTAAATAGATTAAAATCTATATATTGTAACCAACATATGAACACAACAATCAAACAAGCCGACATTAAAATTCGTAAAAACTGGGGAGTATTGAACCCCGTAACCAAGCGAGTTGAAAGTAAGAAAAATTACACTCGCAAAGAAAAGTTCAAGCCCTGCTGGAATTAAATTGACAAATAGATTTAAATCTATATACTTTTCCTATGATTAAACGCACTCCAACCGAATGGCAAGTTATCACCGGCATTAAAATTCTTGATCCTGATGGATGGGATAGGATGGGTGACTTTAAAACCGATTGGAACATTCCAATTACGGCTGAAACTTTCATTGAAAAGGCAAGTCGTTCAACCACAATGAATTATAATTCCCTTGAAGATATTTTGAAAAATATTTGACAAATAGATATAAATCTATATTCTTAAACCTATGAAAGTTACATACATTAAAACCGTCCCGCCTCCGCAACCACCACCTAAAGTCGAAAAGGTTATATTGGAACTTAATACAGATGAAGCTGATCTTATGTATAGATTAGTTATGAAACTTTCGCCTTGTGAAGTGGAAAGAAAAGTTAACGGAAAATTTGGCAATAACGATTTTCGTAAAATTTCCGAACAAGAAATTGAAGATTTTATTTACTTTCTTGCGGGTGCTTGTAAAATTCCTAACCACCTGAAATAAGATTTAATGTTGGTTCATATGTGTTAATTGCCGCAATTCTTAATTGGATTGCGGCACTTTCACCGAATACTATTTATACCAGTATAAACGGCTCAATAATAATTTCAATTTTATTCGACAAATAGATATAAATCTATATTTTATCCATATGACAAATGAATTCCATACATACAAAGCAACTTTTGGTGCCGGTGACTGTAATTACAGTTATTTTATTAGTGCCAGAACCATTGAAGCGGCAAGGCGTCATGCTGTGGACTTGGCACAACGAAACAATGTTTATCTTATTGATATACACTTCATTGAATAAAAATAATATTCTATTACTAACATATGAATGATACAAACCTTTTAATAGAAGAAACTTTGTCAGATAGATCCTTTATGGTGCTTTGGCGTGGCACTAATGGAATTAAAGATATTGGTGAAGCATTGAAAATCATGAAGGAACACAATACCAAAAATAGAATTGAACTTTGGAGCAAGGCACATGCCAATTCTCCTAATGGATTCGTCCCAATGGCTTATCGTGCGGCAGACTCTTCAATTGTCTCAATTTCTAACTGTTTGAAAATGCTAATGAGTTCACCGCAAGCATAACTACTTATATCACACTGTCTTAAAATAAGACAGTTTTTAACTCATACTAGTTATACCAGTATAACTGGCTCAATAATAATTTCAATTTTATTTGACAAATAGATTAAAATCTATATTATTAAACATATGGAAAACACACTATTCGTATTACCCATTCATCGTCCAGTAGGAACCAAGGTAGTTTTGACTCGACGCTCATTTAACAATGCGGTAAATAGCAATCGTAGTTGCGTTACGCCTAATTATCCCAGCAACTCTTTTTTAGAAAATCTAACCAAATACATTGGAGCCGATGGAGTAGTAACTGATGATTTTTCGCCCTCTTATGAACGCACTATACGGTTTGGCACTGATTTGTTTCAAATGAAAGACAACTGGGTGGAAACTTTGATGTGAAATATTTTGACATCCTGAATAATGATGATAATGTATGGGTATGAATAAACGAGTAACCAAACTAGAACGTCTTATCGCCAAGCAAGACAAGCGAATTGAGAAATTCCAAACCGAATCCACTGCAATGTTTCATCCTTACGCCGTGGAACTGTGCAAGAAAATCAAGAAGGGTATTCCTGAATTTGAGGGATGCCAATTGGCCATGCGGAAGCTTTTTCTGGAACCAATGGAGTTGCCAATTTCACACATTCATAATGGTGAAAGCGGCAATGAGCGGCTCCAAAATATCTTGGATTATCATCTTGATGGGTGGAACCCGGAATGGCAATTTCAACTTTCTGCCGCCACATTGAAAGCTTTGGTTGATCTTGATGATCTGGCCAATTACATTGACGATAACTACAGCAACGTCGGCAATTTGTGCGTCACCAAAGAAGAATTGAAATAACATTTGATAAACAAACAACCTTGCGATAATAAGTTTATGAATGCAACAACAACAATCAAACCCAAAACGAAAAATGAATGCGCTTGGGGTTGATTCATATGTGTTAATTGCCGCAATTCTTAATTGGATTGCGGCAGTTATGCTATAACTATTTATACCAGTATAATTACTCAATATCAAATGTCGGCACTTATACTACTATAACCACTTTTCTTGAAATTCTATTTGACAAAATAATATAAATCTATATTCTATAGGCACATATGAATATTACAACTAAACGAGGATATACTTACGAACGCAGAGCATGGACCGGTGGCAGTGTGCCAACTATTGACTTCGAGAATGATCTAATCAATAAAGATTTAATTGAAGCATTCTTCAATGAACAAGTTTCCGAATGTGGTGGTCTGGATCTATGGGAATGTGCGGGAACCTCCGCCGATGAACGCAAGTTGATGTTCTGGAGAAATGCAGTATTGGATGCATGGCGGACAATTAATAATTGACAAATAAAAAATAATCTATAAACTGTTGGTGTTAGTGAGAGAAACAACCATTAAATAAAAATATGAAGCTGCTTATGAGGATTTTTGATCATCGAATAAAACGGCTGGCTTAGACGGCCAGCCTCTAAACTTAGACTAAGTGTATGACTAATAAACGTAGTAAATGGGCTATTGAAGGGAAGGATTGAGAGCCGTGTTATAAGAAAGCAAAACTTATAACACGGCTTAGGGTTTTTCACCGATCTCCAATTAAACCAGTATAACTGCTTGAAAATAGTTTTAGATTTATCTTGTAAAATAGATATAAATCTATATGCTATAAACATATGAACGACCTATCAATTTTCGAAAAATTTGACCTCGACCATAAAACGGATGCTGAATTGGTTATGGATAAATGGGAACGTGGACTATTGACCGATGATGAAGCCGATGAACAGTTGCTTGCCCTTGCTAATCAGGCCCGCAGAAATACCCGTATTGCTTGCGGCTTATCGCCAGAACCTGAATATCACAACTAATCATTGACAATTAAATATAAATCACTATACTTTCCTTGTTGGTAGAACATAACACAACAAAAAAATATATGAAACTTACTATTACTCCAAATGAAGTCTTGATATTGTTGAATGATAAATACAATCTCAATCTTACTATTGACGATTTGATTATTAGTACATGTTCAATCCAGCCTACTCCAACATTGTCGGCGGCTGGCTTTGAAAACATAGTGAATAAGGTACTTACAGAGTGTCCCATCAACCCTTATAGTAGGCTTAAAGTTAAGATTACCGCTATTAAGCGGTTGCGGGAATTGTTAGTAGATAAATGCTTTATTGACAAGGATGGTAATGAACAAGTTGGACTTGGACTGGTACAAGCTAAAAGTATTGTTGAAAATAAACAATCATCTATTGATACTTATAGAATAACTGGACGATTGCCATAGTGATTTTTGGTGCATTGTGTGTTGAAACCCGTTTAATGTAAAAGTTAGACGGGTTTTTATTTTTTTCACCGAACATATTACCAGTTCTACTAGTATAAATGGAAACTACAAATAGTATCATTATCTACTTGCGATAAATTTATAAATCTATATTCTCTTTCTTGTCAGTCACACATAACACAAACAAAAATATGAATAATCAACTTACAAACATTATCAACCTTCGTAGTTTAGCCAAGTCCAATGGAGTAAAGGTTCATACCCCCGAAAATCTAAACTTTGCTCTAATTGGTGGGTTTATCTCGTTTTATATGATAAACGAGGGAAAATTGGTTCCGACTTATGAAATTAAAAATTTCATGAATTTGTCATATGGTCGTGTATTGCAATTGCTTAATGCGATGGCAGTGGACAATATACTTAAAAAATATTATGATGGAACATCTTGTTATTGGGAAATTAAACTCTAATCTGCTCTGTTAATTTCAACACAACTAATAGCCTAAAAACTATTAGTTTTTCACCGCATACCAGTTCTACTAGTATAAATGGACAATTCTAAAAAGCGGCACTTATACTAATATAAATGCTCCAAAAAATAAATTTACGATTTATCTTGTAAAATAGATATAAATCTATAAACTCTTGGTATGAAAAAACTATATGTTATCCGTACTCAGGATCTATTCAACGCAATCGCAACGAATCAGTTGCCAATTGACCCTCAATTTTCTCATATTGGAACAATTTGGACTGACGTATTTTTAACGGATGAAGAGCGAAATAATTACAAATTTCCAATTGACAATTACAGTTAAATCTATATACTTTTTGGAATGGGTAATGACTCGTAGTGCGAAAGACACAAGTTGTGAGTGTGTCTCTAAGTTCAAGCCTAATTGAGCTTCGAAATGTTTTATTGAAGACATTGAACATAACCACAAATCAATATACTGCCGCAGTTCTAATAAGATTGCGGCAGTTTTCACCGCAGCCTGCTTATACTAATATAAATGGCCCACACAAGGCCGGATAACCCAGAAAATAAAATACGATTTATCTTGTAAAATAGATATAAATCTATATTCTCTTACTCACATATGACAACATTTACTAAAGGAACCAAAGTATTTTGCGATTTTCATTTTGGCGGCAAACCTAAAGGCAAGGTAGTGGAAGTAAATATTCCCGGCAATGGCAAGGATACATTCGGAATAGTCAAAGTTAAATTGACTGAAACGGTCGGAGCGTATAAGAAAGGCGAAATCATCGAAGTATCGACTTATGTAGCAGTCCCCATCAAAATGATATTGCCCAAACTCGCCGGACAATACTTCGTCCGTGTTTCAACTAATTATAATTTCGTTTGACAAATAGATTTAAATCTATATTCTATTTCTTGTCAGTCACACATAACACACAAACCGAAATATACCAAATGAAAATCGCAATCACTACCCAGCACATGGAAAACTACGGCGCACACGACTGGAATGGAAAGGGAGAATGCCCGCAATACTGGAAAATGAAAGGGTCCGGAAAAGAGTTTGTAGTCCCTATCAGTATTGATAAAGTCTTGGAATTAGGCCGGGCTGGCATTCAGGCTATCGTGGACAATGTTGGCGAACGATATAACATTGCCACTAATTATAGCCGGGAATATGTCATCGGCTGGACTCTGTTGGAAGATGCGGAATTGACGGTGGAAGAAAAGATGTGCAAAGAAATGAACGACGACGGTTATGGCGTTATGCTTGACCAACAAATTTTGAAGCGAATCGAATAGTTCCGACTTACCGGCAAATCCTCCTAACTAATAATTAGGAGGATTTTTCACCGATGATTAACCACTTATACTAATATAACTGGACTATGGAAACAACTAATTTTCACCGCACTACCCTACCACTTATACTAATATAACTGCCGGTGTCCTGTATTGAGACACAAAAGATTTTTCATTTTTATATTGCAATTCAAGTTCAACCTGCTATGCTATCGGCACAATTAAATTATCAATTTGACCAGTCAACCAAGCCAATAAACAACAAAAAATAAAATACGATTTTTATTGAAATTAAACTTAAACCTGTTAATCTTTAAATATCGAAAGCAACTAAACCAGTATAAACACAAAAATAAAATGAAATTGAATCTCAAAAAATCACTTGCCAGCCAGAATAATATCGTCCGATTTAATGCCAGCATGTCCATGAAAAATCAATTGCGGGAAATTAATTCGATGCTTGCCAGTATCAAAACGCCATTGGCCTTCCGTGCCCACTACGTTAAAAATGGCGTGAATGGTGTAGCGCAACTGATTGAAAACCTTATGGAAAAACGGGATGCAATTGCCCCTTTGGGGACGGAGAAAACCGGAATGCGTAATTTCGCAATAATTCATTCCATTTTTGTATCGGATATTATTGCCGATATTCGTAAAGAATTCGGCTTTGACCGTTACCCTGATTCGACTATTTATCAATATCTGTCGGTCAAAATGAACCAAGGCGAAAAAGGGACGAAAAAAGTCGCAACAATTATACTCTCTAATATTGAAGATAAAAATCGCAATGCCAAAAATGAACGGCCCCGCCGCAAGTTTTACTTGGTGAAAAAATAATAAACCGGAGCGAGGAAACTAAGCTCCACTAATCAAAAAATAAATTAACAATTTTCTTGTAATTCGCAATAAACTATATAAAATCATTTTCGTAAGTTAAAACACAATAAACTAAACAATCAAAAAATTAAAATATATGTCACGCCCAAAAGGTTCTCTTAACAAAAAAACAATCGCTAAACTTGGATTGCCTAGCAATACCACAATCATTGAAATTGAGCCTAGCTTGGCTCTGGTTCAACCGGCAATGTCTGTCGAGGACATTGAAGCGGAAACGGAATATAACGCAACCTTGAACATGCAAGATTCAACCTTGGATGCTTTTTTGATTGAAATTGAAGCGGAATTTGCCAGTGTCTCAAATGAGGACATTGCACCGGAAATTAGTAAGGAATTGGATTTTTCCTTGCTCAATCTTATGAGCCTTGTCCATTCGGAAATTGCCAGCAAAATCAATGCTGTTCGCCAAGCTTTATCCAACGACGGAAAACTTGACTTCATCCGTGACAATCCAAAAGAAAACTACGCAACTCTTATGCCAAGTCTGTAATTAAACAATTAACGTGCCAAGCAATGATAATAAATTGCTTGGCACAATTGTTGTTATATATAACCCCACTACTTATAGTGGTATAAATACATACACCCCTGCCGGTGGTAGTATGCTTCTGACTGTCTAAAAAATGGACACGTCACCGCTCGCTCCTAGTCATTCACTATACGAGGTCATTTTTTCAATAGAACAATTTATAAGATAAACAACGGAGAAAATATAATATAGGAGTAGAAGTAATTTTTTTCAATAGAACAATTTATAAAATAAATGGCAAATTAAACAAAAAAATAGAATCAAGTATAGTATAATGGAACAATTTATATAAAAAAAAAAATAAAGGTTTTAAATATAAGTAGAAAAGGAGTAATGATTTTAAAGAAGTAGTAATTAAGAATATTGGAAATTCGATTTTTCTAATGATTTTGGCGGCACACTTAAAAAATAAATTAAGAATTTTTCTAATGGAACAATTTATAAGATAATTGACAAAATAGTATATATTTATAATGTATTATGGGAAGACTAAAAAAATATTATAACAATGACGAGAAGAGATCGGCATTAAACGAAGCATCTCATCGTCATTATTTACGAAACAAGGAAGAGAAGAATGCCAAAGATTTGGCACGATATTATAAAAAGAAAGCGGCAAAGGAAGAAGCCAAGAAAAAACTAGAATTACCAGTAACTTCTTCTATTATTGTACCGGTTACTGATGGACCATTGCCTGAATTTAGGTTACAGGATATGTTGGATGATAAAAGTTTTATATATTGTAGTGGATCTAAAAATAAATTAGAATTACCAGTAACTTCTTCTATTTCTAAGGAGAATAATTGGTTCAATCCAAATTCTTCTATTTCGCACAGCATTTGTAATATACCTGCTACGGGATCGGTTACTTTGATTTGATATATTTTATCAATTCGGATCGTATAAGTGATTGCTGGGTATGTTCTTGTATAAGTAGATCTATGACTCTTTTGGCGGCGGCAGGAGTATCTTGGGAATTAAATTTAGTACAGGAATTTTTGAAATTACAATGCGGTTTATTTCTATAATATTGAGTAAGTCTTAAAATATAAGAAACAAATAAAATATTCAATATTATGGATATTATAATCATATACTATAAATATATAAAAACTATTATTTAGTTTCTAAAATACATAGAAATAAAAATATTATTCCCAATATTATCCAGCCCATATCATAACTTCTCTGACCGTTTTAATTAAATTGACGGATATTTCAACTTCATCTCCTATGAATGCCGAATGGAATACTTTCATATTACAACATATATTAGATCCATCTTCTAATACAAGATAGAAATAATTATTATGGTCTATGAACTTATTTGTTATTTTCAATTTTTTGACAATATTACATTAGAGTTTTTCCTTTGGAGATATGATTTTTGATTCTTGATTCCATATGATTTCTTACCACATATTCGCAGGATTTTAAAAAGTCTTTGGATACTCTGGTGAATTTTGGTTTATTTTGCTTGGCATATTCTGTGGCAAATTTTTTACATTGTGCCGCATTAATGTATTTAAGTGGTTCTTTGGATATGGTTTGTTTTTCCATTGCTGGATGATCTATATGGAAACCTATGGGTGTATTTTCGATATTCATAATTTGCCATAGCATATCAGAAAATAAATCATTGTCAATCTTTTGTTTTAATCGTTTATCCAATATATATTATCTGAGTTAAAATACACACAACCCTAAAGGGATAGGGAGTTTCCGCAACAATTAAAATTATGAAAATATTTGAAAAAGACCGAAAAGAACTGTTAAAAAAGATATTAAGTATTATTGATAAATATTATGATACAGTATCCGAAGAAGAAACACAATCTTTTAATAGAGAACTTAGAGAATTGAAGAAAATAACTGCCGCTATTAAAAAATGGAAGGATGAATTATGATTATAAAATGTATGGTTATAGCGAACGAATGTATGGTTTATCATACCAATGTCTGTTTATTCTTGCTTTATAAGATATTGACAAGTTTCTAAAAATCTGTTATATTTATAATTGTTAATGGGGATGCACTGGTATCGATTATGTTCTTTGACTAAACGATGTATGCCGTAGATGATTGTTGGCTACGTAAAATATCAATCAAAAATCAAATGCTAATCAATCAATTGACTTGGCTGCGATGGACGAAGTAGATTTGTCCGTTGACTGTGAAGAGCTAGCAATAGCCTGAACAGTATGTAGGAGTTGGATTTCTGCTAAAATTCCTACATCTAACAGCAGAAAAAACTGTAAATGGTTTCAATCATTTATTTGCTGATGAGTCAATAATTCATCTCGACTGAAGTAAATTGTTTGTTGATAGATCAGTTAAAATCATAATAAACTAAGCATATAGTATTGTTTAGAATTAGTATGTAAGACAAGGGTTCGATTCCCTTCATCTCCACCATTACTTCCTGATATTCAATCAGTTACGCCACGTTTATTTTTTATAATTTTATTGTATATTCATCCATATTTATATACTCGATTAGTTATGCGTAACAACTATAACAAAAAAAAGAAATAAAAAATCATGAGTACAATTAACTTTCCAATTAACGTTGGAATAAATCAACCAAATCCGCAATATAGTTTGGACATCATAGGAAGTTTAAATGTCGCAACCTCTGGTAGCGTTAGTGGAAGCACTAGTAATTTGCTAATTACCACCGCAAGTTCATATATCGGCAATGGTAATAACAGTCTTACAATTACCAATACGAATTCGTATATTATGGGTGGTAATGTAGGTATAGGAACCAATGCCCCATTAGATCCACTACACGTTTACGGACCATTGTTAATCGAAGGTTCTCCAACTCCAAGAATCTATGCTAAATCAAATGATGGTAGTAACAGTTTAGTATTTGATAGATATACTGGTCAGTCAAACTATTCAATATTCTTCGGGGAAAACACTGATACTGGAAATGTTTATTTCCGTGGGGTCGGAGCATTTTCGTTTGGAAACCAAGCATCACCAGTATTATTCGCAACTGGATCTAATAGAGTAGGAATTAACAATATAAATCCTCAGTATACGTTGGATGTTAGTGGAACTATTAACGCCGGTACTGTTAATTCTATTGTTATGAATTGTGTAGCTATCACTGCATCTTTAGATGGAACTGCTACTAATGCAGTATCGGCTACGAATGCAAATACCGCCAGCGTAGCAATGTTAGCAGTTAATTCAACTTCTGCTGTAAATGCTTTAAGTGCAAATACCGCAAGTGCTGTAATCGGACCTGTAAATGCTACATTGTTCCAATTGCCTTATAGCAGTTCGGCTCATGTATTCAATGTAAATTATGCGACGGGATCGGCGTATTTTGAGACTGTGACCACCGCATCTGGATCAACCAATTTATTGTTTGTATTCAATGGAACTCGTTGGACCAGTGCTAGTTTAGCCTGATTTAATATTTCCCAATTCACAAACACCGAAAAATAATTCGGTGTTTTTTATTTTTATCATATACTTATAAGTTAGAACGGACAATACAGTTCGTCTAAACACACATAAAATAAGATATATGAAAAAAGGTTCTAAAAAGAAACATACGGTTACACAGTCTTCTACTCCTCCTTTACTTTCCAATACTGAAAGTATTAAACCAGATAATACAATTAGAGAAAAAATTGAAAAATTAAATATATCATCTTCCATCAAACAATGGACTCCTGATGATTTTCTAGGAAGTGATGTTATTTCTATTTTAAATGAAACAAAAGACATTCCTGTTTATGAAACTATTTCTAATTTCAAAAAAAATATGGTTAATTATCCTCAATACGTCTCTTATGAAACCGCTACAGTTTTAAATGTAGCAGTAGCATTAGAAAACGAAGTTTTATTAAACAATCTTCCCGATGATGATAAAAAGGTTATAAACGAACAATTGGATAAACAGGAAAATAGTAACATCATACGGGAAAAATTTACAGTTAAATTAGATGACACCAAGGATTTTGAACTTATATTTAAAGTTACATCTAAACTTGAAAATGAAGATGAAAATGAAGATGAAATAACCGAGATAGATCTAGATAAACTGATAAAAAAATTGGAATCTGCGGTTGATCATCCTACCAATGATAAAACTGTAACTATTCGATTATTCAATGCGGTTATTCATCCAAAAATTCCAGTCAGTACTTATGGCATACCAATTAAAATTGACGGAGAATTATTTACTAGTGACTCTCCTCCTGCCATTACCATTGAAAATAACAATCTTAATATAAATACCGGAAGTAAAGACAGATTTCAACATCTTGCCGGGATATCAACTGATAAACCTAAAAAAACTACTGAAGATATTGGTTCCGATGTAAAAAGGATAATAGAACCTAATATTGGAAAAAATTCCAATAGAAATGCATATGAGATACGTCTTTCCACGTTAGAATTGGCGGCATCAAGTGTGGGTGATAGAGATCCCGATAAAATTTTGGATACCGCCAAGAAGTTTTATAAATTTGTAGAAAATAAATAATCTTTACAAATAATAAAAATTAAATTATAATATTGTTATGAATGAAAATACTAAAAAATGGGAAAAAACTGGATTATTACCCAACACTTCGGAGGATATAAAAGATGAACTAGCAAATGACTTGGAAGAACTTGCAAAGTTGCTTATACAAAAATATAATACTCCAAACGAAAAAGTAAAAACCAGAGGAGGATTTGTTGCCGGTACAGTACTTCCGATTATGGTTAGGTTGTATAACGAAAACGTTATACATTTTAAACGGCCAATGGCATATGAATTATTTCTTGATTTTGAAGCTTATGTTGATAAACATGGAGAGGTAAGTATTGCTAAAGAAATAAAATATGTTAAAAGTTACATCAAACATTTAAAAGAAAGTAAATAAAGTATGTCAATGTCTTTAATAAACCTGTTAAAATCCGATTCTGATTTTCAGCGTCGTTTGGCCAAGCGAATCGACGAAGTAAAGGAAGATAAGGGAAAAATTTTATCCTGTGCTGAAAACTATGGGAATAAATATAAAAAAGAAGTGTTGGAAGGAGAAGCATTGCGCCGAAATCTTTTAACTGAGGGTGGTAAAACAGGAATGTCCGAGGAAGAAGTATTAGTTGGATATGGTAAGTTTGTGCCAGCATTAAGAACTCCAATACTTAATATGTTATATTTTCTATTGAGAGAGTCTGAAAATGACGAGCATATGGGAACTAAGAGACACGATAAAGCTACTAAATTAAATGATTATCTAAAATCCAAATATAAAACCGAAGATGAAATTAACGAACATGATCCCGAACTACTGGCGGCACTCGACGAGATATATCAAGAGAGTAAAAATCATTCATATCGAGATCGAATCAATGAAGAAATTGAAATTGAATCACATCAAGTTAATGAAGTAGACGTGCCTAGATTAAAAGATCTCGAAGATATAAGCGAGTATTTATATGGTCGAGCGAGTTTAGAACAATTTAATAAAATTAAAAAATTAAAAGCATTATCAAAATCTCCAAATCAAGAGGAGGCATTTTTAGCATATCGAAAAGCATTGGAATTATGTGAAGCCTGTGGATTGGATTTTGATAAGATTCCTTGTTATGTCAAATAAATATTTATGAGTATATTATAAAATAAAATTATGAACGCATACGTAAAAACTAACAACGGAACTTTTCCCAATCTTAATTTCTATATGGCTTGGGAAGGATTTAACACAATGGGATATTCAGTTACTCTGTTTGAAGAAAAGGATATTGATACTCTTGACATTACAACTGAAACTCCTGTGTTTGCCGGTGTAACTATATTTCGAAAAGTAATAGATAAGTTAGGTGTAAATTATCCTGACTTTGATTGTTATCCTGATATATTAAAACCATATTATAAAAGAGATATTAGAAAATCAACATTGGGAGAAGAACGCAAGAAATTCAATGACAATCCGATTCCTGTATTTGTTAAACCTATTAAGCCGAAAGAATTTATTGGAAATGTATGGTCGTCAATCTTGAATTTAATTCCATTGGCGAATAAAAACGACGATGTTACTTGTTATGTATCTAATCCCATTAACATTCTAAGTGAATTTAGAGTATATGTAAATGATGGAGAAATTTTAGGAGTTAAACATTATCACGGAGATTGGACTAAAGTTCCCAGTAAAGAATTTGTCAATGAAGTTGTAAAAGCATATAAAAATTCTCCAATTTCATATGGAATAGATATCGGGGTTAACAATAATGAGGAGTTTGTAGTTGAAGTAAACGATGGATGTAATCTTGGAAATTATGGAATTGATGCTATTCATTACGGTGAAATGATTGTATCACGTTGGTTTGACATT
>Ga0114951_10004366_pt1 | contig 13848 bp, 16 predicted proteins | sample AM7aDNAmetaG_FD_88677 | JGI IMG/M metagenome (GOLD analysis project Ga0114951, IMG submission 88677) | Freshwater microbial communities from Finland to study Microbial Dark Matter (Phase II) - AM7a DNA metaG | ecosystem: Environmental > Aquatic > Freshwater > Lake | place: Finland: Lake Alinen...
CACGCCACGCACACGCACGCACAGGCGCACGTCACGCCACGCACGCCACGCCACGCGCACGCGCTGGCGATCCTTCTACGCGCACGCGCTGGCGCACAGGCGCACACCCGCGAGGCCGACCCCACCGCCCCCCGACCCCCCTTTTGGCCTTGAAGCCCCCCTCCCGCGTTGCACTGTATTTCAGACACACGAAGACCAAAATCTCCTAAGTTACCCTGAGACCCCCCCCTTCCTTTTATCCGCCCCCAACTATATTTTTTTCTAAAAAATTTTGTTATACTTTGCCCATAACGCCTTAAGAGGTGCGTAGTGCATATATCGCTTACTCCAGAACTTAGTACGCCTGTAGGACAGGGGATCACAAAGCCCGCCGATGTGCACACTGCTGCCCGCGCCATGTTTAGCTCTGCGCAATTCGTTGCCGAATTTGGTGACCCAGAACCTGCTACTAAGAAAGATATAGGTATTGCCCGTGATGTTTTGCGGGACTTTGCCGCCCCCGCTGATGTGCAACGCTCAGCGACTGCCGTGTACTTGCGATCCCTTCTTGCGGAGTACGACCACGAAGTGGTTGAGACTGCCGTACAAATCCGCCAGTTTGTCACCAACAGCTTAATAGAAGAAGCCGCCCCCGGAAACAAAAACCGCATCAGGGCGCTTGAACTACTAGGTAAGATCAGCGAGGTTGGGCTGTTCACCGAACGCACAGAGATTACCGTGCGCCATCAGTCTGCGGATGAACTTGAAACTAAAGTGCGTGACAAGCTTGCCAAACTTATGGGGATGCGCACACCCCAACCCATCGAAGATGCCGTAGTGCGCGATGCTAACTGAGTATGAACTTAACGCATTGCATGCCAACCTTCATTTGCTGAAGGAAGATGAACTAACAGAAGTATTAGCTGCGCTTGAAGAGCTTGAACGCCGCCGTGCGGCGCAACTTTGCCACGATGATCTGATTGAATTCTGCAAAGCAATGGACCCTAACTTTAAGGTGGGGCGACATACCCGCAGGCTAGGGGACTTGCTTATGAAAATGGAGCGGGGTGAAGAAGACCGTATTGGGGTCAGTATGCCCCCACGTCACGGCAAGTCACAGATGGTGTCTATTTATTTCCCTGCATGGTATCTAGGTAGAAACCCTGATAAGAAAGTGTTGATGGTGTCGCATACGGGCGATCTGGCGGTGGACTTTGGGCGTAGGTGCGTAACATCGTGGACTGCGATGCGTACAAAGAGATATTTCCAGCGGTGACCCTTGCGCCTGACTCAAAAAGCGCGGGGCGTTGGAATACAAACATGGGTGGCGAATACTTCGCCTGTGGTGTGGGGTCAGCGCTTGCCGGTCGGGGGGCGCACTTTCTTATTGTAGATGACCCGTTTTCAGAACAGGATGTGTTGGGTGGGAATTATGACGTTTTTGATCGGGTGTATGAATGGTTTACTTACGGCGCGAGAACGCGTCTTATGCCACAGGGCAAAGTGGCTATTGTCCACACAAGATGGCATCCGAATGACCTGATTGGCAAGCTTGCTAAGGATATGTCACGTATTGATCTAGCGGATCAGTATGAATTATTTGAATTTCCGGCCATTTTTAACGAAAACACCCCAGAAGAGAAGGCATTATGGCCAGAGTTTTATGATTTAGACGCGTTGCACCGCACAAAAGCCTCAATGCCGCTGTTTCAGTGGAACGCACAGTACCAACAGAACCCTACAGCCGAGGAAGGTGCGTTAATTAAACGTGAATGGTGGAACAAATGGGAGCAAGATGATGCGCCGTCGTGTGAATATATTATTATGTCGTTGGATGCGGCGGCTGAAACGAACAATCGTGCGGACTTTACAGCTATTTTAACGTGGGGTGTGTTCAGTGATGGGCGGTTTACTGAGGATGCGACCCATATTATCTTATTAAACGCCATAAATGTGCGTGTTGAGTTTCCAGAACTTAAAGAAATGGCACTGCGTGAGTATAAAGATTGGCAACCTGACACATTTATTGTTGAGAAGAAATCATCTGGCACGCCGTTATTTCAAGAATTGCGACGTATGGGTATACCTGTGCAGGAGTTTACCCCGCATCGAGGCACAGGCGATAAAATAGCGCGGATTAATGCAATATCAGATATATTTAGGTCTGGCATGGTGTGGTATCCGGCGGGGCGCAAGTGGGCTGAAGAAGTCGTAGAGCAAGTGGCGGCATTTCCTGCATCAGAACATGATGACATGGTTGATTGCGTGTCTATGGCGATGGCGCGGTTCCGTAGTGGTGGGTTTATTCGGCTAAGTACCGATGCTGACGATGAAATTATGCAACCGCGTGTGGCGGCTTATTATTAAGGATTATTATGGCTATCGACAAAAGTTTGAACCAAGCACCGCGCGGCATTATGGGCGATGAAGAACCCGGACCAGAACTAGAATTAGAAATTGAAAATCCTGATCGGGTCACACTTGATGATGGATCAGTTGAAATTACAATTATTCCGGGCGATAAAATGCCCGATGAACATGGCATTCCATTTGATGCAAATTTAGCCGAATATTTAAGCGACGGTGTGCTGTCACAAATTGCCAGTGATTTAATCGACGATTATGAAAATGATTTGCGTAGCCGCGCTGAGTGGGAAAAAACATACACGGAAGGTATTAAGTTGCTTGGGTTGCGCTACGAAGAGCGTATTGAACCTTGGCCGGGTGCATGCGGGGTTCACTCACCCCTTATTGCGGAAGCTGCCGTGCGTTTCCAAGCCGAAGCTATTATGGAAACATTTCCCGCAGGTGGTCCTGTACGCACCAAAATTATTGGGGATGTGACACCTGCCAAGACTCAAGCCGCAGCGCGAGTTGAAATGGATATGAATTATGAATTAACAGAAGTGATGAAAGAGTATCGTCCCGAGCATGAGCGCATGTTATGGACATTGGTAATTGCGGGTTCAGCGTTTAAAAAAGTGTATTACGACCCCGAGCTTGGTCGCCAAACCTCGATGTTTATTCCACCAGAAGATGTAATTTTGCCTTATGGCGCATCTGAAATTTCGCTCTGTGAGCGCATCACCCACCGGATGCGTAAGACCCCCAATCAAATTCGCAAGCTGCAAGAGTCAGGCTATTACCTAGACTTTGATGTGCCTGATACGGCATCTATTCAAAGTGACCCAATTCAGAATGCTAAAGACCGCGAAGTTGGTTATGTTGCAACATTCGATGACCGCCCCCTCATTCTTGAAATACAAACTGAGTATTGCATACCGGGTTTTGATGATAAAGACGATGAAGATGATGATAAAGACCATATTGGCGTGCCATACGTTATTTCAATCATTAAAGACACCGGCAAAGTCTTGTCAATCTACCGCAATTGGGAACCAGATGTTAAAGATAACCATAGTGAGTTCAAACAAGCCGAACAATACTTTGTGCATTATCAATATGTTCCCGGCTATGGCGCATATGGTTTGGGATTATTGCACCTGATTGGTAACTCCGCTAAGAGTGCCACGTCCATTACGCGTCAGCTAGTTGATGCGGGTACGTTGAGTAATTTGCCGGGCGGGATGAAGACCCGTGGGCTTCGTATTAAAGGCGATGATACACCGATTGCACCGGGCGAATTCCGTGATGTAGATGTGTCATCGGGTGCATTGCGCGACAACATTATGCCCCTGCCGTACAAAGAACCAAGCCAAGTATTACTAGGTTTGCGTGAAATTATTGTTAATGAAGCACAAAAGTTTTCTGCCGCGCCAGATATGAAAATTAGTGACATGAGCGCTAATGCGCCTGTGGGCACAACACTTGCGTTGATTGAACGTAATTTGAAAGTGATGTCGGCGGTGCAAGCGCGTATGCACTTTGCCATGAAACAAGAACTAAAACTTCTTGCCAAGATTATCCTCAAGAATACCAGCAGCCGATACGATTACGATCCCGAAAACGCGCCACGCCGCGCCCGTAAAAGTGACTATAGCTACGTTGAGATTATTCCAGTTAGTGATCCAAACGCTTCAACCCTTGCGCAACGCGTGGTGCAATACCAAGCAGTTGTACAGTTAGCGCAATCAGCCCCGCAAATCTATGATTTACCGCGCTTGCATAGGCAGATGTTAGAAGTATTGAATATCAAGGATGCAGATAAATTAGTACGGCTTGAGGATGATTTAAAACCTATAGACCCCGTAACAGAAAACATGAATGTCTTAATGGGTAAACCCGTTAAAGCGTTTATCGAACAAAACCACAAGGCGCATATCGGGGTGCATATGGCCGCAATGCAAGACCCCCACATGATGCAGATTATGGGGCAGAACCCACAAGCGCAAGCACTCTTAGCCGCAGCGTATGCGCACGTCACTGAGCACGTTGCGATGGAATACAAGGTCACAATGGAGCAGCAGATGGGCATGGCGATGCCTGACCCCAAACACCTAACGTCACCTGAGACGGCGGATCAAATTGCGATGAAAGCCGCACAAGTCTCGCAACAAATATTGCAACAACACACGCAAGAAACTCAGCAACAAAAGGCGCAACAGCAGTCACAAGACCCAATTATTCAAATGCAACAAGAAGAGTTGAAAATTAAAGCGCAAGAAGTACAGATTAAAGGGCAGCAAGCGCAAGTTGAGGCGATGGTTGCTCAAGCCAAGATACAGCTTGATCGTGATCGGTTAGCAGCGGAACAACATCGTGATGGAGTAAAACTTGGGATTCAAACGCAACAAGCTTACGATAAAAGCACTATGGATTACCACAAAGAGGGTGTACGTATGGGACTTGATGTAATAAAACAACATACGCAGCATCGACATGAAACAAATAAAGATCTTGTTGCAGCGCAACAAATTAAAAAAGGAGCTACTAAATAATGGATCAATTCGACGTTCTACGTAAGAAACTTCGTGAACGCATGAACGACTTGGCAGACGCACTATCTGCTGGTCGCTGTAAGGATTTTGGTGAATACCAAAAACTCTGTGGGGTAATAGAGGGCTTGGCCTACGCAGAGCGAGACTTGCTTGACCTCAAGCAACAACAGGAAGAAAACAACGATGAGTGAAATCTTAATCGGTTCTAATCCTAACAACCCGCAAGTAGTGGGGATGTATAGGCCATCAGCAACTGCAGAAGAAAAAGCTACGCAACTACCACGACCCGCAGGATGGAAAATCTTGTGCGCAATCCCTGAAATGGAAAAAGAGTATGAAAGCGGCTTAATAAAAGCTGACGAAACTCTGCACATTGAAGAAACGCTTACTACAGTTTTGTTTGTAGTAGAACTAGGTCCTGATTGTTATACCGATAAAACCCGATATCCATCGGGACCTTGGTGTAAAAAAGGTGATTTTGTTCTAGTAAAACCGTATGCAGGTAATCGCTTAGTAATTCACGGGCGTGAATTTCGCATGATTAACGAGGATTCTGTCGATGGCGTAGTAGACGACCCTCGCGGTATCCGCCGCAAATAGGAATAAATAATGAATCAACCCTACAAATTTCCTGATGAACAATCAGACAATGACACCAAAGTCGAGCTTGATCTAGAAATAGAGCCGGGTACTGAGATTGAAATTGTCGATGACACCCCATTGCAAGATCAAGGTCGTAAGCCTTTGGGTCGAGAAATTACTGATCCTACCGATGAAGAACTTAACGAATATAGTAGTAAAGTTCAAAAACGGATGAAGGAATTAACGCACAAAAGCCATGATGAGCGGCGTAAAGCAGAAACTTTATTTCGTGAAAAACAAGCTTTAGAGCAAGCTGCAAAAGTGTTAGCAGAAGACAACAAACGCTTGCAAGAATATGTACAAATGGGGCAAACGGCTTATATAGATAAGTCAAAATCTCTAGCATCTATTGCTATGAGTACGGCTAAAGCTAAATTCACCGCTGCGTTTGATGCAGGTGATGCAGCGGCAGCGGCTGAAGCCCAGCAAGAAATGATGGAAGCGCAACGGGAAGTTGAGCAAGCAAATAATTTTAAACCCACCCCCTTGCGCGAAACCCCACAACCTGCTTATACTCAACCAACACCCGATATTGACGAAAAAGTTTCACGCTGGTTAGGCCAGAACAAATGGTTTCGTCAAGAGGGTAGCGAAGATATGACCGGGTATGCGGAAGGCGTGCACAAAAAGCTTGTGCGAGAGTATGGGCTAGATTACACACGTTCTGACGAGTATTACCAAAAAATCGACTCTGCTATGCGCAAAGCGTTTCCTGAAAACTTTGATGATATTGAAGTGGATACGGAAACACCGCAGAAACAGAATCGCCAACGCTCCGTGGTGGCTCCCGCCTCACGCTCAACCGCACCGAAAAAAATTCGGTTGTCGCTCAAACAACAAGAGTATGCTAAACGCTACTCAATCCCGCTAGAACGCATGGCGCAAGAAGTCGCAAAAGTGGAGGCCGAAAATGGCTGAGAACAAAATTCCCCGTGAACTAGATAGTCGTGCAATTCAGCAACGCCCAGAAATGTGGCAACCTGCAGAGCTTCTACCGGAACCCGATAAGGAACCGGGGTATGAGTATAAATGGAAGCGAGTTGCGCTTAATAACACGGTTGACCCCCGCAATATTTCCTCATTTCAAAGGGAAAAATGGGTTGCAGTGCAATTAAATGAACAACCTAAGTTTCAAATGTTTTCTGACCCAAATAGTCGGTATAAAGACAATATTGAAATAGGTGGTTTACTACTCTGCAAACGTCCTATTGAGTTTGGTGTGCAAGAAAAAACATATTTTGCCAATCAAACCAAATCTCAAATGGAAGCTGTAGATAATAATCTTATGCGTCAAAGCGATGCCCGTATGCCGATCTTTAAAGAAAGCAGGTCTTCGACCAGCTTTGGCAAGGGTTCTTAATCTTATGGAGATTTAAATGGCTTATCCTACTGTTTCAGCCCCCTACGGGGCAAAGCCGCTAAATCTTATTGGTGGTCAAGTCTTTGCAGGCTCGACCCGTAACCTACCTATTCAATATGGTTACGCTACCAATATTTTTTACGGTGATGTAGTTTCTATTACCCGTGGTTTTGTTACTCGTCTTGCCATGACTACTGGCGGCTCTGCTGCAACCGGTGCTGTTGGTTATGGTCAGGTTGGTATTTTCCTCGGTTGTTCGTATACCAATCCTTCGACTAAGCAAAAGCTCTTCAGCCAATACTGGCCCAGTGGAACTCTAGCTGGTGATTGCCAAGCTATTGTTACTGATGATCCCGACACCGTATTTAAGTGTGCTGTTGTGGTTACTCAGGGCGGTACGGCAATTGGTTCAGTTGCTACAGCCATGATTGGGTTGAACATTGCTGCTTCTGACTTGGCTGGTAATGTTAATAACGGTAACTCGTCAAATGGCGTGTTAGCTTCTTCGGCTAATACTACGGCTGCTCTTCCTTGGCGCATTGTTGATATCGTTCGCGATACAGCAGTTAGTCTTGGTACGGCAACATGGTCAAGCGGTACTACCACCCTTACTACTAGTGCTTTGCCATTTGCCTTGCCAGTCGGCACGGAAGTTGGTTATTTAGCATCTAATGGTCAGTATGTTGGTATGGCTAACTACGTGTCAACGGCTGCGACTGCTGGTGCTACTTCTGTTGTTCTCAATGCTCAGTATGGCACTGTGAACGCAGGCGGCGCTGCTGCAACTGCTACTGTTATCCCCGCAAGTTCGACGTTGGTGTTTACGCAGTACCCCGAAGTGTTGGTTAAATTCAACTTTGGTGTGCATTCGTATTACAACAACACCGGCACTCAAACCGCTTAATTAGGAGCTAATAATGGCTATTTCACGCGCACAGCTACTTAAAGAGCTTCTTCCCGGTTTGAACGCATTGTTCGGCTTGGAGTATGCTCGTTACGGCGAAGAACACAAAGAGATTTATGAAATTGAAACCTCTGAGCGTTCCTTCGAAGAAGAAACAAAACTGTCTGGTTTTTCTGCTGCACCAGTCAAGAGTGAGGGCGCTGCTCTTGCTTACGACAACGCACAAGAAGCTTGGACGGCTCGTTACAACCACGAAACCATTGCATTAGGGTTTTCCCTAACGGAAGAGGCTATTGAAGATAACTTGTACGACTCACTGTCGGCTCGTTACACCAAAGGTCTTGCCCGTGCTATGGCGTATACCAAGCAAGTTAAAGCCGCTGCTGTTCTAAACAACGGTTATTCTTCTGCGTATACTGGTGGTGACGGTGTTTCTTTGTTTAGCACTTCACACCCCTTGGTTAACGGCGGCGTTAACGCTAACACCCCATCAACCCCTGCTGATTTGAATGAGACTGCGCTTGAAAACGCTGTTATTCAGATTGCCGCATGGGTAGATGAGCGTGGTTTGCTTATTGCTGCAAAACCCAAGAAGTTGATTGTTCCTCCTGCTCTTCAGTTTGTGGCAACTCGTTTGCTTGATACTGAATTGCGTGTTGGTACAACCAACAACGACATCAATGCAATCAAAAACAACGGTTCGATTCCAGAGGGTTATACAATTAACCACTTCTTGACCGCAACCAATGCTTGGTATTTGACCACTGATGTGCCTAATGGTTTGAAGATGTTTGTCCGTACACCGTTGAAAAACGATATGGATGGTGATTTTGACACCGGAAACGTACGTTACAAGTCACGCGAGCGTTATTCATTTGGATGGTCTGATCCGCTTGGCATCTACTCTTCGTACTAATTAAACCTCCCCCGGTTTAGCCCCACTCAAAAGGTGGGGTTTTTTATTTATAAATTGCTTGCGGTATAGTAAAATTGGTGTATATTAATATTATCTGGGTGTATAACCTTGTTGCCACTGCCCCAGCAGACGATGCAACGATTAACAAGGTATCTTTTGCATAAGGAATTATCATGGCTCGTAGTACATTTGATGGTCCAATCCTGTCCGGCGATAACCGATTCGGACCACAGCGTAACGTAGGTTACGCCACTCTGACCCAACGCGGGTATTTAGATTTAATGAATAACACCGCTAATACGGCTGGTTATTCAGGCGGATCAACTCAGTTTGTTACGGGAAGTAATATCCCTAACCAACTTGCAAGCGTTTATGTTCCATCATCGACGGTTCCGTTTAGCCAAGCTTCCATTCAAGCCATTCCTGCTGATACAACATCGCAGATTTATCGTGGCTTTGTAATGTATCTTCCCACCGGCTGTGACGTTGATACCGCTTTGATTGATGTTGCTGTTGTTCCAACTGTAGCCTCTGGAACAATTTCCACAATCAAGGTGTATGTGTCCAACAACTACACGGTTGAAGCTGGTACTCCAACATACACCGCAACAGGCAATATCACTGCTGTTGGTCGTCAAGCCGTTACATTTACTGGAACTCAGGTAACAAACGCCAACAACACATCAACTGATTTGATTCAGGTTAATTACAACCAAAATCTTTCACAAGTTGTGTTTACAGTTTCAATTGCTGGTACAAGTTTGACAACCATTAGTGCTGGTCAGATTTATGTTGCTTTCCGTTATATCCAGCCTGATCCAAATATTGGCACAAGCACCACATACCCATACGGTAACTTCGACTAATAGTCTGAGTGGGGGCGAAAGCCCCTTTTTACCAAACAATTAGGAGTTGAAAATGGGTTGGAATCTATTAAATTTTTTCTCGCCAAGCAATGGGCAGGGAATAAATAATCAGACCGGTAATATTGGGACACAAACTCCTAGTATGGATATTGTTGGCATTGATGGTGCGGCGCAGTTTATTGCCCCACAACGCTTGCGCGACGTTGTTGGTAAATTAAAAGTATCGCAGTCGCAAAACATTTATGATGCCGACTTTGAGTACGGCACTCAGCCATTGCGTTGGGAACAATTTATTAACAACGTGTCTGGGCAAGCATCCATTGTGCAAACCCCCGGTCTTGGCGGAGTAACCATGACCATTGGCGGCGGTAACGTCCCCGGCGATATTACTATTCGTCAATCTCGCCCCTATCATCGCTACCAACCCGGTAAAACGATGTACATGGCATCAAACGTAAACTTTGGCTCATCTGTTACAGGACAATTTCAACGCATTGGAATTTTTGACGATTCCAACGGCATTTTCTTTATGCAGCAAGGCGTAACAAGCCCAACAAACCCCTATGCAATGTATGTGGTAGTTCGTTCGGATTCTGGCGGCTTGCCTGTTGATACGGCAATTGATTGCTCCCAATGGAACGGTAACCGTCAAGTTCGTGACGCTCTAGACTGGACTAAGGTTCAGATGGTTTGGATGGAATACGCATGGTATGGCGCTGGCGCATTGCGTTGGGGCGTAGTGCTTAATGGCGAGCCTTACGTTCTTCATCAAATTGGCACTGCAAACTCATCGTTTACTGGTAGCCCACAAACTAAACCTTGGAGTCGCACAGGTAATCTTCCTGCTCGTTATGAGCAGCGCGACAACGGTAGCACAGGCTTATCAGTAATGACGCACTATGGCGTGTCTATTCTGATTGAAGGCAGGATTGATAATCAGCGTGGGTTTACTTATTCATACGGCAATAATGCTCCGACACCAAATCGTGTTGTTCCAGCATCATCAGTTCGTTTTCCAGTAACTTCATTTCGTATGAGGACTGTTGGTACAGATATTTTTGACCAAACAAACGCAGCAGCTACTGGTGGTACAAGTTCAACACTAACCATCAGCGCGGCAACACCGGCTATTTCTTCGGTTGTTGGTCAGCCTAGCGGCGGTCAAGCACTTCTTACTTTTGCTTCTGCACACGGTTATGCTGTTACTAACCCAGCGCAAGCTAACAGTGCTGCTCAGTACATTACGTTAAGTTCGTTTACTGAAGTTGGAACAGTTGCTTCTGGTAATTTCTCATTTGCGTCAACCACGTTAACTGTAACCACTGCGGTAGCTACAGGTGCTTTGCAAGCTGGGCAAACATTATCAGGTACAGGTATCGTTGGTACTCCAACTATTGTTAAACAATTGACAGCTACAAGCGCAGCAGTTGGTTCACAAGCGTATTCAAGTGGTGGTGCGGCAGGTTCAAGCATTGTTACACTTGCTGCTGGTACTTCGTTTGCTGTTGGTCAATTAGTTGCTGGTACAGGCATCCCACCGGGTACATTTATCAGTGCGGTTAACGGGGCAACAATTACTTGCACTGCAGCATTTACGGCTCAAGTTGCAGGCACTGTAACTTCATATGCTGTAGGCGGCATTGGTACATACCAAGTTAGTTCGGCACAAACAACCTTTGCAGCTACGCTTACTGCTACAACAACTTATGCCGCACAGACTTGGTTAATCCAAACTGTACCAACTACGACAACAATGATCCTTGGAATTCAGTTGGCAAACGGCGCTACGTTGACTTCCACTCCTACAGCAACATACTGGGGAGCAAATCAATGGGTTGGTAAGTTTGTTTATTATCAAGCAAGTTTGCCTGCGATTAGTGCAGTTGCTGCGGCAACAAGTGCTACGGTTGGTGGACTTACTATTTACTCTGTTGTGGTTACATTTGCTTCTGCTCATAATTTAAAGCAAGGCGATGTAGTTTATATTTCTGGCTCAAACCCAGCAACTTACAACGGGGTTTATCAGGTTAATATTCCAACAACTAACCCAACAACAACAATTTCTATTTCATTGGGTCCAGTTACTCCGGGTGCTTATGTTGGAAGTTCTGTAGCGGTTGCTCCTTACACAGGGCGCATCACGTCAAACACAACTAGTGCAATTACATTTCAAGATGTTGTTACTGGTTTACCTTTGGCTAATGCTCCTGCGTCAGGCAACAGTTATCAGATTGGTTTGATTGATCGTGGGCAGTTGCTTCCGCAAACACTGTTGTTAAATTCATCATCTACCTGTTTGGTTGAATTGATTTCAAGTACGCCAACTAATCAGTTATCGTTACAAGCAGCAAGTTTTAAACCATTAAGTACGCTGGGTTCTTACAACTCATTTGCGGAACAAGACTTGTCTGCAACTAACTTAGCTGGTGGCGAAGTTGTGTATGCTTTCTCAACACCGCCTAATGGTTTGCAACAGCTTGATTTAAGTACGTTCTTCCCGGTGCTTACCAACATCAAAGGTAACGTAGCTGATATTCTTACAGTTGCTGTTACTTCAAGTGCTGGTGCTACGGTTCAAGTTAACGTGGTTTGTCAAGAAGCAATGTCTTAATTATGGCTAAAAATCCGTCACTTGCTATTGGTCGCGGTGAAAAGCTTCCTACAAAACAAGGGGCGGGGCTTACCGCTAAAGGTCGTGCCAAATACAACGCAGCAACTGGGTCAAACTTAAAGGCTCCACAGCCCGAAGGTGGTCCACGCAAGAAGTCGTTTTGTGCAAGGATGAGCAATATGCCCGGTCCGATGAAAGATGAATCAGGTGAACCAACTCGCAAAGCAGCGAGTCTTAGACGATGGAAATGTTGATGGACGCCGATCCTATAATGACAGCCCGTGAACTTGCTACGCACACAAGCGATATCAAGCATTTGCAAGATGACATGGACAAGCTTGTTGATGCTGTTGCTGAAATGAAAACCAGCCTTGATGAAATCAGAAAGAAGCTAGATCAAGTCGAAGGTGGTTGGAAAGCCTTGATGTGGCTTGGCGGTGCAATCAGCGCAGGTACGGGTTTTGTTGGTTACATCGTTGGACACTGGGGTAAATAATGCCTAGCACATCTAAAAAACAACACAATTTTATGGCGGCTATTGCACACAACCCTGCATTTGCTAAGAAAGTCGGTGTATCTCAAGCGGTTGGTAAAGACTTCAACGAGGCCGACAAAGGCCGTAAATTTAAACAGGGTGGTGCTATGAAAAGTGACATGAAAGAAGACATGAAAATGGACAAGGCTCAAGACAAAGCTATGATCAAAAAAGCTTTTAAAGAGCATGATAGCCAAGAACACAAAGGCGGAAAAGGTACACACCTTACGCTGAAGAAAGGCGGCGGAGTTAAAAAGATGGCACGGGGTGGTATGGCTGGCATGGGTCCTCGCACAATGGCAGAAGACGTTGTAGCTGGTTCAAATGTAAAAAAACCTTTTGGTCAATCAGCCGTACAAAAAAGTGGTATGACCCGTGGCAAAGAATTAGGTGTCAGTGGTCCATCAGCAGGTATGATGGGTGGCATGGCTAAAGGCGGCGGCATTGAGTCTAAGGGTAAAACCAAAGGCAAGATGATTACCATGAAATCCGGTGGGCGTTCTCGCTAAGGAATTGTTATGAAAAAGAAACGGTTTGCAGATGGCGGAAAAACGGAAGACGATGCTGAAGGTATCCCCGATTACGCTATTGTAAATGGTAAAAGAATGTCGGGAGATGAGCATAGAACTATGCAGCGCAGACAAGCTGATGAAAAAGCGGTAGCAGAAGCAGAGGAAGCATCAAAATTTTCTAGTAAAGCTAAAGCCGCCGCAAGTGATGTTTTGTCTGGTATAGGGTCAGTCTTGCACTCAAAAGCTGTAAAACCAACCAGCGAATTTTATCGTTTAAGAGAAACTGAACATTTAGGTGATGAAGCAAAAAAACGCTTAGACTCAGGTAAAAAGAAAGGCGGGGTTATTAAGATGGCTAAAGGTGGATCGGCATCAAGCCGTGCTGATGGTTGCGCCATTCGCGGCAAAACACGGGCATAACCATGTTAGCCTCACGCGGAATGGGTGACATTAACCCGTCTAAAATGCCTAAGCAAAAGAAGATTGTTCGCAAGGACGATCCCAATGATGTTGCGTTGTATAAGCATGGCGGTAAAGTATGGGATAAACCCCGTCCTAGCGGTTTAGGTAAACCTAAAAAATTAAGTTCATCTAAGAAATCTAGTGCAAAGGCGATGGCTAAAGC
>Ga0114951_10004367_pt1 | contig 13847 bp, 9 predicted proteins | sample AM7aDNAmetaG_FD_88677 | JGI IMG/M metagenome (GOLD analysis project Ga0114951, IMG submission 88677) | Freshwater microbial communities from Finland to study Microbial Dark Matter (Phase II) - AM7a DNA metaG | ecosystem: Environmental > Aquatic > Freshwater > Lake | place: Finland: Lake Alinen...
AGTGTAAACTGCTTTTTTAGTAGCTTCATCAAAAACCCGAACATCAAGTAATTTGGTATCCTTTGAACCACCAAGGGTATACTCAAAAACACCTTTGCGGTTTTTTATGTAAGGGTCAGCATACAAGTTTTGAACTTCAGTTAAAACTTTTTTGGAATCATAAGGTTGTTTGTGGTATTGTTCGTACAAGCGACCCCATTCCAGCCCACGCATTTCACTCTCTACTTCTACAAAAACAGAAGATACCCAATCGATTACGCAATTAAAATATGTTTTAAGTTCTGCTATATTCGTGTCTATGCGATGACGGCTCATATAATCTCCAATATTCCCCTTACTCACCCATTCGAGTGCTCTTTCCAAAAACTCTTGTCGGTTTGCACTTCCCGAAATGTAGGCACTCCATTTTTGTATATTTGCATTTTGACTATTACTAAACTCTTCTTTGCCAAGTGTAACAAACGGACCTGAATATACGGCATTCAACAATTCCTGACTATTAAGAGGAACGCCGGCAATGTTGATTGTCCGAAACCACTCTTTTATCTCACTTTCCTTACCTTCACATTCATAGATTAGTAGTTTGGCTTCCAAAATCAACTTTTGTTTATCACCATCCATTTTGCCAAAATAATGTGGCATGTTATTGTCATCCATTATAGCAAATTTATCTGTTACAAACCGACCGAAACTGGTAATTCGTTGTTGTCCATCTAATACTTCCAATCTATTATCAGCCAATTTATTGAAATAAATCAAGCCCAATGGATAGCCTTTCAGAATAGATTCGATTACTGCAACATCTTTTTTACCATCGGCATAGATATAATTACGTTGATATTCAGGCTGAATAGTCAATCTACCCGAAAGGCCAAATAAGCCTTTTCCCTCAAATTCATTATATACAAATCCTTCGCATATATCTTTTACTGTGATATCGGTTATGAGTGTTGTTTTCATTCGTTATTTTTTGTGTTTTATTAAAATTCTGAAATATGGACACTTACCGTTTTCCAAACGCAAATCCAAATTGTCATTTCCATGCCTAAATTTAATTATTTCAAATTGTTCTGGCGAATACTTATCTAAGAAACTAATTGGCACACCCATAACTCCTTCAAAATCACTTGGTATAGCATCCGTAAAAGGGACTTCGATTGCATCATAATTATTATACTTTTGATATTCTTGACCCTTAATTTCTTTGTGTTTACTGTATTTTTGATTATCTGCCATTGACATAAGCGGTAGCGGTCGATGTCTTTTTCCATGATCAAGGTTGGTAAACCAACAAACATTACGAAACTTAACTAATCCAGTTATGTCATTATAAACACCCGAAGCATATTTTCGCTCAGCTGATGTGGCAAAGTAAGCATTGCCTGCCTGAAAACCATTTCCTAGCCACATTTTGTTTTCTTTTATTAATGGAAAAACTTCTTTGTATGTTATCGAATTCATATTTCCAATCATAACAAATTGTTTGTCAGCATCAAAAATCCAAGCTAGAAATTCCCGAAAAAGAGAAAATGGAGGATTTGTAACAATTATGTCAGCTTCATCTCGTATTTTTTTTATTTCATCACTTTTAAAATCCCCATCATCCTCTAAGTAAACCCAATCTAAATCGCGTGAATCAATTTTCCCATCGCCACTTTTGTCATATGTTAGAGTGTATATTTTACCCTTGATTTGTGTCTTCTCTTTGTCAAATTGTGGAGAATTTGTTTCAAAAAGACTTGGTTGATATGCGCATTTATAGCTTTTGCTATTTGCCGCATAGCTGGTGCTAATAAGTTTTTTTAAACCAAAACGTTCAAAATTTTCTGCAAAAAATATGGTAAAGTTACTCCAGTCTGGATCGTCACAAGGGAGTAATACTATTTTATCCCTAAACACATCTGGATTATAATCTAAGTAAGCAGTTATTTCTTTTTCGATATCGTGATACTGGGTGTAGAATTCATCGTTTTTTGCATTTTTTGCATTAGTGAGATTGCTGTTTGCCATGTTGTAGTTCGAATTATATTCTGAACTACTGAGCAGATAAGGCTTTAATCCACAAAAAAAGCGTGGACTAAATTCTTATCCGCGCTAGAGGCCCTGAGAAGCCCACAAGTAAACGATAAGTCAAAAGCCCACGCCGTTTGGCGTGAGCATTTTGCTCATTGAATCAGTTTACTTGTTCGCTTAAATGAAATTTCTCAGGTTTCTAGCGCGCGAACAATAGCAGAATGCTATTTAATTAATATTTTTGAAATTCATATTATTGTAGAGAAACGATGTTTCGTGTCTCTACCAGTAAATTTTATTATTTGTTATTTTTGTTCATAGTGCAAAGATAGATTGTTTTCATGTTTTAAACAATACCTAAGAAATAGAAATCAAAACTTCTGTGTATTTCCTCTGTACTACCTCTGTACTACCTCTGTACTTCATAGCTATTAATACTATCTATCATCCGATGACCGTCCGATGACCGTCCGATGTAATAAAGTGATTATTCTGTTCCAACTCTGTGATTATTCTATGATTTATTTATCCTATATTTGTAGTCGAAATATTAACTATAAACTGCTACCTATAAACTACCAACTATATTCATGGCTCGTTTCACGTCTTCTACTTTTGGCAAAATATCCGGCAAGCACGGCACAGCCGTTGCTGCTGTTCGCAAAGATGGTTTATGCATTCTGAAAGAATACCGCGTTGCTTCCAATCCCAATACAGCCGGGCAAAAGAGTCAGCGGGGCAAGTTTGGCTTTGTGATGAAGGAAATAAACTGTTTACGCAGTGTGTTTACCCGCAACTTTGGCGGACAATATGGCATTAATAAAGTAGTTTCAATGGCCATGAAAGTAGCTTTAACTGGCAATTACCCCGATTTCTCATTGGATTTTAGTAAACTTCCACTTTCCGCAGGAAGTCTGAATAACACATTAGAGGTATTTGTAAAAAGAGTAGACCTACAAACACTTCAGTTTACCTGGAATCCCGATAGTTTGATTAATGGTTCACCTAACGATAAAGTATGTTTTGTACTTTTAAATTCACGAACCAAATTTGTATTGGAGCGTTACGACCGTGCACTTAGGTCGGATGCTAAAGTTCAGCTTCAGATACCTGAGGGATGGAATGATTCAGACATTCAGGCATGGATTTATTTCAGCTCATTTGATGGAAAATCAAACTCCCCAAGTCAACACATCACCTTATAATTATTTATTTTAAAATCCTACTGCCTACTGCTCCTGCTTACTGCTCCTACCAACTGCCACTGTTCACTAGATATTTTTTTGCTCTCTCACTTTTTATGGCTATTTTTGCAGTCTTAATCCAAAAATATGAGAACAAGGTTTATTACTGATTTAAAAGAAAAGGAAGACATAATAAATCAGTGCAATGTGTGTTATGTGGGTATGATTGATGAGGATGGCAGTCCGTATGTAATTCCTATGAATTTTGGGTATGCAGATGGTGAAATTATACTGCACTCAGCTCCTGAAGGCAAACATTTGAGTCTTTTGGCAAAGGATAACCGGGTTTGTATCACACTCAGCACCGAACATAAATTAGTTTACCAGCATCCCGATGTGGCCTGTAGTTACAGCATGTCATCCCGAAGCGTACTTTGTAAAGGCAGGGTATTGTATATCGAAGATATTGATGAGAAAGAAGAGAAGCTGAACGTATTGATGAAAAATTTTACTGATCGTCCGTTTAAATATTCCAAACCGGCTTTGGCAAACGTAAAAGTTTGGTCAGTTAAGGTTGACGAAATGACATCGAAAGCGTTTGGTCAAAATTTTAAAAATCAATCTGACCTTTAGTCTGCCGTTTTGGTTTTTGGCACAACTATTGAAACTACTACCAACCGATTATTAAATTGGAATTTATTCCCCTGAAAATAATCACTTTAGCTTTTAATGAAAGTTTCGATTTAAAAACCAGTAAAATAAATGTGCCAAATTGGCAGAAAAAAATAACGCAATGAGCAATCCTTTTGATAATCTGTTCTCCGAAGATATGATAGGTTCTACCGATATGTTTCCTATCATCTCGCTGGATGAACGGTCGTACGATTTAAATATTATTTCAGGGGATGTTCTCCCCATTCTTCCGCTTCGCAACATGGTGCTTTATCCGGGCGTACTGCTTCCGGTATCGGTAGCACGCTCCAAATCAATGAAGCTGGTTAGAGCAGCTCAGGAAAATGATTTGCTGATTGGTGTATGTTCACAGATGGACAAAAAACTCGATGATCCGTCTCTCGACCAGCTTTTCCCCATGGGAACTGTGGCCAGTGTGGTGCGAATTCTGGAAATGCCCGACAATTCAACTACCGTTATTCTGGAAGGTAAAAAGCGTTTCCGACTGGGTGAAGCAGAATCGGTAAAACCTTATATGAAAGCCCGTGTTACGCTGGTGGATGATATTTTTCCCGATACTACCGATGGCGTGTTTCTGGCATTGGTCTCCTCTATAAAAGATTTGGCTATCAACATCATAAATGATTCAGGAGCTATTTCGCCCGAAATGGCGTTTGCTATCCGAAACATCGAAAATCCGGTTTTCCTGATAAATTATGTGTGTGTGAATTTCGGGTTGAATGTTCAGGAAAAACAGCGTTTGCTCGAAATTGATGATATCATGGAGCGCGGCTATCAGTTGCTGGAGTTGCTGAACAAAGAATCACAGTTACTCGAAATTAAAATGTCGATTCAGAACAAAGCCAAAGAAGGAATTGACCAACAACAACGCGAATATTACCTGCAACAACAGATGAAAACCATTCAGAATGAGTTGGGTGGTGTATCGATGGAGCAGGATGTGGCCGATTTCAGGGAACGGGCTGCTGAAAAGAAATGGAACGAGGCTACTGCAAAAGTATTTGATAAAGAGCTAAAGAAACTGGAACGGATGAGCCAGCACTCTCCGGATTATTCCACGCAGCTTAATTACATTGAAACTCTTCTTGCATTGCCATGGAACGAGTTTACCAAAGATAATTTCAACCTTAAAAATGCCCAGAAAGTCTTGAATAAAGACCATTTTGGTATGGATGCAGTGAAAGACCGCATATTGGAACATTTGGCTGTGTTGAAATTGAAAGGCGATATGAAATCACCGATAATCTGTCTGTATGGCCCTCCCGGAGTTGGTAAAACTTCACTCGGAAAATCCATTGCCTCAGCGCTGAACCGTAAATATGTACGCATTTCGCTGGGCGGATTACACGACGAAGCTGAAATTCGCGGACATCGCCGCACGTATATTGGAGCATTGCCCGGACGAATTATGCAAAACATACAAAAAGCAGAATCGGCAAATCCGGTATTTGTACTCGACGAAATTGATAAAGTGACTGCCGATTACAAAGGCGATCCATCTTCAGCTCTGCTCGAAGTGCTTGACCCGGAACAAAATACAGCTTTTCACGATAATTACCTGGATATTGATTTCGATTTATCGAAAGTGCTGTTTATTGCCACTGCCAATAACCTGAGTTCTATTCCCCGTCCATTGCTCGACCGCATGGAGCTGATTGAAGTAAGTGGTTACACGCAGGAAGAAAAAATTGAAATTGCCAATCGTCACCTTGTACCCAAAGAACTTGAAAATCATGGACTGAAAAATACGGATGTTGTAGTTAGCAAGCCTGTGTTGAATAAACTGATTGAAAGTTATACCCGCGAGTCAGGAGTACGTGAACTGAACCGTCAGATTGCCGGGTTGATGCGCAAAGTGGCTAAACATGTGGCTACAGATGAAAAATACGAGGTGGAAGTGGCGGTAGAGGATTTAAAAAAATACCTGGGTGTGCCACGTTACAATAAAGATAAATACGAAGGAAATGAACATGTAGGAGTGGTTACCGGACTGGCATGGACACAGGTTGGCGGAGAAATCCTGTTTATCGAATCGAGTCTGAGCAAAAGTAAATCACCCCGACTTACTCTTACCGGAAACCTGGGTGATGTAATGAAAGAATCGGCTATGCTGGCATTAGAATATATCAAGGCGCATGCCGACAAGCTGGATTTAGATTCGCAGATTTTTGAGGAATGGAATGTGCATATTCATGTGCCCGAAGGTGCTATTCCAAAAGATGGTCCATCCGCCGGAGTTACAATGGCTACTGCCTTAGCTTCAGCATTTACCAAACGGAAAGTGCGAAAAAACCTGGCAATGACCGGCGAAATTACCCTGCGTGGGAAAGTATTGCCCGTTGGCGGTATAAAAGAAAAAATCCTGGCTGCCAAACGTGCAGGAATTACCGACATTATGTTGTGTGAAGACAATCGCAAGGATATTGAAGAAATCAAATCAGTTTACCTGAAAGGACTTAAATTCCATTATGTAAACGAAATTATGGATGTGATTGATTTTGCATTGCTAAAATAGGAAACTAGGAAACTAGGAAACAAGTAAACAAGTAGACAAGTAGACAAGGAAACAAGTAGACAAGGCAATCAAATAGACAGGTTAAACTATATCAGAAAGAGAAACATTAAGTAAGTATTTAAAACTCCGTAGGAGTTAAATTATGCATAACCCCCGGTAAGCCAAGCGAAACCGGGGGATGAAAATATCCTCAGAAACACAACCCCACAGTGGGTTGAACATTTTAATAGTTTAAGAAAACATATTTAGATGAGAAAAATTAATTTATTATTGCCCATTGCGGCGTTGGTGTTGACACTAAATTCGTGTAAGACACTTCAGATTGAAAAACCAAAAGAATCGTATCTGCCTTCAAGTCTTGCGCCTGCGATTTCAGAACTGCCTTTGTCGGTTGAATTGGATGTAAAAAAACTGGAAGCTTCCATAAATAAGAAGATGAACGGAGTGATTTTTGAAGGTAGTAACCTGACCGATAAAGATTTATCAGTTAGAATTTCGAAAGTTCAGAATTTTACGTTTACTATCAATAATAATGTGATTGAATACCGTGTGCCGCTCAAAGTGTGGTCTCGATTTGCATGGAAAGTGGAGAAATTCGGATATACCATTGGCGACAAATATGAAGCTAACGGAAGCATTGCGTTGACTTACAAAACAACCATAAGTATTGATAAAAACTGGAAATTGATTTCAAAAACCACCGGTTCAGGATATGAATGGATTGAAACTCCGAAAATCAGTGTTGTTGGAGTAAATGTACCGGTCACACCGATTGCAAGTTTGGCACTATCGCAATGCGACAAGCTGATTTCTAATCAGATAGACAAATCGTTGAGTGATATGGTGGACTTAAAAAAATACATTTCGATGGCATGGACAGAAGCACAGAAACCACGTCAGGTAAATGCCGAAAACAATGTGTGGCTGCGCATTACCCCGAAGGATATTTATGTTGCGCCATTTACAACTACTGCCAATAAATTAAATATGTCACTGGCCATGTATGCTCAGATAGAGTCTTTTATCGGTGCTCAGCCTACTCCCAATGCAGCTGTTGCATTGCCCGCTTTCAAATTTGTAAACCGTCCCGCTCAACAGTTCAACCTGAATATTGGTGCTGATGTGACTTTTGATAAAATAGCCGAACTTGCCAAGAAACAACTGGCTGGAAAGACATTTGAACAGGGTGGAAAAACAATTACCATAACTGATTTGTCGTTATATGGCAGCGACGGAAAAGCTGTTTTTATGGCTGATGTAACAGGATCATTGAAAGGACGCATTTATTTTACCGGAAATCTGACCTATAATGCTGAAAAAACAGCCGTTGAAATAACCGAACCTGAGTTTGAAGTAAAAACATCGGATGCGTTGGTAAAAACAGCCGGATGGTTGCTTCACGGGATGATTTTGAAACAACTCAGTCCGTATCTGACTTATTCAGTGAAAGATAACATAGAAGAAATGAAATCAGACGTGAACAAGATGATGGCTAACTACAGCATTATGGATGGTGTATCGTTGCAGGGAAAACTGAACAGCATAAGTGTAACTAATCTCAGTTTAGTGCCGGGAGCGGTTCGTATTCAAGCTAATGTAAAAGGAAATATAGGTTTAAAGGTTCAGGAATTGAAGTTTTAAATAAAAACATATAACTAACAGATCCCGCATCTTTCATTGAAATTTGCGGGATTTTTTGTTTAATTTATGAACAAAAACTCTTTAGAATCATTATAAATAAGTATCTTTGCAGTGAAATTGAAAAAAGTATTTTCAAGTGAAATTATCAGAGCTTCAAACAGGTGAAAAAGCATCCATTGTAAAAGTAATGGGACATGGTGGTTTTCGCAAACGCATTGTAGAAATGGGTTTTGTGAAAGGTAAAGTAGTGAAAGCTATTCTGAATGCACCACTCAACGACCCGATTAAATACAGCGTAATGGGCTATGAAGTTTCATTACGCCGGAGCGAAGCTTCGTTGATTGAAGTGATAAGTGAGGAAGAAGCTCGCACTTTGAAAGCTGCAACAATAGATCAGGCTGCATTTATCGACGAGGAAGAAGTTCGCCGAATGGCATTGAATCAGCGTAAACACATTCGGGTGGCATTGGTTGGTAATCCAAATTGTGGAAAAACAACACTTTTTAATTTCGCAGCGGGTGGTCATGAGCATGTGGGAAATTATAGTGGGGTTACAGTTGAATCGAAAGAAGGAGAATTTGAATTCAATGGCTATACTTTTACGCTGGTTGACTTACCCGGAACGTATTCATTGTCAGCATATTCGCCCGAAGAGAAATACGTTAGGCAGTATATTACCGAAAAAATGCCCGACATCATTGTCAATGTGGTTGACAGTACCAATCTTGAACGAAATCTCTATCTTACTACTCAACTGATTGACATGAATGTGCGTACCATTGTGGCACTCAACATGTACGATGAATTTGAACTGAGCGGTGATAAACTGGACTATAAAAACCTTGGTAAACTGCTCGGGATACCTTTTGTTCCTACCGTTGCCAAAAAAAAAATCGGTATAGATGAATTGTTTCGTGTTGCTATAAAATTGTATGAAGGAAGCGAAGTGATTGATGCTGAAGGTGTTCTTATTCCTGCTATCAAAGAAGATAGTTTGATTGATGAATTTCACCACCGGATTGAGATGCACCATCAGCATGAGAAAAAACACAATGCTTCGGATTTTGTGGGTGTTCATAAAGTCCACGAAACGGCTCACCATATTCATATCAATCACGGTCCGGAGATAGAAAAAAGCATTCAGATACTGAAGGTGCCCATTGCCCGGAATTCATCCTTACGCGATTTGTATTCCACCCGTTTTTTGGCCATCAAATTGCTGGAAAAAGATAAGGAAGTTGAAAGTGTAATCCGTGAATTACCGAATTTTGAAGAAATCATATCATATCGTGATAAAGAAGTCAAGCGCCTTCGGACTGAATTGAAAGAAGATCCGGAATCGGCTATTACCGATGCAAAATACGGATTTATTGCCGGTGCATTGAAAGAAACGCTTATTAATGGCAGAAAAAAACACAAACATAAACGAACTTCCAGAATTGATGCGGTTGTAACCCATAAATACTGGGGTTATCCGATATTTTTACTGTTTATTTTCACCATGTTTCAGTCCACTTTTACCTTGGGACAATATCCAAAAGACTGGATTGGAGCAGGTGTAAACTGGCTTGGAAATCTGATTCAGAACAACATGGCTGATGGCTCGTTACGCGATTTGCTGGTTCACGGAATTATTGGTGGAGTAGGTGGAGTGATTGTATTTCTGCCGAATATTCTGATTCTCTATTTCTTTATTTCACTGATGGAAGATTCGGGTTACATGGCTCGTGCAGCGTTTATAATGGATAAAATTATGCACAAAATGGGACTTCACGGTAAATCATTTATTCCGTTGATTATGGGATTTGGTTGTAATGTGCCGGCAATTCTGGCCACCCGAACCATCGAGAACCGAAACAGCCGCATGATAACCATATTGATAAATCCCTTGATGTCGTGCAGTGCGCGCTTACCGGTTTATTTATTGTTGGCCGGAGCATTTTTTCCAAGTCATGCCGGACTGGTTTTGTTCGGGATTTACATGACCGGAATTGCGCTTGCAGTTATTATTGCCCGACTGTTGAAACGGTTTATGTTTAATAAAGACGAAACACCTTTTGTGATGGAATTGCCGCCTTACCGCGTTCCAACTATGAAATCGATGGTGATGCATACCTGGGAAAAAGGCGAACAATACCTGAAAAAAATGGGAACGATAATTCTGATTGGTTCTGTTATTGTTTGGTTTTTAGGCTATTATCCTCAACCGGAACATGTTGGAAAACTGACAGCAACACAACAAATGGCTCAACAAGAAAACTCGTATATCGGACAGATAGGTCATTTTATTGAACCGGCCATTGCACCTCTGGGTTTCGATTGGAAGATTGGTGTTTCGTTGCTTTCGGGTGTAGCAGCTAAAGAGATTGTAGTGAGTACGTTGAGTGTATTATATACAGGGTCGAGCGATGCAAAAGTCGATTCTTTATCGCAACGACTTCAGTCTGAAATAAAACCTAATGGAGAACCCTCATTTACACCCGTTGTTGCGTTGGGAATGATGCTTTTTGTGCTGATATATTTCCCTTGTTTGGCAACAATTGTTGCTATTAAAAATGAGACAAACAGCTGGGGTTGGGCATTTTTTGCAGCAAGTTATAGTATGGTTCTGGCCTGGCTTATGGCTTTCGGGGTATTTCAACTTTTTGGATGACCCCTAACCCCAAAAGGGGAATAAGAAGAAAAAAACAGTTTTTTATGCAAGATATAATCGTATTAATAATTGGAATGGCGGTTTTGAGTTATGTTTGTTGGAGAACATACAAAACCCTGACACGCAAACCAAGTCCTGCCGATAAATGTGGTGGATGTACAGGTTGTGCACTGAAAGTAGATGTGGAGTGTAAAACCCGATAGCTCTTAATTTGTAGTATATTTCCTTTTTCGGATTATTTGGTAAACTATTCCAAAAATAAGCAATAAAACCAATGGAGTAAGCACATTAATAAGTTGCCACAGCATACGTTCGTCGGCAATCTGGTGTTTATTGAGCAACCTTAGTTTCATTTCACGGTTTCGTAACTGCATCCAACCCTCATTATCGGCTAGATAAAGTACTACATTCTGAATAAAGTCCTTGTTGCCAAATTGCTGATTCATGTAGCGGTCGAAGCCGAGAGGTATTGTAGTGCTGTCTTTAAGTGCAATTTCATTTCGGATGATATCTCCGTTAGCTACAACAATCTGACGAGTATTCAGGCTGAGTTTGCGAATCGGATAATTGGCAGTTATACCTTTTGGCATCATACGATTGGCAAAAACGGATTCAAAATTACCTTCCATAGCCACTGCAACAGGCACATAACCGACGTTGAAATAGCTTTTGTCGTTCACTTTGAATTTCTGACTTAAATCAATGGTTGCAGGTGTTCCCAAAATGTGTGTATTATCTGAACTGGCAAGCAAAACCTGGTATATTGCTTGTTTGTTGTCGCCTACCATATCAATTCCAGAGCTAAATTCTGATCGAACTTGAGTGATATTGCGTGTTATCGGATGTTCGGGCGAAGTCAGCAACAGTGGAGCGTAGTAAAAAGGCATAGGTTGAAACTGAGGATTTGTACCTGCCGGAGCGACATTCACAGGAACCGAAGCACATTGAACATCTTGCAGCAGTACCGGATTTATTCGAACGCCGTAACGGAAAAGTTGATCGTTCAGATTCAAATCCTGTTCAATGGCCGGAGATTTTCCAAAAGAAGATAAATTTTCACGGGAAATCCTCACTCCATCTATCAGCCAGAGTACCCGTCCACCGTTCATAATATACTGGTCGATAATGAATTTATCCGACTCGCTGAATGCTTTTGTCGGTTTGGCAATAATTACCACTTTATAATCTTTCAGAATATCGGGATTTCCGCCTAAAATTCCACGGTCAATCTGAAAATAGCGACTCAACGATTTATTTACATCAAAGGTTTGAGCTTCAACAAGTTCGCCATGTCCTTCTAAGTACGCAATCTTATTTACTTCAGTATTGATAAGCCGGCGTATTCCATCGGTAATTTCAAATTCAAGGTTTTCAATGGAGATATTGAGGTTTTCCTCGCCGGAATTACCCCTGATATTCTTAAGCAGGCAAATCTGAACTTTACGGTTTTTATACGTCATTTCCAGCCATGGGAAAATTACTTTCTGAATCGATTTTCCTTCTTTATCGTGTTCATATACAGCAGTTGGTGTAAATCCGGCCGCTTCCAGTTCGGAATATTTCTTTTCCCTTTGTTCCGAATTTTCAGCCAGGGATGGATTTTCGAACCTGAGCTCGGCTTTCTTATCCGAATAAACCGAAAGTTCCTCTAACATTTCCTGCGTTGATTTCTTAAGTCGTTGAAAACCTGAATTCAAATCACCATCCAGATAAATTGTAATTTTTATTGGCTCCTCTACTTTAGTCATCAGATTTTTAGACTGTTCGGATATGCTGTAGCGTTTTTCGGAAGTCAGGTCAATTCGGAAGAAAATAAAGCAGGAAAGTACAAGAATCAGCATCAATGATACTATAAAAATGATGTTCCGGAGTAGTTTACTTTTCATTCAGCTTTGCAATTTGAATCATTGTTTAAAAGCTTACAAAGATAAGCAATTTTTCAAACGATTGATTATCTGTTTGTTTCAAAGTTATTAAACCACAATTCCAGTTTTAGTAACTCTATTATTTGATTTTCAGTTTGTTATCTCTATTTTATGGTTTGTATATATTATATTTGCCTTAAAAAAGCTTATTTCTTTTTTACAGTCATTTGTACAGTTGAGTGGGTGGATTTATTTTATTATCTTTGCCATTCGGTATATAAAACTAGTTGCTCTGACCAATTTTGTTGACAATCAGGATAATAGGAACAAGCGGTTTTTGGAGTAATTAAATTGAATAGTTAAACGATAGAAATCAAAATATGGGTAAAATAATTTCTTTGGCAAACCAAAAAGGTGGAGTTGGGAAAACTACAACAGCAATCAATCTGGCGGCTTCACTTGCTTCGCTGGGTAAAAAAGTATTATTGATAGATGCTGATCCGCAAGCGAATGCTTCGTCTGGATTGGGAATAGATATCCGCTCACTTGAATTCACTATTTATGAATGTCTCATTGATAATGTGCCACCCGTTCAGGCTATTCACCCTACTGAGGTTGAAAATTTGTTCGTGTTACCTTCACATATTGATTTGGTAGGAGCTGAAATTGAAATGCTGAATATGGACAATCGGGAAAGGGTTATGAAAAATATTCTGGCTACAGTAAAATCAGATTACGATTATTTGCTAATAGATTGTTCACCATCGTTAGGACTGATTACGGTAAATGCTTTGACAGCATCTGATTCAGTAATTATTCCGGTGCAATGTGAGTATTTTGCGCTGGAAGGAATTAGTAAATTGTTGAATACCATCAAGATAATAAAAAGTAAATTAAATACTGCTCTCGAAATTGAAGGGTTTTTACTTACGATGTACGATAATCGATTGCGTTTAGCAAATCAGGTATATGCCGAAGTGAAAAAACATTTTCAGGGTATGGTATTTGAAGCAGTTATTACCCGCAATGTGCGTTTAAGTGAAGCACCAAGTCATGGTAAACCGGTTTTGCTTTATGATGCAGAATCAAAAGGTTCGTCGAATTACATGGATTTGGCGAAAGAACTGATTGAGAAACACAAGTAATTTCAGATTAGTCAATTTTCAATTACCAATAAAATACATATTCATTGGGAATTGGGAATTGGGAATTGAAAAAAAGAATTTATGGCAAAACATATTACAGGATTAGGAAAAGGCTTGGGAGCACTTATTGATACCGAG
>Ga0114951_10004368_pt1 | contig 13846 bp, 9 predicted proteins | sample AM7aDNAmetaG_FD_88677 | JGI IMG/M metagenome (GOLD analysis project Ga0114951, IMG submission 88677) | Freshwater microbial communities from Finland to study Microbial Dark Matter (Phase II) - AM7a DNA metaG | ecosystem: Environmental > Aquatic > Freshwater > Lake | place: Finland: Lake Alinen...
AGATGAGCACTGTATGGTTGCCGGCCAACCCCTTGATGAGCTGCCGCACGGAACGAATCTGGTTGGGATCGAGTCCTATGGTTGGCTCGTCGAGGATGAGCAGTTCCGGCTCATTCACCAGCGCATCGGCCAGGCCGACCCGTTGACGATATCCCTTGGATAGCTGGCCAATGATGCGGCGGCTCACGTCCGTGATGCCGCACTGTTCCATCACAATATCCCCACGCCCACGCGACTGCTTGCGACTCAACCCCTTCAACCGCGCGCGAAATTTCAGGTACTCCCGCACCCGCATGTCAAGGTGGAGGGGGTTGTTTTCCGGCATATAGCCAATCCGCCGCCGCACTTCATCCGATTGGTGGAAGACATCCAAACCCGCAATGCGCACCGTCCCGGAAGTTCCCGGCAGAAAACAGGCAAGAATCCGCATGGTCGTGCTCTTGCCGGCGCCGTTCGGGCCAAGCAGGCCGACGATCTCGCCGCGTTCGACGGTGAACGAAATATTCGACACCGCGGTGTGCCCGGCGTAACGCTTCGTCAGATTGGCAACTTGAATCATTAATCCGTTGCGCATGGATGCCATGCAAATGGAAGTTTAGCCAAAAAGCGGCGATTGGGCGAACAAAAATTAACGACTCTGCGCCTCCACCACTACCTGCTGATATTCAATCTGGTTTGGACCTAGTCGCCGCGGCACCACAACTGAAAGACGCGCCAGTTCACCCCGTTTCTTCGACGACAGGATTTCGGCCACCTGTTTGATTTCCGCGACTTTCTGGCTGTCGATTCCCGTCACGAGATACCCCTGTTGCAGCCGAGCCAGGTCGGCGGGTCCTCCCTGCTCGACGTCTTCTATCAATAACCCTGCGCCGGGTTGTATGCCGAATTTGGCCGCGTTGGTCGCGGTAAGTTCCACCAGCACGCATCCTAGTTTTTGCCGGATAAGTTCTTTCAGGGGAACCAGCCGGACAAGGAGCGTTCGGAGCTCGTGGCCGAAGCGCACGTTCAACTGGCTGGTGTGATCCGTGGCTGAGCACAGCAGGCGGTTGGCGGCGATGAGACCATGAACGGTCTGGCCGTCGATCCGCACGATTTCATCGCCCTCGCGCAACCCGGCTTTGGCGGCGGGGCTCCCGGGAACCAGGGAAGTCACCAGCAATGGACCGGGACCCGCTTTGAGCTCCGCGCCGAACCATAGCGAGTCCGTCCACTCCGGTGTGAAAAAGTGGGACAGCGAGGCTGAAACCTGCTTGATGGGAATGGAGAAACCGATGCCCATGCCCTCTTGTTCGCGAGCGACGGCGACGTTCAAACCGATTAGCTCGCCGCGCAGGTTGACCAGCGGGCCGCCGCTGTTCCCCGGGTTGATCGAGGCGTCGGTTTCGAGCCAATCCTGAACGTTGAGCGGTTCCGTATCGGAGGAAAGACGCCTGTTTTTCGAACTCAAAATGCCTTTGGTTACCGAGCCGCCCAGGCCAAACGGGTTGCCAAGCGCCAGGACGGTCTCACCCAATATCAGGTCATCGTCCTGTGCAAATTGTATCGCTTTGAACTTCTCGCCGGGTTTCGCCTTGATTTTCAACAGGGCCACGTCGCTGCCAGGTCGGGCAAGTTTGGGCTCAGCCTCGTACTCCTTGCCGTTCCAAAGCTTGACCTGGATGCGGCTGGCGCGCTGAACGACGTGGAAATTGGTCAGAAGATAGCCATCCTCATCAATGATCACCCCGGAACCAAGGCTGATCGAGCGCTGCGACCGTGGCGCCACGCCGGGCCAGCCATAAAACTGGCGGAGCAGGTCCTCGTAATAGTCATGGTGCTGGATGATTGTCTCCGTGGCGATATTGACAACACTCGGCATGACTTGCTCGATTGCGGCCACGGTAGAGTCGCGGCGAACATCGGCCTCCGCCCCATACAACCTTCCGGCTGATAGAACGAAAATGAGACAGCCGGGCGCCACTATGCGCCCCAGCCAATCAAAACCAGGTTGCTTGCGGCTCATTGTCATAATCATATCAACAGGCAAAGCCGCCTTTGGATTCGTTCAATTTTCTCTGGCGGCGGAGAACTGGGAACGGCTTGACTTTGGGGTAACGAACCTGCAAAAGCAATGCTAGGTGTTTCCGGTCTTGACCAACTTTTACGCCCGGTGGCGCGTGGAGTGCGGCGTGGTTGCGCTTCTGCATGAGGATCGGGATTCCCCGCCCGAACATCTTCTACAATCCATCTGGCAGCACCAGCGCTTGCTTCGCGACCGGCTGAAAACACTGGATGGCTTGCCGGTGCGCGTTTTCCATCCAGGTTTCCAGAGCTTGGAGGGCGGCCCGGACTTTCGCGGTGCGATTGTCCAGATCGGTAACCGGCCACCTTGCACAGGCGACGTGGAGGTGGACCTTCGCCCTGGCGGCTGGCACGCCCATGGCCACGATCGGAATCCCGCTTTCGCGAATGTGATTCTCCACGTGATCTGGGAGGGCGACCATACGGCGAACGGAGCACCCCCGACTTTGCCGCTGCAGCAAACGCTCGACGCGCCGCTGGGCGAACTAAGCTTTTGGCTGGGCGGCGAAGCAGCGCAGGTCTTTCCGGAGCAAACCCGGGGGAAATGCTGTGTCCCGTTGCGCGGCATGGAGCTTGAGCGCCTGGTAGTCCTGCTGCACGAGGCCGCGCAAGTGCGCTTGCAAAGCAAGGCGGCGCAATTTCAAGCACGGGCCCGGCAGGCTGGCTGGGAGCAATCGCTCTGGGAAGGACTGTTTCGTGCCCTAGGTTACAAGCATAATGCCTGGCCCATGCAACGTTTGGCTGAACTGCGTCCGTTCTGGTCAGTTCGCCGTGACGGAAAGCTCGCTTTGCAGGCGCGGTTCTTCGGCCTCTGCGGCTTACTGCCCGTTGAGCTGACCCGCTCCCAGTCGGCTACGGACGCCTATCTCAAACAAGTGTGGGACCATTGGTGGCGGGAGCGGGATGAATTTTCGGACTACGTCCTGCCACGAGCGCTTTGGCATTTGCATGGGTTGCGCCCGGCTAACCATCCCCAGCGCCGCGTAGCGCTTGCATCACTCTGGGCTCTGGGTGGTAATATCGCGGGGAAATTGGAACGCTGGTGCGGTCTGGACCTGCCGCAGGCAACGCTCGAAAGTTCCCTTCTGGAAACGTTGCAAGTGGAGCCGGACGATTTCTGGTCATGGCACTGCACGTTCCGATCCGCAAGGCTCAAGAAACTACAACCGCTGCTGGGCCCCGCGCGCGCAACGGATTTGGCCGTGAACGTGGTGCTGCCCTGGCTCTGGAGCCGGGCGGCGGAGGGGAGGAATGATACCGTGCGGCGTAGTCTCGAACGCCGGTATTTTAGCTGGTCGGCAGCGGAAGATAATGCGGTGCTTCGGCTGGCGCGGCAGCGGCTGCTTGGCGGCGCTCCGCGCCGGGTGCTGACCAGTGCGGCGGCGCAACAGGGGCTTATCCAGATCGTGCGAGATTTCTGTGACCGTTCGAACGCTCTCTGCGAAAACTGCAACCTGCCCGCGCTCGCCGGAACGTGGTGTTCGGTAGGAAAGCCCAAAACTTGAAAATTCCGAAGCTCTCGCTTTGATCCCGAGCCTTCTTCTGTGAAAACCGTGCTTAATCTTGGGAAGGCGACATTCGGCACGCTTTATCCGACCGACCCGCTAGCGCTCGGCATATGTGTCCTGCAAGTCCCCTATCTCCCCTTCACTGTGCGAAAGCTGTCGTCAAGGGTTCGACTCGTTTTGGGACAAGTTTGCGCCAAGGTCTGTTTGAGAAATGTTAAAATAAACTTGTAAAATGATTTAGTGAGATTAATGTTGAAAGCATGGTTCCTTCTTTTCTCCGCCAGTGGTTCAGCCGCGCAGAAGCGCGGGATGTGGAAATTCCAGAAATACAGGAAGGCTCAGCCGGAGCGGAGGGGCAGTTCCTGAAGGGGGTGAGATTTGCCGGAGGAGAGGGAAACGCCCAGGATTATACGCAAGCAGCCCACTGGTATGGACAGGCGGCTGAGCTAAACCATGCTTTGGCGCAGTTTAATCTTGCGGTGATGTATGGACAGGGACAGGGAGTATTGCGGGATGAAGCGAAATCGTTGATGTGGATGACCCGGGCGGCGAAGCTCGGCGATGCAGGCGCCCAATACAGGCTGGGAGTGCAGCAACACCGGGCCTGCCGGGAGAGCCTGCCGGGAGCGGTGTCCGAAGGGCGGATTGAGGCGCTGAAATGGGTGCGGTTGTCCGCAGCCCAAGGCTACCGGGGGGCGGAGAACGCCTGCGAGTTTGTGGCGCTGGGCATGACGCTGGAAGAAGTGGCCGAAGGCGGGCGGCGAGTGACTGCATTTGTTGCGGACAAAAAGGCCTAGCTGAGTGGGTTTGGACACGCGTTAGCGCCAGCCCGCCGACCATTGGGCCGCTTGCGGGCACCGTATATGGAAGCTCGTTCGAGTAGCCGCTTTCCAAGCCAGAGAAGTTCCGCGCATTGACCATGAAAAAAATAGGTGACGCGCGCTTCGGTGATGAATTTCATCACAACGAATCGAACGTCATGCAATTTAGAGCCGCAGGTTTTGAAATTGGATAAATAATCCCTCGCGAGCAGATACAGGCATCCGCAATCCACCCAAATAACCTTTTGTGCCAAGGTGACATGAAGGCTAACTTCCCTTTGCTGATGAACCGCGATCGAACTAGTTCGGTTGTAGAACAGAGGTTGCGCAAAACGAAACCGGATTCGGGTTTCGGTAGAACTTCCGCGTTGTGCCTGCCCGAGTTGCTCGCGCCAGCCGGCGATTGGGCATGTGCCAGGGCCGCGATCGAAAACGGCGCCGACGCGATTTATTTCGGCTTGGAGAAGTTCAGCGCGCGAATGCGGGCGCAGAACTTCACTGAGGCGGACTTGCCGAAACTAATGGAGTTCCTGCATCAGCGGGGCGTCAAAGGTTACCTCACTTTCAATATCCTCGTTTTTGAAAACGAAATGCCGCAGGCCGAAGCCTATGTGCGCGCGATGATCGCCGCCGGTGTTGACGCGGCAGTAGTTCAGGATGTTGGCATCTGCCGATTGATCCGTCGCCTTTCCCCCGATTTTCCGATTCACGCCTCTACGCAGATGACGATCACAAGCGCTGGCGGCATCGAGTTCGCTCGCGACCTTGGCTGCAATCTCGTGGTGCTCGCGCGGGAGTGCTCCCTGTGGGAAATTGAGAAAATCCAGGCCGCGCAAGCCGCAAACTCTCCACCTTCCGGTCTTGTCCCCAAACTGCCGTTGGAGGTCTTTATCCACGGCGCCCTCTGCGTCGCGTATTCCGGCCAATGCCTTACGAGCGAAGCTCTGGGCGGACGCTCTGCCAATCGCGGCGAGTGCGCCCAAGCCTGCCGCATGCCTTACGATTTAATCGCCGATGGCAGACAAGTCCCTCTGGGGAACAGAAAGTATCTACTGAGCCCGCAGGACCTGGCGGGTTTGGAAGTCCTGCCCGCTCTAGTCCGTTCGGGTGTCTCTTCTCTCAAAATCGAAGGCAGGCTCAAGTCACCGGAATATGTCGCCAACATCACCCGCATTTATCGGCAGGCGCTGGATTCTCTTTCGGAGGGTCACGAGGCGGAGAGCAAAAGAAAGAATATCCCAGCCACTCCCGCCGGACCCTATACATTGGACCCGAGCTCGTTCAACTACGAAATGGGGATGGCCTTTTCCAGAGGTCTTTACACTGGCTGGTTTCGCGGCACCAATAACCAGCAGCTCGTCCATGGACGTTTTGGCAAAAAGCGCGGCATTTATCTCGGGGAAATATCACAGATCAAAGTTGATCGCGTTTGTATCGGCCTCCGGGGCCCGGTTAAGCCCGGGGATGGCGTTGTGTTCGATGCTGGCAATCCCGAGCAGGAAGAAGAGGGCGGCCGCGTTTACACCGTGGAGAAACACGGCGCAGAGACCTGGCTCGGTTTCGGTCAAGGCGACCTGAATTTTCATCGCATTCATGCCGGCGACAAGCTCTGGAAAACTAGCGATCCGGAACTCGACCGCCGCTTGCACAAGACTTATGCCGGTGATAAACCGCGTTTTCAACGACCTCTCCAGATGGAAGTTTATGGCGCCGCCGGTCACACCCTCACCCTTATTGGACGTGATGAACTTGGCAACGTGGTTCAGGTTGAGTCGAACATGCCGCTGGTCGAGGCGCGAAAACGGCCCCTGAAGACAGGGCAACTGCGTGAGCAATTGGGGCGTCTCGGAGGCACGCCATTCAAACTTGGCGAGTTGAAAAACCTACTTCGGGGTAATGTGTTGTTGCCTGTAAGCGAACTAAACCGTCTGCGCCGTGAATTGGTGACTGCGCTCCAGGGCCATCGCGCGCGACCGCCGGGCTGGACACTTCTCCCGGCACTCTCCGTGACGCGAGCATCCTCTACCATACATCCCGATCCCGCGCCGTCCGTAGCCCGTCCATGCATGCCGCAGTTGCTTGTTCTCGTGCGAAGCTTGGCGCAGCTCGAAGCCGCCCTGCAAAGCGGAGTCCGGACCATTTATTGTGAATTCGAAGACCCGAAAATATACCGGGATGCTGTAGCAATGGCACATCACCGCGATTTGACATCCGGCAATCTCAAACCTGAAATCTTTGTCGCGCCTCCTAGAATTTTCAAGATGGGTGAGGAGTGGACGCTCAAACAGGTTCGGTCGTGTGATGCGGATGGCTACTTGGTTCGCAATTACGACCAGTTGAATTTTTTTGCGGGGGAGCGGCGGATTGGCGATTACTCGCTCAACATTGCCAACGCGCTCACGGCCGATTATTTCAAAAATAAGTTCGCTCTGGAACGTATCACCGCCTCCTACGACTTGAATTTCATGCAGCTCGAGGCATTGCTTCAGGCCGCGCCGCCCGGATGGTTTGAAGTGACCATCCACCAGCACATGCCCATGTTTCATATGGAGCATTGCTTGTTCTGCGCCTTCCTGACCAACGGCACGGACTATACGGATTGCGGCCGTCCCTGTGACACGCACAACCTCAAACTTCACGATCACGTTGGGGCGGAGCATCCCGTCAAAGCGGATGTTGGTTGCCGAAACACCGTGTTCCATGCTCTCGCGCAAACCGGCGCGGATTACGCCACACGAATGCTGGCTCTGGGCGTGCGGTTTTTCCGAATCGAATTCCTTGACGAGACCCCCGCGCTGACTGCGCAAACCATTTCCAAATACCGGCAATTGCTCTGCGGCGAACTCACGGGCACGCAGCTATGGCGTGAATTGAAGCTGCTGAATCAGCTCGGAGTTACGCGCGGCCAGATCGGCGCGCAAAAGCCCTGATGGTTCTAACAGGTTCGAAGGAGCGGAAATCGGGAGGTTCATAATCCAGCTGCGGGCTGCCGCGAGCGCGCAAGTCGTTTCGCCAGCCGGATTGCTGCAATCATGCTCGACGGATTTGCCCTGCCCTGGCCCGCGATGTCATATGCCGTCCCGTGATCGGGTGACGTGCGTATGAAAGGCAGCCCTAGCGTCCAGTTCACGCCCTGCTCGAAAGCTACCATTTTCAACGGGGCCAAACCTTGATCATGGTACATCGCGACGACTGCATCGAACTCTCCCTTGTAAGCCTGGTAGAATAACGAGTCCGCGCTCAGCGGGCCGACGACATCGATTTGCCGCCGTTGCGCCTCTAGAACAACCGGTCCGATCGTAATTCTTTCTTCTTCCCCCATCTCCCCATCCTCGCCGGCGTGTGGATTTAGGCCGCAAACAGCTACGCGCGCCCGGGGCAGACCAAGATCGCGACAGGCCTGGACCGCCAGTTCGATGGCGAGTCTAACCTTCTCTCGAGTCAATTGTTCAGAAACGAGTTTCAGAGGCAAATGAGTCGTCGCTAACGCCACACGCAGCCAGCGACCGCGCTCATCCTGGCCGAGCAACATCATTGCAGTGCGGTTTGTACCCGCCAGTTGCGAAAGAAACTCCGTCTGCCCTATAAAAGCCTGCCCGGCTCGCACAATCGCCGCCTTGCTCAACGGCGCGGTTACCAGCGCATCGAGCTCGCGCCGCAAGCAACGCTCCGCTCCTTCAGTTAGCCACGCGATAGCCGCGCGCGCCGCTGCCGGCGAACCTTCTACCAAATCGGGAGCTAGTGGTTCCGGGAGGGGGTTGCAAAGAAAGATCCGGCCGGTGTCTTCTTTGCCGCCGTAGGTTTGTAAGGAAAGCTTGAGCCCAAGTTGCTGATTGAGTTGGCGAGTATGCTCCGCATCGCCAATTAACAAATACCGCGCGTCTTCGGCCCGGGCTTCGACCGCGAGCGCTTTAAGTGTCACTTCCGGTCCGATGCCCGTGACGTCTCCCAATGAAATCCCAATCCATGCCGTCATGATCGCCTGCTGTTTGAAGGGTAAGCGTTGGGGGTGCCAGCCAAAGAAATCCGCAAGCTCAAACGCTCAAGCTTCAGAAATACCTGACAAACGTCTTCTTCTTCATTTTCTCTACCCATTGTTGCTCAAGACGCCTCCGTTCCTCCAGCACTAGGTCCCGCTCAATCTGATCTCGCACTTCACTGAGAGACTTGTAATGGGCCTTGCGCGTGTCTTCCACCAGCATCAGGTAGCAGGCTTCAGGGGTTTCGATTACCCCGCTGCGTTCACCCGGCTTCATTGAAAACGCAACCTCAGCCAGTTCCTTGCGCAAAACCGATTTCTCCACCCATCCCCAATCACCGCCCTGATGGCGTTGCGACCCTTGCGAATATACGGCAGCCATTTCTGCAAACGATGCCCCCTCCTTCACCTTGGCAAGTATCTCCTCCGCCAGCTTCCTGGCTTGCGGCGCGTTGGTATCCGTCGACTGGTTTACAACAATCATTCGCAGCTTGACCTCATCCTCAAGCTTGAACTCCTCCCTATGCGCAAGGTAATAGACCTCCACTTTGTGCGGCGAAACAATGATCTCCGACGAGACGTTCTTGTGCCGCATCGCCTCGATAATGAATTGGTCGCGGATCCGTTCCTTGAATTGTTCGAATGTGACCCCCTCTGCCTGCAGCGTCTTGGTCAGGGTCGCCCGGTCTCCAAACTTGGCGTGTATACGATCCCTCACTTCATCCTCAATGACGCTCTCGGGCAGGTTGTAGCCGGCGGTCTTGAACTCGTGCAGGATCAGTTGCTCCTCCAATAACTTCTCCAGGTTGTTCGTCTGGACTGACGCCATTCTTTGTCGAAACACTTCCGGCTGGTTACCGTACTGACGTTGAAGTAATCCCGCTGTCTGCTCGTTCAGCGTCTGCACATCCTGGTAAGTGATGACCGAATCGTGTACGAGCGCCTGAATGGCATTCGCCAACTCCGCGCGGGCATGCAGTGCGCAACCCATTACTACCCCGGCTGCCACCATGGTGCGGAATGCTTTCATCTGAATCACGCGCAGTCTAGTTGGCGCACATGGACCGGTCAAGCACGGCAAATCATCGGTAACCTGCCGTCCCCAAAGTGAAGGTCATGCGGGTTTCAGTCGGGTTCCGGGTCAAAATCATCGGAACCGTCTCCCCCTTCACTCGTTGCGGTCTCACTCGATTCAACGCGGCTTTGCAATGTGCAACGCTTTAGCCAAACCATAACAATAGCGACATCCGATGGCGACACACCCGAAATGCGCGACGCTTGCCCGAGCGTCGCCGGACGTAACTTTGTCAACTTCTGGCGCGCTTCCATCCGCAGGCTGGGGACGGTTGTGTAGTCGAACGCCGCCGGTATCCGCTTGTTCTCCAAACTCTTGAATTTCGCAATCTCAGATTCCTGACGCGCAATATAGCCAGCGTACTTTATCGTGGTTTCGACCTGTTGGACAACTTCAAGCGATAGGCCCTCCTTCCGACCAGGCAAAGCAGCGTACGTCACTTCTGGTCGGCGCAGTATCTGGGCAAGAGTTTCAGAACCGAAGGAGGTCTTCTCAAGACGCTCGATTTCCTGCGCCACCTCAGTACGCTTCGTTTCGGCTTGGCGCACCCTGCCTTCAGGCAAAAGACCCGATTCAAATCCAATTCGGGATAAACGGAGATCGGCGTTGTCCTGACGCAATAAGAGCCGATACTCCGCACGGGAAGTAAACATCCTATATGGCTCAACTGTGCCTTTGGTCACCAAATCGTCAATCAATACCCCGATATATGCCTGGTCACGCCGCAATATAATAGGTTCCAAATTTTTCACCCGCCTGGCAGCGTTAATTCCAGCTATAAGTCCTTGAGCACCAGCCTCTTCGTATCCAGATGTGCCATTGATCTGACCGGCGAGGTAGAGATTCCTGCAGACCTTTGTTTCCAGTGATGGATTGAGTTGTGTCGGCTGTACAAAATCATACTCGACAGCATAAGCTGGTCGTAAAATCTCAGCCTCTTCGCAACCAATGATTGTTTTTACCATCTCGACCTGAACCTCAAAAGGAAGGGACGTTGAAAAACCATTCACGTAAATCTCATCCGTAGCTATTCCCTCCGGCTCAAGAAAAATCTGCTGCCGCTCTTTGTGCGGAAATTTAACTATCTTATCTTCAATCGACGGGCAGTACCTTGGGCCAACTCCCTGGATAGCACCGGAGTAAAGTGGAGATTTATGCAAATTTTCTCGAACGATCCTGGCAGTCGCCTCCGTAGTATAGGTGATGTGACACGGAAGTTGCCCATTGATAGTTTCAAGAACTGACCCACGAGGATATCTACCATATGATCCTCCTGCATGTCTCTTGTCAGAATCGCAATGTTCCACGTGGAACAATCGTTCGTCAGATTGTTCTATATGGAACAATTCTTTCTTCCAATGCGTGAAGTAGGGAACGGGTTCGTCGCCAAGCTGGATTTCTGTCCTTGAAAAATCAATCGACCTTCTCAAAAGCCGTGGCGGAGTGCCGGTTTTCAACCGGCCGAGCTCAAGCCCGATTTGCTTTAAGGATTCAGATAGTCCCGCTGAAGCCGACTCCCCCGCACGACCGCCAGACTGCTGATTTTGTCCAATGTGCATCAACCCCTTCAGAAATGTGCCCGTCGTTACCACAACCGCCTCAGACCTATACTGCACGTCTGGGGTCGTTTCTACTCCAAAAACATTTCCACCCTCACAAAGAAGCCGCGCACACTGTGCTTGTCTGAGATCTAGATTTTTCTCCCGCTCGCAAACCCATTTTAGCCTGAACTGATACGCCTTCTTGTCGCATTGAGCGCGTGGGGCCTGAACGGCTGGACCTTTTTTTGTGTTCAACATCCGGAATTGTAGCCCAGTCAAGTCAGTTACTATACCCATCTCACCACCTAGAGCGTCTATTTCTCGCGCCAAATGACCCTTCGCCAATCCGCCGATGGCTGGGTTGCATGACATTTGACCAACGGTGTCAGCATTGATGGTAAGCAATAATGTTTTGCACCCTATCCTGGCTGCGGCAAGTGCCGCCTCAATCCCAGCATGGCCAGCTCCAACGACTATCACATCGTATTTTTTTGGATGAACAAACATTCTAAACTTACAGAAAAGAAATTAATAGCCTAATACAAACTATGATAGTGTGCAAGTCGTTGTTAATAAGTATATTGAGCATTAAGTCTACTCGCAAAATCAACGCCGAACCATCGGTACATCACACCATAAATGGCTTTTGGATGGCTCGGAATGCTTCCATGTTGGACCGCTAAATGTCACTTGAATCTACAACTAAACCTCGTTTCATCGACAAAAATGGCATATTTATTTGCCTATATCGTTACCGATAATCATAAATCATCAATTCTTCCTAAGTCATTAGGCTGGCTCTGTTTTGATGTCAAATGGCCGCCCTAAGCGCTGAGAATCATGTGGCGATGCGTAGCAGTGGAAACTAGAAAAAGTTCATACTGGCTCTGCTGATTAATTACACATGAATCGTCCTCCGAACCTTCGTCTCTGTAAAGAGCATAATCCCCCAAACCGACAAATAATGAATGTGGAAGTGGTCGGGCATAAATTGAGAGCGCGGGCCTTTCATGAAAATACCCATACTGACAGCGTCAACCTGAGCCTCGCCTTTTATCTTCCGCTTGTGCGAATGACCTGCTAAAAACCCTCATGTCTGTAAAACTCACCATTGGTTTCCTCGGTGCGGGCAGGATGGCTACAGCTTTGGCAAAAGGGTTTATCCGGGCCGGACTTGTTAGCGCCAGACAAGTCATCGCCAGCGACCCAAGCCTGGCTGCGCGCGCATCGTTTGCCAGAGAAGTCCGTGCCAAAACTACGCCATTCAACTCGGAAGTCTTGAAACAAGCTCAGGTTCTGATTTTGGCAGTCAAGCCCGATCAGGTTGGCGGAGTTCTGGCAGAGGTCCGCGAGCGTTTCACAGCGAAACATCGATTAATTTCCATCGCCGCCGGCGTCCCGCTCGCCAAACTCGAGGCCGGACTTCGTCCCGGCGCCCGGGTAATCCGCGTCATGCCGAACACACCCGCGCTGGTCGGCGAGTCCGCCACGGCCTTTGCCCCGGGCAAATCCTCTTCACCGCAAGACGCTTTGCTGACCCAGAAGCTTTTTTCAGCCGTTGGCCTCGCTTTCCAAGTCAAAGAATCATTGCTGGATGCTGTAACCGGGTTAAGTGGCAGTGGACCAGCATATGTTTATCTCTTCATCGAGGCTTTGAGTGATGGTGGTGTCGCAGTGGGATTGTCGCGCGAGCTGGCGACAAAACTTGCTGCGCAATCCGTTCTTGGCGGCGCGAAGATGGTTCTGAGCACAGGCATGCACCCCGGTGCGCTCAAAGACATGGTTGCCAGCCCCGGCGGCACCACTATCGAAGGTCTCCATGAACTGGAGAAGGGCAAGGTTCGCGGAACCGTGATCAGCGCCGTGCGCGCTGCTGCGGAAAAATCAAAGAAGTTGGGGCGGTCATGAACCTGACAATCGCTGCGGCAAGATAGAGCACGCGCTCCACAGGCTGGAAGTTTATTTTTGGCAATGGCCTGTCTTCTGCCTTTTGTTTTGTTGTGGAAAGATTGCTGAAAGTGAGTTTCGCTATGCGGTCGCGAGCCTAGCGTTTTTACCCCCTGCTTGGCCCGTTACAGGTCTCTCACATCCACCGCGTCCATCCCCGCCGCGCGGATGGCTTGTATCCCTAAATCCGTATCTTCGTAGGCGCGGCAGAACTGCGCTGGCACACCGATGCGACGCGCGGCCTCAAGGAAAATGTCTGGTGCCGGCTTCTGTCTTATCACGTCTTCGCTGGTGACGATTGCGGCGAACAGATTCCTTATGCCCAGATGGTCAAGTACCTGTTCAATCCCTTTCCTTGTGCCGCCTGAAGCCACTGCGAGTGGAATCTTTCCATAATTTTCCCGCGCCACCCCAACAACCGCATTGATCGGCTCCACTTGCGCTATGAGCGGAAGATATTCCACCTCTTTTTCTCTCGCAACGGCAAGGGGATCGAACCCCAGTCCCTGTTCCACGCTCAATATTCGCAAAATGTCCCGGGCCGGGACGCCGCCAAGTGAATAAAAACGGTCTTCAGTAAACTGAAATGTATGCCGTGCCGCCACTGCCTGCCATGCCCGCCAATGCAGCGGCATCGTATCGGCCAGCGTGCCATCGCAATCAAAAATGATCCCTTGAGGGTCAAATCGATGGTTGTTTCCTGATGGTGCCATGAGAAAAAGTCGGGGGTGTTTCAGGCCGGGATTGTAATGGGGTGTTTACTTGCTCGCTTGCGGCATGAAACGGGTTTAGAGCTTTAGCGCAGCGAGCCGTTCCTCCAGATCGTGGGCCATGAGCGGCTCGATAACGGGATCGATCGCCCCTTCCATCACAAAAGGTAAGCTGTAAAGAGTTAGTTCGATGCGGTGGTCGCT
>Ga0114951_10004369_pt1 | contig 13846 bp, 9 predicted proteins | sample AM7aDNAmetaG_FD_88677 | JGI IMG/M metagenome (GOLD analysis project Ga0114951, IMG submission 88677) | Freshwater microbial communities from Finland to study Microbial Dark Matter (Phase II) - AM7a DNA metaG | ecosystem: Environmental > Aquatic > Freshwater > Lake | place: Finland: Lake Alinen...
ATCACTGCGCTAGCGCAGTGAAAAACCAGCCAAAAACGCATGTTTTTCGGAGGTGAAAACATGCGTTTTCCAATGGACTGAGCTAGCGCTGCGCTAGCGCAGTCCGCGAAAAGCTCTATTCGGAGGAAAAAACGGCGATCTTACCGTTGCATACTCGAAGGATGAAGCCGAAGGCTTTGGACTGCTGTGGGAACCACAGCTTTCACCGCGGTCTCGGCTATGCGGTCGCGCGCAGAAAGCTGCGATCCTCGCAGCAGTCCAAAGCCTTCGGCTTCATGCGAGCTACGTTCATCATTCAGATTTGCAACGACCCGATGAGCGACGCCAACTGTCGGCAAGCCGGCGTCACCACCACCAGCAGCCTCACCGTCACGGGACTGATGAGCGGCATCAATACCGGTTCCGCGCCTGCGCCATACTTGGCAACCGGCCAAGCGGCTGGAGCGCCCACGCACTCTGCATGACGCCGTAAACCATCGCGACCCGCACCCGCGCGAAAGAGCCGGGGCCAACGCTCCAGCTTTTTCCACGCGCGGGGTGCTCGGTTGGCCTTGGCCGGTCCAATCGGATGTTTGCCACGAGTGTAAATGTTCTGGACACGCCAAAAAGGCAGCGCGAAAGTTCGGCATGTCGTCTTGCGAGACGTCAATCAGGATGTCGAATACTTGTTGGGCGTTTCCTGCTTCTCATGAAATCGAAGCATACCAAGTTCATCGCCTTGCTGCTCGTGACAGTAATCGTGGGCACTTTCATCTGGTGGCTTCGCAACCGACCTTCACCGTCACTGAGTTTCGTAGAATTCCGCACCGACCAGCATGGGCAACTTGTCGCAGTCTTTCGCGCGAGCAACACGTCCGATCAGCCATTTTCGTATTTGGGCTACAGCGCTTCGATGCCGTGGTATTATTACCGCTTGCCGACAGCCTCGGGCTGGCGGCAAGAAAGCGGTTTCGACTGCGGAACCGGCATCGGCTATTTTGAGTTTCCTCCGCACTCTGCCCTCGACTTCAACGTTTGGCCACCCCACGCCGCTCCAAAGTTTGCGGTAGGCGTGTCCTTCGAGCGGGCTACTCCCGCCGAGATTCACAGCAGGTCCCGGAGTCTTTTCGCCGAACTAAACCATTTCATATGGGGATTGCTCACCACGCCACAGCGGACCTGGAGCGAACCGGTTACAATAAAACGACCGGAAGCGCCTAACCACGCGCAACAGTGAACGGCTCCAGCTGTCACGCTGGATGCTCGACCACCCCCGCTGGCGAAGCCTTCGCGCCAGCCTCCGACCTAGCCAAGCCTATGACGTTAAGAACGCGCCACGCTTGAAGGGGCGGCGGAAGCGTGCGAGCATCGGGGGCGAGATCGCATGGTTTATCTGTTTTCGGCAACTCTGTTTTTCAGCGCCACGCTGCTGTTTCTGGTGGAGCCGATGGTCGGCAAGATGATCCTGCCGCTGCTGGGCGGGACGCCGGCGGTGTGGAACACGTGCCTGGTGTTTTATCAGGCGGTGCTGCTGCTTGGCTACGCTTACGCGCATTTCTCGACGCGCTGGCTCGGCCTGCGCCGGCAATCGCTGCTGCATCTGGCGCTGATGGCGCTGCCGCTGGCGGTGCTGCCGATCTACATCTCCGACCCGGCGGTGGCGTCGTTGCGGGGCGCGGATAATCCGATTCCCTGGCTGCTGCGGTTGCTGGGAACGACAGTGGGCTTGCCGCTGTTGGCGGTCTGCACGACGGCGCCGCTGTTGCAGAAGTGGTTCAGCCAGACGCGGCACCGGCAGGCGCACGACGCTTATTTTCTGTATGCCGCCAGCAACGCCGGCAGCATGGCGGGACTGTTCGGCTACATCGCGCTGGTGGAGCCGAACCTGCGACTGTGGTCGCAAAGCCAATGGTGGACGGCGGGCTACGCGGTCTTGCTGGCGCTGACGACGGCATGCGCGTGGGTGCTGTGGCGGCAGAAGGGGGAGGAATCTCAAATTTCAGATTCCAAATTTCAAATTTCAGATTCCCCTCTTCCATCTCCCAACTGCCCACTGCCCACTGCCCACTGCCCACTGCCGACTCTCCTCTCCCCTCTCCGCCGCGCGCGCTGGGTGCTGCTGGCGTTTGTGCCGTCGAGCTTGATGCTGGGCGTGACGACCTACCTGACAACGGATGTCGCGCCGTTTCCGCTGTTCTGGGTGCTGCCCCTGGCGCTGTATCTGGGGACGTTCATCCTGGTGTTCGCGCGGCGGCCGGTCTATGCGCCGCCGTGGATGGGGCGCGTGCTCTGCCTGCCGGCGCTGGTGCTGATGGTGGCGTTCATCATCGAGGCAACGCATCCGCCGGCCGTGTTCGTCACGCTGCATCTGCTGATGTTCGTGGCGGCGGCACTCATCTGCCACAGCGCGCTGGCCAAGGACCGCCCCACGAGCGAGCACCTGACGGAGTTTTACCTGTGGATGTCGGTCGGCGGCGTGCTGGGCGGGATGTTCAACGCGCTGCTCGCGCCGCTCATCTTCAAGTCGGTGCTGGAGTATCCGCTGGTGATGCTGCTCGCGTGCGCGCTCGCGCCGCGCGTGGGCGAACAACGCGGCTTCAATCGTCAGGATCTGCTCTGGCCGGCAGGACTCGGACTGGCGACGCTGGCGTTGATCTACGGCGCGCAGGCGGCGGGCGTGGAGCCGGGGCGCGCGAGCACGCTGGCGATCTTTGCCCTGCCGGCGCTGACGACGTATCGGTTTGTGCTGCGGCCGATCCGGTTCAGCCTGTGTCTCGCTGCGATAATGGCGGCGAGTTTTTTCTACGTCGGCGCGCACGGCCGCGTGCTGCTCGCGGAGCGCAATTTTTTCGGCGTGCTGCGCGTGACCGAGGACGTGAACGGAAGATTCCGCCAACTCGTCCACGGCACCACGTTGCACGGCCGCCAACATCTCGATCCGGCGCGCGCGGGCGAGCCGCTGGCGTTTTACCACCGCACCGGCCCCGCCGGAGACGCGTTCAGGCTCTTCGACGCGGTGGCGGGTTCGTTGCCGCCGCGCGTTGGCTTGATCGGCCTCGGCGCGGGCGCGCTCGCCGCCTACGCGAAGCCGGGCCAAGCGTGGGATTTCTATGAAATTGATCCCGCCGTGGAGCGCATCGCCTGCGATCCGCGTTACTTCACGTTCATGAGCCGCTGCGCCGCGTCGCAACTGCGCGTGGTCCTCGGCGACGCGCGCGTGCAACTGCGAACCGCGCCGGACGCCCACTACGGAATGCTCGTGCTGGACGCGTTCAGTTCGGACTCGATTCCCATTCATCTGCTGACGCGCGGGGCGCTGCAACTATATCAGGCCAAACTGGCCGACGGCGGGATCCTCGCCTTTCATGTGTCGAACCGGCGGCTGGACTTGGAGCCGATCGTGGCCAGGCTCGCCGCCGACGCGGGCCTGGCGGGCTGCGACTGGCAGGATTTCGATATCAGCGCCGCGGATCGTTTCGATGGCAAAGAGACCAGCGAGTGGATCGTGCTCTCGCGCCGCGTGGAGTTGGTCCGCCAACTCGAGCGCAGCGGACGATGGCGGCCGCTCTCGGTGTCCAACGGCGTTCTGTGGACGGATGATTTCTCGAATCTGCTGACAGCGCTTCGCTGGCGGTGAGCCGCAACGCTATTTCATCTTATGAAAACGACCCTCGCACGCACACTTGGCATCGGTTTTCTCTTCATTGCCTGCACCCTCGCGTCCCACGCTGGCGATGAGATCGCCTCCCGGCTGTCGGACATGCCGCGGCCGTGGAAAGAGCCGGCGCGGCGGCCGGGCTTTGCCGAGATCGCCGCGACGCTCCGCTACTGGTCGGAGAAACACCCGGACATGTTTACGCTCGAAACGCGCGGCACAACGAAGGAAGGACTGCCGATCTTCCTGGCGCGCATCACGAACAAGTCGGTGCGGGACGATGACAAGCAGGTCGCGCTTATCACCGCCACTCACGCCGGCGCGGAGCGCACCGGCACAACCACCCTCATGCATTTTGCGGAGTGGTTGCTGGGCAACTCGCACGAGGCGGTCGAGACGCGCCGCAAACAGGTCGTCCTGCTGATGCCCGTGGTGAACCCGTGGGGTTACGGGACCGCCGAGAGCAACGCCAACTCGCAGGGCATCGATCCCTACAGCAGCCAGCGCGGCAAAGCATGGAACCTCGACACGCTGACGCTCAAGGAGCCGGGCAAGGCGCCGGAGGTTGTCGCGCTCCAGTCGGTGTTCGACGAGTTCAAACCGGACGTGCAATGGGACATGCACGGTGTGCCGCTGCGTTGGAACGGCAACCAGACCGTGGAGTCGTGCGGGACGGCTTACTCCAACTACTCCCTCCGCCCATGGGACTGGCGCGTCACGGAAGCGATGATTGCCGAGGCGCGCAAAGCGGGCTACGGGATTGACCGCGGTGAGGCGGACACGCAACGGCTGTTCTTCGGGCCGGACATGCCACCGCTCGCGGACCGGCTCTGGGTGGGCCGGCCGTTTTTCTACACGGCGATGTATGGCTACGCGCGCTACCACACGCTGCTCGGCACTTGCGAGGTCGGCTACGAGGAAAGCGGCGTGGCGCGGCTGCGCGGGCTGATGCGCATCGGCAACCGTGTTTGGGACGGCGAGAACATCGAGGGCTATCCGGTCAATGTGGTGAAATCGCTTGTCGGCCAATGGGTCATGGCCGCCGGACGCAACGCCGCCGAGCGCCGTCACAGCCGCGTCGAACTCTGGCAGCGCCAGGGCGCGTTCACGATGGGCGTGCTCTATCCGCAAACCGATTGTCGCATTGGGCTGGCAATGGCGCTTACCGCGAAGGGAGCGAAAATGATGGATGGCGATACGAAAAAGTTTGTCGCGAACATCGAGTCGCTGCCCGCCTGCAACGCGGCGGCGATCCGGACTTTTCTCGAAGCCGGGCCGGAGACGAAGATTTACTTCGAGCCGGCCGATCGCGCGCCCGAGGACCGCCCGCTCAACGCCGCGCTCGCGATCCGGCTCCGCATCCCCTATCGAAACCCAAAGCTGTGCGACTTGCGCCTCAACGGCCAACCGCTTGCCATGGACGCGCGCGACGGTTTCACGCGATGGCATGGGGACGGCTATACGCAGGTGCAGATCAACATTCCGCCAGAGAAAGCGCGCCAGAGTGATTTGCTCGTCGTGACCTGCGCCTACGCGCCGGACGTTCGACGCGGCTACGGCTGGCGTGCGCCGGCGGAAGTCCAGGAAAAGCTGAAGTAGAAAACGTCGCGAACCCAACCGCGGCGCTTAATTTCGCCGCAGGATGCGCAGACCTTTGAGGATGTCGAGCGCCCGCGACAACGCCACATCCGCCGGCTGCTCCACCTTCACGTTCTCGTTGCGCGTTTCCTTGTCCACCGGCGGCGGCGCGCTCGTTTTCGATTCGGGGGGCGCTTCTTTCACCTTCGACTTGTCTACTACTACGTCCGCGCCGAGCGCTCGCACCAGTTCGGCCTCGTTGAGACGATGCTTGGTGACTTTCGGCTCCATGCTTGCCCGCAGGCTCTTCTGCGCGTCCGGACCGAGCAACAGCTTGCGCTCCAGCGCAAGGTCCACCTTCACCGGCACGTCCGGCTCCAAACCCCGCGGGAAAATTTTCTTGCCGCCCGGCATGACAATCTCCGCAACGGCGAGCGCGAGCTTGCCGCCGCCGGTCAGCGGCAACTCCACCCGATCCACCGCCTCGCCGGCGGTGGTGCCGCCGATGAGCACCGCGCGCTGTTGGTTCCCAAACGCCGCCGCCAGCGCCTCCGCGCTGCCGGCCGTCTCGCGGTTGATCAGAACGATCAACGGCGTCACGGTGCACGGCTTTTCATACGACACCCTGAAACTGCGCGCCGCCCGTTTCGCGCCCACCAGGGTGAACAGCGGCGCGCCCTTCGGCACAAACCGGCCCGCCATGTCGGCCGCGTCAGCGAAGTCGTCGCCGCGGACGAAACGCAGATCAAGGATGATGCCGTTGAGTTTTTCGCACGGCACCGGTCCGAGCGCGGCGTCGAGCGCCTTTGCCGTGTCGTGGCCAAGCGCGCCGAGGCGGACGTAAAAAATCTGCTCACCGAGCATCTCGGTCTTGGCGATGTCGGGGCCGCCGTTCCTGGCGGCGGCGGATTTCGCATCGAGAATCTTCGCGCCAATGCCAAGGCGGCCGAGCATGCCACGCGCGGCGGCTTCGTTCAGTTTGCTGTCCGTGACCGCCGAGGGATCAAGATACACGCTCCGCAACGCAGCGGTCACCGCCGAGAGATTGGAAAGGTCCAAAGGCTCCGTCCCAGTGGGGGCCGCGCTTTTCGGCGCGTCATCCGACGCGATCAATCCGGATGCCCCCGCGCACAATGCGGCGGCAAGAAAAGTTGGAGCAAGTTTCATGTCAGATTCCGTTTCGCATTATTCAAACCGCCGCCTCCGCCCAACCGGGCGTGCATTCCAGAACTTTGAGCGCGCGCAGGCCAATGTCCCTGCGATAATGCGCGCCGTCAAATTGAATGCGCGCCACCGCTTCGTAAGCGCGCTCGCGGGCCGCCTTCAGGTCGCGTCCGAGCGCCGTGACACCGAGCACACGGCCGCCGCTGGTCACGATGGCGTCGCCGCTGCGTTTGGTGCCGGCGTGAAACACCTGCACGCCGTCCAGCTTCGCCGCGTCGTCGAGGCCGCGGATCGGCTTGCCCTTCGCGTAATCGCCCGGATAGCCGCCCGAGGCCATCACGACGCATACCGCCGCGTCCCGCTTGAACCGCAGCGCTGCGCCCACCAGCCGCCGGTCCACAACCGCTTCCAGCGCGTCGAGCAAGTCGCTCTCAAGCCGCATCATCAACACCTGCGTCTCCGGATCGCCGAACCGCGCGTTGAACTCCAGCACCTTCGGGCCGTCCGCGGTCAACATCAACCCCGGATACAGCAGGCCGCGATACTCAATGCCCTCCGCCGCGCAACCGCGCAGGAAAGGCTTCAGAATTTTTCCCTCGGCGGCTTGCATGATGGCCGCCGACACCTGCGGCACCGGCGAGATTGTGCCCATGCCGCCGGTGTTCGGACCGGCGTCATTGTCGCCGACACGCTTGTTGTCCTGCGACGACGGGAACAACCGGTAGCTCTTGCCGTCGAGGAGCGCGTGGATGCTCGCTTCCTCGCCCTGCATGAACTCCTCGACAATCACCCGCTCGCCCGCTGCGCCAAATAACTTCTGCTCCATCATCTGCGTGATGGCCGCCGCGCTTTCCGCCGGCGACCGGCAGATGATGACGCCCTTCCCCAACGCCAGGCCGTCGGCCTTCACAACGCACGCGTCGAGCGACGCGGCGAACTTCTTCGCCTCCGCGCTGCTGGAAAAGTTCCCGAACCGCGCCGTCGGGATGCCGTGGCGCTGCATGAACTGCTTGGAGAAAATCTTCGACGCCTCGAACCGCGCCGCCGACGCGCTGGGTCCGAACGCCCGCAGGCCCTGCTTCTCGAACAAGTCCACCACGCCCATCGCCAGCGGATTGTCCGGCCCCACCACCGTCAGGTCCGGTTTGATCTCCTTGGCGAGCGCCAGAAGTCCCGGCAAATCCTCCGCGCCGACCGGCCGGCATTCCGCCACCTGTGCGATGCCGGCATTGCCCGGCGCGGCAAAAAGTTTTTTCACGCGCGGCGACTGGGAAAGTTTCCAAGCCAGCGCGTGCTCGCGACCGCCTCCACCGATGAGCAGCAGTTTCATGAGTCGCGCAGAATGCCAGACCGCGCCGAGGGTGTCAACGGAACGCCCAACCGGGACTTTTGCCGCGGGCGCGTCTGTTATCAGTGATCAGCGCCAAGTTATCCGTAATCAGTGGTCCGTGGGTATCCTTTGGAGTTTGCTTTCGCACTCCAGCGGCCTCCGACCGCCGGCCGCTGGATCGTCAATTCTTTTTCTTGATGGCGTTCAACAGCTTCAGCGCCCCGGCCCAGTCGTCCGGTTTTCCGGTAAACTGTCCGTTCCAAATCAGACCGTCCACGCTCATCATGAAAACCGCGTGCATTTGCGGGCCGTCAACGCCCTCACTTTTGAACCGGAAGACCACATAGCTGCCCTTGCAATGAGCGCCCACAAACCCTTCCACCTCACACTTCTCGCTGGCCAGCACCGCTTTTCCTTTTTTCACCGCCGCCACAAAATCACCAGCCAGATTGCGCACCAACGCCGGAATCTCCTCGGGCTTCGCGGGAGGCGGCCATTTGTAAAACATCAGAAGTCCGCTGCCGGCGGGTTGTGGAACGACCGAATAAAAATCCAGTCCGTCGGTCCCCTGGTATTCCATTTTCCATCCGGCCGGAACCGGCACGTCCAGCGGCCCGTCCGCTGCGGCCGCGAGCGGGCAACGTGCCGCTGCCAGCATCAGCATCGCTGAAAGTATGCAACGCATGGTTTCTCCCTGGTCGAAAAACATTCAACAATCCATTTCGTTTGTCTGCGCCGGCAAGTCGGACTGCGGAACCCGGTCCTTGACGTGCGCAAAACAATTCCATATTTCCGCGCCGGAGGCAAACATGACATTCGCCCTACTCGCCGTCGCCCTGCTGCTCGCCGCGCCGCAACCCCGCAAACAGGCCGGACCCGCGCCCGCGCTCGCCGGCCTCAACACGCCGCCGCGTATTATTACGTCCGCGTCGAGCAAACCGATGGTCAGATGGCCTGGGCCAGCCCGATCTGGGTCAACCGGCGGTGAGGCTTCCAAAAGCGTCCGTTGGCGCGGAGACTCCGAGAGGTGTGTTGAATCTTGAGGGCGCAGTCCATACAATGGCGGCCTGACCATGCGACGCATTTAGGCTTTTGAAATGGACACGCATTCCCATGAGTCTGGCTTGCGGCAGATTCCAGTGTTGTTGCGAGGCGAAACCGATTCGATCAGCGGGTGGCTTGCCCGGCCCGACACGCGGCGCGTGGCGCTCTATATTGCGGTCATTTTCGCCGGGGCGGGCCTCTACGGCGCGGCGGTGGGTTTCTGGCGCGCCCCGCTCCAGGCTGTCTATAACGCCATCAAATTCCCCCTGGTTGTGTTGCTCACGACGCTCGCCAATGCGTTGATCAACGGCATGCTGGCGCCGCTGCTGGGGCTTGACCTGCGGTTTCGCCAGTCATTGCTCGCGGTGTTGATGAGTTTCACCGTTGTGGCGGTCATTCTCGGCTCTTTCAGTCCGGTGGTGCTGTTCATCATCTGGAACACGCCACCGATGGGCGCAGACCCGGCGGTCGCGGCGGGGGCGCACAGTTTCCTGCTGGTCAGCCAGGTGGCGCTCGTTGCGTTTGCCGGCGTCGTCGGCAATCTGCGTTTGTGGCAATCCCTGCGGCGGCTCGGCAGCAACAACAACGCTGCGCGCAAAGTCATGCTGGCATGGCTGGCGATCAACCTCTTTCTCGGCAGCCAGATTTCATGGATGTTGCGGCCGTTCGTCGGCGCGCCGTATTTGCCGGTGGAGTTCCTCCGCCACGACATCTTCGCCGGAAGTTTTTACGAGATTCTTTTCAACCACATGCGCCGGCTGCTGTTTGAGTGAATCATCAACCAACGAAAACAAATCCCACAAGGACCCAATCATGAGTGAATCCAACGCCAATCCACCACCGCTGCCGCCGATCATCCCGCCGGTTGTTGCCCAGCCCCCGCCGCCCGACAAACCTCCCGTCGAGCATAAGCCGATCGACGGTTTCGTCGCCGCCGTCGAGGCGCTTCTGCGCGAGCCGCAACGCGTGGTGTTTCAGTTGACCCAGCCGGGCGCGGAGCGGCTGATCGCGGCGCTGCTCGCGTCGGCCATCGGCTGCGCGCTGGTCTACGGCGTCGTGGTCGGGATGTTTTCCGGCGGCACACAGCTTTGGGCGGCGCCGCTGAAAATCGCGGTTGGATTGTTGTTAAGCGCGGCCATTTGCCTGCCAAGTCTTTACATCTTCGCGTGCCTGAGCGGGTCCCATGCGCGATTGGCGACGGTGTGCGGTCTCGTTGCAGGACTGCTGGCCCTGGCAACCCTTCTGTTGCTTGGGTTCGCGCCTGTGGCCTGGGTGTTTTCGGAGTCCACGGAATCGGTGGTGGGAATGGGCGCGATTCACCTGGGGTTTTGGTTCATCGCAAGCTACTTTGGCCTGCGCTTCCTGCACGAGGGCTTCAGGCAGCTGGATGCCAGCACCGGCGGCGCCCTGATAGCGTGGGTGGTGGTGTTCATGCTCGTCACGCTTCAGATGACCACCGCGTTGCGGCCGATCGTCGGCACTGAGCCGACGTTGTTGCCGGCGGAGAAGCAGTTTTTCCTGGGCCACTGGATTGAATGCATGGACGGTTCCACCAAGAAAAAGTAATGACGGGCTCCCACAGAACAGTTCCCAGCCGGAACCATTGTCTGGCTGGATCATAAAAACATCGTCGAAAAGTTTCCCGTGCTCCGGTAACGTGCGCCGGCATGATTTGGCTGCAAACAACGCCCGCGCCGCCCGCGCCACTTTTCCTTCCCATTTTTTCCACCTCCAAAGCGGAGACCCACACATGAACTCATCATCCTCGAACAAAAACAGTCCCGACGCGAAACCCTGTTCCACGCCCGGGTGTTGCGGCAGATGGACCCGGCGCGATGCGTTGAAAATCCTCGGCTGGAGCGCGGCGGTCGCCGCCGGCGCGCGGCGTGCCGCGATGGCCGGGCCGTTCACGCGGGAAGACTTCGAGAAGTTGGTCCCCGCCGACAAGAAGCTGAGCGCCGCGTGGGTGAAGTCGCTGATCGCCCGCGGCGAACGCGAGGTTTATCACGGAGCCGAACTGGAGCGAATCGGCATGCCCGTCGGCGGCATCTGCACGGGCCAGCTCTACCTCGGCGGCGACGGGCGGCTGTGGCATTGGGACATCTTTAACAAGCACGCCAGCACCGGCGCAGAACACTACGCCAAACCGATGGAAGCCAAGTCCCCGCTCGCGCAAGGATTCGCGCTAAAGATCACCAGCGGCGGCAGGTCGCAGGTGCGCGCGCTCGACGCCGGCGGTTGGAAGAATGTGAGCTTTTGCGGCGAGTATCCCATCGGGTTCGTTGAGTATCGCGACCCGGAGTCGCCGGTGAGCGTCTCGCTGGAGGCATTCTCGCCGTTCATCCCGCTCAACCCCGACGACTCTGCGCTGCCGGCAACCGTGATGCAGTTCACGCTGAAAAACACCGGCGGCGAAAAGGCCGAGGCCGAGCTGGGCGGCTGGCTGGAGAACGCCATTTGTCTTCACACCGCTCAACCGGGCGAAGGCGAACGTCGCAATCGCATCCGCCGCAGCGGGCGGACAACAATGATCGAGTGTTCCGCCGCCGCCACGCCACAAAAGGCGCAGGCGCGCCGGCCCGACATCGTGTTCGAAGATTTCGAGAAAGCGACCTACGAAGGCTGGACCGTGACCGGCACGGCGTTCGGCAGCGGACCCGTGGAGCGGAAAAAGATTTATGAGTATCAGGGCGAGGTCGGCGGCGAAGGCAAGCGCGTCGTCAACTCCCATGCCAGCGCGCCGGGCCGCAACGTCGGCGAACGCGATAACGCCACGGGCCGGCTCACGAGCCCCGAGTTCACCATCGAGCGGCGGTTCATCCGCTTCTACATCGGCGGCGGCAACCATCCCGGCAAGACCTGCCTGAACCTCCTCGTCGGCGGCAAGGTCGTCCGCTCCGCCACCGGCAAGAACAACAACCAGATGCGGAAGGAGGCGTTTGACGTGCGCGAGTTCGAGGGCAAGACCGCGCGCATCGAGATCGTGGACGAGCAGCAAGGCGCGTGGGGCAACATCGGCGCGGACCAGATCGTGTTTACCGACGAGGCTGCGCCACTCGGCCCGCTGGAGAAACGCGGCGATTTTGGCACCATGGCGCTGGCGTGTCTCGACGCGGACGCGACGCCGATGGCCTCGCTCGCCGATGGCGATCCGGCGGCACAGGTTTTTTCCGCGGCGATGAGCGACTCCACCGCCAAACCCTTCGACCAAAAGCTTGTCGGCGCGCTCAAGCATAAGATGACGCTGGAGCCGGGCGCGACGGCGAAGGCGACATTCGTCCTTGCGTGGCATTTCCCGAACCACAAGCTCGATCCGGTGAAAGGCTCCGAGGGCCGGCGCTACGCCGCGCGTTTCGCCAACGCCGCTGCCGTTGTCGAGCATCTCGCGAAGAACCTCGATTCACTCGCGTCGCAAACACGGCTCTGGCACGACACCTGGTATGATTCGACCCTGCCGTTCTGGTTTCTCGACCGGACGATGCTCAACACCTCCATTCTCGCCACCTCGACGTGCCACTGGTTTGCCGACGGGCGGTTTTACGGATGGGAAGGCGTCGGCTGTTGCTCCGGCACCTGCACGCACGTCTGGCATTACGCCCACGCCGTCGGCCGCCTCTTCCCGCAACTCGAGCGCGACCTGCGCGAGCGCACCGACTACGGGCTGGCGTTCAATCCCGACACCGGCGTCGTGAAGTTTCGCGGCGAGGGCGCCGGGTTGGCGATTGACGGCCAGTGCGGCATCATCCTGCGTTCGCTGCGCGAGCACCAGATGTCGGCGGATGGCGATTTTCTCAAGCGCAACTGGCCGAAGATCAAAAAGGCGTTGGAGTGTTTGATCGCGGAAGACGGCGACGCCAACGGCATTCTCGAAGGCTCGCAACACAACACCCTCGACACCAACTGGTTTGGCCCCGTCGCGTGGCTCAGCGGTCTCTATCTCGCCGCGCTCCGGGCGGGCGAGGAAATGGCGCGCGAGGCCGGCGACGACGCGTTTGCGCAGCAGTGCCACAGCATTTTCGAAAAAGGCCACAAGGGCATTCTCGATCTCTTCGACGGCGACTACTTCATCAACAAGCCCGATCCGAAACATCCCGAGGCGATCAACTCCGGCACCGGCTGCGAGATTGACCAGGTCTTCGGCCAAAGCTGGGCGTGGCAGGTCGCCTTGGGCCGCGTGTTGCCGGAGAAGGAAACGCTCACGGCGCTGCGGTCGCTCTGGCGCTGTAACTTCTCGCCCGACGTCGGCCCGTATCGCGCGGTTCTCAAGCCCGGCCGCTGGTATGCCATGGCCGGCGAGGCGGGGTTGCTGATGTGTTCGTTCCCGCGCACGGACTGGGATTACAAGAAAGCCGCCGGCAAAGGCCCGGAGTGGGCCGCCGGTTACTTCAACGAGTGCATGAACGGTTTCGAGTATCAGGTCGCCGGCCACATGGTCTGGGAAGGCATGTTGACCGAGGGCCTCGCCATCGCGCGCGCCGTCCACGACCGCTATCATCCGTCACGCCGCAATCCGTGGAACGAAGTCGAATGCGGCGACCACTACGCGCGCTCGATGGCCAGCTACGGCGTGTTCCTCGCCGCATGCGGCTTCGAGTATCACGGGCCGAAAGGCCACATCGGTTTCGCGCCGCGCCTGACGCCGGGAAATTTCCGTGCGCCGTTCACCAGCGCCGAGGGATGGGGAACTTTCGAACAGAAGGCAGATGGCGGAAGGCAGAATGCAGAATTGCAAATGAAGTGGGGCAAGCTGCGGCTCAAGAGTCTGTCACTGCCCGCGCCGAAAAATGGCTCCGTCCAGTCGGTGAAGGTCACGATTGACGGGAAGCCGGTTTCCGCCAAAGCCAGCATTGAAAACCAAAAGCTGCTGGTGCGGCTGGCCGACGAGCAGACGCTCGCTGCCGGGCAAAAGCTGACAGTGGAGGATATCCGGTAGGGGTTGTCTCAAAACCCCGGCGGCGAGCGCGTAGGATCGCGTAGAACGGGCTGCTATGAGTAGTGTCAAGGGTGGATGAGCGCCTGGTTGGATTTGTTGTGTCGTTCCTTTCGAGCTGTCGGGTCGAGGCAGGACGTTCGGCCGGCTCAGAGCGGCTTTCCAG
>Ga0114951_10004371_pt1 | contig 13843 bp, 6 predicted proteins | sample AM7aDNAmetaG_FD_88677 | JGI IMG/M metagenome (GOLD analysis project Ga0114951, IMG submission 88677) | Freshwater microbial communities from Finland to study Microbial Dark Matter (Phase II) - AM7a DNA metaG | ecosystem: Environmental > Aquatic > Freshwater > Lake | place: Finland: Lake Alinen...
CACCACGACCTTTATTGATAATACGAAAGGCGGAACCAAGGAGGTGCGTGAGCGTCTCTTTCCCAATGTGCATCTCGGCAAGATTCCAGTCATGGTCGGCTCTAAGTTCTGCCACTTGAATGACCAGAAGCATCTGCATCCCTCCTCCATTGGAGAGTGCGCAGAGGACCTCGGTGGGTATTTCATTATCCAGGGTGGTGAGCGTGTGATTATCAGCCAGGAGCGGATGTCAGAGAATCGCCCATTCGTCTTCCGTAACAACCGCAATCCTGTGAAGGAAGCGGAGGTCATTGAAATCAAGGCCATTGGTCCTGATAATGACCAGGTGCCAAAGAACAATGCAGTGAAGATCATGTATCATCCGAAGAATCCGCAGATTCTCTTGCTGCGTGCCACCATTCCTCGAGTGAAGACGGAGATTCCGCTCTGGATTCTCTTCCGTGCGCTTGGAGTCACCGCAGACAAGGATATTTACAATCTGATTATCGGCCCGAAGGGTGAGCCCGAGTTCGATGCGATTTTCGATGAGTCGATTGCAGAGTGTGCGGCTTCAGGTGTCTTCACACAGCAGCAGGCGCTCGATTGGCTCAGCACGCATATCCAGAGTTGGTCATCGCGCAGCCATCGGCCTCTGAATGTGAAAGATGTTCTCGCCGAGGAGCTCTTCCCTCATGTAGGTGGTCGTGATGGCCCTGATCCAAACACGGAATATGAGAAGGCGTGTCTCCTCGGCCACATGACCCGCAAACTCCTCTGGGTCTACACGGCGCGTATCCAGAATGATGACCGTGATTCTTATCCGAACAAGCGTGTCGACTTGCCTGGTTTCCTTCTGGCGAATCTCTTCCGCACCTTCTTCGCTACGAAGATGGTCAAGGATATCCGTACCAGTCTGGGCCGTGAAATTCACAGTGGCTCTTGGCGCGCGTCAGGAAACTTTGAAGATATTCTGAATATCAGCAATATCTACAAGGTCATCAAGAGCACCATCATCGAGGTGGGTCTGAAGACGAGCCTCGCCACGGGCAACTTCGGCAGCGCAAAGGTCGGTGGCCCCACGAAGGTTGGTGTCAGTCAGGTGCTGAACCGCCTGAATTATATCAGTGGCATCTCTCACTTGCGCCGCGTCTCGACGCCGATTGAGAAGACGGGCAAGCTTATTCCGCCACGTAAGTTGCACAATACGCAATGGGGCTATATCTGCCCCTCAGAAACGCCAGAGGGTCACTCTGTAGGTGTAGTGAAGAATATGAGCACGACGGCAATTGTCGGCATCTACAGCAACCCACGCTCGGTTCGTGCCTACTTCAAGAAACTCGGCACGCTGATTCGCTTGGCGGATTCGACGGCTGAGGAGAAGCATCTCTTCACTCGTGTCTTTCTCAATGGTGCATGGATTGGGCTGCTGAATCTTAAGAACACTGCGGAGACGATTAGTGCACTTCGCAAGGCGAAGCGGTGCGGCATTCTCCATCTCCAGACGGGCATTATCTGGCGACCTGCTATGCGCGAAGTGTGGATTACGACGGAGGCCGGTCGTATGCTGCGCCCCCTCTACTTTGCAGGCGCTCTCCGTGAAATTGCAGCGGACACGAGTGGAAAGCTCCTCGCCCAGATTCGCACTCTTCAGACCTGGGAGGATGTGATTCTCTGGGAGTCACCTGGAGGTCGCCATCTCATTGAGTATCTCGATGCCGGTGAAACAGAGGGTGCCTTCATCTCCATGAGCACGGAGGATGCTTCGAAGGCCGATAGTAGTCACACACATGCTGAGATTCACCCGAGCACGGTACTTGGCTCACTGGCATCGAATATCCCCTTTCCTGATCACAATCAGAGTCCCCGTAACTCGTATCAGTGTGCTATGGGTAAGCAGGCCATGGGCATCTATGCTCTGAACTACCGCGACCGCTTTGATGCACTGGCGCACGTTCTCTGCTATCCGCAGGTTCCTCTCGTCAGTCCCTATATGAGCAAGTACTATGGTGCGCAGACGATGCCGTCAGGCCAGAACATTGTAGTGGCAATTTTGACCTACTCAGGCTACAATCAGGAGGACTCTATCATGATTAATCGCGGCTCCATTGAGCGTGGTCTCTTCCGCTCAGTGTTCTACCGCACCTACAAGGATGAGGAGAAGAAGAATCAGAGTAGTGGTGAGGAGGAGCGCTTTGACAGCCCCGACCCTTCTCTCACTCGGCACATGAAGAATGCGAATTACAGCAAACTTGGAGGCGATGGGTTTGTACCTGAGAATACCTATGTTGATACGGAGGACATTCTTATCGGAAAGGTGGTGCCTCTTCGTGTGCCGACAGGCATGGTGGTACCCGCTGGAACGAAGAAGTATCGTGATGTCTCACGCACAATGCGTAACAATGAGACGGGTTGGGTGGACCGCGTCTTCAAGAACCGAAACGGCGAAGGCTACTCCTTTGCAAAGGTGCGTGTTCGCCAGGACAGGACGCCTGAAATTGGAGATAAGTTCAGTTCCCGTCACGGTCAGAAGGGCACCTGTGGAATGATTCTCCGTCAGGAGGATATGCCCCAGACAGCGAGCGGCATTGTACCTGATATTATCATCAATCCGCACTGTATTCCTTCGCGTATGACAATTGCGCAGCTCATGGAGACACTGCTCGGTAAGATTGGCTGTGAAATGGGTGCACTCGGCGATGGAACACCCTTTAATACGGTGACTCTGGAGGGACTCTCCAATCTGCTCCGCGACAAACTCGGCATGGAGCCGTATGGTAACGAGATTCTCTACAATGGCTACACAGGTCGCCAGATGGAGACGAGCATCTTCGTCGGCCCTTGCTTCTACCAGCGACTCAGGCACTGCTCTGTAGATAAGTTGCACTCGCGGGCATCAGGTCCGCTTGTGATGCTCACTCGCCAGCCAGCAGAGGGTAGGGCGCGTGAAGGTGGTCTCCGTTTTGGAGAGATGGAGCGTGATTGCGTTGCGGCGCACGGCATCACGGAGTTCACTAAGGAGCGCTTCATGGAGTGTTCAGATGCATTCCGCTGTTGGTCGTGCCGTGATTGCGGCCTGATTGCAGTGGCAAGTCCAAAGGATGGCATCTGGATCTGCCGTGGATGCGGCAACACAACGGACTTCAGTCAGATTGAGATTCCGTATGCCTACAAGTTGCTTCTACAGGAACTGGAGACGATGTGTATCAGTAGTCGTATCTTGACCCAGGGCAAACTCATGGCGCATATGAAGAAGAAGATGCTTGCCGATGGCACGGTATAAGGAAGTGTATGATAACTCTATTTTTGTTACTACTAAATTTGAACGGCTGCCTGCGCCCTGGGAAAGTCAAAGAAATCACAATGCCCTATAGTATGAAAGTCATCAAGCGCAATGGCACTGCTGAGGAGGTCTCCTTTGATAAGGTTCTGCAGCGAATCCGCAAGGCCGCAAAGGGTCTCCAGGTGAATGCAGATGTACTTTCACAGCAGGTTCTAGCTCAGATTATTGATGGTGTTCATACATCTGAACTGGATGAATTGACCGCACAGGTGGCCGCAAGTCTCTGTACGAATCACCCCGACTGGGGCGTCCTCTCGTCACGAATTGCTATTAGCAATCATCACAAGCAGACGAAGGACTCCTTTTCTGAGGTGGTGCTGACCCTGGCAAATCAGACGATGCCGAAGACGGGCGAGAAGACGCAGATTGTCAGTGATGAACTGATTGCCATTGTCAAGGCGCACGGTGCCGAAATTGACGCACGAATTGAGTATGACCGCGACTATCTCTTTGACTACTTTGGTTTCAAGACACTGGAGCGCTCATATCTACTCAAAGACACTACGATGAAAATCATGGAGCGTCCTCAGCATCTCTGGATGCGTGTTGCACTGGCTCTCTGGTCAAGTGATATGCAGCGCGTGCTTGAGACCTATGATCTTCTCAGCACCAAGGCGTTCACCCACGCGACACCGACTCTCTTCAATGCTGGAACGCCGCGTCAGCAGTTGAGTTCCTGCTTTCTGCTCTCCATGGCCGATGACAGCATTTCAGGAATCTATAAGACACTCGGCGACTGTGCAGCAATTAGTAAGTACGCAGGTGGCATTGGTCTTCATGTACACAATGTTCGTGCCCGTGGATCTCTCATTCGTGGAACAAATGGCCAGTCGAATGGACTTGTACCGATGCTCCGTGTCTTTAATAACACCGCTCGCTATGTTGACCAGTGTTTCACGCCCGATACCGTTGTCTATACCCTCGCGGGTCCAAAGGCCATTGAAGATGTTGGGATTTCAGATAAGGTTCTGACAAGCACCGGCTCCTATGAAACTGTCCGCCTTCCCATTCGTCACGATGCCACGAATGTTCCAATGCTTGATATTCAGCTTAAGCACGGAATCTATCCTGTAAGGAGCACACCTGAACATCAGGTATTTGCACTCAAGGGGCAGGCAAAGGGTATTAACTTTGATGTAGTACGCAATCGTCTTGATAAAGGGTATGCAAAGCCTGAGTTTTATGATGCAAAGGATCTTGTAGAGGGTGACTTTCTAGTCTTTCCGATTCCATCCTACGAGTATGATATTCAAACTCTAACTGAGGAGGACTGCCGCTTCTATGGCATCATGCTTGGAGATGGTCATAGTTCTTCGCAAGCATCCTATGTCTGTTTGAATACAACAACAAAGAAGGAAACTGCCGCATTTGTCATTGAGTATCTAAATAATCGCGGAGTACATGCAAATATTTACACGGAAAATAGTACGCAGAGGATTCAGTGGTCAACAGCATCTCCTGGATTTAAGTTTGTTCGTGCTCAGTTCTATAATGAGAACAAGCAGAAGCATGTAGACCCCAATTTCCTTCATCTGCCCGTATCAAAGGTCAAGCAGATTCTGCGAGGTATTATTGAGACCGACGGATGTATTGGAACAAAGGAACTCAGTATTGAAGTCTCTTCGTATCCTCTCATTGAGGCTATTCGGTATATGCTTCTTCGCATGGGTGCTCTCTGTTCTGGGTATGAGCGCAATCGTGTAGGCAATCTTTCAACCACGCGCAGTGATATTATGACTCAACTACCCACAATTGTACTTCGTGTTCCCAGGACACCCGATATTCTGGAGATGTTTCCCACTGCACCAACTGGAGAGTATATGTTCTATCTGCGCGATGGCAATTCTATCTATTCTCGAATCCAGGAGATTACTGAGACAACCTACACTGGTATTCTCCATGATTTTGAGATTGATGGACCTCATGATTACACAGTTGCGCATCTAGGAATTGCTCACAATGGTGGTGGCAAGCGCAATGGCTCCTTTGCCATCTATCTGGAGCCGTGGCATGCGGATGTCGAGGACTTCCTAAAGATGAAGCTCAACACGGGCTCAGAGGAGGAGCGTGCTCGTGACCTCTTCTATGCGCTCTGGATTCCTGACCTCTTCATGGAGCGTGTTGAGGCGGACGGCATGTGGACGCTCTTCTGTCCCAATGAGGCGCCTGGACTCGCAGAGGTGTGGGGCGACAAGTTCAATGAACTCTATCTGCGCTACGAGCGTGAGGGCCGTGGACGCAAGCAGGTCTCGGCGCAGAAGCTCTGGTTCAGTATGCTCGACTCCCAGATGGAGACAGGTACGCCCTATATTCTCTTCAAGGACGCCTGTAACCGCAAGTCAAACCAGCAGAATCTCGGTACGATTAAGTCATCCAATCTCTGCACGGAGATTATTGAGTATTCATCTCCTACGGAGACGGCTGTCTGCAATCTGGCATCACTCGCACTGCCGGCCTTTGTAGTGAAGGATGTAAGCGGAAAGCCGACGTATGACTACCAGGCTCTGATGAATGCGACTCGTGTGGCCATTCGTAATCTGAATCGTGTGATTGATATTAACTATTATCCGACGCCTGAGACGGAACGCAGTAATGCGCGTCATCGCCCTGTAGGGCTTGGCGTTCAGGGACTTGCAGATGTGTTTGCCATGCTAAAGCTTGCATGGGATGATACGGCAGCCGAGGAGGTGAATCAGCTCATCTTTGAGCACATGTATTATGCAGCGGTAGACGAGTCTACAACCCTTGCAACGGTCCAGGGTGCATATGAGACCTTTGTCGGTTCGCCTGCAAGCCAGGGTCGTCTACAGCCCGACCTCTGGGGCATTACACCTATTACAGAGACACGTGGTACGCTTGACTGGGCTGGTCTGCGGGCTCGCGCAGCGAAGGGAATGCGCAATAGTCTTCTGATTGCACCGATGCCTACTGCCAGCACATCGCAGATTCTCGGCTACAATGAGTGCTTTGAGCCGTTTACTACAAATATCTACACTCGCCGCACTCTTGCAGGTGAGTTCGTGATTGTCAACAAGCATCTGATGCGTGAGCTCATGGAGCGCGGCATCTGGTCAGAGGCGCTCAAGCAGAAGATTGTTGCCATGAACGGCTCGATTCAGGAGATTGCTGAAATTCCCGATGAAATCAAGCCGATTTACAAGACCTCGTGGGAACTCAAGCAGAGAACGCTCATTGATATGGCAGCGGCTCGTGGAGCCTTTATCTGCCAGTCGCAGAGTCTGAATCTCTTTGTAGCGGACCCGACCTATTCGAAGTTGACTTCGATGCACTTCTATTCCTGGAAGAAGGGATTGAAGACGGGTTGCTACTATCTGCGCACGAAGGCACCTGTCTCCGCACAGAAGTTCACGGTTGACCCTCGACTGCTTGCTGCCATTTCAAGCAGCGGTGTCAGCCAGCAGATGTCAGATGAAGGTGGCAGTGTGGCCTATGAGTCATCAGATGAGGAGGAGAGTCCCATTTCACAGCCAACGGAGGCTGAAAAGAAGGCGTTGCGTGCTGCACGGCTTGAACAATTGGCGAAGGAGTATGAAGCGGAGCAGGCGAAGGGATGCGTGACATGTTCGTCCTAAGGAAATAAGTGATTCTACTGTAGGATGGCCGACAAGAAAAAGAGTAGACAACAACTGTCCGCATTATTAGAGCAGGCCGCTCAAGAAGTTGAAAAAAATCCGGATTCAGTTCCCGACCATATCTATAAAACATTTGAGGCGATCTGTTCCGTTTTTTATGCTTGGAGACATTCAAATGGACAGGAGGGATGGGCGAGTAGCTTACAGGGAAAGAATGGACCACTCTTTTCTGAATCTGAGGGAAACTTCGTAGAAGAATCATTTGGTACAATCGCCGAGTTTCTCAAATCGCGCGACCTTGGTACTATACAGAAAGGCGGTGCATTACCTGCAGGGTTTCCACCGGTCATTCCAACGCCCAATTTTGCAATGCCCGCTGGAATGCAAATTGACCCGAAGGATGTCAGTCTAGATGCGGCATACTTTGCGCTCCAGAATAAACTCAGCGATTATGATATTCAATGGAAGGAGATTTCAGATGCACTCGGTGTTGTCGAGACAGTTCAATCAGGTCCTGATATTCGAGGCATTGTCTCTGTGCCTCCTGTGATTCCACCGATTCCGTATATCATTCCACGTCGCACGATACTACCTCTCGCATCCTATGCAGTCGAGATGCTTCGTCTCTGGTTAACTGTGCTTCCTGGAGATAGTAGCACCTTTCGATTTATTACTTCATTGTTACAATTTGTTCTCGACACCATTCGTGGAGATTTCAAGCAGGCCATGTTAAGTTTGATGGGACTCTTTAATAAGACTGGAATGGGAATTAGTGTGGCGGGACGTTTTTTTGTGAATCTTGCCGAACTTGTATCACCTGATCTACGGCGTCAATTGAGTCTAAATATCTACAGGTCAACGAAGTCACTTCTTATCGGCTCTGTACTCTGGATGTTTGCAACCTTTGCACCTGATGCACTCCGTGCAACTATGGAGGAGTTTTTTGATAAAATTCGTCAATCGGTTGTTGAATTCAATCAGAAAATGGATGCGACAGGAGCACAAATACAGCAGGCGGCATCGGCGGCTGGTGTAGAGGTGAAGATGAAGCATATTTCTGAGGCGGGTGTGCCGAGTCTTGATGATATACAGAATTTGCAGATGATGATTCGTATTCCTGAAGTAGCATGCTCAACGGAAATGCGACAGATTATTGAGCCGATGATTGCAAATCCGCCGTTGCGACTTGTCTTGGATTTAATGAATCTTCCTACAACACCTGAAGATGTAGAGGAGACATGTGGAGGTGTTTCGAAGTCTCTTACAGAGTCTGCAGCAGAGTTTGTGAAGCCTGAGATTACGTTGCCTGAGATACCAGCTATGCCTCAGGTACCAGCTATGATGCCTCAGATGCCACAAATGCCAGCTATGATGCCACAAATGGCCCAGATGGCTGTAGGTGGTTCACGCAAACGCCGCAATCCCCGCCAAAAAAAAAGAACACTTAAGTTTGAATCTTAATCGGCTCCTCCTCCACTTCAATTCCTGCCATCTTGTGAATCCAGACAAGATATTCCTTCGGAAAATTCCAAAAACAACCAGGCTTCGTATCCGCCGCAACAGGAATACGACGCCCGCTTGAATTTCCCTGGTGGCTAAATGCGACCAGAATCTGTTGCGGCGGAATATCAAGAAGTTGGTCCTCGCGACCCTCCAGGAATCCCTGACCCTCTGAAACATTTGTAAAGGGAAAGCGCTTATCATCCCAGAATGTCTTGTAGAAAACAAGCGTCGCCTCCGAGATTCGCTGGGCCGGTGAAAGTTCCCACGGCGGTGTATTCACCGCACTCACACCCCGTACAAGATCATAGCATGCAATGGTGGAACATGCAACCGCCTTCGGAGCCCACGGATGTAGAGTGAGCCAGGAGACACGGCGACGGAAGGAAGTCGCAGGATAGTGGTCATCATCGTCCATGAAAAGAATAATACTGTTCGTAGCACGCTCAACTCCGATGTTCCGCTTTCCACCAATTGTAAAGGTCTGGTTGAGCGGTACATAGACCACGCGCGCAACAGGAGCACGGTTAGCAAACTGGTTAATTTTATCGGAGACACTCTCATTCGGGTCATCACTATCATCCACAATAACCCACTCAATCTTATCCTTCGGATAGTCGCACATCAGGATATTATGAAAGGCCAGGTCGATAAACTTACGGCGATTCCGTGTCAGAGTTACAACACTAATTTCAGGACAGGACTCGAAAGGAAGTACAGGCGGAAGAGCCTGCTTGGATGCCTTCTTCAGGGCCCGCACATCAAGTACAAGCTGCTTCAGAAGAGGTACCATTGTATTCTTGAAATTAGCTGCACGAGCTACTGCGGCACGCTTCTGTTCAAGACGAATCTCAGCAAAATCAGCACCACGAAGATGCGCAAAGATTGTGCCGAGGTCGTTGGTGGCCGTGAGGAGTCCTCCACTCAGGTCAGCAAACTCAGCACGGGTATAGATCGTTGACAGAGTCGTTCGTGTGTGAATCCAACCAACATGTGCGCTGCTACTGAAAGCCGTCTTGTAGGCAGGAATCGTATTGACAATCACATAGGCCCCTGCAGCCTCCGCCTCTGCAGCAGCGAGACCAAACCCTTCTGACTGACTCACCGCAAGATGAACAGGGTAAAACGACTGGAGGCGACGACGCGTGGGCTCATCGAGTTCCCTTACATGGACAGTTACATTGGCCGCAAGGCCGGTCACATCTAGAGGACTTGTCGTATAGACTTCAAGCTTCGGCATCTCCGTGGTCCAATACGGCAGCAGTGCAACAGCCGCAGCACGCTTATTCATTGAGCCGCCCAGAAGCCAGAGGCAACCGTCCGCAAGATTTGTTGACTGGGAGCCTGGAAAGGCCGCGGGAGTCACAGCCGGTCGCCACGGAATGTAGGTGGCCTTCTCAAGATTGGCGATGCCCTGCGTCTTCACATACACCGCATCAAAACGAGGCAGGAGACAGTCCCATGCAGGTACCCACCACTCAGGATTCACCATAAGAATATTTGTACGCGCCCACGGCATCCATGTTGTGCACGGCATTTCAAGATGAATACAGACATCCATCGGATGAGGCGGTTCAAGACGGTCTACATGACGCACGGGAGCAAAATCGACCCCCATCTCCTTAATAAGTCCCTCAATCACCTTCGAATCCTCGGCAATTCCGAACGGGTTCGAGCGATTATAAACAAGAGTAACTTCGACAGACATCTATCGCACAATCAAGTAGAGCGTTTAGGCGCACGATGTCTGAACTTCGAGATATTGGATTTTTAAAATGGTCCGACCCGTTGGCGTGGATGGAGACCATGAATGGGCCGCGCTGGAAGAGTGTCATACGAAGTGAAACTCAGAGATTTGAATCCGCCTGTAGAAGTCTAGTGAGTCCAAGTCAAAAGGAGAAACTCTGGAAGGAACTTTTCTATGCGAGTTCACTCGATAAGAGAGAGAGCTCAAAGATTGGAAAGATTGAGTTCACCTTCATTACTCAGATGTCGATACAATGGAAAACAGATATCACGAGTCTCCGGTCTGCACGAGATATTGCTATCTATAACAACAACGTCTGGGAGGTCGTTGATTCTGGAAAAGGTGCTGAAGCCTATGAGGTGTCCTATTGGAAATACGGCTCGGAGAAACCGGTCTGGACTCATAAAGGTGCCGGTCCCCATGTTCTTATGCTTCATGGGCGTTGCTATTTTCTTGAAGCGAAGAAGTCACTCTGGTACTATCGGCTCGTAAGCGTGAACGCTACAACAGGCGGTGAGCGCAAAATTGTCTATGAGGAGGTGAATCCTCGCTGGAATTTAAGTCTAGTGCGGGGTGGATATATGGTTCGTGAAAACTCTGGACTTCAGGAGGCATTTCTGATTGAACGAGGGGGTGCACGAACTCTTGGAATTCAGGGCTTCTTTGTTCTTGGCCAGGGCCGTACTTATTTGGCAACACTCGGTCGCGGAACAGACCGGTGGCAGGCTCACGGAAGTCTAGCTAAATGGAAATTACCCAAAGGAACACCTGAGAGCATTTCTGTTTCACGAGGGCTTCTTGTAACTCGCTCATATGGTGAACGGTCTCTCTGGAAATGTGGAGCGCATGAGCCACGCCTACTTATCCGTGGCCTCTGTCAAATTCAGTTTAATGATTTACTTGAAGAGGAGCCTATTCTCTTTACAGTTCCTGGAACTGGGCGTATCTCAATACAGATTGACAAGGAGAAACCTGTGATTCCGCTCCTACCCTCCTATGCACTGGCTTCACGAAGATTCACTGGGCGTCGTGTTCCGTATATTGTTGTTCAACGTGGCAGTATCTCTAGAGGACTCTTAGTTGTTGGATACGGTGCTTATGGTATGGTCACTCAATTAAATACGGCGCGCTGGTATCCGCTACTTATGCGAGGCTGGACTGTCGTGTTTGCACTTATTCGTGGAGGTGGTGATCATACGATGGCATGGGCTGATGCTGCTCGCACATGGCGTCGTGAATGTGCACTCAATGACTTTGAAGATGTCATTCGTGATGCACAGGCATTTACGGGTGTTTCACCAAAGAGAACAGTGGTCTACGGTCGGTCTGCTGGAGGAATACTGATTGGTAGTCTAGCGGCAAAGTACGGAACACGGCTTTTTGGAACTGTCTACGGCGAAGTACCGTATCTAGATATATTACGAACCACAACGAATCCGAATTTACCATTAACACAATTGGAGTACGAGGAATTTGGACATCCGGCTGAGAAGCTTGTCGACCTGGCGACCTTGGCTCGTATTTCCCCGGTTGACCGAATTCCTGAACGAGGCCTTCCTGGCCTGCGCGTATTACTGCGAACTGGAGAAAATGATCGGGAGGTCTTGCCCTATGAACCTGTAAAATGGATTACACGGGCTCGAGGAGGGCGTGAAGATTCTGAGAAACTCTTGGCATATTCGGAGGATGAAGGGCATTTTGTAGATGGTTCGAGTCTTCTTGATGAACGGGCGACGGACTTGGCAATTCTCCTGGCCTGGCAATAAAAAATGTGAGTACTGAATATACAATGCCTGAAATGAGTAGAGTTAACCGCACACGCCGCAACCGCAGGGGCAACAATCGCGCGGAGGGTGGCGGCCGTCGCAACCGTACGCGCCGTAACCGCAGGGGCAACAATCGCGCGGAGGGTGGCGGCCGTCGCAACCGTACGCGCCGTAACCGCCATGGCGGACGCCGTTAAATAACGGATTTCTAATCAACCAATGCCTTATTCATCATGAATCAGATATTGATTGATAGTCTGAGTCCTTACTGGTGCCTGGTATACATGTTCGCCCACAATCTTTCGTAGAAAGAGGCGTCTGTGCTGCTCTAAAATACCGTGGTCAACAACCGCGCCACGATGTCTTGCCGTTCCATATCCCTTGCTGGACGCAAGTCCATATGTTTCTGCCGTGGCCGTATTGGCCGCACACCACTCCTCAACCCATGTATCACGGTAGACCTTGGCCACAATGGATGCGGCCGCAATGGGTACATACTCTGCATCACCTTCAATAATTGTATGCTGTTCATCCGTCCATGAGCTTAATGGTAGAATACCATCTACAAGAAGTCGCTCAGGCTCAACCGTGAGACTCCCAACGGCTCGTTCAAACGCCAATTGATTGGCCTTGGTCATACCAATCGCGTCAATCTCAGTCGCCTCTACGCGACCAATTCCAACATCAAGTGCCGCACCTTCAATCTGCGCGGCGAGTTTCGTACGGCGGGCTGCCGAGAGTTTCTTGCTATCCTTAATTTGCGGAGTGAGTTCACGAATCTCCTCTGTCCATTCCTCTTCAGGAAGCCACACTACGGCTCCCGAAACAAGTGGACCCCAAAGACATCCTCGGCCAACCTCGTCTACACCTGCTTCAATCTTTGAGTCATTCATAAAGCGTGTTTTTAGCATTGTACTTGATTAGTAGTTAATAATCACCGTCAAATTTTGCCTACTGTAGATAGATGTGGAAGATACTGATTCCACTGCTATTACTTTTAGCAGTAATCTTCATACAGCTTCGGCGAGTCGAAGGCTTTGATGGTTCTACAATACAGGCTCCAACATGTCCTACTGGAAAAACATTTAATCCTGCAACAAATCTTTGTAGTGATGGCTCTCCCCCCATATGCCCCACAGGATGGACTTTTCGCGGAGGAGCAGGAATGTGTGAAAATACAACTGCTTTATGCACGCGTATGACAGGCACCTATTCCGTAAATTGTACGACTGGGGCTGTATTAAATCCACAAGGAACGGCTGTTCCGTCTACATGTGGATACAAAGTCGATATAACAGGTGTTATAACGGATCCGAATGGTGGTGTCTGCGGTTCAGTTCCCGCTGCCTGTAAGGGATGAGCATTCAATGGTTCTGGTGTCTGGACGAATTTTAATTTAGTTTCAAATACAGCGAGTGTTAATCCTAATGGAGTAGGTCATCGTGGAACAGGTGGTCTTAGTACTGGCGGATATACTGGCTCCTATCTTGGAAATCCTAGCGTCGATACAACTAGTATTAATTCACAGTTAGGAAATATATGGGGAGGGTTTTCTGGAACCACGCCGACCTTTGGAACACCTGGAACGACAACAACAACACCAGGGACAACAACAACACCAGGGACAACAACAGTCCTCCCTCCTACAACTACAACAACTACAACAACTACACAAGATGCTTCAGGAAATTCGGTGGATGCATCTGGAAATGCAGTGCCAAAAGGTGGTTCTGGAGTAATTAATTTAAGTCTTGCCGATTTGATTGCTCTCTTTGGCAGCACGGCCACTGGAACAAGTGCGCCTCCTACAGCAGCCACTCCTTCAAATAATCCTGCAACTTCAACGACTGCCGGCCAGGATTTCTATAATCAGTTCCGCCCGATGCTCCTCGATGACATTAATAAGGCAATTGAGGCC
>Ga0114951_10004375_pt1 | contig 13838 bp, 11 predicted proteins | sample AM7aDNAmetaG_FD_88677 | JGI IMG/M metagenome (GOLD analysis project Ga0114951, IMG submission 88677) | Freshwater microbial communities from Finland to study Microbial Dark Matter (Phase II) - AM7a DNA metaG | ecosystem: Environmental > Aquatic > Freshwater > Lake | place: Finland: Lake Alinen...
AGTTCCAGATAGAGATTTTTTCCCAACCCTTGAGGCATATACGCGATCCGGGGGCACACAACATTCCGGTGGCGGATATCGGCCATATCCCCATCGAGAACCGAGACGGTTCCCTGTTGCATCTTTTTGGATCCGGCGATCAGGGCCATGAGTGTCGACTTACCGACGCCGTCAGGGCCAATAATGCCCACCATGATACCGCTGGGAATATCCAGGGAAATACCGTCCAGCGCGACAGCCTTGCCATAACGGTGAGTGACGTCTTTAACGGAAACTACAGATTTTCCGGCGGGCACGGTCGAATGCGGCTGAGAAGCGGGAGACACCATAGGTCAGATTTCCCAATTGACGTCGTTCATAAGATCAATCGCGAGAGCCGTCCGCACGCTTAAGCCTTTTCGTTCTCTGTGATGTTTCGACAGGATCGTTAGGATTCTTATTTAACCGCTGTTGCGGATTTTGGAACGGCCGGCTGAGCGTCTGGGACCCAGAGATTCTGCAACCAACTCGGCCAAACCGCGGAATCCGTCAGCTTCACATAACCCACACCACGGATCCCCGTCTTGACACGATCAATGCGGGAAGCGATCAACTCCTTAGGGACTTGGATCTTGACCCGGAACATCAGCTTGTCGCGCTCACTGAGCGTCTCGACCTGTTTGGGAGTGAATTGTGCTTCCGGGGACACAAAACTGACAAACCCTTGAGCGGCGCGTCCCGGAGCAAAGTCCACCGTGAGCCTCGCCTCAGCGCCCACCTTAAGGCCGGCCGCTTGTTGCGAGGGCAGATAGATCTCCATATAGACATCTTCCAGATTGACCAGCGTCAGCGCCTTTCCACCGGCCGCAAGCATTTCGCCGGGCTCAGCCAGGCGATAAAGAACTCTTCCCATGACCGGGGACTTGAGCGTTGCATCATCGATATGCGTCTGGATCGTCGTTACGTTCGCCTTCGCAACCTCCACTTCCTGCTTGGCCGTGTTCATCTTCGCTTCCTCTTCCGAGAGGGCAGCCGTATTGGTCGCTAAGGATGTCGTGCGGGCGTCAAATTCACGCTGGGACAGGGCATTTTGTTCGACAAGTTTCTTCGTGCGGTCATACTCGAGCTTCGCGTTGTCGAGCATGCTCTTCTGTTTGATAGCGGAAAAATTCGCGCTCGCCATACGTTCCTGTGCCGCTGCGACCCTCAACTTCGCCTCAGCCAACTGGGAATCGAAGGTCGAGGTATCCAGAACAACCAGTACCTGGCCCGGTTTGACGAGGTCCCCTTCGTCAACGAGGATCTCCTTGACCCTGAGAGCATCCTTGGCAACCGCATCCACCAATTTGGCCTCAATCCTGCCATTCCCCGAGGCGAATCCTTTCGGAAGTTCCGATTGTTTCGCTTTCAAGTATTGAAAACCAAAAAACGCAATTGCCACAACAGCAACCGCTAGAATGATCCTCTTCAGAGATTTTTTTGAAATGGCTGGGGACATGGGAGGCTCCTTAAGGGTTGACGATCAGAAGAAACAATCAGCATTTAGCGGCTCGTTGCAAGTGAGTCCTAACTGTCTTTGTATACAGATCGAGTTACAAGGAGAAACTTAACGACATACTAATCACAAGTGCTTTTGCACACAAGCTGAAAAGTCATGAGACCGCGAAAAATACACGGAAAGGAAAGAGGGCCAGTGTGTCAGGCGAGGGTCGCACTGATCAGGCGGCTTTTTTTGTTGCGAGGGCTTCTATTTTACGGAGAAGATCACTGCTTTCCTTATAAGAAAGGATCTTCTCCCCGTCAAAAGACTTCATTGCTTCAAGGGACAGCGACTCTTTACAATAAACAAAAAAAGGAGTCTCCGCAACGGCGGGGCTTAGGCGAACCTCCAGAGCGATTTTGCGGGGATCAAAGATGTGCTCGTCTTCCCAGAACTGGCAAAAAACCATTTGGGGCTTTGATTTCTTGATCAACTGTGCCGCGTCCGCCTCGTGAAGGGCGGTGAGTACCTGAAAGTCGAACTTCCCCAGAAGATCCCGGATCTTGTTGACCAGAAGATCCTCAACCCCGGCAAGTACCACACATTTGGCCGAGTCTCCCCCCGGCTGCGCGCAGCCGATCAGGGCCTCGATCCGGCTGATAAGGAGCTTGCTTTCAAGAGGTTTTGGCAGAAATTCGATGTTACTGATGCCATCAAAAAAATCCCGCATACCGCCGCGCGAAGAAATAATGATGGCCGGAATGTCCTTCGTCAGAGGATCCTTGCGGAGGATTTGCATTGCTTCGTAGCCACTCATGATCGGCATCAGGACGTCCATGACGATCAAGTGGGGCTTCTCTTGCCGGGTGATCCCAAGGGCTTCTTCCCCATTAAAGGCAGAACAAACCTCAAAACCCGCGGCAGTGAGCCTTGGGGCGAGCAGTTGCACCATGAGGGGATCATCGTCAACGACCAGTATCTTCTTCAAAACGGCCCGTCCTTTACGAAGGGTTTAAAAAATGTCTTTTTACTTTTTTTCGCGCAAGCTCTTAAGGAAAAGGTAAAGAATGTCGGTAACGGTCGTGATCCCGACCACGCGCTTGCTGTCATCCACGATCGGCATGCAGCCCAATTTATTTTGGGCCATGACCTCCACGGCTTTCTCGAGGGAGTCATCCGGCCCAAGCGAATAGACCTTCTGAATGACATGCTGTTTCAGAATATACTTGGTCAACTCCACGGGATCATATAAATACGCGCCATCAGGCGCCTTCTTCGGGGACGCAATACGATTCAGGTCCCGCTGGGAAATGATCCCCAGGATCTGTCCCTGAGCATTCACGATCGGGAGATGCCGGATATCCCTTTTTTGAAAGATCTCCGCGACCTTGCAAAAGGGCTCATCGATATTTAAAGTGACGGGATCTTTGGTCATGATGTCTCTTAAGAGGATATTTTTCATGATGTCCTTTCCTTGGCCCGATCTGGACTGTATCCAGAAGAGGGATTGATTTTTTCACTATAATTATAGCACTTCAATCTTAATCGTCCGTGATAATTTCAAGAATGATATTTCTTACGGGACACGAAGGATTATCGTCCGCTTGCCGCAAGAGTTAAGAAGTTTCTATGCGGCGTTCGAGAAACCCTTAACTTTTTCGATAAACGCTCCCAACCCCGCCGGGCGCTCGATCCAATCTCAGGAAAGAGAATCGATCTGTTTCTCGAGGGCCAACAGGGTTTCTTCAAGATATTTCGAACGGGCCTGAGCCTTCGCGAGCATTTCTTTTCCCCGTTTCAACTCTTCTTCGAGGCGAACCTTTTCATCAAAGCTGCTCCGAAGCTGAGCCGCTTCGTTCTCGAGCTCCACGCATCGTTTCCGAAGCTCCTCCAATTGCGAGACTGTCTGGTTCGCGCTTTCTTCAAGCTCCTTGATCCTCGCCTCAGCGAGGGCTGCCGCTTCGCTCATTTTGGCGACTTTCTGAGAAAAAAGTTCCTTTTCTTGCTCCAACGCAGCGATGCGCTCGGCGCGATCTCTGATTTCCATCCCGAGATGCTGATTCTCCCCTTCAAGAACGAGGATCTGATCCCTCAAGGCCACGACCGGCGCGACAGCCTCTTTCAGATGGGACTGAAGTCCCGCAATTTCGGCATCCTTCCCGGTAAGCGCTGCGGCAATAGTTTGTTTTTCATTTTCCGACCGCTCTTTTTCCGACCGCGCCATTTCAAATCGTCCGTTCGCTTCTTGAAGACTTGCTTCCAGGGCGAGGCTTTGAGCCTTCACCGACTCAACGGATGCGAGCGCCTCTTGCAACCGGGACTGAAGTCCCGCAATTTCGGCATCTCTCCCAGCTAGTTCCTCAGCAAAGTTTTTTCTTTCGAGATCCCAACGCTCTTTCTCATTTTCAGACCGTTGCTCTTCTCTCGCGGCCAGACCGCGGAGTCGCTCCTGCTCGAGGAAATCAGCTTCTCTCTCGGAGCGGGCCTTCTCCAACCGCGCAATCTCGTTTTGATATTCCGCGCATTTTTGCTCGAGGGCCGACACCTGGGCGCGCGGCGCCTCGATCAAGATCTCGAGACCGCCTATTTTTCGCGCAAGACGCGCTTCCTCTTCGTGAGCATGCTTGAGTTCTTCGGCAAGGCGATGGTTCTCGGCCTCGAGGGATTTCCTTTTGCCTTCCTCGTCGGCCTGAGCTTGTCTTCTTTTTTCCTCCGCGTCCGCGAACCGCTTGGCGTAAGCAAATTCTTTTTCGGAAAATTCCGCGTGGGCCTTTTTCTCAGCGGCAAGCTCCGCCTCGAGCCCCTGGCACTTCTTTTCCAATTCCTCGTACGGACTTACGATTTTCGAATGCCCGGAACGCTCCTGGGGTAAATCCGGGGGCAATTCGGGCGGAGCTTGATCCTCCGGAAGGAATGGCTCGGGGAGGCCCGAGGCTTGCACGCTCGGAGCAGACGGTGCCTCATGAGGAATGGCAGGGTGCTGCACACCCTCTTTTTTCTCCAAAAGATCGATGAGATTCATCAGTTCCATCAGATCCACGGAGACGGGAACATCCCCCGATCCTTTTTTGGAAGGATCGGCTTGTTTGGAATAATGATCAAGAAGGGCGTCCGCCATCGGCTTCGAAATGCGTCCGTTTTGAACCCATTCACGGATCTGGTCGTCGTAGGAGGCGGTCATGATGTTGGTATATTACCTTGCTATGCCATTCTTTCAAACAAAAATGGCTTAGAGACAATGCGGGGCAAGTTAAAACATCCGCGAAGAGCGTCCCCTCTTTTCCCCGTGTGGGAGAGGATTAAGGTGAGGGGGGAAATGCCCGTTGACCATTGTTGGTCATGGCGTTTTGTGCCTAGCCTCTGTGCGGGGAGCGTCGTCATCATGACTCCGTACGCCTTACGCCGTACGAAATTAAGGCGCCGTCCTCCCAACCCGGCCCCCGAAGTTGCCGACACGGGTGGCGTCCTCGAGGGCCGCGGTCTCGCGGTCCGAGACTCCCGCGCTGTCGGCACCGCTGTAACCATCCCCGCCGCGAAACCCGGAGCCTGCGGCACCGGTCACTTCGCCGGAACTATAGCCCGGCCAGTCCGCGACATCGGCGTTGCCGTTCGTACTCAGCGCCCCGTCCCCATGCGTGCCCGTGAATGCCCGCCCCGTGGCATTCCCCACCGTCACGGTTCTCTCGCTTTCATTGCCGGTCAGGTCCAGATTGCCGTAATAACCCGCGCCGGATTTCTCGCGTGTATCAGACGACCCTGTTGCAAAGATACCCACGCGTAAGGGACCAGAATCCCCGTCGCCATTGGTGAAGCCTGCATAGTTGTAATTGCAGTTAGCGCCCCCAGTGGCGCAGTACTCGGTGCCGTCTTCCGTGCCGCTGATCGTATCGCATGCCGTGATATTCGTCGTGCCCCAGGCATATTCCCCCGCCACGGGAGCCTCGGGACCGCGCGCGGCCTTCTCGAATTCTAGCTCCGTGATCGGCCTTAAGCCCGCCCAGTCCGCGTACGCCATCAGATCCGGCCAGGAGATATCACTCGCCGCGCGGGAATCACGGGAGCCGGTATTAAAGATCACGCGGGCCGGCGAAGTGCCGTTCCCCGTCGTCGGGCACTGTATCGTGTTGCGGTTAGGGGAGCCATCGCTATCGACCATCACGAAGTTATTCGCTACGGCGTCTCCGGAAATATCGGACGCTACGCGCGTTTGCTGCTGGGTGCGGGTGAGTGTGTTCAGAAAGCGGACGTACTGGCCCTGGGACATTTCATATTTCATGAGATAAAACGCGCCGTAGCCTTTCGGGAATGCCGCGGGGATCGTAAAAATTTCGTCGGTGTTGGCTTCTCCTGAATTGCCCCCGCTTTGGTACTGCCAGTTGCCCGAGGAATTCGTGGTCGTGATCTCACTCTCGCTTGTGATGCCCCAGAGACTGTTGCCTGCCAAACCTAAAGAATTAGCATAAGCACCGTCTCCCGCGGTAAAATAACCTGCGGGGATATACACCATCTCGATCGCGAAAAGGCGGAACTTCATGCCCGATTGCGTCGCCTGCGTGTCGCTCACCCCGTCCGCGCCGTAATCCCACACGAGTTGCGTGCCGGTCTTGGAAACCGTCCCGGTGTCCCCAAAATTCTGAAGCTGAACAAAGGCGCCTTTCTTGTCGCTCGGAACAAAAATATCAATGGAAGGACTACCGGAGCCATGGGTAAAAAGCCCACCGATCGTCATGTGATGCCAGGTGCCGGTACCGCCGTCGGCGCAATCCGAGAGGCAATATTTTCCGAACACCCACACCGCGTCGTTACTCGTCGCATTGTACCAGGCGTTGTCCCAGGAAATATCGAACTGAACCGCGATGGTGTTCAGGAGGGCGTTCTTGTTGAGAAGTTTGGCGTTGGCGAAAGCAACGTTATTGGCGGAAGCCACGGGGGAGAGAAAGAAACAAAGCGCGACGGCAAGAATCGAAGGTTTAAGAGACCCAAGGAAATACCCGTCATTCTGACCTATTGTTTTCTTGCAAAAGCAAGAGAGAGGGAAAAATCTCTCTTGAGATCCTTCGCCCTCTGCGGGGCTCAGGATGACGGCGGTTTCGCTTTTTCCCGCGCCACGAACGAGACTCATGAGTTTTTTACGAGAGAGAGAGAGAGAGAGAGAGAGAGAGACGCGTGCTGATCATAAACAGAATCTCCTAAGGATCGTGTACTAAGAATGATAAGTTCACCTGCCGGCGCCGAAAATCCAGACTATGCCGACATACTAACGAAGGATAGACACCTCTACAAGGGAGATTCCCGGAGTGTGATCTCGGGGCGGTTCTCCTGAAAATTCCGGAGAAGCCATTCGCTTAAGAAAAGCACCACCCGCCGCCCCTGCTCATCCCGGGCCAGTGCAACTCCGTACGAAAGAGAATCCGCCAAAGCGGCGTCGCTCAGATCGCTTTCCGCCCACCGAAGTATTTTCCAAGGAAGCATCTCCAGCGTCGATTCGGCGCCATATTCCTCCTTCAAGCGATACTGCAATACCTCATACTGAAGAGGACCCACGGCCCCGAGAAGCGCGGCATTCGGATTGAACGGCTTGATCCAGCTGAACACCTGGACGATGTCTTCGGCCAGCAAATGCTCCACTCCTTTGCGGAAGGGCTTGTACTTTCCCGGAGAGGGATTACTGATCTGAGCAAAGCATTCGGGCGCAAAACGCGGAATGCTGTTAAAGGTGATCGTGGGATCTTCGCTCACCGTATCCCCGACGCGAAAATCGGATTTCACCGCGAAGCCGACGATATCGCCTGGATAAGCTTCATTCACGGTCTCGCGGCTTTGGCCAAGAAGCGTATGCGATCCCGCGATCCGGATGCTTTTGCCCGTGCGTGTGTGATAAACATCCATGTCCCGGAGAAACTTCCCCGAACAAATACGCAGAAACGCGATCCTGTCGCGGTGGAGAGGGTTCATATTGGTCTGGATCTTGAAAATAAAACCGGAAAAAGCCTTCTGCGTCACGGGGATGACACGATCCCCGGCTTTTCTTTCTGCCGGTCCGGCGGAATATTTGATAAAACCATCAAGCAGGAGTTGGACGCCGAAATTATTGGCGGCACTTCCAAAAAATACCGGTGTAGTCTTGCCTTGCAGCACGGACTCCGGGGAAAAACCGACATGGGCCGTGTCGAGAAGTTCCAATTCCTCGGCCGCATGGGCATACGATTGCTCGTCGATGATCGCCTTGACCGAGGGATCATTAAAACCGTGGATCGACACCGGCGCTTTGTAGGCACCACCCGGGACTTTCTCAAAAAGATGCACCTCCTTATGGAGACGATCGTAAACCCCTTTAAACTCCCTGCCGCTTCCGAGAGGCCAATTCACCGGATAAGCGTGGATCCCCAGGACGGTTTCCAACTCATCGATCAGCGCCAAAGGCGACAGGCCGGGACGGTCAAGCTTGTTCATGAAAGTAAAGATCGGAATCCCCCGGTGCCGGCAGATCTCAAAAAGCTTGCGGGTCTGGCTCTCGATGCCTTTACCGGAATCGATCACCATCACGACGGCGTCGACCGCCATGAGTACCCGGTAGGTGTCTTCGGAGAAATCTTTGTGTCCCGGTGTGTCAAGAAGGTTCACGCGCCAGGGACCGTAATCGAACTGAAGCAGGGTGGAGCTGATGGAGATACCGCGCTTTTTCTCCATCTCCATCCAGTCAGAGGCCGTCTCCCGCTGCTGCTTGCGGGCGGTCACCGAACCCGCGAGCTGCACCGCTCCTCCATAGAGAAGGAATTTCTCGGTCAACGTCGTCTTTCCGGCATCCGGATGCGAAATAATGGCAAACGTCCGCCGTCGGGTGATCTCGTCTTGCATATTTCCTGGCTGCATTGCTTATCTTCTTTCGATTATTTTTTGTTATCGCTGCTCTGCAAAAGAGAGACGACCGTATCCAACTGCGCGGATATCTTCTTAAGCGCGTCGAGCTGCTCCCGCGCCATCCGCTCCTGTTTTTCCTGCATCTGCTTGGCTTCCCCCGCAAGTTTCGCCATATCACCCAGCTTGCTCATATCGAACATAGAACCTCCCGTAAATAGATTTAAATACGATTCGGCTTATACTGGAAAAGAGAGACAGTGTAAGTGATTCCAAAGGAACTGAGGAAGAAACTTTATCCGCCACCGCTCTGTTTTTTCAGGGCCACCTGGAGCTGTTCCGGGGTGATCGCCCCTTCCGCGGTGAGGATCTCCCCAAGCTTCTTACGCTCGGGGGAATCCTTGGGAAGGGTGAAAAAGAACGTGGTGCCTTTTCCAAACTCGCTTTCGACCCCGATCTTCCCGCCATGGCGTTCCACGATCTCTTTACTGATCGAAAGCCCCAACCCAGTCCCTTTTTCAACACCGAGGGCCGGCTTGCCAAACTGCTCAAATTTACTGAAGACCTTGCCTAATTCCTCAGGCGCGATCCCGCAGCCCGTATCCTTCACGGCGCACCGGACTTCCGCCGGAGACTCCGAGACAGAGATCTCCACAAAACCTTCCTGGCAAAATTTCAGAGAATTGCTCAAGAGGTTCGTGAACACCCGCGTGATCTTGTCTTTATCCGCGCAAACCTGCACGACCTCCGCAGACAAAGCGGTCTTAAGTTGCAACCCCTTTTTCCGCGCCACCTCTTCAAAGAGACCCGCGACTTCCCGGACAACATCGTTGATATTAAAAAGGGTTTTCACTTCCTTGGCTTTTCCCGCTTCCAGTTTCGCGATCGCCAACAGATCGTCCGTGATCCTGAAGAGGCGCGCCACCGAGTTCATGACCATCTCGAGAATATTCTTTTGATCCTCAGGCCCCTTCGCTGCGACACTGTTATAAACGATCCGAACCAACTCCTGGATCGCGAACAAAGGATTCCTGAGCTCATGGCTGACCACGTTCACAAAATGATCACGCATGCCCATCAGTTTTTTTCGCTCGTTCGCGTAAGCCAGGGCACGCAAAAGCCCCCGTTCATCCACCTGCCCCTTGATCAGATAATCCTGGGCGCCTTTCGAAACGGCCTCGATCGCCACCCCTTCGTCCAGGACATTCCCGGTCCACAAAATGATCGGAAGCCCGGGAGCGTTCTTGGCGAAGGCCTGATAGATCTCAAGACCAAAGGCATCCGGCACCTTGAGGTCGCTTAAAATAATGTCGAAGGTTTCTTTTTTAAGGAGCTCCAGGGCCTGGGCGAGGGTTTCGCCGCGGGAGACCACATACTTCAGTGTCTTGGAATGGCGTAGAGAGCGCGTCACCCACTGAGCGTCCACTTCATCATCCTCGAGAAGCAGGAGACGCAGCGGAGCGTCTTCTTTCTTTTCCGCATCCTCACTCATCTCGATGCCACCCTTTCAGGATCTCTTGTTTATCGCAGGTCGAACTCGTTTAGGAGGGAAGCTCGCTCGTCCGCCAATAGGCCGCGATAGTTTCCATGACGGAAAGATACTTGCCCGCGTCCACGGGCTTGATCATATACCCCGCGACCCCCAGCTTGAAAGCCTTCGCGCGGTCCGACTCCTCCCGGAACGTGCTCAGGATCACCACGGGGATCTTCAGCAGATCGGGATCGTGTTTAAGCTTGTCCAGAAATTCCAGCCCGTTCATGACCGGCATATCGATGTCGGAAAGGATCACCGCCGGAAGCGCGTTCAGATTGGCACGAAGCCACTCCAGCCCCTTGGCCCCGTTCTCGCAAACGATCAGAGGGTTCTTGATGTTCAGTTCCTTCAAGGCGCGCTTGATCGCCGTCACATCGATCTCATCGTCTTCCAGTAAAAGAATAGACCTTCCGTCCTTCATCGCACGCTCCTATGCATCCCGCAGTTATTTAGGCCAGGTAAAGAAAAAACGGCTTCCCTCGCCGAGCTTGGATTCTATCCAAACGCGTCCGCCCCGCAACTCAATAATTCTCTTCACAAGCGCCAGGCCCACACCGGTGTTTTCAGTCCCCACTTCCGCGCCCAGCGTCTGGAATAATTTGAAGATCTTTTCGAAATTCTTGGGATCGATCCCCGTCCCGTTATCCTCGACACAGAATTGCCACGCGTCCTTCTGCTCTTCGCAGCGGACCTTGATCTCACCTTGCGGTTTGTCCGAAAACTTCATGGCATTCGAGATCAGATTTTGGAAGACCTGATGCATCCTGACCCGAGGACACTTCACGGTCGGCAGCGTTCCGTCGATCGCGATATGGATGCGCGGAGGCGGGTTCAAGTTCTCAATGATCTCCTTGACCAGAAGATTCATGTCGGCCAGTTCCTCGTCGCCTTCCACATTCCCGACCCGGGAATATTGCAGGATCCCGCTGATCAGGGCATCCATCCGGAGAGCACGACTCCTCAAGAGATCGAGTTGATGTTTGCCTTCGTCATCGAACTTGTCGGCGTAATCTTCCTTGAGCCAGGTCGATACGGAAGTGATCCCGCGAAGAGGCGCCTTGAGATCGTGAGAAACAACATACGCGAAATCCTCGAGTTCCTTGTTCGAACGCTGCAGTTGCAGGGCCATCGCATTCAACTGATCCCGTGACGCCGTCGTTTTCGCCAAGTGAGCCGTCATCCGGTCGAAGGAGCGCGAAAGATCGCCGATCTCATCACGCGAACTCATGGCCACGGTGTAGTCCCAATTCCCGTTTCCGATAATTTCGGTCCCCTTCTGTAGTATCTGGATGGGGTTGGAGATCGAACGTGAGATCAGGATCGACGCGAAAATGGTCAAGCCCATGGTGATCACCAAAATAGTAATGAGATTTTTCCGCAATAGATTGATCGGGGCAAACACTTCCTCGGCGTCAACCTTCACGATGATCCCCCATCCAAAGAACGGGACGTAGCGCCAAACCTCCAGGACTTCTTTCCCCCGGTAATCGATAGAGATCCCCTGACCTTTCTTACCCTGAACGGCCTGAACCAAGGGGGCCTCCGGATCCGCATCAATATTTACCTTGCGCTTAAAGACCGCGGAGGGATCATGCCGGGTCGGGGCCACAAAGACCACCTGATTCCCGACCTTGGTGCCGATCACGGTCTCGCCTGTTTCCCCCAACCCGCGGTAGTCGCTTGCCAACGCGTAGATCTCCTTCGTATTCAACCGGACCATGGCGATCCCGATCATTTTCCCGGATTTCAGGAACGGGGTCGCCATAAAGACCTCGGGCTCGTTCATCCCGCGGAGAAATTCAAACTCCGAAACCTCGGTCGCAAGCAGCGTGCTGGCCAGGTCAAAGACTTTGGCGGCGGCAGAATCGTGCAAGGGACCTATTTTGTAATTCACACCGAGATCCTGTTTCCGGTTGAGGGAAAAAATAACCACCCCGTCCGGCGTGATAAACGAGAGATCCTGAAATCCCGTGATCGCCTGGTAGCGGGAAAAACCGGGCCGGACCTTTCCTTCCACGACCGCATAGTCGGGAGACTTCAAGCCGCTTTGCTGAGCTGCCTCTTCCAATATCTCCAGCGCCCGGATGGCGGAGGGCTGCAGGACAAGCAGTTCCAAAGTCCGCTGTGTCTCGCGGATATAAGTCTCAATGTTACTGACACGCTCAACCGTCATGACCACCAGCTTGTTCATGATCTCATGCTGGAGCTGTTCCTTGCCCCGGTCATTCGCCAGATAGACGATCACCGCCAAAGGCACCAGAGTGATCAACAAAAACCAGCCGGTGAGCTTGGTCGCGATCTTCGGCTTGAGAAAATCCTTGAGCATGCTCATCTCCTGGGGTTCGCCCACTTTTGCCCCCAACTCTGATAAAGATCTTCCATAAACTTCTCCCACTCCGCCTTAAGCTTACTCAGCGGGTAGGGCACGGGACGAACCGGCTTCCCGGAAGTCCAGACGATCGAGAACTGCCCGTCTTCCTTAATGACCCCGATCCTCACCGTTTTCCAGGTATGCTGCGTCCCGGGATCGACGTACACAATGCCTTCCGGGGCCGAGAAGCTTTGGCCCTGGATGGTTTTGCGCACGGCGTTCACATCTTCTGTCGCCGCATCCTCCACGGCCTGGGCCCACAAGTACACCCCCACATAGCCCGCTTCGACCGGATCATCGATCACGCGGTTTGCTCCGTATTTCTTCTTAAAGGCCGCCACAAAAACCTTATTTTCCTCTGAGGCAATACTCTGGAAATAATTCCGGGATCCGTAATTACCGGCGACGGTCTTCGGATCCATCCCTGTGAGTTCCTGTTCTCCGAGACTGAAGGAAAGCGTGGGGAGCCTGTCCGGTGTCACGCCGGCCCTGCGCAACTCCGTAAAAAAAGCGGCATTCGTATCCCCGGTCAGGGTATTGAGAATGACATCCGGCTTTGAGTTGAAGATATTCTGAATCACGCCCGCGACATCCTTGGTGCCGGGCAGAAGATAGTCTTCTCCCACGATCTCCCCGCCCAGCGCGTTCGCCTGAGCTTTGATGATCTCATGGGCCGCGTGTGAAAAAAGGTAGTCGGAACCGACAAGAAAAAGACGCTTCCACCCCTTGTCAAAACACCACTTCACTGCGGGAAGGATCTGCTGGTTGGGGGCCGCTCCGGTGTAAATGATGTTCGGGGATTGCTCAAGGCCTTCATATTGGACAGGATAGATCAGAAGATGATTGTATTTCTCAAAGAGAGGCTTGAGGGCCTTGCGGCTTTCCGAGGTCCAGCCGCCAAAGACCACGCAGACTTTTTCTTTTGTGATCAGCCGCTCGGCCTCGGCGGAAAAAGTAGCCCAATCGGATCTTCCATCAGCGATAACGGGTTGGATCCTGCGCCCCAGCAGGCCGCCCCGGGCATTGATCTCCTCGATGGCCATGAGCGTCGCGTCCTTGACAGAGGTTTCAATGGGCGCCATCGCCCCGCTCATCGAGAAAAGAACCCCCACCTTGATCGGCTCCCCGATCGCGACCTTCCCGCAGCCGAGGCTCCCCAAAAGCACCGCGAGCACTGCGGCGATGACCTTCAAACGCATGCTTGAACCTCCCGCTCCGTGGACCTTGCGTGCCAAACGTTTACCTTTATAGAACCGGATCATAGGAAATTCAAGCGGTTTTAGAGAAAAATGCCGCATTTATTTCTCCTTTTGAACTGTAAACCCAGAAACCATCCGGCCAGGCACCCTCAGCCTTAAGTGCGCGTCAAAATAGGGGGTGCAAGGCAGCGGCGAATCCCAACATGCATCCCCGCGCCTTGGAGTGTACACCGCGAACCCGGAGACTGTGATTCGTCTATTTAAAGATGCGGCGGGGATCACATGCCATCCCGCGTTCGAAACCTGCAGAATCTTCCTATTGTGAATGAACGCGTTGCTCAAAAGAAGAACGCTCCCCATACAAAAAATAGTACCCACTGTCACAATAAACATTCCCCTACGGATATTCCCCTGGGC
>Ga0114951_10004376_pt1 | contig 13837 bp, 8 predicted proteins | sample AM7aDNAmetaG_FD_88677 | JGI IMG/M metagenome (GOLD analysis project Ga0114951, IMG submission 88677) | Freshwater microbial communities from Finland to study Microbial Dark Matter (Phase II) - AM7a DNA metaG | ecosystem: Environmental > Aquatic > Freshwater > Lake | place: Finland: Lake Alinen...
CGGTCCACGAACCTGAATTCACCGACAAACTGGATTGCGCTGGTGACAAACACCGCACCGCCCAGCGGCGTGTTGGGCTACACCAACACTTCGCCCGCGCCGGCAAACTTCTTCCGCACGCGCTTGGTGCCCTGAGCGGGAGCGGAGTGCCAATGGGCGAGAAGAATTGGCCGCGGGCGGCGCTTGGCGTTGGCATCAGGTCTGGAGCGCACGGACCATGCCGCTGGACGCAGTAAGGCCGCAGGTGTTCACAGGGTTGGTGAAGAGCGAGTGCGATTTGCGTACATGCTCTGGCAATTCTCACATTCTCAAGTCCGCGGCAACCAGCCATAGTCTGGTTGAAGTTAGCCGTGGGCGCAGGGAGGTTGATTGAGCCTCCCGCCTCGGAGCAAGCGGTTGGTCATTTGCGGCAAGCGACAATTATGAACAGCATACAGCTGGCGGGTGCTGCGTTCGTTGTGGTCCTGACGACGATCGGCGGCATGGCGCAATCCAAAAGTCTCAAGACAGAGGTGTTTGCCAGCGCCGCATCCGCCGCGAGCGATGGCTGGGTCGAGTTGGGCAGCCGAATCAATGGTCAGAACTATGGTTTCAGCAACACGCAAAATGCCAGCGGTGCGGTAGGTGAGTCGGGCGGGATAATGACCCGCAAAGCCATTCGATCCTCTTACTGCGACCTGTTTGGCGGCCCGCTCACGCTGGCCGACCGAATCACCGCGCAAGGAAGCTTCACGCTGACGTCCGCACCCGCCTCGGGCAATGCCTCGGTGGTCTATGGGCATGGTGATTCAACGCAGGTCGGCCTCAACAGCGAGGCCAATCAGATGGGGTTGGTCCTGGCGACAGGGCCGGCGCGTCTGTTTGCGCACCTGACGTTCAGCACCGGCTCTGTTAGCCGTTATGAGCTGGTGCTTCTCACCAACGTCGTGCTCGACCTGCTATATAACTGGGATTACACCTATGACCCGGCGGCCAATGGCGGCAACGGGGCATTGACGGTGGACGTGGTTGGCGCCGGTGTCACTAATACCAGCGTGCTAAACCTGAGCGCGGCGCAGCGGGCGCTGGGGGCGACATTTGACAGCTTTGGAGTTATCCAACGCGGGCTGTCCGACCAGTCGCCCGCCCCTTCCGTGGGCGCTTTTATTGACGACCTGGTTTACACCGCCCTCATCGCACCCCCGCCCAAACTGACTGTCAGCCGATCGGGCGCTGACTTGGTGCTTTCGTGGGTGGCTGGTGCGGGGACTTACAGCGTGCAATTTCGTCCGGATTTGCCCAATCCGCCGGCGTGGGCCTTCATCACTAACCAAGTCACTTCGGCCGGTGGAACCAATACCGTGCGGATGAGCCCGCCGGGAATCCACGGCTTTTGCCGGCTAGCGCAACAGGCCAGCAGCCCGTTGGAATTGTTAATGCAGTGCGACGTGGGGGGCTGTGGCCCGCTGCAAACGAACTGGATCAGTCTGCCCATCTGCGCCACTTACCCAAACGTCAACGGATCGGGGGTTGACGTGAATCTGGCCACGGGCGTGCCGGCGGCCTGCGATTGTCGGGATCGCCCCGGAGCCGGTGCCCTGGCCAATGTGGAGCGGGATTTTCTGTTCGCAAATGACCAAATCAGCACCCCCGGCGGCGACTTCATTGTTTCCTTCAACAAATTGATTCCTGGCATCCATTACCGGCTGCGCAGCTATCACAGTCGCACAGACCAAAGCTCCAGTCACATCCAGGGTGTGGTGGTGACGGGGGCAGCGGACGTTTTCGCGCCGACGCAGATTTACCAGGACCACTCCATCATGGACAACCCGGCGGAGATTCTATTTACCGCGGCCAGCAACCAGGTTTCGATCAGGTATATCGCGCCCACGCAGGCCGAGGCGGGCAGCGGGGCCCAGGCGTTCCTGAACGGGTTCGTGTTGGAGCGCTCACCGGTCATGGTCTGGTCCCCGATCGTTCAGTTCGAGACCAGCGCATCGTCTGGATTGGAAACCGCCAGCCCGGCGGGATTGAACGTAGTGCTCTCTGAGGCGCTCGCGCAAACAACCACAGTGAATTACGAGGTGACCGGTGGGACGGCGACAGGCGGCGGCGTGGATTATACCCTGCCTGCCGGCACGTTGATATTTGCTCCGGGGGTGACCACACGGTCCATTCCGCTTTCCGTCGTGAATGATGGCGTGGGTGAAAATGACGAAACAATCGAAGTGGCCCTGTCCAACCCCTCGGGGGGTACGACGCTGGGATTCCGCAGCAAACATACCTACACCGTTGTGGATCCTCGGCCGAAGGTTTCGTTCGCGCTGGACGCCAGCAGCGGTCTGGAGAGTGTAACCCCGGCGAAGATCACGGTGAACTTGTCCGCGCCGAGCACAAACACGGTGACGGTGAACTACGCCGTGGCCGGAGGAACGGCGACCGGCGGAGGGGTGGATTATAATCTTCCCAATGGCACGTTGAGCTTTACCCCAGGACAAGTGACCACGAACATCAACCTTGCTGTCGTGAATGATCTACTTTCGGAATCGAATGAAACCGTGGTTCTTACCCTTGCCAGTCCAGTCAACGCCACGTTGGGCGCCATGACGCAGCACGCCTATACAATCATTGATGATGACTCGGGTTTGCAGTGGGATAACTTGACTTGGTTCTATAACATTGCTCCCACACTGCTGTTCATCAACGCCTCAAATCAGCTTGAGTGGGATCCGCATCAGGACGGGCAGTTTATCGCCCGGTTGCCCGATAAGCGGTTGAGTGTGGTCGGCGACAAGGTGCAAATCGTTTACTTTTGGCTGACCGATGGGGCCTACGGCGTCTGCCCTGACTGCTTCGCATGTTTGAAACCGGGTCAAAACAATGCCACCTGCTCCGACAACGATATCCATTGTATCGCCGGTACCAGCGACATGCGGATCGGACTTTTTCAGTCCGACGGAGAATACATCACCGCGGATGGGTATAATGTCGCTTCGAACTCCATCTTTGCCGGATACAAGGGCTACAGTTTTCGTTTTGGCCCCAACATGATGCACGATCCGGGCACCAACGCCAGCCCAGCCGGTTCAGGTCGCTGGGTGGATTGCCGCCCCGAAGTCCACAAGACAGGTGCATTTCATAAAAAGCCCGCCTCGCTGGCGAATCTCATGTATAGCAATGACAATCAAGAGGATTACATCTACGGCTTTAACCTGCCGCCAGGGCAGTTTTCGTTGCTCACAGTCTCTTTGGAGCGGCTTTCTTCAAGTAGCGTAAAACTATCCATCACGCTCAATGGACTCACCCAAACCTGGACCGACACCTCCAGTTCTGAACAGCCAACCAATATCAACGTGCTGGCGTTCCACATGCGCAATGGCCGGCCCTACAGCCGCTTGGTGCTGGCAAAGCCATAAAGAGTTCGGGCTGATGTTTTCCCTGCTGCCCCCGAATGAGAGGGCTACCAGATCTCGGCGGACGCGATGGGAACGTAAACTGGTGAAGCTGCTGACCCCATCCTCCAACCCGCTGAAACGAGCCTTGATGAAGCTACAAAGCGTTTTCCGCTGCTGGCAGATATAGCCGCGCAGCGGCGATTACTTCGGTTAGTCGGCGATTTCCCGCAAGACGGGCGAGTTGCGAATAGTCATCCTTTTTACAGCCTCAAATTTTGCCGGCGGCACCTCGGGTGCGAGTTGTGCTCGAAAATTGTCGATTTCCAGGCCGTCCACATCTACGCATATCAGGGCTGGCCGTAAGTCCTCTTTCTCGAAGCTCACGCGAATATTTGCAAGTTCAAGATCACGAACGTGGCGGGCGAAAAGGCCGTAGGCGGGCATGGGCCCGGTATGGCTTGGTTCGGGATAGCCCGTGCCTAACTCCGGTGGATCCCGCAATGCGTCTGCCTTGGTTCCGCCGCCATTGAAAACCAACCGGATGTTTTCCAGGCGGACTCCTTCGATAGGCTGCTCTGGGATTCCCGTAATTTGAATGCCGCTCATCGGCTCGATGCCGGTGGCGATGAGGTTGGAAATGAGAATGTTCCGCATCCGGCTGGGACCTTTGACCTCAGGCCCGCGATTGCGTTTACCCGTGGTGATTTGGATCGGATAACCGGCAACATCCATCATCGCAATGTTGTTGATGGTGATGTTTTCCATGATGCCGCCATCCACTTCTTGCAAAGCCAGTCCGCGGCAGCCACGAAAGGTGCAATTCGCAACGGTAACGTTTCGGAAGCCGCCATTGGCCTCGGTGCCAAATTTGATGCGGCCATTGCCATTGGTCGATGCTTTCATTGTTCCGTCGAGCAAGGTGCCTTCCAGAAAGCCGGAGACTTGGCAATTCACAATGGTGAGATTCTCGGTAATCACCGGCCGCCCCAGCGCGAAAGAACTCTTGGGACACAAAGCGTCATCTCGCGGAGAGTTGATGCGACAATTGGCGACCATCGTGTTGCGGCAACAGTCAATGTCAATCCCGTCACGGTTGGTATCCATCGTGACGTTATCCACGGTCAAGCCATCACACCCGGTCGCGAGGATGGCAAAATGGCCGCCATGATAAATCGTGAAGTCACGCAGCAACACATTGCGACAAAGCTTCAGAGCGATGGCCTTGTTGCCCAGACGCTCGGGCGGGAGATTAGTCGCCTGAGTGGGATTGCGTTTGTCCCAGGTGCTATAACCGCTCATTCGATTCTGTTTGCCATCGCCGCGCTCGAGCCCGCCGCCGTTGATCATGCCCGGGCCGGTAATGGCGACATTGGTAAGGCTCTCGCCCCAGATCAGGCTGTTATGAAAATAGGTGTGGCCGCCGTCCTGATAGGCGATGCCGTTCCATGGTTCCGTTGGATCGTATGCGTTCATCTCCTGAGGGGCGCCGAGAATCACGGCGCCGGCGTCGAGATACAAGTTGATGTTGTTCGTCAAATGAATGCTGCCGCTGAGATAGATGCCGGCGGGAACTAACACGGTTCCGCCGCCCGCTGCGGAGGCTGCCATAATCGCCTTATCAATCGCCGAGCTGTCCAAAGTTTTTCCATCGCCAACCGCTCCAAAACTTCGAATGTTAAACCCCGTTGGTTCTGCTGCCATGCCGTGTTGTTCTCGCGGCAGAACCAACCAAATTGTGATTACAGTGACTAGAAGAGCGTATGGTTTCATGTGGCAATTTCTCATCATGGTATTTGGCAGACCACGTTTTGGACATGCGAGAACCTGCATAAAACATGCTGTTTGGACGCTCTACACCCATTTCAATTTCAGCGGGGAGTCAGCAACAATTCAAGTGGCTTGCTTGATTCGGTCTTGAGCCACAGAATCAGATCCCGCCCTTCAAGCGTATCGCGATAGCCCCAGCGAAAATCGTCTCCCCTCGGCACGTCGCGGCCGTCGACTTCAAGTTCAACACCTGCGTCACCCCAGTTTCGAATGACAAAAGCTGGATTGACCACCGGCGAGGCTGCGTTCGCCCCCAACGTAAAATCCAAAACTCCGGGCTTTCCAGGTGTCGTTGTCTCGATTTGGAAAGCGCGTTCATTTTTGTCATATCCGCCGCCAGAAAATCCCCTGCTGGCAACGCTGAGTTTTGGCGGCTTGTTCCACGAGCGCGCCAGCGGAGCGAGGCTCCCAGCGGGTTGATCGCTCATGCCGGTCAGTGTAACGACGGAGTAAGTGCGATCGCTGGTTTTATGGATCACCTGTGAGTTCTCAATGGATTGACTCAACGACGAGTGCGACGGGCGATCCGGTGCGGTCGCCACCCTTCCGTCGTTGGGCAACTGCGCCACCGGCCAATGGTTCCACCACGAAAAGTGCGAATACTCTTTATGGATCGCTCCCTGGAACGGCCTGATTGCGGGGCCAGGCTCGAAGATGATAAACGGTTTGTAGCGCGATTTAAGATTCACCATCTGGATATTGATGTCGGACGGTTCGGAAAACTTCCGTGGCGGCCCCCCGGCCCAGGAGTAGGTCTTGCTCTCGCCATTCATGTTGGCCAGCGTCATGGCCTCAAGATCAATGTTGTCCTCGGGTCGCGTGCCGGGCTGATGCAGGACAATCGTCTCCTGCCACTCGTGGCTGAGGTGGTCAGTGAACAGAATTTGATGGCGGGTGGAAACGGCGTCGGGGTAAATGAAGTAAAACTCGTCTGTCCACTCGCCCCAATCAGTCGGCGATGACGCGCCAAAGATATTGTATGCGATGTCTGAGATAGCGTAACGCCAATGCAAAACAATCCGCGCCTCGTTTTGCTCGATGATGCTGACACGCGAATAGCGCGTTTGCTTGTCGGACATGTGCTCCGCGCAGCCCCAGGGGGATTTTCCCTGGCCGACACGCTCCAGGCTCTGGTCGCCCATCCACCGGCCATTCTCGCTTACCCACGCCCCGCCATAGCTGGTGCCGCGCCAGAAGACTAAACGCACCGGCGACTCGTCGAAGTGAATTAGGATGTCGGACTTATCACTCACGCGCCAGTGCTCCTCCCACAACTCGTCGTATCGCAGCCGGCAATAGACCGCCGCGAAGCGTGAGGGCAGCGCCTTCGGTCCGGCGGGCATCTGCCGCCACCGCAACGGCTGTTCCTGTGCCGGCCTCAGCCTACTCCAATTCCGGGCGATCTGATCTGGCGACAGGGCCCGGTCGAAAATCTTCACCTCGTCCACCAAGCCGTCAAACACCATGTCAGAGGGCCAATCAGCACTGGCTTTGCGTTCGGAATTCACCGGCCCCATTTCCTCAATGTTCCTTCCGAGGATGAGATCGCCACCCTCAGACGGTGTGAGTCGGCCTTTCACCGCCAATTCTCCGGCCAGTTTCCCGTTGACGAAAAGGGCCAGCCCGTGCTGGCCGTCAAACGTGCCAGCAATATGGGACCATTTCAGGAGCAGCAGTGGCTCCTTGGAAACGCATTCGCGCAAGGCCCCGTCAATTTCGAGCTTTAGGGCGAGGTGACCAGCGGCATCAAGCCCGAAGAAGAGCCGCGGTCGTCGCCGCATTGACGGCGGTGCCGGTGGGCCTGGGTTGTTTTCGGCGGCGCGCTCCTGCTGTGCCTGATTCACAATCGGGGTCCAATTCCAAGGATAGGTTTGCGGCGCGACCCACGCTTCGATAGTTAGAGCGTCAGCCAGCGCCGGGACCTCCGCGCCCTTGCGGTGAATCTCGGTCGTGTATCCATCCATCCGGATGCACTTGCCGCGCACGCCATCAACGTAACGAAAATTGCCGATGATCGTGTCCCTGATCCCGGTGACGCTGTCCATCGCGGTATTGCTTCGGTCGTTGTCGAAGCTCCACCGCGAAACTAGTCCCTCGTCCGCAGCGCGGCCATCCGGTTGCCAAAGAATCCCCAGCGCCAGTATGGCGGCATGGCAGACAGCTTTATTCATTCAATTCCTGCTAAACATACACGGCAACCCCATTAATACCCATGCTGAAAACATGAAAACACTTGCGAGAAATACGTTGGGAATGTTCCTGACGACACGGCATTTTCCTGCGTGCTGAGCCGGTCACAGCCGACTGCGCCCGGCGACGAGCGTTCTCCGGTGGCGCGAGGCCTCGGGAGCTCAGCCACCCAGCTATCCCAACTGCGCGGCGCGGACCCAAGGGCTTACAGGGTTGACCGTGTTTCGGACACCCAAGAGGGTTAAGAGGGCCTCTCCGCGCAGCTTCAACTGAATGTGTGGACGCCGCATCTTGTGAATAAGCGGGAACTGGAATTTGCTGTCGTGGTGCGATCAAAAGTGGAATACCGCTGGAGACGGTATTCGCCGTCAATTCAAGTGTAGGTGCCATCGAGGGTGCATTGCTCGTTCAGTCCCGTGGCCTGGCTCATGTCGAAGCAGACTTGGCTGGTGATGTCTTGGGGGCGGCCCGTGCGGTTCGCGACGGTGAAAGTCATGTGAATGACCTCACCCTCCAAATGGACGCGTCCGCTGAAGTCAATGCCTTCGCGAGTTTTCACCTAGTAGGAAAGATCGCCGGTGGCCGGGTCGGTTTTCCAATCGGGCAGATGGACGTCGGAAACGCGCGGGCGGCTGGGTTCGAGGTTGTCGAGGAAATGCATGCCCAGCGTGCTGTTGACGTTTTCAGGGAAACGGACGCGGAGGTAGCCGTCGAGCCAACTGGCCTTCGCTTTGAACGCCAAGTATTGGTTTTGATCCGGCGGGTTGTGCGGGTAAGGCTCGATGGAGACGTGCGCCGGAGACTGAGTAGATGTCCGGCAACCAACGCAGGCAGCGACCACAGTGACCACGAAGATCGGCAAAGTGAATATGTGCTTCATGGTAATAGTAAATTGTCAATTGAAAAGGCAGGGTGCGGCGGTTCAAGGGCGCATCCGAACACAGTGTTAATTTTGGGACCAGAGAGCGTCCCAGTCTAAATTGCGGCGCGCTACCTCCAACGCGAGCAGGTCAGCCATCCCTGGCGGACTCCAGAATTGACCGCACCGTTTGAATCGGCCTTGCAACTGTGAACAAAACGACTCCATGGCACCACTGCCATTGGGACAGCCTTGGGCAGCCATCGCTTCGTAATGGATATGCTCCCGATGGTTCTCAAAATACGCTCGCTCCCGTTCCACCTCCGGTGGCGCCACCCGGTTGCGCGCTGCGCACCAGGCCGGCAAATCATTGAGCCTTTGCAGCACCCTCGTTTCCTCCCCATGTTTCAACTGGCTTAACAACGGTTCCACCCACGCTCGGGCCGCCGCTTCATCGCCCGGATGCAGGCTGCGGGCCACCGCCCACAAATGTTCGCAGGCGTGATAAAAATCCAACATCCCTTTGGCCTGGCCAAACCGATCTGCCTTCAAGTTCCAAATCCATACGCCCCCATCGGCCACCACAAAAACCTCCCGGGCGCTAGCTAATCCGCGCCGCCGCGCTTCGGTTTGCACCCGCCGGCCAAATTCCTGCGGATCGCCCTGCCAGGCCACCACATGCTTGCGCGTGATCACCCCGCGACCCCCAGCCGTTTGCCCCGCCTGTTCCAGCCGGTAGATTACCGCCCCTTTGATTTCACGCCACGCTACTCGCTCCAAGCCAGGCTGCGTCGAACCGTCGCCCCAATCGGCCCCGCGCTGACGCGCCAGAAACCCGTCCATCATGATGACCAAAGCAAAAGGGGCCGGCTTGATCCCGGCCACCTTAACCGCAGGTTGCTCCAGGGCTTTGCCGGCTAAACGCGCCTGCACTTGCGCCTCAGCCTGTTGTCCCACACGTCGCACATGCACCCGAATCGTCTCATCATCCACCGCACTGCCCCACTTGGCCGATAAGCGCGCCGCCGCCTCATACGAACCGGTCAAGGTGGCCGTCAGACAGACCGATCCTCCAACTCCGGCGTCATCTTCTCATGCGGCCCCAAGCCCCAGCGCTCCCGCGCCGGACAGCGCCATTGCCCGCTTGGTCGATCCCGACCGCAGATGACCTTAAGGGTCACTTTTCCCACCACCGTGTGCAACGTCAGGGGGCGTTGCTGGCGTTGCCGCAGGGGGAAAAACCGCGCCCGCCTCCTCGGCTTGGGCTTGCAGCCTTTGCTGCAAACGCTGGCGCGTCCATTCTCGTCCTTCGGCCAATACTTCGGCTTCCAGTTCTTTTAACGACAATTCTTTCTTCTGTTCAATCATTGCTCCTCCCAAGGTTTAGGTTGTTCTTGGTCGGATAGAGGAACCGCTTACCCCACAATCTTAATCACGGTGTCAAGGTGTGCCGCAGCAGCCCGTGAAGGTGGTTGCGCTCGTGGGTGAGAGTCCCATCCGTCGAATTGGACGGTTCACGACGGAACAGCCCGGTGCCTGTCGCCCCGCAAGGCGGCGAGGGGAGTAAGCAGTCCGGGTATAGAACCGATGGGCCTGAATGAAGATGAACCACAGCTAATGAGCCTCGTCATGACAAACAACCGGAGTCGCCGAGTCCCTGGTGCATGGATGAAGGCCGATGCTGGCAGCGCGGATAATCGTCAGCCGCTGCCATCTCCGGCGGGGTCGGCGTGGCAGGCACGTCGGGAAGGTCAACCACAGATAAAGCGGGGAGAGCGGAGCCGATGAGCCAGAGAGAACCTCAAGCTCAAGCTGCCGCACAAGCCGGCTCGTCCGGTGAGGCGGAGGGCGTCGGCCCCGCAGTCGGAGGCGTCCGTAGTAGCGAGGAGCAGCACAACTGGCTCGACCTCTGGGCGATGAACCCGGAGACCAGGGCCTATTTGCGCTCGGCGCGAAGGGACGCTGCTTGTTCGCGCGCGTCGTCGCGGAGAGAAGGAGCGGGTGATGGCTCGCAAGAGATAACAACCCCAGAAAAGCTCCGGCATTTCCAAGACACGCTCTATCGCAAGGCCAAGGCCGAGCCGGACTACCGGTTCTGGAGCCTCTACGGAGACCTGATACGTCGCGACCTGTTGGAGCACGCGCTCCGATTGGTCGTGCGCAATGGCGGTGCGCCCGGTGTGGATGGGGAAAGCCTCGCCCACATCACGGGGACACCGCAGACGCAAGCCCGCTGGCTGGTCGCTGTGCAAAGGGAGATGCAAACCAAGACCTATCGGCCCGCGCCGGTAAGGCGGGTTTACATTGCCAAGAGCAACGGCGGCCAACGACCTCTGGGCATACCAACGGTTAAAGACCGGGTGGTGCAAATGGCGGCGTTGCTGGTGCTGGGGCCAATCTTCGAGGCGGACTTCCATCCGCGCTCGTATGGCTTCCGGCCTGGACGCAACGCCCATCAGGCCCTGGACGAAATCGTGAACGCGCTGCGCAGTGGGCGGTTGGAAGTGGTGGATGCGGACCTGTCGAAATACTTCGACCCCATCCCCCACGACCGGCTGATGAAACTGGTGGCGCGCCGCACGAGCGACGGGAGCCTGTTGCACCTTATCCGCCAATGGCTCGACGCGCCTGTGGTGGAGAAAAATGGCAATATCCTGCCCAACCGGCAGGGAGTACCGCAAGGCGGGGTCATCTCGCCGCTGCTAGCCAACCTCTACCTCAACGCGCTGGACTGGGCGGTCAATGACCCGGCAGAACGGGGCCAACCCGTACTGGTGCGCTATGCGGATGACTTTGTCATCCTCTGTGCCACCGGACAAGGCGAAGCCCTGCGCCAACGCCTTACCCGCTGGCTGGCCGCGCGCGGCCTTAAACTCAACGAGGAAAAGACCCGGCTGGTGGACAGCCGGGAGGGCTTTGAGTTCCTTGGGTTTCGGCTGCGTTGGCAGCCCTCGCGGGTGAGCGGCAAATGGTATGTCCATGTCGAAGCCAGTCCCCGCAGCCAGCAACGGCTGCGGGAGGCGGTGCGTGGCAAACTCAACCACTGGACGCTCGGAAAACGCATTCCCGAAGTGGTGACCGGACTAAACCGGCTACTACGCGGGTGGAGCGGCTACTTCCACTACCGGCACAGCAGCCGGGTGATGAGCAAGCTCAACGGACAAGTGCGTGACCGGATGAAACGGTGGCTATGGCGCAAGCACGGGAAGAAACGGGCGCTATGGAGCGACTACCCGGACGAACGACTACAGGCGCAATATGGCTTGTGGTCACTGCCGCAGAGAGCCGCGTGGAAGTAACCGTGAAAGGGCCAACCGAATGCCTTGCAGTGAAGCGACCCGGAAAGCCGGATACGGGAAATCCGTTCGTCCGGTTTGATGAGGAGCGAAGTGGCAGCGCGGAACTGACAACTACGGTCGGTTTAATCCGCCTCCTGCCACTTCGCTTACTCTACCGCGGTTCAACGCTGCAGGCGGTAGAACTTCACGTTGTCCGAGTTGGTTTCGGTGACGATGTTCGTTCCGCTGATCAAGACGGGAGCGGACAGGACGTTGGACCAGGAAACGTTGGTCGCCAAGTCACCCTTGGCTTGGAGCACCCAGTTGGAGAGCTGCCCGGACCAGAAAATGTTCACCTGGTCGGGCGTGGCCAATGCCACTGACAAAAGCGGCAGCGGCTCAATAAACCCCGGCACGGTTACGCTGTTGTTGGCCGTGCTGGGATCAGCGTTGGGACTGCCCGCCGTCGCCGTGACGGTGATGCCGCCGGTGGCGGTCGGGGCGAAAACGAGCGTGACGCTGGCGCTGGCATTGGTGGAGAGCGAGCCGATGCTGGCGGTGATGACGTTGGCGTTGGTGACGAGAGTGCCTTGCGTGGCCGCGGCGGAAATCAGGTTTGCTCCCGCCGGCAGCGTGTTGGTCAGCATGACCGTTGAGGCGGTGTCCGGGCCGAGGTTGCTCACGGTGATGGTGGAAGTGACATTGCTGCCAACCGTCACCGGGTTCGGTGTGTTGGTAATCGTGACGAGCAAGTCGCTACTGACTGGCACGATGACAAAATTGGAATCTGTGGACGCACTGCCAGCGGGCGTCCACACGACGAGCGGGCCGGTGGTCGCAAGGGTCGGCACGGTGACGGTGATCTGATTATTGTTGTTTACAGTGAACGTGGCGGCAACGCCGCTGAACAACACGGAGGTCGCGCCGGTGAAGTTCGTTCCAAGGATCACGACGTTTGTTCCCGCGCGTCCGGTGGTGGGCGAAAAGCTGGTGATGGCGGGTTGCGCAAAAGCGTTGACGAATCCGACCTGACTGCCGCTCCAGAGGGCGATGGCGCGGGAATTCAAGGAATTGGCGGCGGTGAGCGTGGCGGCAGCGCCGTTCATGTCGCCGGAATTCCAGGTGAGGCGATAAAGCGGCCCATTGGTGGTGGCGATGAGGCTCACACTGGAAGGATTGCCCGCGACCGTGCCCTGACCAGCTCCGCCGATTGTGTAGTTGGCCGGAGAAAAGACGCCGCCGGATGGCAGCATCAACTGGCTGAAGCGAACGTCGAGAGTGCGCGTGGAAAGTGGCGTCACCGACAACACATACGGTTCGGGATGCGCGGCAAACGCATCTATAAACATCACCGAGCCGGAGGCGTCTGTGGGGTCGAGCCGCCATTGCGTGACCACGCCCTGGTAATTGGCGCATTGGCTCATATCCACGATGTAGTCGCGCATGACGCCGTCGGCGATGATGGGGAAGAAAACGGATTTCGCGGCGGTGAACGTCTGGTCAGTTTCTGTCTGGAAGAAAATCTGTGCAAAACCTCCCGCCGTTTGGCTCATGCGGACATCAACCCAGCGGCGCTCGCGGGTGTTGACCCAAGTAGCCGGACCGAGGACATAGGGATCAGTGCCGGTGGATGCGCCAACCAACATGCCGCCGGAAGCACCGAAGCCGGACCAGTGGTTGGCGCCGCCCCAGCCTTCGACAGAGTTGATGAATTCCCAGTCGGTGGGCAGTCCGCTTACAGCCGAAAACGCGGTGGCGCTGCGCGTAGCGCCGCTGCCGCCAAAAGCATTCCAACGCGAGGCGTTGTTGTAAATTCCCGGCGTGCCAACCCCGGTGGCCGCGCCGCGATAGACCCCGTTGTTGCTGAAGGTTCCGGTGTTGTTAGCGCTTGCGATGAGCTCGTAATTCTGACTGGCGCCGCCTGGGTTGCGGCAATCGTTCCAAAAGGTGTTGTTGTTTATGGCGAATGCGGTGTTGCCGCCGCCGGTGTTGAGGAGCAGCATGCCGCCGCCGTCATTGTCGTGGATGACGTTGTTAGTGAAAGCGACTATGTCGGAGTTGCCTTCGTAGTCAAAACCCGTGCCGTCGTTGCCCGTGGCGTTGCGTTTGTTGAAGGCAAATTCGCAATCAGTGATGCAGAAATTTGTACTGTGTTGAATGAAACCCGCCGTGGTGCCGCTGGCGTAAAAACCGGTGCCGCCGTAGTAAGAGTCCACGCGCCTGGCAGCGCCTCCATTCACATAGAACAAAGCCATCGAACCGTTCTCGCAGCCCGAAACCCAGGAGTCTTCGAAACGGAGATTCGTGAG
>Ga0114951_10004377_pt1 | contig 13830 bp, 12 predicted proteins | sample AM7aDNAmetaG_FD_88677 | JGI IMG/M metagenome (GOLD analysis project Ga0114951, IMG submission 88677) | Freshwater microbial communities from Finland to study Microbial Dark Matter (Phase II) - AM7a DNA metaG | ecosystem: Environmental > Aquatic > Freshwater > Lake | place: Finland: Lake Alinen...
ACCTCTTGGGATGCTGAATTAATTTATTTAGGATGTCTCCCTGGTCGGCCCTTTAAATTTCTTGCCGTTATGAATTAACCGCACACATACTCAAACAACAGCAATTCAACAAATTCACCTACGCCCCCCAAGCTGCCCATTGACGGCCATCAGTTACCGCCATGTTCAGCCGGTTAATTCCTCTGTATAGCGCGTTCTTTTATAGTGCCTGCCATGGGCTTCGATTATGGTTGCCAGAGCCCGGCAGGCCACGGAAAGATTGGCTGCCTGGCTGTTGAGAATATCCAAAGTCTTTACGCCATGAAACAGATTGCTGCGCATTCTAGACAGGATAATCAGTACGGTGAAGACTTTGGATGTAAAGTCCGCTGATTTCCCCTGCAAAACAGCTTGAACAAATTCTTTGCGATCAGGAGAGCGTAAGCGCAGCTTCTCAAAATGAGCTGTAAAGCCGGTGCGGCTATAATAGCGGTTTTTAAAATATGTGAAAATTCGCTCAAGCTGCGGCTTGCACCGGCGCCGCGAGACGATTTCAGCGCTCAGTTTCTCCAGTCGTGAAATAGTGGCGCTGTTATCGCATACGAGCCCTTCGAACACATTCCACATCAGGTTAAAACTTTCAACCGCTTGCAGCGTTTCCGGCTTTAGCCGATCGGCTGAAATCAAACTTGCTGCTATCCATTCTTTTGCAGAAAATGTTGCACTCTCTTGCATGACATCCTCCATTGTAAAAATGCACAACCTGCGCAGCGGCAAAATATCTTCGGTATTATGATTGTTGGGCATATTTGATCGGCATGTTCCGCTCAAGGCCCGCCGTGCAGGCGGGGAGCAAGGCGCTCCCTTCAACCAAAAAATGTTTCTTATCTATATATCAGTGGGCAGCATGGGTCAAGATTGGCTCGTCTCAGGTTGGCGCCCTTTTTTATCAAACAACAGATTCACCTATGTTTAGTAGCATGTTTCTACGGGCAGCAAACATTTCGGCTGTGCGAAAACAAGGGGGCGTCTATAAATAAATAAGTAAAGCAATTTAATCTCTCTGCTTTTAATTTTTTATTTAAATTCACAGCATATGCCGCAAGTATTCCTTTTGTGTACATTTTATTTTACGTATGGGGTGTAAGTCCACAGTTAAAAACATTTAAGGTTTGTTTGCGGCTTCCTCCGCTGCAAGCTCTGCATTCAGAAGCGCTTTAATCTGTTTCAGCCTTTCGGTGCGGGATTTTATGCTGTCGGGGTTGGCATCGCTCAGATCACTTTCGGCATCAAGAATCTGTTTTTGTTTTTTGAGCCGCGCAAGCCGCATATCCATTTCCAGCGTGTTTAATTCTTGCAGCTGCTTAACCGCGTCGGCTGAAATTTCGTTTGCTGTTTTTGAAATCTTTTCGGCCGGGCTGGTGCCGCTTGAAATATATTCCTTCAGCGAGCCTTCCTTGTCATACATCGTAAGACCGGTTGTGGTTTTTGAAAAAAATCTTCCCTTGATCGGCGCATAGGCAACGCCGCCGGCCTGGGCAAAGGAATAAAACCCGCAGCTCGTATTATAGATGCAGCTATGCATGGGGTCATTATACTTAACCATTATTTCAACAGCCTGCGGAATGCGATACGGTATGCCGGACAACCGGGAGCCGGGTTCATCGGAGGGCATTATTTTGTTTGCTGTCATGAGCGACATGGCCTGCAAGTCGCTCGGGCTGGTGAATGAAATAGTGAGGTCGGGCAGATCGGTTTGATCCAGGTTCGAAAAATTAGAGGCTATCTTCGCCTGGTCGGAATAAACACCGCAGTATAAATTATCGTCGGTTTTTTCAAACTTTATTGACGCGGGGTCGATGGTTCTAACAACCGTAACATCCCTGACAGGTTTATAGGTGACATCTTTTTTACCTGCTACTGCTGCGGCTTTGGCAAGCTGAAGGGCGGTTTGCGCCAGATTTGCTATAACCTCCGGGGTTTTGTCTTCCGCAGTAAGGTTGATTGATTTAAAAAGGCCTTCGGCAGTGTTTTGCACAGTAAGATGTGAATCATAAAAGAAACCGTTCAGGGAATCCGTGTCGAGCAGGAAGACCATGCGCGGGTCGACTATCGTGACAAGCTCCAGCTTGGGTGTTTTGCTGATGGTGACGATAGTTTTTTCACTGGTTGTAACAGATTTTCCGGGAGCAGAGTGTTTAGTTATTTCTTTGATTTCAGAATAGACGATAGTTGCTTGAAGCACTGTTTTGGGCAGGGAAAACACAATGCCCTTTCCGAGCCTGGTGCTTGTTGCGTCTTTTATGTCGAACGGCGCCACTTTTGCCGTGGGTGCGCAGCCTGCCGCCGCAAGATACAGGGTTGTGCAGAGGAGAAAACTTTTAGAGATCTTTTTGACGATTTCCTTCATGGTCAAAGCTCCTTAGATATACATCCATTGTAAGGGGAAAGTGCCGCATAATGACATGGCGTCGTCGGCATTGCTGGTAACTGGGCGATCTTTTACGCTGGTATCTATCACCCACAGTACGGGCTTGCCCGCATCATCCCGGCTGATGAAAAAGTTCACGACGTGATCCTGGCTGAACAACATGCCCACAGCCGGCGGCATGCAGGCTGTTCCTGCGGCAACGGCCCGGCTGCGGTACAGCGCTGTCGCGGCAGCCTTTAGCTGCAGCGCGTAGTCATCGCAGTCGGCGATGTCCATGCCCTCAAGCTCGGGCATCACCATTAGCGGATGTGTTTTTGCAATTTCCAGTATTTCGCTTTTCGTTATGGGGCTGTAGGAATCGTCGGCCAGCATCGCCCGTTTGTTTGTGTCTTCCTGAGTCCTGATACCGCTTCCATCGATTCTGGAAAAAAAGTCGGTGATAAGACTTCTTACGGTTGCAGGAGAAATATCTGCCATACAGGAGCCTTTCAAGTCTGATGCCGCGTTGTAACCCTATTGATATAAGCAGGACAGCAGCACAACCGGGCTGCCCCTTTGCTTATGATGAGTGATATTTAGTAGAAGTTTAACCCCCGCCTCGTGTGGAATGAAAATATATAACAAAAATTACAAAATTTAAGCAAAATTGTCAAATATAAAAATCAAAGGCCTGAAGGTAAAAAAAAGAACTAAAATGGCATACAAGTCTATACCTCGCCGCTGAATTTCCATCAACAAACCTGATTGAAAAACGATTAAGATGAAAGGCGCCAACAGCCCTTACTGCCTCTTCTGCTTCACTGCAGACCACTAAAAACATAAGTAAGAATTCAGTAGTCAGAAGCAAGAGCACAAAGGTTTATCCGGGATCGGCAACATCGGTGAGACGCATTTTCCCATCTTCAACCGGTTACATTTTGTAACCGTTTCAATTCCTTCTTTATTGAGCCGGTTTTTCAGCACCTTCCAGTAGTTTCGCGCCGCCTGAAAGTCGGGCGGCTGAATCAACACCTGTATAATATCAATCACCGAGAAATACCATATTTCGGAATTTACATCATAAGGGCGTCGAATTTTATAGCCGTCAGAATTATTTTCAAGTTGATTGCTACCCACTTCCTTTTTTCGCCAGGCATAAAAAAACGGAGCCCCGCCGGGCTCCGTTTTAAAAATTCATGTAAATGCTGCTTTAGGCCTGCGCGGTGCAGGCCGGTTATATTACTTTATGACAGTATACAGGTCCTTTGACCATTGTGCGATTTTATCGAAATTGCGGAAGTCACCCTCACCCATCATGTTAAAACCCCGTATCATGAGCAGATCTATGGGGGATAAAACGCTGAAGTCCATAATGCCACCGAAGAGCCCGGCGGCCTGGACCGGGGTGATTTGCGGCACCGTTTCAAGGACCGAATCGATATAATACTTTTGTGCCAGAGCTCGGTTGGCTTCTGTATCCTCAACGAGAAGTCTACTCCTGCAAGGCGGTCGCAGTAAACCGCATTCCTCAAATAACAAGCAGTATCGGGCGTATGCCCCGGGCCACCTGCGCTACTAACGCCGGCTTATAAATCCTGAAACGCATCTGTCATTTTTGCTGTGCGGCAAGGCGCAATCCCTGCAGCAGATTATCCTCAATTTCGATTTCACCGCTTTCCAGGCATTGCCGGGCCAGTTGCTCCTCGCGCTCTCCGGGGACAAATATTTCTTCAACGCCCGGCAGGCGTTTGGTCGATTTTATTTTTGCCGCCATGGCAGCCACATTGCCGGTAAATTCGTCGCGATCGCCAAGCAGACCGGGGTCGATTGCGCACACCAGATGCCCCCAGTTCTTCTTGCTGTTGCCAATGCCGGCAAAGGCCGCGCCGACCAGCGGGCCGGCAAGAATTTCAGCCATCAGGGCAAGCCCTGATCCTTTGTAGCTGCGGTCAAACGAGCGGATGGCGCCCAGTATGGCGGCGGCGGGATCTGTGGTGGAGTTGCCCTGTGCATCATAGGCCATGTCGTCCGCGATTTCCCTGCCGGCGGTTTTTGCCTCAACAAGCCCGAAATACGAAATTGCGGCTGTCGACATATCAAGCACTACCGGCGCGGGGTTGCACGGTATGGCAATGGCGATGGGGTTTGTTCCGAATACCGGCTCATAGGAGCCGTACATGGCAACCCGTTCCGTGGAGCGGCCGAATACCAGGCCGATAAATCCCTCAAGGGCAAGCTGCATCGCATAATTGCCGACAGCGCCCGATGATGTCGAAGTGTTACATGTGCCCACAATGGCAAAGCCGGTTTTTCGTGCTTTTTCAAGCGCCACGGTCACGGCCTTTTTCATCACAACCATAGCCTGATTGCTGCTGCCGTCTATGCGGGCTGAAACCGGCGTCTCTTTGACAATGGTAATTTTTCCGGCATCGGGGCTTTTAGGCATGCCTGCGCCGATAAGCTTAACAACGCCCTGATTATTGCCCCTGAGCTGGGCATAAAAAAGGGCCTGACGAATAACGGGTATTTCTTCATCATTGTAGCCGAAATTTGTCAGCGCCCTATCGGTAAGTGCGGCAAGTTCATGCAAAGTAATTTTCATAAGCTCTCCTTCGGAAGTATTGTTAAGGTATGTATTAAAAGCAAATGGACTTGTCAAATGTAAAAGCAGAGGGGGGAGTTAAGAAGTTTGGAGCCGTGAGTTCGGAGTTTGGAGGGAAGAATGTTCAAGGTTCAAAAGTTCAAGATCGCAGGGGTCTGCTGCGGCGGATGACCAGAGTTCTGCAATATGATATACTTGGAGGCAGGGGCTGTATTAAAAACATTTTTTATGGAGGTGCATATGAAAAGTTTTGTTATGGCGTTAACCCTGATTTTTGCTTTCGCTGCAGTACCGCCTGCACTGGAAGCTGCTGCGGCCACGGGCAGCAGCAATACCGGGATCGGAAAAAAGCAGACGTCGGAAACATATATGAAGGGAAAAACCTCAATACATAAAAAGCAGGCGACTCCTTCGGATAACGCCACTGCTACAGAAACCCGATGATTTTTTTCACATAGAGTTTAAGAGGGGCGTTCCCGCGTGGTTTTCATGTAGAGTATTTTTCTAGAGCATTTATCAAAAACATGTAGCCACTTTAGCTATCTGTCATCTCGACCGAAGGGAGAGATCCAAGCCTTGCGGGCCTGCTGCACATCTAAGATCTCTCCCTTCGGTCGAGATGACAGAACAGATAACCCGTTTCCAGTAAAAAGAAAAATGGATATCTCCAAAGCTGAAGTAACCCCAAAATCTGGACCCCCCGCTCCCCGATCAGGTCGAGGACAAGCTTCGCGAGAATGACAGCGAGAGAGAAAATACACTGAAAAAACTTGTCATTCCCGCGCACGCGGGAATCCATACAACGGAAGGGAATTGCCGCCGCACCTGTTAATGCTGCGGATTACTCCTGCGGAGCAGCGACCGGTAATCATGGACCTGAAACCGGTTTAAGCCACGCTCGGTTGAAAAACCCTTTATGGGCCTGCCGAGATCAGTTCGATGGGCCTTCAGATAGTTGAGTTTGTTTTTCCCCTCGATTGAAGCAGTGATTTTGTGCAGCGCTTCAACCTTTTTCTGGTGCCTGAAAAGTGTCTGCTTTGGCATGAGGATGCCCTCCTGTACGGGTTAAAAACAAAGCATACACCTATAAATATATCCTACGGCAGGAGGTTTTGCATGAATTTTTTGAGGGAAAAACAGGGGGCGCGTGGGGCGGATTGAATCCGGAATCCTGAATTTTTACACCGCCCGCCGAATCTTAGGGCAGGCACGGGGGCCTGCCCCTACAGAATTTTTTCGTAATCTTGAATCCTTGCTTGCTGCCTTCTTCGTAAAGGGCACTGCCACTCAGACCGATGGGGTGTTTTCACCTTCTTTTTCCTGCGGGGCAATTGTCTCAAGTATTTTCTTTAAAGCCTCATCCTGCGCCTCAAGATGCTCAAGTATCGTGCGCACCTCGTGTTCGGCCTTTATATTGAGCTGATAGTCATTGTGGGCATCGATGCGATCTTTTTCCGAGAGCCTGTTCTGGCTCATCATCAGGGCCGGCGCGGTATAGGCTGCCTGCAGCGAGAGAAAGAGGTTCATAAGGATAAACGGATAGGGGTCCCAGTGGTAGACCCATGCGGTTACATTCAGCATGGCCCACACTGCAAGAATCAGGGTCTGAATGATGATGAATTTCCATGAGCCGACGATCTGCGCCACCCTGTCTGCAGCGCGCTGCCCCATAGAAAGTTTTTCATTATACAGGTCATTGACATTTCGTATGATATGTTCATGTTTGAACGGCGCCGGAAATACAATTTTTTTCATGACAGGACCTCTGATAAATTGTTTTATGCCATGCCCGGCAGGCTGATAAAACTACATGCTTCAGCCGGATTTTCGACCGGCTTTCCTGAGGGCTCTTTTTTTCAGAATGAAATAGACCAGCAGGCCGGCAATCAGCCCAAGGGCCAGGAAATGCTCAATGCGGGCAACGTTTTTTTCAATGGCGTCCAGACTGCTGCCGCCCATATAGCCGATGCCCGTCATCAGGGCAATGGTCAGGGTGGATGAAAGCCCGTCGGCAAGAATGAAACGGGGCAGGGGCATCTTTATAACCCCGGCAGCAAGAAAGAGCTGCACCCGTATGCCGATGATGTGCCGGCCGATCAATATGCAAACCATCCCCCTTTTTCTGAACCGCTCTTTCAGCTCTTCCAGCCGCTGCGGCGAGATCAGCTTCTGGAACCACCTGTGTCCCGTGATTGTATCTCCGTAGGCCCTGCCGAACCAGTAGATCATCACGTCTGCCAGCAGCAGCCCCGCGTATACGATAAGCAATGCCGGCACAGGCTTGACAGAACCAAGAAACAGCAGGAATCCGCACAGCATCAGCGTTGCATCCTCAGGGAATGGCAGCCCCAGACCCCCCAGTATCAGCAAAATAAAGAGCCCGGCATACGGGAAATGCTGCGTCAGCGCCATCAGGTCAGGCATGCGGCAGGCTCTCCCTTGTTAAGCTTTTCATTTTGTTAACCGCGATAACAGAGCTTTTTAAAATATTTGCGCTGAATTTGCTTTAATAAATAATACAACTATTCCATTTGAATTACAATGAAGGGGTAAATTTAAAGCATTAATTATATTGACTGGCAATCATTCATGGAATAAAGTTATAAATAGAACTCTGGGTTTGCTGGGGATAATTGAATTTATAATAACTTTAAAACAACCCACTCATAAAATATTATTATGAAAATAGCTTATATATGCTGTTCCTATGGCTTAACAATATATGCTATTCAGGCGGCTACTCTGAGAACCTTCCTTCAGAAAAATTTAAATGAAACCATTGATGTCATAACCTCCAACTGCAACTGCTTTTACACGAACACTTCTTCCGCAATTAAATCTCTTTTCAACTACAAAGAATTTTTAAACATCAAAGATTCTTCTTTTATAATGATGCCTCATTTCAGATTACAAGAGGCCTCTACACCAGGTGGCTTTTTGAGAATGGCCTACCGAAGTTTCTCTGAACCGGCAAGGGGTTATTTATACGCAAAGAAAACTCAAAATTATGACGTTGTCCATTTCTTTCAATCTTCAGAATCTTTTGGGTATGAAGCATTAAAACATTTTTTACGCTTCTCAACAAAAGGGAAAAAAGTAATAACCATTTACAGACTATGCTCTGTACAAAAAGAAAATCCCTCGCTTAACAAAATTTATAACACCGCAGATGCAGTAATTGTAAGTACGCAGTTCATGAAAAAAACACTGTGTCAAAGCGGTGTTATGGAAAATAAGATTCACGTCATACCGTATGGCGCACATATACAAAAAAACGGCGGGCAGCAGAGAAGCGGGGCAATAATGTTTTCCGGCTCGCCGCTCATTAATGTAAAAGGCTTCGAATATTTAGCGCCTGCATTAAAAATATTAAAGCAGGAGGGGCATCCTATCCAATTAACAATGCACGGCTACTATATGAAAGGTCACAAGGAATGGGCTGGAGAAGTAGCTAAAAAGGCAGGAATTGAAGACCTCATACTCATGACAAAATTTGATACGGAAGAAGCGCTTCGGCATGCATATCAAAGAAGTATGTGTTCCCTTATTCCCTATACTGATTACCCCGGGGATTTCCCCATGGTTATGGCAATGTCCAGTGGAACCCCCATCATTGCAACAAATTGCATGGGAATGGATGAATATATTAATGGCGCCGGAATATCCGTGGAGCCGCATTCAGTCAGCGCTTTGGCAGATGCTTTGCGAAAAGTTATTTCCAGTAATCTGCTAAGAGAGCAAATGTCTGCGCAAGGGAAAAAAATTGCCGAAACGGTTTTTGCGTGGGATGTTGTGGCAGGTAAAACATTGAATGTTTATACTACATTGTCGAATTCTTAAAATTACGTAAAAGCCCCGGTTCCTATCCCCTTCCCGAAAAGCGGCCGAGCCTATTACCCCAAATGCCGATAGCAGAAATTGCCAATAATTTTCAGCACAGGGTCAGGGGCAACGCCACAGATTTTTTTTACTAATTGATACTTGATATCCTCCCCCTTGTTTGTTTGAGCAGCACCATTTTGTTTTGGGTAATGGAAATAAGGAATGTCCATAATCTCGCTGCCCCACCTTTTTTTAAAATCCATCAGCCCCTTATTGGCCGGGTCGGTCTGCCCAAAATCAAAAATTTCGAACTTTTCGTTATAGGCAATATTGATTGCATGCCAAAACAAGAAATGGTTCGGGCTTATGTTTTGAAAATTTTTGTTTGATACTGCATATTCTGCGGAAACGCGATTTTTATATTTAAACAGAATCATCCCCGCAAGCGTTTCGCCGTCTTTTTCAGCAAACAGCAGCTGACAGAGATTTAGAGGCTGCATGTATTGAATGAGATTTTTTAAGAAAGAATACGGGTGCGGGGGCAGGCTCAGCCTTTTGCGGGTTTCAAGATGAAGGCTGTAAAATTTATCTATGGCCGTTTCATCATGTGCGGTCGCCAGGGTGATGCCGCTTTTTAAAGATCGGTCAAGGCGCTGCTTTATGCAGGAACGATCAAAATTTTTCTTGAGCTCATCAGGCTTTCTGTCAAGCTTTATAAAATGGTGCTTATAGGAAGAGTCGCTGGAAAAATCCTTAGCCTCCTGCATGGTTGCCGAGAGCAGGGTTCTAATTTCAATAAAAGACGCCTTTTCCTTTTTTGCCTTTTCTATTACATAGTCAGTTATTTGGTTGAGTTGATCCCATGAGGACACAAGGGGGTCGCAAATAGTTGCAAAGGGAATGCTTATAAGCCGTTTTCCTGTAAGCCAGCTGTCAACGGTATAAACAGGCAGCCCCGCTTGAATGGCGCCGGTAGAGTCGTCCTTTAAAGCAACGACTTCACCGTGCATATGCTTGAAGCTTTTTTCAAGAATTTTTTGCCAAACAGAAAGATGGCATACCCATCCGTAAGGATGACTGTCGACAAATGCATCCCAAAGATCAGAATTTTCCAGGGTGGCAATAAATAGTTTTTGCATGTATTTATACGCTAAATAATATGTTTAATTATTTAATATATTATTCATAGTTATCTGTACTATGCAACCTAAATTTACAGTCATCGCAGATATTTCCACCGAAAAGCAATGTGAGCTTTATTTATGAAGCTGAATTCACCTTCCCTGCAGAACCCCGGCTGCTGCAGAATGAAAAAAATGCCTGCTCCCGCAGCGCTGCCAACCCCGAAAAATACATCTTCAATAGATTGTCCTCGTTGTGCTACACTGTACACTTAATCGAGAAGTTCGAATATGCCGGCAGGCAGGGCCGTCGGCTGTTTCTGAAATGTGGCAGCAGCAAACTATAAACGGAGCACGTAAAACTGCAGAGGGAGGCGCGCATGCATCGGACAATAAAAACCGCTCATCTAATATCTTTTTTTATCGCAGTGCTTATTGTGCTTTCAGGCATGCCGGCACATGCGCAAAACGCGCAGTTTCCGGCCCAGGATGAAACAGGGCCGCTGGTTCTGAGGGCATATGGCTCAGGGATTATAGTTCCGGCCATGCGTGAAGCGGCGCTGGTCTTCGGCAACCAGAGAGGCGCTATTGTCAACATTACAGCCGGGCCCGTGCAGACGTGGAAAAAACAGGCTATACGGGATGGAGACCTCATCTTCGCCGACTCGGAGTATATGATGAACGGCTTTGTGCAGAGGGATCTGCCTGCGATTATCGATACCCTGACGACCCGCACCCTGTCGATTCACCCCTCGGCGATTCTTGTTCGTACAGGCAACCCCAAAGGCATTAAAGGAATAAAGGACCTTGGCAAACCGGGGGTAAAAATTCTCGTGGTTGGGTCGACGGAGGGTGGCGGCATGTGGGAAGAAGCAGCCAGGAGCTCGGGGGGAGATAAACTTGTTGATGCAATACGGGCCAATATCGGCTTTTATGCGGCCAGCACCATGGAGGCAAAATCTCTTTGCCTCAGTGAACCCGGCTGCGATGCATTTCTTTCTCTCACCCCCGGGCAAACAAAGAACCTTAAAGTTATTACCGCACAGGAGGATGCCATATACCGCTCATGTGTAATTGCTGTTACTAATCGCTCAATGCAAAGGTCTTTGGCAGAGGAATTTGCCGATTTCGCACTATCCCCTCAGGGGCAGGCTATCTTTTTAAAACGCAGCGCAGAGGTGCAGTAAAAAAATACCTCAAGCCTGAAGGCGGTAAAAAAAAGACAGCTTTGAAGGCTTCGCAACCGGTTCTTGTCAATCGGTAGCAATTTTCTTTTTTATTGCAACCAAATACACAGGCGAGCTTTTTATTCGTTTACCTGCTCACATACCCCCACTGCACAAGGCGCTGATAGGCATACCGGGCCTTGTCCCCCTCCTGCACCTTCTGGATATAGCGCTGGTACTCCCGGGCGGCATCAGGAATGCGGCCCATTTGCTCAAGGCAGTACCCCTTGCTGAAAGCGTTATCGGGGTTGCCGGGAAGCAGGCGCTCGACGGTTGAAAAATCCTGATACGCCATGTCAAATTTTTTCATCTTCATGCAGGCATAGGCGCATATCTGATGGCCCTGAGCCTCGTTCGGGTAAACCTGCGTGGCCTGCCGGGCAAAGCGCTGCGCTTCGCCGTAGCGCTCCTGCATGTACTGGCACTTGGCCATGATGGCAAGGCCGGCATAATCTTCAGGTGCAAGCGACAGCGCCTGGCGCAGCCGCCCTTCGGCAGAGCCGTATTGCTTTTTTGCAAGCTCCTCTTCAGCTTTCTGCATCGCCTCGATAGCGGCCTGCCGGGTTCGCAGGCTTGCGGTATTGTCCATATACCGCTCGCGGTACAGAGGGTTTTTGCGGGCTGAAGCATACTTCTGTGCCGCTTCATCGACCATGTTCTGATAGCGCTCCTCGCTCATGGGGTGCGTGGAAAACAGCAGCTCGACAGCTCCGGAACGGTTTTTAGAAAGACTTTTGAGCATCTCCATGAGCCCGGTGCAGCCCTCGGGGCTGTAGCCCGCACGCACGGCATAGTCCATGCTGAGCCCGTCGGCCTGCCGCTCAGCCTCGCGGCTGTAGGTAGCAAGAAACACGCCTGCGCCGATCATGCCCATTTGAGAAGCAATATTTCCCAAGGCCTGGCTTGTCGCGCCGGCAATCATGGCAACGCTGCCTAGCAGGGCCTGCGCAATCATGCCTTTTGATGCCTGCTGCGCCGTATGCCGGGCATTCACATGCCCGAGCTCGTGGCCCAAAAGGGCTGCCAGCTCGGCTTCATTTCGCAGCTTCAACAAAATGCCCCGCGTGGCGGCAATAGTGCCGCCGGGAAATGCATAGGCATTGACATAGACGGCATTGACCGTGCGAAAGGCATAGGGCATCTGCGGCCGGTGGGTCAGCCTGGCAAGGCGCATGCCCACCCCGGACACATAGGCGGCCAGGGCACTGTCCTGCACCATGCCATAGTCTGCCGAAAGCTGAAAAGGGGAGCTCTGGCGGTCAAGCTGAACTTCTTCGTCTTCAGACACAAGCATCAGCTGCGACCGCCCGGTGACGGGATTGACAGCGCAGCCAAGCGCCATGCCTGCCACAGTAAGACCTGTCAGCTTTATAAAATCGCGGCGGGAAAGATCCGGTATATTCATGGTTACCTTTTTTTCTTTCAATGTTCCCCAGGCGCAACACAGAGTTCAACTCTGTCCGTACATATCAAATAGAATTGTGGAGTGCCACAAATTAAATCGTCAAACGGGCTTTGTTTTTTATCTTTAACCATTTTCTCTTTTTGCCGTCAACAGCCGGTCGGCTACGGTGGTTGCACAGCGGATTGCGTGTATATAAAAACCACCACCGTGTCTTAAAAAAAAGACTTTTTTATGATTAAGCAAATCACGAGCGGTTTTGAATCAACATGGTCCGGGTTATTAAAAGCTGTTTTTCAAAATAAAAAAAGCCAAGCAATATCGGCAGGTTAATTAAAAATATTTTCAGGGTCTTTTTTTTAATCACACCAGCACAGTGTATCTTACAACATATAGTGCTTTGCTTAAACATGCACACCAGAGAGTTTCTGCGCCCGGGTTTGATGGCTTGCAGGAGAAAACCAACACCCCCGAAGAAACCGGCAAAAAAAAATTGGCACATAATAAAAAAAGAAAGCTTTTTTAATATATTAGAGCTGACACACAAAGTCATGGCATGTCTTTTGTATATATTAGTAAAAATTTCTGCCGTAAGTTGCGGGTTATCGATCATAAGTTGGTATATTTCCAACAAAGCAAACTTTGGGGGATGGATCTTTCAGAGTTTAAAAACAGGGAAAGCACGGGAAAAGCATATGTTCAAGATGGAAGAAATTACAATAAGTACAGCCGGCAGGATTACCGAACGGCCATGCGTGCGTGGAAGGTTTTTGTTCCTCGGGGACCAAAAATTTTTCATCAAGGGCGTAACCTATGGCCCGTTTCCACCCAATATGGCTGATGAGCCCCTGCCAGAGCCATCGCAGGTGGCCCATGATTTTCAGATGATGGCGGCTGCCGGCATCAACACGGTGCGCATCTACTACGTGCCGCCGCGCTGGTTTCTGGATCTGGCCGCGCGCCACGGCGTCTATGTGCTTATCGGTATTCCCTGGCCGCAGCATATATGTTTTCTTGATCAGTGGGAGGTCAAGGAGAATATCAAGCAGACCATGCGCCTGGCTGTGCGCTCCTGCACAGGCCATCCCGCAGTGCTTGCCTATCTGGTGGGCAATGAAATCCCCAGCCATATCGTGCGCTGGCACGGCGCGCAAAAAACCGAGCAGTTTTTGAAAACGCTGGTTGATATTGTGCACGAAGAGGATTCCTCAGCCCTTGCCACCTATGCAAATTATCCATCCACCGAGTACCTGCAGCTGGACTTCCTG
>Ga0114951_10004378_pt1 | contig 13823 bp, 10 predicted proteins | sample AM7aDNAmetaG_FD_88677 | JGI IMG/M metagenome (GOLD analysis project Ga0114951, IMG submission 88677) | Freshwater microbial communities from Finland to study Microbial Dark Matter (Phase II) - AM7a DNA metaG | ecosystem: Environmental > Aquatic > Freshwater > Lake | place: Finland: Lake Alinen...
GAGCCGGATCCCGTGCTGTGGGAACAGTTGGGCCAACGACAACTGCGTCGTGTGTGCGTCAGCGCGCTGAAACTCACCGGCATCGCGGAGTTCCGCCAAGCCCTGCTCGAAGCCGCGCCCGCGGACTTTATCGATCATCCCGCCATTCTCGGCGACCTGGTTGGCCCGGGCGAAATGGCCGTGCTGGTGGTGCCGATTGACAAAGAAGCGCCGCGCGGGCGGCTGATCCTGCCGCAGGTGCAGGCCATCCGCGACTTGCTGGACAACGATGCCTTTTGCCTGGTCGTGAAGGAACGCGAACTGCGCAGCGCACTGGAGCGGCTGAAGAGCCCACCTCGACTGGTCGTGACCGATTCGCAAGCTTTCCTGAAGGTCGCCGCCGATACCCCGCGCGAGGTGCTGCTGACGAGCTTCTCGATCCTGATGGCGCGCTTTAAAGGGGACTTGGCGACCCAGGTGCAGGGTGCGTTGGCGATTGAGAATCTGCGTAGCGGGGACCGCGTCCTGATCGCCGAGGCTTGCTCGCACCATCCGATCGGCGAGGACATCGGGAGGGTAAAGATTCCCCGGTGGCTCACCCAGTTTGTGGGTGGACAGCTACAGTTCGAGCACGTGCAAGGACACGACTTTCCGCAGGACCTCGCGCCCTACCGGCTGGTGATTCATTGCGGGGCCTGCATGTGGAACCGGCGCGAGATGCTCAGCCGCATTCTACGATGCCAGCAGGCCGGCGTGCCCGTGACGAACTACGGGCTGGCTATTGCCTACAGCCTCGGGATCTTCGAGCGGGCGTTGGAGCCGTTCCCGGCGGCGCTGGAGCTTTGGCGCCGCGCCGCGCGAAACCCGGCAGCCCGCATACCGGCGCCCCCTGCGGCACCCTGGGAAAGGAGTGCGTGCCCCGCATGAAGATCCCGCTCACGCTCAACGACATTCTCGCCTGGCTTCGGGAGGACAATCCCGAACGCCTCAAGACGCTTTGGGGCTGGGCGGATGAGACCCGGCGCCTGAACGTGGGCGACACGATCCATCTGCGCGGCCTCGTGGAGATCTCGAGCCACTGCAGCCGCCAGTGCGGCTACTGCGGTTTGCGGGTCAGCAACAATTCGCTGAGCCGTTACCGAATGGCGCCAGCCGAGATCATGGCGTCGGCGCGGCAGGCCGTGGCTTTTGGCTACGGCACGGTGGTGCTCCAGGCAGGTGAGGATTTCGGCCTTACCTGCCAATGGGTCACCGACGTCGTCCGGCAGATCAAGCGCGAGACGCCGCTGGCCGTCACGCTCAGCCTGGGCGAGCGCACCGAGGCCGAACTGGATGCCTGGCGCAAAGCCGGGGCGGACCGCTACCTGCTTCGCTTTGAAACTTCGGATACGGGGTTATTCGAGCTGATCCACCCGAGCCTGGGCTCCCGCAATGCCGGCCGCATCCCCCTGCTGCGCCACCTCAAGCAACTGGGCTACGAAGTGGGCAGCGGGATCATGGTCGGCTTGCCGGGGCAGACCTACGAGAGCGTCGCCCGGGACATCGATCTGTTTCGCGAGCTGGACCTGGACATGATCGGCATCGGGCCGTTTATTCCGCATCCGCAGACCCCGCTGGGCAACGGCGAACTCAAACCCTTTGCCTCGCCCGACCAGCAGGTGCCCAATTCCGAGCTGATCGTCTATAAGGCGGTCGCGCTCACGCGGCTGGTGCGTCCGGACGCTAACATCCCCAGCACCACGGCGCTGGCGACCATCAACAAGCGCAATGGACGCGAGCTTGGCCTGCAACGCGGTGCCAATGTCCTCATGCCGAATCTGACGCCGGTGAAATACCGGAAGCTCTACGAGATCTACCCGGCCAAAGCCTGTATCGAGGAAACCGGCAGCGCTTGCAATGGCTGTCTGCAGACGCGGATTAACGTGATTGGCCGGCAGATTGCCCGCGGGCCGGGCGGCCGGAAGCGGCGCGCGCTGGAGCTGGAGGTCGTATGTTAGACCGTGGTTCGCAATTAGTCCAACGCGCGCGCCGAAACCCGAAGGCCGAAACCCGAAGGCCGAAAGAAGGCCGAAATCCGAATGGACGTAGCATCGAACGTGAGTTCGATCTAACCTTCAGTGCCGAAAGAAGCTCGAAATCCGAGGGCCGAATGGCTATCGGCAGCCGGTTGCTTCGGATTTCGGCCTTCGGGTTTCGGCCTTCTTTCGGGCTTCGGGCTTCGGGCTTCGGGTTTGATCTCGATGCTGTCAGTACCTCAACAACCAAGAATAGGGAAGGTCACCACTATGTCACCTGAACCTCTCAACTCCATCATGATCTGCATGGGCAGCTCATGCTTTTCGCGCGGCAACAACCGGAACATAGAGGTGATTCAAGAGCACCTTGCCGTCCAGCCACTTCCCCCCGGGATCGAGCTGACCGGCCACCTGTGCGAGGGCCACTGCAAAGCGGGGCCGAACGTCACAATCAATGGCAAGATGTATCACGAGGTGGACCCCATCGTGATCATCGGCCTGCTTAACCATTACAGCCAGCAGCGCGCCGAATGACCTTCCCGTGAACTTCCTAAACCCCATCTTCACTGAAAAGCGCGAATGCCAGGATTGCTACAAGTGCGTTCGCCATTGTCCTGTCAAGGCCATCAAGGTCGAGGGCGGTTACGCCTCGGTCGTGCCGGAGCTGTGCATCTTGTGCGGGCACTGCGTGGAGGTATGCCCGAACTCAGCCAAGCGGGTGAGGGATGATCTGCCGCAAGCCCGGCAGCTCTTCACCCTGAAACCACGCGTCGTGGTATCGCTGGCCCCTTCCTATGTCAGCGAGTTTCCTGAAGTGACCCCGGGTCAGCTCATCCGCGTGTTCAAACGCCTCGGCTTTTTCGGTGTGTCCGAGACGGCCTTGGGAGCTCAACAGGTCTCGGCCCAGGCGGCCGCGGCCCTAGCGGAGGGTAGCGGGCGGGTGCTCTATTCCTCGGCTTGCCCTACCGTGGTCAGCTACCTGCAGAAGCATCGGCCTGCCGACTCGCAATTCCTCACCGGCCTGCTTTCCCCGTTGCTGACGCACTGCAAAATGCTGCGCCAGGCTTTCGGGCCGGACATCGGCATCGTGTTCATCGGGCCGTGCATCGCCAAGAAACTTGAAGCTGCCCAGCACCCGGAGTTGCTTGACGTTGCCCTCACCTTCGACGATTTGCGCCGATGGCTGGCCCAGGAGAAGATCGCGCCGGAGACGCTGATGCCCGAAACCGGCGACACCTTCATCCCGGAAAACTCCGCTGAGGGAGCCTGGTACCCAGTGGACGGGGGCATGATCGCCGGGATGAAATCCCTCTGCGGGGTGAATGATTGTTCGTTCATGGCCTTCTCCGGCATCAACGCCATCCAGAAGGCCATCGAAGGCTTGGGCTCCCAACCGGCAGACGGCAGCCTGTTCCTGGAGCTACTGGCGTGCGAAGGGGGCTGCGTCAATGGGCCGCGCGCCGCCAAGCGCCACGGCACCGCCGCCAAGCGCCGCCGGGTGCTGCGGTCCGTGCAAGCCCTCGTGCCAGCGCTCCCGCGCCAGTCCAGCCTGGACATCCAATCTGTGTTTGCCGTCGCGGCCCAGCCGCTGCTCAAGTTTCCCGAGGCGCAAGTCCGGGAAGCCCTCCGCGGTGTCGGCAAGCTTACGCGCGATGACGAGTTGGACTGCGGCGGCTGCGGTTACAACTCCTGCCGCGAGTTCGCCGGGGCGTTGATCCAGCAAAAGGCGGAGCGCGCCATGTGCGTCACCTACATGCGCAAGCTCGCGCTCAAGAAGGCGAACGCACTTATCCAGAAGATGCCCTCGGCGGTCGTGATCATCAATGACGCGATGCGCATCATCGAATACAACGCCGCCTTCGCCACGATGTTCGCCTGCAACGTTGCTCCCGCGGGCTCGCCGCCGGCGGCTACATCCCTGGAAGGCGTGATGCTGAGCGAGGTCATGCCCTTCGCGAACCTGTTCCATGCCGTGCTGAAGAACGGCGAGGACATTCTGGATCGGGACCTCCGCTACCAGAAGACCATTCTGCACGCCGGCATCTTCACCATCGAAAAGCACTGCGTGGTGGGCGGCATTCTACAGGACATCACGGAACCGGCGGTCCGCAAGGCCGAGGTGATTCGCAAGGCCCAGGAAGTCATCGCCCGCAGTCTGCACACTACCCAAACCATTGCCTGCCTGTTGGGCGAGAGCGCGGCCGAGACCGAGATCACGCTCAACTCGATCATCGAGTCCTTCTCGCCGGCCAAACTGGAGGATCCCAAGCATGAGAACGATTGGCGAAAGCTTTATCGACGTTGATTCCTCCCAACGCGCCAAGGCTGGCCAGGTGGTCTCGGGCGATGTCTTCCTTTCGCGGCGGATCAAGCCCGAGGGACGCATCATCTCCATCCTCTCGGACGGCTTGGGCAGCGGCGTCAAAGCCAGCGTGCTGGCCAACCTGACGGCCACCATGGCCCTGCGCTATACGACGGCTTTTGTGGACATCCGCAAGAGCGCCGGGACGATCATGGACACCCTGCCCGTGTGCGAGGTGCGCAAGATCAGCTACTCGACGTTCACCATCGTTGACCTGGATGAGCGGGGCCACGCCCGGGCCATTGAGCACGGCAACCCCGCCCTGGTGCTGATGCGGGGCCAGACCGCCCTGCCGCTCGAACGCGTGGATATCACTTTGGACAATTGGAAAGACCGCACCATTCGCTACAGTGAATTTGACGTCCAACTGGGCGACCGGATCGTCTGCACCTCCGACGGCATTAGCCAATCGGGCCTGGGCCGCAAGGGCCTGCCACTGGGCTGGGGCAACGACAACTTCGTCCGCTTCCTATCCCAGCAGGTGGGGCAGGAGCCGGAAATCTCCTCGCAGGAACTGGCCCGCAAAGTTGTCGCCGAGGCCCTGGTCAATGACGGTGGGGCCGCCAAAGACGACATCACCTGCGGTGTGGTTTACTACCGGCACCCGCGCCGACTGCTGGTGATCACCGGGCCGCCGTTCTGCAAGGAACGCGATAACGAGTTGGCCGAGATGGCGGAATCGTTTCCCGGGCGCAAAGCCATTTGCGGCGGGACCACGGCGAACATCATCTCGCGCCTGCTCAACCGGCCCGTGCGCGCCTGCCTGACCAAACTCGATCCGGAGATACCTCCGCGGGCGGTTATGGAGGGTATTGACCTGATCACCGAGGGCACTATGACGTTGGCCCGCGTCGCCGAAATGTTGGAGCGCGGCGCGCAGGAACCGTGGCCCGAAAACGCGGCGCGCGACTTGATGGCCCTCATGCTTCAGAGCGATATCGTCGAATTCGTGGTCGGCACGCGGATCAACGAGGCTCACCAGGACCCGAATGTCCCCGTCGAGCTTGACCTGCGCCGCAACATCATCCGCCGCATCGTCGGAATGCTGGAGGCAAAGTATCTCAAAGAATGCTGGATACAGTTCCTTTGAGGCACCAGTGGGGAACCTGCAGATACACTAAGTGGCTCCAGAGGCAGGGCTCGCTCGTATATCCTCTGTCGTTGAGGTGGGAACCGCCCGTTTTCCGAACTGTCTCAGCACCAGGCGGAGTTGACTTTGATTCCAAGGTGCGCGAGACTTCCACTCTTATAGTCAGCCAAATAGAACAGCAAGAATTGGAAGCGTAGCAATTAACCTGATGAAAACTGCAGTGGTCGGACTTGGTTATGTGGGGTTGCCTTTGTCACTCCAGTTCGCTAGATCGGGCGTAACCGTGTTGGGTCTGGATGTGGATGCCGCCAAGGTTGACGCTCTTCACCAGGGAAGGAGCTATATCAGACACATTCCCTCCGAAGCGGTGGCCGAGGCGATTGAGGCAGGCACCTTTTCGGCGACGAGCGATTTCAGCCGTATTCGGGAAGTAGACGCGATCATTATCTGCGTGCCGACACCGCTCAACAAGAATCGGGAGCCGGACATTTCGTTCATACTCGACACAGGAAGGAGCATCGCGCGCCATTTGCGCAAGGGGATGCTCGTGGTGCTGGAATCCACCACCTATCCCGGCACCACGGACGAAGACCTGCGCGACGTACTTGAGGTAGCCTCCGGTCTCGAAGCCGGCCGCGACTTCCATCTGGCCTTTTCGCCTGAACGCGAGGATCCCGGCAACCCCGACAGCAAAGTGGCGCTCATTCCCAAGGTTGTTGGCGGCTATACGCCGACCTGCCTGGAGAAGGCCGTCGCGCTCTATTCCAAGGCGGTTAAGACGGTCGTGCCCGTCTCGTCCTGTCGTGCGGCCGAGGCGACGAAGCTGCTCGAAAACACCTTTCGCAGCGTAAACATCGCGCTCGTAAACGAACTGAAGATGGTCTATAGCGCCATGGGCATTGATGTGTGGGAGGTCATCAACGCCGCAAAGACCAAGCCGTTCGGCTTCATGCCGTTCTACCCAGGGCCAGGCCTGGGCGGACATTGCATCCCGATTGATCCGTTCTACCTCACTTGGAAGGCGCGCGAATTTGGCCAGAACACCCGCTTCATCGAACTGGCAGGCGAGGTCAACACCTCTATGCCTTCTTATGTCGTGCACCGGGTAGCGGACGCCCTCAACGAACGGCGGAAGGCGATTAAGGGCAGTTCCGTTCTTGTGCTGGGGCTTGCCTACAAACCCAATGTGGACGACGAGCGCGAATCACCCAGTTACGTGCTGATGGAGATGCTCAAGGAGCGCGGGGCCAGCGTCGCCTACTATGACCCTTACGTGCCTGTCATCAAGCCCACTCGCGAACATGCTCACTGGGCCGGCACAAAGTCGGTGGCGTGGAACAAACAGACCATCACATCCTTCGATGTGGTGCTCATTGCGACCAACCACGCGTGCGTCAACTACCAGGAGCTGGCGCATTGGACGGAGTGCATCCTGGACACTCGGAATGCGATGTCTGGGATCGGCACGCTGCCAGGGCAAGTTTGGAAGGCCTGATGGCATTAAAATGATGAAGCGGGGAGGCTGAAGCGGGAAGCCTGTGCCGCGCGCGTGGGAACGCTCACGAGGGCTGGGTCTTGGAGCCGATAAGGGGACCCCGGCGGGACGCCCGGTTAACCGACAGGCAAGGTCGCCACGAAGAAACGGCTGTGCTAAGCTCCGGTTTTCGCGCTGTCAAAAAGCTTCTTTTCCTCGGGCAGCAGCTTCGCCTTGGATGCCCACTGAAGGTACACCTTGGCTTTGTCGGGATTGCCGGTCGCTTTCAGGATCAGGCCGTAGTAGCCCGCGATTGAGGGGTCTTCCAAAGCTTTGGACGAAAGCATCTGCATCACCTTCAGGGCCTCGGCGTCCTTCTTCTGGAGGTGCAGAGAGAAGGCGTAGGTGGAGGCGTAAGAAGAATTGGTAGGGGCTTTTTGATACACTTCCAGCGCCAGGTCACGGGGCTTCAGTTCTTGCGCGTCCAGGAGCAGAGCGGTCATGGCGAGGTTATTCTTAGTGGAGAGTTCGGAGGGGTAGGCTTTGGCGAGCTGACTGTAGAGGGTCATGAGTGAGCGGGTGCGGCCTCCGCTGTAGAGGGCCTGGCTAAGCGCCGGGACGGCCCATTTCTCTTCGGGGTAACGGTTGAAGATGGTCCAGAGGAGTTCCTCGCTTTCGCCCTGCCAGTGCCATTGGGCGGCCATTTGCAGGAGCATGAGGACACTTTGCTTGCGGCTGATCGCGGCCTTGGCGGCCAGCTCCCACTCGGTTTTGCTGGTGGACGTCAAGTCCAGTCCACGGGCGGCGCGGGCCAGGAAGGCATGGCGGACAAAATCCAGCTCTGCCCAGTTCTGGTGTTCGAGGGCGGCCTGAAGCGCGCGCCAATCTTTGAGCTGGGTGCGGCATTCGGCGGAGAGCAACGCAACGGGCTGGTTGGTGCGGATGCTGGGCGGCAAAGTCTCCAACCAGGCGAGCGCGTCAGCGGGGCCGGTCTTGAGGAGTTGCCAGGTGGCGAGTTGCTGGATCTTGGCAGGGTCAGAGGCGGCATCCTTTTGGAAGGCGGCGAGGGTTTTTCCCAAAGCGGGGTTCTTTGAGGCCCGGAGTATCTCAAGGCGGAGGAGCCGGTCGGAGAACACCGCGTTGCTTTGGTTGAGCAAATCGGCGGAAAGCGCGAGGGCGGCGTCGGTGCGGGTGGAATTCAGGGCATCGACAATGAGTTCGCGGAGCGCCTGGCACCGGAACTCGGGCTTGGCGCTCAGTTGCTGGAGGGAAGCGCGTGCTTCGGCCATAACTTGCGCATTGGTGGAATGTAGGCGCACGATAGCGAGGTTGAGCTGCGGGACCTGGTTGGTCGGCTCCAGCCGGGCGGCTTCGCGGAAGTGGACTTCAGCTTGAGCGAGCTGGCCGACCGTTGAGGCCACGGCGCCGGCAATATTGTGGTAAGCGGGGGTCATTTTACCGGCGGCATCCACCCCTTCCAGCGCGTTCGTGGCCGAGGCATAATCACGGAACAACATGGCGGTTTGAGCCAGGGCTAGCCGATCGTCCAACGAGTGCGAATTGAGTTCCACGACGCGGCTCCGCCAAATAAGGGCGCCAGGCGAGCGGGCGCGTTCGGTTAACTCGGCCATGAGCCGGCAGGCTTCGACATCTTTCGCATTGTACCGCAAGGCGCGCTGCAGGCAGAGCAGCGCTTTTCTTTCTTCGGGCTTGGCGAGGTAGTTGCGCGCCTGCGTGATGAGCCGGGCCTGGCGGGCCGACTTGTACGCCCGGTAACCGACGTATCCGCCGCCGAGCAGCAGGACGCCGAGGATCGGAACAATCAGCAGGATTCTTCGCGTTTTTGTATTCATAAGTTGACGGGCGGGTGGCGGAACTGGTTCGTTAGGGTTGCAGAATGAATCAAGGCACCGGAATCAGGTGGCGCCGACGCCGCACCGAGGACCTTAGAGGTTGCTCTCTGGGCTCAGGGTTCTGGGCTGCGAACTCCGGGCCAGCCAAGTGCTGGCGGTACCAAGCCAGGGCTTCCGCCAGCCCTTGCTCAACGGTGTGAGACGGTTTGTATCCGAGCAGCCGCATGGCTTTGGAGATGTCAGCTTCGGAATGCCGAACGTCCCCCGGCCGGAAGTCCTGATAATCCGGGCGACAGGTTTTCAAATGGGGATACCAAGGCAGGAGTTTGTCCCGCAGCAGGCCAAAGAGTTCATTGAGAGTGGTCCGGGCAGAGAGGGCGACGTTATAGACCTGGTTAACGGCCTGCGGCTCATTCACCGTGGCGGCGAGCAGGTTGGCCTGCACCACGTTGGCTACGTAGCAGAAATCGCGGCTGGTTTCCCCGTCGCCGTTGATGGAGATGGGCTCGTTTCGAATCATGGCCGCAATCCACTTCGGGATCACCGCCGCATAAGGCCCGTTGGGATCCTGGCGCGGGCCGAAGACATTGAAATACCGAAGGCCGATGGTGGAGAGCCCGTAACATTGGCCAAAGACCTCCGCATAAAGTTCGTTGGCGCGTTTGGTGGCCGCATACGGCGAAAGGCATCGGCCGATGGCATCCTCAACCTTCGGCAAGGCCGGGTGGTCGCCGTAAACCGAGCTGCTCGAGGCATACACGAACCGCTTCACCCCGCTGTCGCGGGCCGCGATCAACATGTTCAGGAAGCCGGTAACATTTGTGGCATGAGAGTCGCCAGGGTACGCCAGGGAGCGCGGCACGGAACCGAGGGCCGCCTCGTGCAGGATGTAATCCACCCCGTGGCATGCACGCTTGCAGGTGTCGAGGTCCCGGATATCGCCGTCGATCTTCATGAAATGCTGCCAGCGTTCTGGCCCAACCAGGTCGCGCACCTGATCCAGATTCCCGGGTGAGCCGGTGGCATAATTGTCCAATCCAACCACCAGTTGGTTGTATCGGAGCAGGGTCTCCAGCAGGTTGGAGCCGATGAATCCGGCGCTGCCGGTGACCAGCCAGAGTTTGGGTTTGTTGGATAGCCGTTCGATCAATTGCTCGAAATGATTCATAATGTTAGTAACCGCAGATGGATTGTCGCGCTCCAAGCCGCGACCGAAGCGCTCAGACCGGACCTTCCGCTCCCGCCAAACGACCGCGCAGCATAAGCATTCGCAATACTGAGAACGGTAGATTGCGCCCCCATGCTACCCTGGTAGCACTCTGGTACCACCCTGGACATACCATGGTACCATAGAACGGTTCGCCACACCCCCAAACCGAGGCAGCCGCCTGTCCTGGTCATCTGGTGTGCCCCCCGGAAGCAACAGCACTTCTAATGGCCATTCGCCGTCGATTCCAAGCGACCCAACGGCTCCGTGCCGCACAGATTCTGATGAAGAAGAAGACCACAGATGAACTCAGCGCAGCCGAGTCGCATCACGAACAAACCGCCAATTCAACCGCAGAGACGCGATAAACACAGCGCGGCAAAGCCGCAACCAAAGGCAGGAGGGATTAACCGCAGAACACGCGGAATACGCGGAAAAAGACTGCCTTCCGAACCCGCCTTCCGTGTATTCCGCGTTCTCCGCGGTTCTTATCGCCGGGGCAATCACTCGCAGGCTGCGAACAATCTGATCTGTTGCAGAGATTCTGCCATGTCTTCCTCTGCGATCTTTGTGATCTCTGCGGTTAAACTCCTCTGGCTACGGCTCTCCGTCTTTCCATTCGCCCCTTCCCACAAATTCGGATTTGCTTCGGGTTTCGGGCTTCGGGAGCCAATTGCAAAACTTGCCGCAAAGAGGCGCAAAAGACGCAAGAAGTATGGGAATAGGGCCTTTTCTTGCGCTTTCTGCGCTTTTTCGCGGCTATTCCCGGCTTTTGCAATTACCTCTCGGGTTTCGGATTTCCGCGCCCCGGCGGTTTCAGGGCCGCAGCGCCGGTTGGCGGTGGTGCCGTGATTCGTCGAGTTCACCGATTGGCGGGGGGCTCGCAACGCGTTGGGCCAAGGAGGGCGTATAGTCTGGAAGTGCCTCTCGCATTCGAAGCTTGATCTGGTCAGGCTTGAGCTGGTGAATACCATCCCGCAGACTCTGCAGTGTCTCGCGAATCCACGTTAGGTCCGCGGGTTGGGAGATAAAGCGGAAGATCTTGGAATGCGTAGTGGGCGCGAAGTTCTCACCCGTGCGCGAGATCTCCTCGAACAGTTTTTCGCCCGGGCGCATGCCGATGAACTCGATTTGGATGTCCTCGTCCGGCTTGAGCCCGCTCAGCTCGATCATCTGGCGGGCGAGGTCCACGATCTTGACGGGCTTGCCCATGTCCAGGACGAAGATCTCCCCGCCGGTGCCTTGCACGGCGCTTTGGACAACGAGCATGGAAGCCTCGGGAATCGTCATGAAGTAGCGCGTCATCTCCGGATGGGTGACTTTGACGGGTCCGCCCTCGGCGATCTGTTTGTGAAAGAGCGGAATGACGCTGCCCGAGGAGCCGAGGACGTTGCCGAAGCGCACGGCCATGAACTTCGTTTTGTCAGGGTGCGCCGCGTAAAGCGCCTGGATGTACGTCTCGGCCAGGCGTTTCGTCGCACCCATCACACTGGTCGGGTTGATTGCCTTATCGGTGGAAATCAAAGTGAAACGATCCACACCGAACTCCAGCGCCAGGTCGGCCAATTGAGCGGTGCCCAGGCTGTTGTTCTGGACCGCTTCGCACGGCTGATGCTCCATCATCGGCACGTGTTTGTGGGCCGCGGCATGGAAGATAATCTGGGGGTGAAAGGTTGAGAAGACCTGCTCCATGCGTGGCCGGTCCGAGATGTCGGCCACGACGGGCATGATTCTCTCGCGATGCCCCAGGCCAATTAATTCCTGTTCGATCTGGAATACGTTGGGCTCCGAGCGATCGAGGAGGATCAACTGCCTGGGATTGTAAGTGACGATCTGCCGGCAAAGCTCGCTGCCGATGCTGCCGCCCGCGCCTGTAACCATAACCACCCGATCCTGCAACGTTTGGCGGATGTTCTCCGTCTCGAGTTCAACCTTCTCCCGACCGAGCAGGTCGGTGACTTCAACATTGCGCAACTGGCTGACCCTGATCTGGCCGAGGACCAGTTGGTCGAGGGATGGAACCGTTTTGCACACCACGTGAGCCTGGCGCAGGAGGCGAACGATCTCGCCGATGCGTTTGGCCGGCGCCGAGGGCATGGCGATGATAGCCTCCTGGATGTCGAGTTTCGCGCGGACATCCACCAATCTCTCCGGCGGACCAAGGACGGGAATATCATGGACGCGCGAATGCCATTTGCGCTGCTCGTCATCAAAGAAAGCGATCGGTTCCAGCCCATAGCCCGGCTTGAGAGACAACTCGTGCGCCATGACCGCGCCGGCATCGCCGGCCCCGATGATGGCGACGCGCCGCTTTCGCCCCCCGTTACTCTTGCTCGAAACGGTGAGCGACTCGCGAAGGGTGCGCAAGGCGAGACGCGCCCCCGTTAATCCCACGAGGCAAAAGATAAAATCCAGCACAATGACCCCCCGCGGCGGTGCGACACCCTCGCCCCAGACGCCCCACACGGCCAAAGCTGTAATGGCGCTGATCGTGAGAGCCTGAAACATGCGGCCCAGGTCCGGCGTGCTGAAGTATCCCAGCAGCGTGTTGAGCTGGTGGAAGACCCCCAGCAGAACCAATTGCAAGGGAATCAGCCAGCAGAGGACGAACAGTCGTTCTTTCTGGAAATTGGGCTCGACCATGAAATCGAAGCGCAGTTCGTAGGCGAGCCAGAGGCTGGCCGATAATTCCAGCGCGTACACGCACATGAGCACCCAAAAGCGTGTCGGCGCGGAGAGATCTAATAACCTGGGGGTTTTCATATCTGGTCCGGTGTTCAGTAGTCAGTGGTCAGTGGTCGGTCATCAGTATTCATTTCACCCTGTATAGGTCCACAAAACGTGTCACCTTGGTAACAAGCCCTGTCCCCTGGTCATAATTCTCGACTTGAGAGATGAGTGCCTGCGTCTTATGTTCTCTTGTATGGGCACGTGGATTATAGCTGACCCGGAGCACTTACTACGGAGTAAGTGGCTTGCACTACAATTCTCCTCGTTTTTTGCGTATTCTGCGCCTCTTCGCGGCTATTCCATAGTGTTCTATCCTGCTGCCCTGGTAGTAGGCGGAAGCCCGAGGGTGCGGGGAACCCGTATCTCCCTTTCGCTGATTTTGGAATCGCTTGCTGCCGGCATGACGGTATTGGAAATCGTGGACGCATTTCCGAGCCTGACGGAAGAGTCGGTTCAGGGCGCTTTGTCAGAACTCGCTCACGAAAAGGAACTTCAACCGGCGTGAGAATCCTGCTGGACGAGAACCTGCCGCGAAAATTGGTCAATGCCCTGCGTGCTGAGGGGCACGAGGTCGAGTCGGTTCACACTTTGCGTATGCAGGGCTTGGACAACGGGGCTCTTTACCAATTGGCCTGCGCCAAATTCGACCTTTGCTTCACGCGTGGTGACTATTCAGTAGAACGCGGCCTTCCCCCTCACCCCAGCCCTCTCCCTCAGGGAGAGGGAGAAGCCTCGGCAGCGCTGGGAAATGTTCACGGTTCAGTGAGTATTCCCAGGTGGGCGACAGCAGTTCCCTCTCCCTTGGGGAGAGGGTCAGGGTGAGGGGGAACTGGGCGCCCGACTGCATCGATACGGCTTAGCTGGCATTCTTCATTCTGCATTCTTCATTCGCCCCGGGGTGGCTTGAGGGTCGCATGAAGGTCGCATGGAGGTCGCATGGGGGTGGCTTGAGGGTGGCTTGAGGGTGGCTTTGAGGTCGCATGAAGGTGGCTTTGAGGTGCCTACTAGGTGGCTAGCAACACGCTTTGAGGTGGCTCCGATGTCGCATTGGGGTGGCTTTAGGGGAGCCTGAGGGAGTTCTTCATTCGTAACTGATCAGGTGTGGGGCAGACC
>Ga0114951_10004382_pt1 | contig 13806 bp, 12 predicted proteins | sample AM7aDNAmetaG_FD_88677 | JGI IMG/M metagenome (GOLD analysis project Ga0114951, IMG submission 88677) | Freshwater microbial communities from Finland to study Microbial Dark Matter (Phase II) - AM7a DNA metaG | ecosystem: Environmental > Aquatic > Freshwater > Lake | place: Finland: Lake Alinen...
CAAAATGGACAAACCCGAGGCTAATCCCGAGCTTGTAAAGCAGGCGCTTTCCAAATACGACCTTATCCCGGAAGATTGGGGCGGAAAGACCGCTTATATGCCGGTATCAGCCAGGAAAAAGACTGGAATCCAGGAACTTCTTGACCGTATTCTGCTTGAATCCGAAATGCTTGAACTGAAAGCCTCCAGGCAGGGGCGCGCGCGCGGCGTTGTGCTTGAAGCGCGGCTTGATAAGGGAAAGGGGCCTGTTGCAACCGTGCTTGTCGAAAAAGGGACTCTTCGCGTCGGAGATTCATTCGTCGCGGGTTTCCATTACGGAAAGATCAGGGCTATGATGACGGACAGAGGCGACCGGCTTGCCGAAGCGGTTCCTCCGACGCCTGTGGAAATTATTGGGTTTGACGGCGTGCCTTCCGCGGGGGACTTATTTATGTCCGTTGCCGACGACAAAGCGGCAAGGGCAATAGCCGTCAAGAGGAACGAACTTCAGCGGGAGATCAACATTCAGAAAGCGAAACATATCACGCTGGAAAGCATTTACTCCGAGATACAGGAAGGCAAGCTGAAGGATCTAAAAATAATCCTCAAGGGCGACGTGTCGGGTTCCATCGACGCTATTTCCGAAGCCCTCGAAAAACTTTCCACGGAAATTATCAAAATAACAATCATTCACAAAGGGACCGGCAACATAAGCGAGTCGGACGTCATGCTAGCGGCCGCCTCCAACGCCGTCATTATCGGCTTTGGCGTCGCCATGAACACCAATGTCCCGGATATCGCGAAAAGAGAAGAAGTTGAAGTCAACCTTTACAGAATTATTTACGAAATTATTGACGCGGTCAAGGCCGCCATGGAAGGCATGCTCGAGCCGGTCTTTATTGACGTTAAGGTCGGCAGGGCCGAGATCAAACAGATAATCAAGATACCCGACGGGTTCATCGCGGGCGCGATGGTCACCGAAGGAAAACTTACGAGAGGCGGCATAGCCAAGCTCTTCCGCGACGGCGCGGCCGCAGGCGAAGGCAAGATCGCGTCCCTCAGGCGCTTCAAGGATGATGTCAAAGAGGTTGCGGCCGGGTACGAGTGCGGACTTTCAATTGAAGGCGTAAAGGAATACAAGCCCGGGGATATTGTTGAGGTCTATGTAAAGGAAAAAGTGGTGAAGGCCAAAAAAGCCGGAAACTAAGCGGTGAAAGGGGATTGACGTGTCTCTAAGAAATGAAAAATTGTCCAAACAGATACTGCGTGAAGTCAGCGTAGTCATTAACACGGGCGTAAAAGACCCGAAGCTCGGGTTTGTGACCATTACAAAAGTAAAAATGAAGACCGATGTAAACGTAGTTACCATCTTTGTCAGCATTCTTGGAGAAGAGAAAGAGAAGAGGGCCTCTATTGCGGCTTTAAGAAGGGCCCGCGGGTATATTCGCAGGGAACTGGCGCACAGAGTGAGCGTGAAGTTTGTTCCCGAAATAGAATTTGAACTTGACACTTCTATGGAGAACATAGAAAATACATTGAAGCTAATAAATTCCCTCGAGAAAGGCAAAAAGCTTGAGAAGTAACACAATAAGTGAAATAGCTAACGCGCTCAGAAAAGGGGATGATTTCCTGCTTGCGACCCACGTGCATCCCGACGGGGACGGCATAGGAGCTGAGATTGCCCTCGCTCTGGGGTTAAAACAGCTAAAGAAAAAAGTAACAATAATAAACAGCGATCCCATACCTTCCAATTACTGTTTCCTTCCGCTTGAAGGACTTTTCAAGGACCGGGTTCCGCGTCACGCTTTTTTCTCCTGCGCTGTGGCGCTTGAATGTTCCGAGCCGGAACGCCTCGGAAAAATGAAAGACGCTTTCAGCGGGATAGAAACTATCATCAACATTGACCATCATCCCGGAAACTCCTGGTTCGGGGACTATAATTATGTGCGTACCGAGGCCTGCGCGGTAGGGGAACAGATTTATGACATACTCAACGCGCTCAAGGTCAGAATAGACCCGGGCATGGCTGCCTGCATTTATACTTCCATCCTCACAGACACGGGTTCCTTTTCCTACTCCAACACCACCTGGCGCACGCATGAGATAGTTGAAGAGCTCATAAAGCTCGGCGTAAGCCCTACTGACATCTACCAGGAAGTTTACGAGTCTAACTCCCCCGGCAAGATACAGCTGCTCGGGCAGATACTTTCCACGCTCGCGTTTTCTACCGACAAGCGGGTGGCGTGGGTGACGCTGACGCGCAAGATGTTTAAAGACACTCACACGAGCTACGAAGACGCGGAAGGGATGATAAATTACGCCAGATCCATCAAGACAGTTGATATCGCGATCTCGTTCACGGAGCTCACCAGCGGCAAAGTAAAAGTAAGTTTCAGGTCAAAGTCCCAGGAGCAGGATGTGAACAAGATAGCCGGCATGTTCAACGGCGGAGGGCATACCAGAGCCTCCGGCTGCGTTGTTGACGACACTCTTGAGAACACCAGGAAGAAGGTCCTGGAAAAAGTTTTGCAATACATGAAAAAAACGGATAAGTAGCTGCGGGGGCGTGTCTATGGTGCGTTCTGACATTGTAAAAAAAGTTGCGGAAAGTACGGGGCTTTCAAAAAGCGACGCGGATAAAGTGGTTGCAATAATACTCGAGAGTATGATCGGCTACCTGGAAAAAGGAGAGAAACTGGAACTTCGCGGTTTTGGCACCTTCTACGCGAAGCAGAGGGGCGCCAGGGTCGCGAGAAACCTTAAGACCAACGAAACTCTCCCGCTGCCTCCGCGGAAGGTCATATATTTTAAATCCGGAAAAGATCTCAAGGTGTTAAGTAAACTAAACTACGCTGATTCAAAATAGGCTGGCACGGATTAGTAATGTTGAATTACGCGACCAGTTTTTATCGTTCTGCCGTCGGCTCTAAAAAGAGCAAGGGGGGTAAATGAGCGCTAATACCGGAAGCAAGATTGCTATTGTTGTTTTGTTCTGCATTATCTTCGCGGTTATCGGAGTTCTGGTCTACGACCTTGTTTTCTACTATCCCAGGGCTGTTCTTTCCTTTACGAATGATTTATCTTCCGCGAAAACGGATATTCCTTTCAAATTGAATGTCAATGTAACGAGCCTCAACTATATCGCCAAAGACTGCGTGGCGGGACTGGATATTGTTGCTCCTGACGGCAGGGCAACCACGGTCAGCGAGCAGGTTCTTTCCCTGTCTCCCGGAAAGACGGTTCCGCTTGTTTTTGAAACTGTTGTTTCAAGCAATAAGATTACCGGGAATTACACGGCGGTAGTATACCTTTCCGGCCGCCGTTCGGTTTTGTTCGGAAAGCCCGGCAGGTTCGCCGAACTTAGGAAAGATTTTACCGTTATCCAGAAAAGAATAGACGGAACGCTTGCGCTCCGCACTCCGTCTGAAAGTATGATTCGGAAACCCGGAGAAAAGCTGGTTTTTACCGGAAGCGCCGCCAACACGGGAGAGACCGAGCAGCTTCTCTCCGTTGACTGCATCATCACGCCGCCTGTAGGTGTTGAGATAAACCTTGGAGTTCAGGCCAAGACTCTGGGTCCTCTGGAACAAAATGACTTTTCGTTCACTTTCACGGCTCCAAGCACCGTCTCAGGAAAATACACGGCACGTGTGTCTCTTTTTGCGGGTAATCCTAACCTGCCGAGCGGCCAGAAGCTGAAACAGATTGACCGCAAGTTTACCGTGACAAAACTGTCCGGGAAAGCCGCTTCCGTAAAGACAAAATCTAACGGCGGATCCAAGGCGGACGCAAAATACAAAGCCGCGGTTTCCGTCGGGGAGAAGCAGGGAGAGGACGGCAATCCCGGGAGCAAGCTCAACGGGCCGTCAGAGCTTCCTAATGTTTCAAATAACCCGCCTTCGCTTTCAAATCTTGTGTACATCGCTCCCGCTCCGGGAAAGCCCGGGATTATTACAACCATGGCTAAGGCTGACAACGGTATTAAGGACGTCAGACTGGTATATAAAGGGCCGGGAATGTCGGAATACGCGAGAGAAAGCATGATCAAGACCGGAGGCAGGGATAACCTGTCGGGTTATTACTCGATACAGACCAGGATCTTTACCTTTAACGGTTTTTTCATGTTCTATGTTGAAGTAATTGACAGCAAAGGACAGAAAACGAAAAGCACTGAGGAAAAAACAGAGGTAAAGTAATTGTCCAAAAAAAAGTGAGCATAGCCGAGAATCTCCACATAATAAGAACGCTCATTGCGGAAGCTTCGATGTCCTCCGGCCGCAAACCGGAGGACATTTTTTTAATTGCGGTCACGAAGACCCGGACCGCGGCGGAAGCCGATGAAGCTGTTCTCGCCGGCGTAAGCGGCATTGGAGAGAACAGGGTGCAGGAAGCGAAGCAGAAATTCCCTCTCCTGTCCACCTCGCCGGCCAGGCATATGATAGGCCACCTGCAGAGCAACAAGGCAAAAGAAGCGGTTAAGCTTTTTGACATTATTCAGTCGGTCGACAGCCTGAGACTGCTCGCCGAGATAGACAAGGAAGCAAAGAAGAACAATAAGTTCATGGATGTGCTGGCAGAGGTCAATATCGGCGGAGAGGCAAGCAAGAGCGGAATGAAGCCGGAGGACCTTTCGGATTTTCTGGCCGCGGCCGGGAAATACTTAAATATCAGGGTCAGAGGGTTAATGGCAATAGCTCCTTTTCTTGAATCTTCGGAGCAGGTTAGGCCATACTTTAAGAAGATGAAAAAGCTTTTCGATGAAGCTGCCCGGTCTTCGGCGCCAAACGTAAAAATGGAGCACCTTTCCATGGGCATGAGCGGGGATTTTGTGACCGCGATAGAAGAGGGCTCGACGATGGTGAGGATTGGAAGCGCAATCTTTGGAGAACGGAAGTAGAGGTCAGAGGTCAGAAGCAGTCGACAAAGACTGAAACAGTTAAGAATCCGTGAGTTTGTAATTGGTAATCCGCGGAGCGGCCGGAGTATACTTGAAAAAGCACTTGATGACAGAGGTTAAGCTCTCGTCCATTAGGCCTCATGGCTGGCTAAAGGAAGCCTTGCGGCGTTCCGAAAGAGGAATGACGGGACATTTGCAGGAAATCGGGTATCCGTTCAACACGCGTTTCTGGGGCAGATCTTATGACAGCGGGGACAAAGGAAACGAAGTTGACAAGTCAAGCTGGTGGCCCTACGAGCAGACCGGCTATCTTATAGACGGGCAGCTGCGCACCGGAATCCTCAACGGAAACGCGGCGCTTATCAGCCGGGCGAAAAAGCAGATTCTTGATGTCATCAATAATCCCGACCGGGACGGGTATCTCGGCCCGGATTTCCTAAAAGCGGACAAAGAACTCAATCGCTGGTCACACTCCGTTTTCTTCCGCGCCGCCGCCGCTCTCTATGACCTGACAGGCGATAAAAGGATTATTGCCGCCCTGAAAGGACATTTCCTTTCCAAGACATCTCACCACGAATTCGCAAGGGACGTCTGCAACATAGAGACAATGCTCTGGCTCTATGAAAAAACGGGCGACCGCAGGTTTGTCAGGCTTTCAGAAGCGGCCTGGAAGGGTTTTAACAGGCGCTATCCTGATTACGCGTCTGCCGATAAGAATCTGAACAGGGATATTCCGATAGCCTCTCACGGAGTCACCTTTAACGAAACAGCTAAGCTTCCCGCGCTGATTTACCTTTATACAGGGAAGAAGGGTTACCTCAAAAGTTCCGTCAGCGGATATAGGAAAGTCGAGAAATATCATATGCTCGCGGACGGGGTTCACAGTTCCGCGGAATCTTTCCGCGGGAAAGACCCCATGGACAGCCATGAGACCTGCGACATTGTTGACTACCAGTGGAGCCTCGGTTTCCTGCTGATGGCAACCGGGGACGCGGGCTACGCCGATATAATCGAGAAGGGGACCTTTAACGCGGGTTTCGGAGCGGTGCTCAAAGATTTCAAAGCGACCCAGTATTTTTCCTGCGTGAACCAGGTGGTGGCGACGAGCCGGTCAAATCACAATCCTTGGCGTACAGGCAATCACAGGATGGCATTCAGGCCTATTCATGTGCCGGAGTGCTGCTCCGGAAACTCAACCAGGCTCCTTCCGGTTTTTGCGGGCAGGATGTGGATGGGGCTTAAAAACGGGATAGCCGCGGTTTGCTATGGGCCTTCGTCGGTTGACTTTTTGGCAAAAAACGGCGCTCGGATTAAGGTTGTTGAAGAAACAGGCTATCCTTTCTCGGAAGTAATCCATTTCAAATTTTCCATGAAGTCACGCTGCAGTTTTGAGTTCAGGTTCAGAGTTCCGGGCTGGTGCAAAGGGGCTTCGCTCTTTATTAACGGAAAAAGACGCGCGGGCAAGCTCGCCGCGGGGGCCTTTGTCCCGCTGAGAAGAACATTTAATAACGGCGATCTGATTGAACTAAGGTTTCCGATGGCGGTACTCGCAAAGAGGCATGCCGGAGGGGGCGTCTCTCTTGAAAGGGGGCCGGTGCTGTTCTCCCTGCCGGTGAAAGAGAAACGGACTGTCGAAACTCTCCCCGGGCTTTCAATCAAAAAGTTTCCGGCGTTGAACCTGCTTCCTGTTTCCAAATGGAATTTTGCCCTTGACCTTAAATCCTCAGGGGGTAATATAATACTTGAGCATTCTAACGCCGGCGGATTTCCTTTTGATCCGGATTCTGCAGCGATAAAACTTAAAGTCCCGGCCCGGGAAGTCAGGGGCTGGAAATTAATAGAGAGCAGCACCTGCGTCAGGGAGGAACCGGGCAAGCCGGAAGTGCAGCGGCTGTCAAAAGGGAAGTTCAGGCTGACTCCTCCCTTGCCGCCGCAAAAAGGACTGAAGAAAAGGCTTGGCGGGCTTATGGAAATAACTCTCATTCCTTACGGGTGCACCCTGCTCAGGCTGACAGTATTACCGGAGGTAAAATGAAGACAGGTTTTATCGGCGCAGGAAACATGGCGGAGGCAATTATCAGAGGTTTGATCAGGGCAAAACTCTCCGCGCCCGAAGAAATCTATATATCGGATATCAGCCTTGAGAGGCTTGAATTCCTGAAGAAGGAATGCGGCGTTAATACCGCGAAAGATAACGCGGCTCTCGTTACTTTGGTTGACACGGTAGTCATCGCGGTAAAACCCAAGGATGTGGACGCCGCGCTTAACGCCATAAAAGAGAATTCAAAGGCCAAAACGCTGGTCATTTCTATCGCAGCGGCCATTTCTACCGGCTATATAGAAGCGCGAACAGGAGGCAAAACGCCGGTGATACGGGTTATGCCGAACACGCCGGCTCTGGTCGGGAACGGAATGGCTGCGCTTTGCGCGGGCAAGCTGGCAGGGAAAAATGAAATTGCCGCTGCAAAAAAACTCCTCTCCGCGGTCGGCAAAGTCATTGAAGTCGCAGAAGCTCAGATGGATATCGTGACCGCGGTAAGCGGCAGCGGCCCTGCCTATGTGTTTCTCTTTCTCGAAGGCCTGATAGACGCCGGAGTAAAGTACGGGCTAAAACAGGAAGAGGCGGAAACCCTTGCCTATAACACGGTGCTGGGATCAGCCAAGCTGGTGCTTGAGACAGGTGAAAGTCCGGAGGCGCTGCGCAAAAGGGTGACCTCGCCGGGCGGAACAACCATGGAAGCCGTCGCGGTCTTTGAAAGCCGCGAATTCAAAAAAATAATTGAGGCCGCGGTCAAGGCTTGCATGGATAAATCAAAAAAACTCACAAAATAATCCAATATTTTACGGAGGGAAGCATGAGCGAGCTGAAAAAGAAGATAGAAGAATCTGTAAAGAGCGTGAGAAAGGTAAGCGCCATAGTCCCGGAGGTCGCGATAATCCTTGGCACAGGGCTCGGCGCACTCGCGAACGAAATAAAAAACAAGGTTGAGATAGATTACAAAAACATCGCCAACTTTCCGCTTTCCACCGTGGAAGCCCACGCCGGCAAGTTGATTTTGGGCGAAATGGGCGGTAAAAAGGTTGTGGCCATGCAGGGCAGGTTCCACCGGTATGAGGGCTACACTTACCGGCAGGTTACCTTTCCGGTCTATGTAATGAAGGCTCTCGGCGCGAAGATTCTTATGGTCTCCAACGCGGCGGGCGGGCTTAATAAAAACTACAAAGCCGGTGAAATTATGGCTATCACGGATCACAACAGCCTGCTTCTCGGCGATAACCCGCTTGCCGGGGAAAACGACGACACGATCGGGCCCAGGTGGCCGGATATGTTCGGCACTTATGACAGGGAACTGCTCGCGCTCGCGGAAAAGATTGCTGTTGAACAGAAGATAAAACTGAATAAAGGCGTTTACATAGGCGTAATCGGCCCCAACCTTGAGACCGAAGCGGAATACAAATTCCTGATAGCCATGGGCGGGGACTGCGTCGGCATGTCAACCGTTCCGGAAGTAATCGTCGCGAGGCACTGCGGGTTAAGAGTGCTTGGCATTTCAGTTGTTACCGACATGTGCATACCCGGACACCTGGAGGCGGCGGATATTACCAAGATTATCGCCAACGCTGCCGAAGCCGAACCGAAATTGACAAAGATAATGGCTGCCGTGGTGAAAGAGGTGAAAATATAATGCTGCCGACAATTGCCTGGAAGAATAATAAAGTCATAATGATAGACCAGCGGAAACTGCCGGCGAAAGAAATATATGTAACGCACAGCAACTATAAACAGGTAGCCGCCTCAATAAAAAGCCTGCTCGTGCGCGGGGCTCCGGCTATCGGCGTTGCCGCCGCAATGGGCGTAGCTCTCGCGGCTCTTCGCGCGAATTCAAAAAAATGGACCGGATTTGTCAGGGAAATGAAGCAGGCGCTGGCGGTCCTTCGGGCCAGCAGGCCCACGGCGGTAAATCTCTTCTGGGCGTGCGACAGGATGGAAAAGCTGATGCTAAGGTACAGCTTTATGCCCGTCGCTGATATAAAAAAACTGCTGGTGAAAGAAGCCCTGCTCATAGAGAAAGAAGATATAAAGACGAATGCGCGGATGGCTGAATACGGCTCAAAACTATTCAAAAAAGGCAGCACCATCATGACCATCTGCAATACCGGAGCCCTGGCAACCGCCGGTATAGGAACGGCTTTCGGGGTGCTTCACAGGCTTCACAAGAAAGGCATGAAGATAAATGTAATTGCCTGCGAGACAAGGCCCGTGCTTCAGGGAGCGCGCCTCACGGCCTGGGAACTGAAGAAGAATAAGATTCCCTTCAGGCTCATCACGGACAATATGGCCGGGATAATAATGAGCAGGGGAATAGTTGACGGGGTAATAGCCGGCGCGGACAGGATCACCGCGAACGGCGACACGGCCAACAAGATAGGAACTTATCAGCTGGCCATCCTCGCGCGCCACTTCAGGATACCCTTTTATATTTGCGCTCCCTACTCAACCGTGGACCTTAAGCTGAAATCCGGAAAGCAGATACCGATAGAAGAGAGAAATCCTGAGGAGGTCACGCATATCTTCGGAGTGCCGACCGCGCCTAAGGGTATAAAGGTTTACAACCCCGCGTTTGACGTAACGGAAAACCGGCTGATCTCCGGGATAATCACGGAAAGAGGGGTGATACGCCAGCCCTATTCAAAGAATCTCCGCCTGAATTCAAAGAAGTAGTTTCACACGGGGGAAAAACTGTGGACGCAAAATTGAAACTTTCGAGGTTCCCTCTATCGTTTGAAATCACGCCTCTTTTCTGCCCTGCACTGAAAGGCGGGCAAAGGCCTTCGCTTGAACGGTTTCCCCGGAAGGAAGCGGGTTCTGTCCTGCTGTCTGGAGGGAAAGACAGCGTGTTCTTCATCAGGGGCGGGCAAACCCTGTATTTTCTTTTCAGGGCGTCCTCACCTGACGGCATTAAAGCCGACGCGGAGAAACCTCCGCTCTGGAAGGACGACAGCTGCGAAGTCTTCCTTGACGCCGCCCATGACCACAGGAATTATGTACATCTCATACAGAGCGCTGCAGGAATAAAGGAGGCGGAACTCACGGCTGCCGGGCCGGGATGTGTCAGGCTCGAAAGAAAAATCTCTTCGGCGGTTTTCCCGGGGAAATGGGAAGGCAGCGTCAGAAAGACAAAGAACAACTGGGAAGCTTTCTTTGCAATTGATCTTGCGGAACTTGGCGCAAAGAGTTATGAGCCCTCATCAATTATTGGAATTAATTTTGTCGCGCGTTCCTCTTATGCCGGCAAGACCGCTTACATCGGGCCTTTTCCGGAGAATTCGGCGCACTCTCCCTGGGCCTTTCACGACCTGTATCTTGCAAAAAGCCCGGTAAAGGTTAAGGGCGTTTCTCTCGGGATGGCCTGCTTATCGGCGGACAATGTTTTCACGGCCCGCCTGGACTGTCCCGCAAAGACAAAGCTGACGGCTTCAATAAAGACCTTCTCTACGGAGAATTACGGGCTTTTCTATTCTAAATCAGCGGCGTTTGAATGCGGGAAAAACCGGAGTATAAGCCTTAAATACCGGTTGGATCCGCACGAGAACAGTTACGGGTATAGCAATTATCAGAAAGTAAGTTTTGAACTCTTTAACGGGAAAGGGAAACGGATCTATAATGCGGATTATATGCTGGGGTACTCAAACGGGATAAAGCTTGTCTATGGATTCCCTGGAAAATCGGCTGCGGAACCCTCCCCGGACGCCCCGGATTTTGCCGATAGAAAGAGGCTCTATATAATGTCGCGCCTCCCGGTGTTTCAAAGAAAGAACCCGGGCAGTCTTATTATTTCTCCGGAAGCGTCTTTTGACCTGAACGACCCCAAGATATTTCCCAAATTGGCCGCCCTTGTTTCCGGGATTTTCAAAGATGAGACCGACAGGCTGCTCGGCTGCACAATGCTCCTGCACCAGCCGGCCTTCCTGACTTATGCGAATTTTCCCTCCTGGTCGGGATTCCTTGAACCTTCCTCGCTGCTGCGCCAGCAGCTTACGGATTGCAGCGGGTTTGCCGAGGTTCTCGCGGAACTGGTCTCTCATCTGAAGATACCGGGAGGGGGCAGGTACAAAACCCTGCCGCTATCGCTTCACGGGGAGTTCGGAGGCAAGCCGTCCGGCCACGTCATAACTCTCGCGAAATACGGAGGCACGACGATTCCTCTTGACAGCTGCACGGGCACTTTCTTTTATTCCCGCGGCAACGGGAAACTCGCAAGTCTCGATGAACTCCTTAACGATTTGACGCTGGCGGAAAGAGGCGGAAGGAATTTTTCTGTTCTTTTCTCCGGCGTGAAACATTTCTATTACGGAAGCAAAGGCAAAATCCTCTGGCCTTAATGCCTCGTTTTCATATCTGAAGTCCAGTCTCACGGGGATGCTATAATTGTTAGAAAAATATTGATTTTGCATTGCATATTTAATATAATCCTCAACTGTTAATATAATTTAATCAGGACAGGGGGATTGATGAAAGTTCAGCAAGTCCGGATAGGTCACATCGCAAAAGAAATTAAAATGTCGTACAGTCTGGTCTGCAAGATACTGAACAACACGCCGAATTTTAAGCCGTCCGAATCCACGCGCCTGATGGTGCTCCGGAAGGCGCAGGAGATGGGTTTCAACTACGCCTCACTCAGACGCATTCACAGGCGCAAGCATCCGAGGGTAAAGCATCAATCGACGGGAGACATTGTGATTAAGACCATGGATGGAGAAGTGTTTGACTCCGGGACATTCACAACCGAGAATCTTAGCAGGAATGGAACCTGCATCTGCAAGCCGGAGCTTGAGCGCGGCGTGTTTCCCGCCGAGCCGTTTTATTGCGATTTTAGGATGACTGACGGGCCCCTGAGGGGGCACACTTTCAAAGCCCTGCCGGTACATCTTACCTGCGAAAAAGGATTTGCAATGGGTTTTAAGTTCACGGATTTGTCTAGAGATCAGCTGCGCAATTTAGCGGCTGTCTGCTGAGGGAAAAATAGGCTCTGTCCCCTTTGTTTCTTATGCTATAATCCTTGAAAAGGAGGACATCTGACGAAAAGACTGCTCTTAATAGCCCTGCTTGCGCTGGGCATTGCCCTTCTATCCGAAATTCCTTACTATTTCATGGCAAAAGCCGTTCCCGCAGGCGCTGTTTATATGGGTTCCCTCGGCAATAACTACGACCAGGCAAGCTACCTTTCGTGGATAAAAGAAGGGCAGGAAGGCAAGCTGCTCTTTGAAGAGCTTTACACCACAGAAAAACAATCAGGCCTGTTCTTCAACCCGTTCTTTCTTGCCTGCGGGCAATTCACAAGGATTACCGGCCTGGATATGATTGTCTCCTACCATGTTATCCGGCTGCTGCTCGTTTTTTGCCTGGTCTTTGCCCTGTACCTTTTTAGCGGGCTTTTTTTCGCGAAGTTCCGGGAGAGGTTTTACTGCGTAGCTCTTGTTTCACTCGGCTCGGGATTTGGTTTTCTCTTCAGCGACAGCGCTCTCAATTATCTCTCGAAGTCTTTTAATCTCGTAGCGCTGGACCTCTGGGTGCCTGAAACAACGGTTTTTTCCTCAATGATGCACAAACCGCTCTTCCTTGCCGCTCTCATTTGTATGATCCTCTGTTTTTATTTCCAGTTAAGAGCGCTCAAAAGCCTGAACAAGTACACGGTTTACGCGTCCGGTTTGTGCGGGCTGATGCTGGCGCTGGTGCATCCGTACGATCTTGCGAGCGTTTACGCCGCGCTCTTTGTTTTTCTTTTGTGGTCGAAGAGCGGCTATAAGAGATGGCTTGTTTTCGCCGGGTTTATCGCAATTTCGGCGCCCGGCCTTCTATATCAGTATTTATTGTCGCATTTTGACCAGGTCTTCCGGTCCTGGGCCGGCACGGTTACTGTTTCCGGAACCCCCTATAGCTATCTTGTCGGCTACGGAATATTTTTTGTTCTTGCAGCCGCTTATGCGTGGCAAACGAGAGGGAAAAGGAAAGAGCCCGAACTTTTCCTTTTATCCTGGGTCCTTGCCCATTTTATTATTGCCTACCTGCCGCTCCGTTTTGAGAGAAGGCTGGTCCTGGGGCTAATGATACCTCTGGGCCTGCTCACCGCTATGTGGTTCTTCAGGTACGCAGTTCCGTTTTTAAGAAAGAAGAAATTGCCTGTGCTGGCCGCAGCGCTTTCTCTTTGCGCTATTACCGTTCCTTCACACTTCAGGTTTGTTGCGGGAGAACTGGAAAACGCCGGAAGGTATCCGTATAATTATGCCCTGCCCGCCGGCGATTTTACCGCGCTAAAGTGGATGGACGCGAACCTGCCGAAGGGTTCAACTGTTTTTGCTTTTTTCCCGACCGGAGTCTATATCCCCGGAATGTGCGGTTTGAAGGTTTACGCGGGGCATTACGACCAGACCGTCAATGCCGATGCGAAGAGGAAGGACTCCGGGAAGTTCTACGAGAAAGACGCTCCCGCGGCTTTCAGAAAGCTGCTTCTTGTGAAAAGCAAGGCTGAATATGTGTATTACGGCAGTTTTGAGGCTTCAATCGGGCCGTACCGGGAACCCCCCGTGCCTTTCCGTGAAATCTACAATTCGGGAAGCGTCAAAATACTTCTTTTGAACCTGCCGGCCCGCAGCGGGTCTAACCAATAGAAAGCAGTTTGACGGGAGGGCCTATGCCTTTGCTGTTTCCAATCCTGCTGGTTCTGGTCTCTTTCTCTTTCGGCGCCGGAGCCGCCGGATTGCCTTACAAAATCCCGGGCACGGGCCAGTCCAAGTGCTACAACGAAAGCGGAGAAACAACTCCTCCGGCCCCGCAGGACCCTTTCTTCGGCCAGGACGCCCAAACGGCAGGGAATCCCCCAAAGTACTCTTTGAGCCGCGACGGATTCACTGTTTTTGACGAAAACACG
>Ga0114951_10004383_pt1 | contig 13806 bp, 10 predicted proteins | sample AM7aDNAmetaG_FD_88677 | JGI IMG/M metagenome (GOLD analysis project Ga0114951, IMG submission 88677) | Freshwater microbial communities from Finland to study Microbial Dark Matter (Phase II) - AM7a DNA metaG | ecosystem: Environmental > Aquatic > Freshwater > Lake | place: Finland: Lake Alinen...
ACGGTCTGCTTGCGATGATAATGCGGCGGCACCTTGTCGAGATTCGACTTGGTGACTTCGATGTAGTAGCCGAAGACGGAATTGAACCGCACCTTCAGCGAGGAAATTCCCGTGGCCGTGATTTCATCCGCCTGGAGCTTGGCGATCCAATCCTTGCCGCCGCGCGTGGCGTTGCGCAGTTCGTCGAGATTCACATCGAAACCGTCGCGGATCATGCCGCCCTCTTTGATCGGCAGCGGCGGCTCGTCCACGATGGCGCGCGATATCAGTTCGACCAGATCCGGCGATTCGGAGATTTGCTCGTTCAACAACGTGATTAAACTGGTGGCGTCCTCGCGAGCGGGGGCTTCGTCGTGGATTAAATTTTCAGCTCGCGGGGACACCCGCCCCACCGCAACTAATATTTTCTTCAACTTCGGAATTTGTTCGAGCGCCATTCGTAGCGCGACCAGATCGCGCGCATTGCCGCTGCCCGAACTCAGGCGGCCGAGCGTCCGCTCCAGATCGCGCACGTTGGCAAGTTGCTGCCGAAACGCATCGAGGCCAAAAGTGTTTTCGATGAACGTCTGCACCGCATCCTGCCGCCGGCGGATCGGTTCAACGCGCGAGAGCGGCTGCGAAAGCCATTGGCGCAGGAGCCGCGCGCCCATCGGCGTGGCGGTGCGATTGAGCGCGCCATAAAGCGAGGCGTTGCGCGGGGCGTCGTGATGCTGCGGTTCGAGAATCTCCAGATGCCGCAGCGTCGTGTAGTCGAGCGTGAGGAAATCGCTGCGCTGATAAAACGAGATGCGCGTGAGATGCTTCACGTCGCGCCGCAGACTTTGCGCGAGGTAATGCAGCGCGCCGCCGGCCGCGCCAATGGCGGCGGTCTTATCCTTCAAGCCGAAGCCGTCGAGCGAGGCGACTTTGAAATGTTCGCGCACGGTGAAGAAGGCGGTCTCCGGCGCGAACGTCCAGTCGTCGTAGCCGCTGATGATGCGAAAAGAGCCCTGCAACAAGGCCCGCACGGTAGTGCCCTCGGTCGGGAAAATGATTTCCGCCGGGCGCAGGCGCTCGAGTTCGGCGAGCAGCGCGGCATCGTTCTCCAGTTCGGTCGTCAGGAAATCGCCGGTGGTGAGATCCACGAGCGCGAGGCCAAAGGCTTTTCCACTCGGACAAACGGCGGCGAGAAAATTATTCCGTTCGGCGACCAGCATCCGCTCGTCGAAATGCGTGCCGGGCGAGAGGATTTGCGTCACCTCGCGCTGGACCAGCTTGCCGGGGCGGGCTTCCTCGGTCTGATCGCAGATGGCGACCTTGCGTCCGGCTTTGAGGATGCGGGAGATGTAGCCGTTGGCGGCGTGATGCGGCAGGCCGCACATGGGGACGCCGTTGCGCGCGGTGAGCGAGAGGTTGAGCAGTTGCGCGCCGTCCCGGGCGTCCTCAAAAAACATCTCGTAGAAATCGCCGAGCCGGAAGAGGAGCAGCGCGTCTTTCGGCAGCTCGCCTTTGATGCGGCGATACTGCGCCATCATGGGCGTGAGTTGGGCTTCGGCGGACATGCGGCGGACACGTTACGCGGGAAGTTTCATCAGGTCGAAACGAAATTGTTCACAAATTCATTTCGCCGCACGATCCAGCCGCAACAGTTCCGCGCTGTAACCCTCACGAAAGGTCGGATACTTGAACAAATGGCCCAGCTCCATTCTCAATTTGCGGTTCGAGACACGCTTGTTGGTCAAGCCGCGCCGGCGGTTGGCGTCGGGATTCTCCGGCTCGGACGGCGGGAGCGGCTTGTCCACCGCCTGCGCAAGCCACTGGAAAAAGTGCATCTGGCTCACCGGCTCATCGTCCACGGCATTGTAGATTTCCCCCGGCCGGCCGCTTTTCAAGGCGGCGATGATACAGCCGACCAGATCGTCGCGGTGGATCATGTTCAGGCAGCGCGAGCCGTCGCCTTCGATGCGTGCGGCGTCCTTCAGGAACTGCTTGAACCAATGGCCGCGATCGGGACCGTAAATCCCGGCCACGCGCAGAATCACGGCGGGGAACCGGCGTTCCGCCACCGCTGCCAGCAAAACCTTTTCCGTCTCGACGAGAATTTTGGAAGTTTCGGCGAGCGGTTCGGTGGGGCTGGATTCCTTGACCTGCGACCCGTCGTTCTGCGCGTAAACACTGGTGCTGCTCGTATAGACAAATTTCTTGGGCGGGTTCGGCGCGAGCCATGCGAGCAAATTGCGGGTCCCTTGCAGGTAAACTTCGCGGTAATTATCCGCGTTGCCGCCGGCGGCGACGCAGTTCACGACCCAGTCAAAAGCGCGCGGCAGCTTCGCCAGTGTTTCAGGCCGGGTCACGTCGCCGAGGAGCCGGTGGATGCCGGCGGCTTTCAATTCGCTGTCTGACGACGGACTGCGGCGCAGGCCAAAAACCTCGTGGCCGAGCCGGGTAAGTTCCGCTCCGAGCGGCACGCCGACGTAACCGCAGCCGACAATTAAAACGCGCATGGATTTACGATAGGCGATTTACGATTTACGCGCCGCTCGAAAATTTTCAGGCGGCGGAGCTTTTTTCAAGCCTGCAGGAGACAAAGTGAGGTGTCTCTGACTTTCTTATAATTTGAGCCTCGTCTCCCACAAGGTTTTGAAAGGCGGCACGTAAATCGAAAATCCGCAATCGTAAATTCTTTAATCCATCACCGCCGCAAAGCGGAGGCCGCGCGTGCTGACGCGGAGTTGCGCGAAACCGAATTCTTCCATCACCGCCTCGTAAATGATGACGCCGGTGAGGATCACATCGGCGCGCAGCTTCGGCAGGCCGGGGATTTCCTTGCGTTCGGCCAGCGGCAGGCTCCACAAATGTTTCCGCTGCGCTTTGACCTGGGCCAGGCTGAGGCGCGCACCCTCGATCCGGTCGCGGTCGAAGCGTTCGAGCTTTAGGTCAATGCGCGCCAGGATGCTCGTCGTGCCACCGGTGCCGATGAGCTGAATTTCGCCGGATTCCTTTTCCAAACACGGGCCAAGCTGCGGCCGGACCTCGCCACGCAGAAAATCCTTCAGCCAGGCGCGGCAGGCGGTGAATTCTCCCCGGGTCGGCGGGTCGCCGTGGGGAAATTGCTCCATGAGCCGGACGGTGCCGAGGGGAAAGCTATGGGCGAAATGTTTTTTGGTGCCGTGGCCGAGAATGAATTCCGTGCTGCCGCCGCCCACGTCGAGCAGCAGCAGCGGATTGGCCGCCAGTTCCTCATCCGTCGTCACGCCTAGAAAAGCCCAGTCCGCCTCCCGTCCGCCGGAGATGATTTCGGTTTTCAGCCCGGATGCGCGTTCGATGGCCAGGGTCAGCTCGGTCGGATTCACCGCGTCGCGGGCGGCGCTGGTGGCGATGACACGGGTGGAGACGGAATTGAGTTCGCGGGCAAGCCTCTCAAATTCCGCCACGGCTTCGGCGGTGCGCTGGATGCTTTCGGGCTGCAACCGGCGCGTTTCATAAAAGCCTTTGCCCAGACGCGTCTGGCGGCTTTCCTCGCGGACGGGCTCGACGTGGCGGCCCGACACGTCCGCCACCAGCAGCTTGATCGAGTTGGTGCCGACATCAATGACGGCGCGGCGGGTTGTCACCATGCGGCGGGAGACTACGAGGGACGGCGGTGAAAGCCAAAGTGAAAAATGTTACAAATTGCGGAAGTTGGAGTCCAAGCTCCAGCCTGTCCGGGGAAAGGCACGCTAAAGCGTGAACTCCAACGTCACCCAATCCGGAAGGAAATCTTCTGGATCATGGTTCTTCCGAAGCTGTGCTGCAGGCGATCGAGGATTTCCTTGCGACGATAGCGAACGATTTCCGTCAACCACGCGCTGTTGTCCACGTTCACGAACAGCGTGCCCTTGTGCAGGTTGGCCGGCTGCGCATGGGCGGTGATGTTCGGGTCCAGCAAATCATTCCAGACTTTGACGATCTCGGCTTCACCCTGGCGCGCGTCCATCCGCAAATCCTTCATCAGCTTCGGCAGCACGGCGGCGGCGGTGCGGGCGGGTGTGGCGCGCATCTTTTCCAGCGGCGCGAGGTCCACGCCGCGCCACTGCGCCAGCACGCGCTGGCGATTGGAGCTCCGGTCTGGACCCGGACGCGGCGGTGATTTTTTCGGCGGCAGTTTCAAGGCGAAATAAAATAACCACAAAGGCGCGAAGGACACCAAGAAAAACACAAAAGGTTCAACCACGGATGGACTCAGATCGACACGGATGGGGCAGCTAAATGGATTGCTGGATCAGTGGATTGTTGGGCGGAGGTCTGGTGGCGTTCCCACTAATTTTGCGCTTGCCGACCTATGCTTTGCAGAGCAAAGTGAATGCATGGAACCGAACTGGGCTGAAGACAATCTGCAAACCATCCGCACCTTAATGGAACGCTCCGCGGTCTACCGCCGCGCGCTTGCGCCGATCATGATTTATGTCGGGCTACTTGGCGTCGCCGCCGCCGTTGCTGGTTATGTTTTTCAATATGATTCCTTGCCGAATTTTGAAACTTTGTGGACCGGAACCGCGCTCGTGGCTGTTGCTGGAGCGTTTCTAATCGCAAGGCGACAGGCCTTCAAAGACAAGGAGCCTTTCTGGTCGCCGCCAACCCGTCGGGTTATTCAAGCCATGGCTCCGGCTTTAAGCGCCGGGGCACTGGTTTCTTTATTTGAAATCACTCTTCCAACCCTGAACAGCGCAGTTGCATTGATTGTTTTCTGGCTTTTTTTCTATGGTTGCGCACTGCATTCTGCTGGCTTTTTTACGGTCAAAGGCATCAAGGGAATGGGATGGGCTTACATAGCGATTCCACCTTTATTAATAGGCTCAATTCAATTTACGGAGCGGTGTCTTCACTTGGGGTTTTTTACGCTAGACGTTAATTGGTTGATGGGGGCATTTTTCGGTGTCCCGCATATTGCTTGTGGTGCCTACCTTTATTTCACCGAGAAGAAAAATCCTGTCGCGTGAACCCGGAACCGTTCTTGCAGTTGGATCGGTTGATCCATGAAAAAGGCCGGCTGGCCATCATGTCCATGCTCGCGGCCGCGCCGGAACTCACGTTCACCGAACTGCGCGATGCGGCCGGTATGACCGACGGCAACCTCACCACGCACATCCGCACGTTGCAACAGGAAGGCTACGTCTCCGTGGCCAAATCGTATCAGAACAATCGTCCGCTCACGACTTGTTCCCTGACGACCGCCGGACGCAAGGCTTTCGCCGAATACATCAACCTGCTGGAGCAGATCGTCCGGCAGCACAAACCCCAATAAAAAACTTTTGAACGAATCCGGACGGACTTGGTCTTCTACTTTGTGACACAAAGTTAAAAGTGAATACGACAAATGGTAGGGCGGCGCTGCTGCGCCGCCTTATGGCCGTGCGGCAGCACGGCCCTACCCACGAAATAAAATGAAAATCATCCGGGCGGAACATCTGGGAATGTGTTTTGGGGTCAGGGACGCAATCACGCTGGCGGTTCAGACCGCCGAGCGGGAGCCGCTGACCATTCTGGGCGACCTCGTCCACAACGAAACCGTCCTGGCCGAACTGCGGGCCAAGGGGATTCGCATCGAACTGAAACCAGCCAAAGTTGGCTCGCGAACCGTGATGGTCACGGCGCATGGCGCATCGGTGCGAGCAATGAAGGAAACGCGCCAACGCGGGCTGAAGGTATTGGAGGCGACCTGCCCGCTGGTCCACGTCGCACACCGCAGCCTGGCGATGCTCGTGGCTGAGGGCTTTTATCCAGTCATCGTCGGCAAGCGTGATCACGTGGAGGTTCGTGGCATGACGGAGGATTTGACCGAGTTCGATGTGGTGCTGGAAGAGAAGGACGTGGCAAATCTGCGGCCGCGTCCGCGCTTCGGCGTGATTGCCCAAACCACCCAGCCGATTGACAACGTGCGGCACCTTGTCCGGCTAATGCGCGAACGCTTTCCCAAATCCGAAGTGCGCTTCGTTGACACCGTCTGCCAGCCGACGAAACAGCGTCAGGGCGCGGCGGTTGAGCTCGCGCAAAAATGCAGCGTGGTCATCGTCATCGGCGGCGCGCATAGCAACAACACGCATGAACTGGTCAAAACCTGTTCGCGTTTTTGTCCGCGGGTGCATCACGTGCAAACCGCCGGCGAATTGCGCCCGGATTGGTTCCACGCCAATGACACCGTTGGCATCACGGCGGGAACCTCCACCCCGGACGCAGTGATTGCTGAAGTGGAGCGGCAGATCCCCAAGCTCGCCGCAACGCCAAGTTTTTTAACGCCCGGCCCGAAGCCGGAACCGGCATTTGCCCGCAATCATTTCTGAAAACCTTCAACCACCTCCAAAGCATGAACACTCCAAGCCCTTCGATTTTGACCTCGCTCACCAACTTCCTGAAGCGTCGCGCGATTTTGTTCAAGATGGCAGGCGTGACGATTTTGATCCTGTTGCTGCTCATTCCGCTGGCGATGATCCATTCCGTTCTGCGCGAGCGGTTGGAGCGGCGCAACGCGGCGGTGACCGAAGTCACGTCATCCTGGGGCCGGGAACAAAGCGTCATCGGTCCGGTGCTGATTGTTCCTTATCGCTACACGTTCAAATCGTGGAAGGAGCAACCGGCGACCGGGGGCAAAATTGAAAAGATCGAGGTGGTGGAAACGGCCGTGGCCAACGCCTACTTTCTGCCCGCGTCGCTAAGCATCAACGGCGACATCAACCCCAGGCAACTGCGCCGTGGCATTTACCAGGCCGTGGTTTACGCGGGGAAACTGGAACTCTCCGGGCAATTCGCGCGGCCGGACTTCGCCAATCTGCGCATTGAGGAATCGAATGTCCTGTGGGACGACGCGATCGTGACCTTCGCCATCCAGGATTTGCGCGGTGTAAAGGAAACACTGCAATTGCAGTGGGGCGACAGCCGGATTCCACTGGTGTCCGGGAGCAAGCTGAAAGGCTTTGCCTCGGGCGTCCATGCACGCGGCGCCGGCTTGCGTGAAAGCCAGGGAAACATTCCGCTGAAACTGGAACTGACGCTCAACGGCAGCGGCGGAATCCGTTTCTCGCCGGTCGCCAACCAGAACCAGGTAAAACTTGCCTCGCCCTGGGCGGACCCAAGCTTTCAGGGCGCGTTCCTGCCGTCCGAACGAAAAGTCAGCGCCGATGGATTTGAGGCGACGTGGCAGGTGGCCCAATACGGACGCGATTATGCCCAGCAGTGGACCGACCGGGACAATTCGGCCGGATTGAATCCGGACACGGTGGCGGGTTCGCTCTTCGGCGTGAATTTTCTTTCCGGCATTGATTCCTACCGCAACGTCGAGCGCGCGATCAAATACGGCGTGCTATTCTTCGTGCTGGTGTTCGCGGCCTTCTTCCTGTTTGAAATCCTCTCCGGGCTGAAGCTGCATCCGTTTCAATACACGCTGGTCGGCGCGGCGCTCTGCCTCTTTTATCTAGGGCTGCTGTCGTTGTCCGAGTTCATCGCGTTTGGCGCGGCCTATCTGGCGGCGGCGGCGGTGACCACGCTGCTGATCGGGTTTTACTGCGCCACGGTGCTCAAGAGTGGGCGGCGGACGGTGGTCGTCGTCGCCATCCTGGCGGCGATTTACGGTTTCCTCTACATCGCGCTGCAATTGCAGGATTACTCGCTGCTGTTCGGCACCGCCGGCCTGTTCGCCGTGCTGGCCGTCGCGCTCTACGTCACGCGCAACATTGACTGGTATGCCCGGGACCAGAACTGAGTTCCATCAATGAAAATCAAGTAGGCTGGAATCAATCATTATGGGCCTGCTGATCGTCGGGACGCGGCGCACCGGGGATCCGCCCGCCGTGTCATTGCAGCCTCAGGCGATAGAACCCCTGCGCGGCGGCGGCGGGGTTGGTGCGAGGCGAGGTAGCGCCGCTGACATCAACCCAAGGACCGCTGACGTTGGTGGCCGATTGGAGAGTGCCACCCGGCCAACTCAGAATGACGTTTCGCGCCGAGGCCTGGACGCTCACACTAGCTGGTGGATTAACGGTTACAGTTGTTGTTGCCGGGACGGAAGCGCAGCCGCCCATGGCTGCCGTCACACTGAACAAGCCGGCGGCATTGGTGGACGCCTTCAGGATTGCAGGGTTCTGATTGGTTGAACTGAAGCCATTGGGTCCCGTCCAACTATAAGTCGCGCCCGGCACGGTTGAAGCCGTGAGGTTCAAGGTCATGCCGGACCAGATCGGGCCGTTGTTCCCGGCCACCGGCGGCGCCGGCTGGGGCAGGAGGATTTCGATGCCGCTGGACTTCGGCTGATCGACGGTTCCGGCCGTGTAGGCAACGACGATCTGGCCGCTGCCATTGGGGGTGCTGGCGAACTCGCGAACGATTGCCCGGTTCTGCCCGCCGGCCGCCGCGAAAATGTCGTAGTTCGTCAAGACCTGCGCGCCATTGATGGTGACATTAAAAGTGCGGGCATTGGCGCTGGTCCAGTAGTATTCGACGAAGTGCAGACGCACTTTATAACTGACCCCCGGCGTAAGACCGCCAAAGGTATAGGTGAACGTGCCGTAGCGCTCCGTCTGATAAACCGCCTGCGGTGCCGGATTGGTCACGCCGCTGGTGTCAATGACCGAACTGGTGGGCGCGGCTTGTGTGCCGCCCGTGAAATAGGCGTCCGCCGCGAACTGTCCGGCGGCACTACCCCCGGTGTTCACCGCCAAGGCGAATGCGCCCTGGGCCGCAACTTTTTCGCTGGAGATGGTGCTTTCGCCGACCGAGTTCGTGGCAGTGACCACATAGTAATAGGTGGTGCAATTGGCGGCACCGGTGTCGGTGAAGCTGTTCGTGGCGGAACTACCCACAGTCGTATAGGATCCACCGCTGGTGTTTGCCCGCTTGACGTTGTAACCCGTCACGCCGGAAGACGAGGCATCCCAGTTTAAATAAACTTTGTTGTTGCCAGGACTGACGCTCAATCCCGTGGGTGCATCCGGCGCGTTTGGCACATATTTGTAAACCCGGACATAATCCACCAGCATTTGCTGGGGAAAGGTGGTTGTGCCATCGGGGTTGCCCGGCCATTGGCCGCCCACCGCAACGTTCAGCAGCAGAAATTGCGGCTGGGTATAGACCCACGTCGTGCCAGCGGGCAGGCTCGCGGGCGTCATTGAAAAGAACTGCTGGCCGTCCACGAACCACTTGATCTGGTTGGTGGTCCACTCCACGGCGTAGAGATGGAAGTCATCGGCGAACGCGGCGTTGTTCGCCAGCGAACAGGGTCCGCCAATACCATTCGCGCCGGAGTAACCGGGGCCATGAATCGTCCCGTGAACAAGGGTCGGCTCTTTGCCGATGTTCTCCATGATGTCAATTTCACCGCAGGCCGGCCAACTGACCGAGTCAATGTTGGTGCCCAGCATCCAGAACGCGGGCCAAATGCCCTGACCGCGCGGAATTTTGATGCGCGCCTCCATGCGGCCGTAAGTCCATGACCATTTGCCCTTGGTAAGCAGCCGGGCGGAAGTGTAACTGTTGCCGCCATAACTTTCCGCCCTGGCCTCGATCACCAATTGGCCGCCGAGGATGCGCGCATTGTTGGTCCGGGACGTGTAGTTTTCCAGTTCACTGTTGCCCCATCCGCCGCCGCCGAGTTCGTAACCCCATTTGGAAGAATCCGGCGAAGTCCCGTCGGCTTGTGAGAACTCATCGTTCCAGACCAGTTGCCAGCCGACAAGGGGAGGAAGATTGCTCACGGTGATACTGACCACGGAAGAGGTGGCGCTATTCCCGTTGCTATCCCGTGCCACAGCCTTCAATGTGTGAGTGCCGGAGGTCCCGCCGGTCACGGCGTAACTGTAAGGGAATGTGGTGTCGTTGCCGAGCAGCGTGGCCCCGTCGTAGAAATTCACGTTGGTGACCGTGCCGGGATTGACTGTGGCCTGGACATCAATCGAATAGTTGGAGGTCACCACCGAACTATTGGCCGGGCTCGTGATGGACACAGCGAGCGGTGAGTTTGACACGATCACACCGATGTTGTCATAACCGATCTGGGACAAGTTGCCGGCAACGGGCACGACCTTGATACCCGTGGCCGCCGCATGCAGCGTGACGGGGAAGGAATACGTGGCCCAAGCGGCGGACTGGGATCCGGCACTGATATCACCCGTGTCACCAAGGAATACACCGCCAGCCCACGATTCAATTTTCAGTTTGCCAATGCCTGTGCCGGAAAAGTTTTTCATATCCATGACAAAGGTGTAGGTTCCACCGGCGACGAGGCCATAGGAAACCAATGGGAGTGGCGTTGGCTCACCACCGACCCAAATACCCCAACCGGATGCATTATTCATGCGGCCGTAACCAGCCGGATTGCCGCCAGAGGTTGGGTAGCTGTAGGTAGTCGTGCCGCCGCCGAACACTTCAACCCAGGGAGTGTTCGTTCCGGCAGGAGCATCAAAACCCCCGTTAGGAAAAAGGTTGGTTACGGTCGCATTGGCACAGCCCAACACCATCATCATTACAAGACTGGCAATTATTTTCTTCATTTAATCAACTTCATTGAACCAATCGGGTGCAGTTTTTTTATGAAAAAACTCCCAAGGCCATATTAATACATCAACGGATGAAAATGTATTAAGGATTCAACCCCTGTCACAATCTAGTGCGAATTCAAAGGTTGCGCCGAATTTAGTTCAACATTCTAAAATTAGCCGGCGTCTTTGGCGGCAAAGGTTTTTGGTAAACCCGGACGTAATCCACGGTCATCCTCTGCGGGAAGGTGGTGGTCGCATCCGGATAGCCCGGCCACTGTCCGCCGACGGCGAGATTCAGCAGCAGAAAATGGGGGTGATCATAAACCCATTTTTTGCCGGCGGGGAGGTTGGTTGGCGTGATCGTAAAATAGAGCTGCTTGTCCATATACCAGCAGATGCGATTGGTCTCCCACTCGATCGCGTAAACGTGAAAATCATCAGCCAAAGCCGCACCGCCGGGCAATGTCAACGGCCCGCCAATCCCGGCGCCGCCGGAATAGCCCGGACCATGCACCGTGCCATGCACCGTGCCGGGTTCCTTGCCGATATTCTCCATGATGTCGACTTCGCCGCAGGCGGGCCAGTTGACGGTGGTGATATTCGTCCCGAGCATCCAAAAGGCCGGCCAGATTCCCTGGCCACGGGGAATTTTCATGCGCGCCTCGATGCGACCATAGGTCCACGACTCTTTATCCTTGGTCAGCAGGCGGGCGGAAGTGTGCTTCTTCCCGCTGAAACTTTCCGACCGCGCTTCGATCACCAGTTTGCCAGCCTCGATGCGCGCGTTGTTGGTGCGGTCGGTATAATACTCCAGTTCGTTGTTGCCCCACCCGCTGCCGCCAAGGTCATAGCCCCATTTGGTGGCATCCGGCGCGCTGCCGTCGGGTTGATTGAATTCATCACTCCAGACCAGTCGCCAATCACCCGCGGCCGGTTCAGCCGTCGGACTGGTTGAAACGTCTCGAGCCATCAAGGGAGTTATCAGCACCGCCAGGCCGAAAACGATTCCGGCGATTTTAAAATTTTTATTATTCATAGCTCGCAGTGGTTTTAAAAAATTTGGCGTCTTGCCAGTTCCATGTTTTCGCCCGGGCGAATCTGGTCACATTTATTCAAAACGGATGTCATCCAGGAAAAAGACCACGGGCGAGCCCTGGCCGGCCAGCGTCCAGACAAAGCCCGTCTTGATGCGGGTCAGGTCTTTGCCCTCCAATTCGACCGCATACTCTTTCCATTCCGGTGTCAGCGTGAGGGAGCCGGTTTCGCCGGTTGCGCTGTCGGGATATTTCTTGTCCGCTCCCAGAATCCCGAATTTGAAATTGACGGTCTCGCCTCCCTTGTTGCCGCGCGCCCAGAACTTGAGCTTTTTGGCCCCGGTCAGATTAAAGCCGCCGGGCTGATCGCCCCAATCACTGACCGGGTCCTGCCAGACAATGCCGGCCCAATCGCCCGCCTCGCTGTATTCAATCCGCAGGCAGCATTTACCCCCATGCGGATTGTTGGTGCAGCCTTCGTCCAACTTGGTGCCCTTGGTGTTGCCCATCCAGCCGGACGGAATGTAATGATTGTTCGCGCCGCCTTTTTCATCGTAGACGGTGAACGGCAGCTTGACGGCCTTTGCCGCCGGCGCGTCTTCGGCGCGAAGGGCCGGCACGCCTGCTCCCAGACCGGCCAGAAATAAGGCGACGACCATGCCACGGATCAGCTGAGGATTTGTTTTCATAGTGTTAGGAATTTAACTGTTTTTCTCCGCCGGTTCTTTCGCTGCGGGCAGGGCGGGGTTCAGACCGCAGACAATTGCTTTGATGGTTCCGGTGCGCTCAAAAATGGCGCGGCTGTTATTCCCGTCCAGCACCAGTGCATCCTGCCGGTGCTGGCTGCCATCGGCGAACGCGATTTTCAGGAATGGTTCCGGCGCGAGTTGATACACCACGGGCACCTGGCAATAAGTGAAGGCGAGCGACCCCGCCTGGAGCCGGATTGAGCTCGTGACACCGGCGACATCCAAATATGTGAACGCGCCGGGGTCGTTGATAAATTCCTCCGGGTGCAGGAGCCGGGGTTCAAAATGAATCTGGCCGCCGCGCACGCTCACGCCCAGTTCGCCGAACCGGCACAGGATGTCTTCCTTGACCTGGCCGGTGAGTCCCGGCTGGCGCGCGCCGGTGTGCGCCGGTGTGTGGGAGTAGGGATCCATCGGGAACGCACCGAACTTCTCCGGCGTCTTGCAATCGCCGATGCCGGCACGGATATCGTGATAACATTCCGCGAGCGGCGGCGCGAACGGCGACCCTTCCGCGCGGAGACAGGATTCCTGGGCGGCAAGCCGGAGTTTGGACACCATGTGCCAGAAAATGCAGCCGAGGCCTTCATAGCCGAAGAAGGTTCCCGAACGCCCCGTGAACGAGCGGTGGTCGAACATCTCTTCAAACAGCGCCAGCACGCGCGCTGACTCGCGCCCAACCAGTTGCCCATAACCGGCACCGGCAAGCCGATCCAAAATCTTTGTGATGTCACCGGCGTTGGTGATGCGCGGGTTGAAATGACACACGCCGGTCGTATCGCGCTCGATCAAAAGCCGGTTGCCGTCGGCGAGCAGTTTTTTGAGCAGGGGCGAGTGCGCGACGGCTTTCTCCGGCAGATTGTTCTTCTCGACAAAGCGCGGGAGCCGGCGGTCGGGATACAGCTGATACGAATGCTGGTTGGCGCGGTAGATCGGGCTGCGTTTCAGCGCCGACAGCAAGGCGAGCGATTCCCTGGCGGAGAGCAAATTCGAGCCCAGAATGGCCACCTGACCTTCGAGCATCTCGTGCAGACGCCGCAGGGGTATCCCGCCGCGTTCGCCAACCTCCGCCAGATTATAGGAATGATAAAGACCGTCCGCCCGCTGATTGGCGCGGATGGTTTCGTCCGTCAAGATGAGTGCGACCGTGAAGAATTCGAGCAGCTGTATTTTCGGCACGGCGGTTTTGGAACCCGCCGAATGGCCCTGGTAAATCTGCCGGCGATACTTTTCCGCCGCGCGGCCCAGCGCATCGAGCACCTGGCGGCGTGCCGCGTCGCCGATTTTTTCAGCGCGATGGGCCTTCAAAATCCGCGTGGTCGCGGCCAGCCAGCCAGCCACTTCAACCGACAGGCGCACCTCGTCCGCCGCGAACGACAGGAACAATTGCCGGCAAAACGCCAGGTGCCGGCGCAGTTGATACAAGGTCACCATCGAAACACCGTTGCCGACGAGGGCGTTGTTGGCGTCGTTCCATTCCGGCCGCTGCGTGTTCAGCCAGATGCCCGCGCCGGGAATGAAGTTGGCAAATTTCGCGAG
>Ga0114951_10004385_pt1 | contig 13793 bp, 14 predicted proteins | sample AM7aDNAmetaG_FD_88677 | JGI IMG/M metagenome (GOLD analysis project Ga0114951, IMG submission 88677) | Freshwater microbial communities from Finland to study Microbial Dark Matter (Phase II) - AM7a DNA metaG | ecosystem: Environmental > Aquatic > Freshwater > Lake | place: Finland: Lake Alinen...
TCGTAACAGTTATTGAGGATGTAGAATAAAAACTACCATCTTGTGAAGTTGCCGTAATGGTAGCCGTTCCTGCTGTTACACCGGTTACTACACCACCTGAGACTGTTGCAACTGCGCCATTAGAAGTTGTCCAATTAACTGTTTTATTGGTAGCATTAGTAGGTGCGATGGTTGCAGTTAAAGTTGTAGTAGCCCCTGTTCCAACACTTGCTGAACTTGGGCTTACTGCAACACCGGTTACAGATACCGCAGTAACTGTTATTGAAGAAGTAGATGTTTTGCCACCGTCAGCAGTTGTAGCCGTGATAGTCGCAGAACCTGCTGAAACACCGGTTACAACACCACTGGCTGAAACTGTTGCAACTCCGGTAGCATCAGACGACCACGCAACATTTTTATTAGTTGCATCTGATGGAGCAATTGTTGCTGCAAGATTAGTAGTTGCCCCAACATTAACGCTGGCAGAACTAGGACTAACGGTTACACCGGTTACAGGTACAGCTGCACTTTGAACTGTAATTGCAGATGTGGAAGTAAAGCTGCCGTCTGCCGTTGTAGCAGTAATAGTCGCAGTTCCTGCTGCAACACCGGTTACAACTCCACTGCCTGAAACAGTTGCAACTCCGGTTGCTGAAGATGTCCAATTTACTGTTTTATTTGTTGCATTAGAAGGTGTAATAGTAGCGGTTAAATTACTTGTAGCTCCAGCAGCTACATTAGCAGTATTTGGACTTACTGTAACACCGGTAACAGGAATATTATAATCCAAGAATGGTCTTAGGGTCGTATTAGTTGGTTCTTCTTTCGAATAGAATCTAATTACATTATTTCCAGTCGTAGCTTTAATGCATAGTTTAACGATCTTGTTAGTACCATCTGCAATTCTTGCATTAACGAGACTCTTCACATCTAACTTAAACCATGCATTTGGTGCTGCGTTATTTGGAATAGTCACTGAAGAAAGTGCAGTTGCACTAACTGTAGGAGCACTAGTAGTCCATGAAGTCCATGTAGTGGTAACATCAAAACTTCCAGTTGATACTTCGTAGGCTGAAATTCCTTCAGTACCTACATTATTTGCAGTATAATAACAATAAAGATTTAGTTCAGCGTTACTTACACTTGTCATACCTGTTACATCGAAAGAAATTAAAATTGTTCTTTCTGCTGCTCCAGACTTCCGAGCCTCTAAATATGCGGTAGTATTGTAATTTGAACCACCATTATTCTGTTGAACAAAAAGATCAATAGAAGGTGTAAGGTGTTGTGCATTAACATAGCTTACTGCCAATAGCATACAAGCTATAATACTAAGAATGTACGATTTTTTCATTGTTCTTTAATTTTAAATTTATACTAATATTTTGATTTTTAGGTACCTGAATAATGCTAAATAATATTCAATTCAACGTCATTCATAAATAATGACGTTTCAAATAGGAAACCCCACATAAAAAAATATTTTTTTATGTGGGGTTATAGAAAATCCCTTACAGATATATGATATTTTTAATCGAGAATCACTTTTTGAGTGGTGCTTACTCCGGCATTCGTTACTTTAATCATAAAAATTCCCGAACCAAATATATTATTAATAATAGTTTTAGGGTTGGAAATATTAACGATACTCATTTTTTTACCGGTAGCATTATAAACAGTTGCACTTGCGTCAGCACTTAAACTACCTTTGCAATCTACAACCAGTTGATTGTTTGCATTTTTGTAGACAGACGCCACATTATTAGTTGCAACATCATTGATTCCTGCAGCAGTTTGAACATCCAAAAACGGAGCATAAAAATCAACAAAATTCCAATCTGGGTCAGTCTTAACATTTACCGAATAAAATCTAACAGCTAAATTACCTGAAGCGGCTTTCACACAAACTCTGATTTTTTTATCAGTGCCTGTTGTAACCGCAGCTTTATTCACTAAAGTTGTAATATCAAATTTATACCAGGCTGCTGTTGCTGGCACTCCTAAATCAGGATCAACGTGACTTGCATTTATAACTGTATTTTTCGAAAGATAAGTAGACCCCAATGTGTAAATTGAGTTAAAATTACTCCATGTTGTATGCAAATCAAATACACCTGAAGTAACTTCATACATTTCAACATCCTCATCGCCGCCATTAGCTGTTTCGTAACAATACAGGTTTACTTCTGCTTTAGTACATTGTTTGCTAAGACTTCCCAAACTGAATTCAATAAATCCTATGCGGCTTATTGTAGCAGACATTCTACATTCAATTTTAAATAATCCAGCAGGTGCACTGTCTTGTGGAGTTGTTGCTACGTTTTGTTGAATGAAGGTATCCAAAGTTGGATAAAACCTTTGAGCAGAAATTGAAATACTTGTCAGAATAAATACTGACAAAAGAACTGGGAGTAAAATTGTTTTTTTCATAAAAATAGAATTTTATTCGTTAATATAAAATTGATTTTAAAGAAGCCCTAAATGAGATTTTATAAACTTCATATAAAAATGACGTCTCAAAAAAATAACCCCACATAAAAAAATATTTTTTATGTGGGGTTATAGAAAATCCCTTACAGATATAATATTTTTTAATTGAGAATCACTTTTTGAGTTGAGCTTACTCCGGCATTCGTTACTTTAATCATAAAAATACCCGAACCAAATGTGTTATTAACGATAGTTTTTGCATTACTAATATTAATAGTCGATATTTTTTGACCGGTTGCATTATATACTGTAGCACTTGCGTCAGCACTTAAACTACCATTACAATCTACAACTAATTGATTATTTGCATTTTTGTAAATTGATGCCACTTTATTAGTTGCCACATCGTTGATTCCGGCTGCTGATTGTACATCCAAAAATGGAGCATAATCTGCTACAAAATTCCAATCTGGTTCAGTCTTAACATTTACTGAATAAAATCTAACAGCTAAATTACCTGTAGCGGCTTTCACACAAACTCTGATTTTTTTATCAGTGCCGGTTGTAGCCGCAGCTTTATTCACTAAAGTTGTAATATCAAATTTATACCAGGCTGCTGTTGCTGGTAATCCGGTATTAGGATCTGGAACGCTGGCATTTATTACTGTATTTTTCGAGAGATAAGTAGTCCCCAGAGTGTAAATTGAGTTAAAATTATTCCATGTTGTATGCATGTCAAATACACCTGAAGTAACTTCATACATTTCAACATCCTCATCGCCTGAATTAGCTGTTTCGTAACAATACAAGTTTACTTCTGCTATAGTACACTGTTTGCTAAGATTTCCCAAATTAAATTCAATAAATCCTACGCGGCTAAGTGCAGCAGACTTTCTACATTCAATCTTAAATAATCCGGCAGGTGCACTGTCTTGTGGAGTTGTAGCTACGTTTTGTTGGATGAAAGTATCCAAAGATGGATAAAACTTTTGAGCAGAAATAGAAATACTTGTCAAAATAAATACTGACAAAAGAACTGGGAGTAAAATTGTTTTTTTCATAAAAATTGAATTTTGTTTGTTAGTAAAATAATTAAATTTTTTAAAGAAGCCCAAAATGAGATTTTATTGGCTTCATGTACAAACGACGTTTCAAAAAAAAAAAACCACATAAAAAAGATAAAATCTTCAACACAGAGAAATTTTACTTCAAGATATTTTTGATGTTTATTAACAATTAAAGAAGCAAAAAAAATATTTATGCAAATGAAATATAGGAAAGATTTGTACACTATAAAAACGACTTCTTCACCAGTTGCACCATACTAACACTGTTGTTTGATAATTTAGCCGTGTTTCGTACCGAGTAGCCGCGTTTTAAGAACGAAAGAACATCCTTGTATTCATCTTTCATTTGCTCCATAGTCTTAATACTTCCAAACTTTCTTCCAAGTCTTCCGCCTTTTTCGATATAGTTCTTCCGACCTGAGTTTAACCGGAACTGAATATTTGAGCGTTCAATATTGGCTATTTCGGCTAAAACTGTGATAATAATACTTGCCAACGAATTGATTTCCTTATTTTCGTTCTATGTGTTTAACCCGAGATTCTGTACGTATACATTGACTTTGTTAGTGTGAATTGAATCCAATGTTTTCAAGACTTGTAATGTGCTTCGGCCAATTCTGGAGAGTTCTGATGTAAGTAATGTATCAATCCTGTTAGTTATGCAATAGTAGTCACCCAATTGCAATATTCTACAAAATCAGCATCATGGATTAATTCGGGATTTTGCTTTATACAATAAATTGCCAGCATCAAGGGGAATGAATTGCTAACATCTTTGCATCTCAGAAACTCATTATTCAACTGAATGTTATTCAACCGCACATGAGAAGATAGCATGGTAAAATTGCTATATAATCTATTAGAAGTGAATTTGAAGCTGTTATCCCCTTTGGCCCATTTGAACATTTCGGCCTGATTATAAAACCATTTACCTATATCAATAAATTTACTGTTCTGAAAATTGGTTTTTTCAATTTCAGTACATAATCTCTGACAGCTCTTAAAATCTTTCTTCAACCTCTTTACAATTTCAGGATTTAAAAACAATTTGTTCGTAAAATTCTTTTTGCTTGTTTTGACTGGAGCTATTGTGGAAATGGCTTTGTTATCATTTATTGGAACGAATATTACTCTTTTTATCGTGACCCATTGTTTAAAATGTTGTGTGAAACGATAGCCAAAAGGTTTGGACTTGGTATAATCTCTGAAAAGGTATTCTGGGCTGGGCTTGCCTTTAATTTTATAAACAAAATAACTCCTTTCAAGATAACCATTCAAAAATAGATATTCTAAATAGGGTTTGTAATTGTCTAGTTTAGATTTCAACGCCACAGAAGGAATGTCAACAAATCCATTGCTAAGGTCTATTCCTTTATTATGAATCTTACTGATTAGTAGATTTAAAATTTTATCAAAATTCCAGCTATAAAGTTTTACTGATTTACCGTTAATTATTGTTTCCCCATTTTCTAATCCGTCGAATCCATTGAATTCGAAATAGACCTTTCTATTTATCTAATTAATCATAACACTTACTTTTTTATTTATACATTAAAAAAGTAAGGTCTCTTAATAAAAAAATACAGTGTTATATTTATATTTTTATTAAACTATATCAAGAAAACTTAGAGGCTTTGGGAGCTATATGTTTGTATATTAAAAGAATATGATTTAAATAATGTAAATTATTAGTTCTTATGTTGAAATTTATTTTTTTAATGCTTATCAGTATATTCAAAATACGACAAAATATCATTTTAAAATTTTTATATATACAAATAAAAGATAAGCATATGATGAGCTATGAAGAGTATAATAATTTTCAATTGAATGATTCAAATAAAAAATCTAAAGTGAGAAAAAAAGATAGCTAAATTTAAACATAAAAGAATAAATTCAAAATTTAGTGAGTTGAACAAACAAATAGAGGAGCAGGAAAAACAAAAGAGAGATATTAATAGGAAAATGAATCAGTATGTTGCCGGGCCTTCAGTATTTGATTAAGATATGAGTTGAATTTTTTTAAATATAACCTAATTGTTGAATAACCCCTTTTCTGTAAATTTTCACTCATAATATATGATATATCAAATAATATATATATATTTGTATTGAAATATCAGTTGTTATGAAATCGAAAGGAACAAATTACACTCAAAAACAGAATAATATCCTTGCTACCGTAGGTGAAAATATAAAGTTAGCACGGTTACGCCGAAAGCTATCCATCCGCTCTATGGCTGAACGAGCCGGCATTGCTACATCAACGCTAGGAAATATAGAAGATGGTTCTCCATCAGTTTCATTGGGTAGCTATTTGCAAGTGTTATCCGTTTTACGGCTTGAAGATGATTTATTGTTGATAGCAGACAAAGATCCGATAGGCAGACAAATTCAGGACGCAGGATTGATTGTAAAGAAAAGAGCTCCGAAAAAGAAAAAAACAGAATCAGTTATTGATCATGTTATTGATAAGGGAAATTCTGATAAACCTAAATTTGACTAATTTTTTATGAAACAGAATAAGGAAAAAGAAATACTTGTGTATGCGGATTGGTATATGCTGGATTCACCTCAATTGATAGGACGATTGTATTTTGCCTCACTTCGGGGCAAGGCTGTATATTCTTTTGAATATGACAATGAATGGATAAAGAGCGGTATCTCTATAGATCCGGAATTACCTCTTTTCTTAGGATTACATTATGCGTCTTCAAATGATAATTTTGGTATTTTCAAAGATTCAGCGCCAGACAGATGGGGACAATTATTGATGAAACGTCGAGAAATCCTTTTGTCTAAAAAAGAGAAAACAGAACCTCGCATTTTGTTTGGAATTGATTTTTTATTAGGAGTACACGATAGTCACCGTATGGGTGGACTCCGTTTTAAAGAAAGCGAAGATGGTGAATTTCTGAGTAACGATCAACGGTTGGCAGCTCCACCCTGGACTTCATTAAGGGATTTGGAATATGCTGTAGCTCAATATGAAAAAAATGCAGACGAATTAGATGAAGCTTCCCTAAAATGGATTAATCAACTTATTGCTCCAGGATCATCTTTGGGGGGAGCTCGTCCTAAAGCAGATGTTGTTGATACAAACGGAAATCAATGGATTGCAAAATTTCCAAGCAGAAACGATGATTCAGATGTTGGTTTATGGGAAATGATTGTGCATGAACTTGCCATTCAGGCAGGAATTACAGTTCCAAATGCCTTCATAAAGAAGCTTGCTTCCCCTTATCATACTTATTTATCCCAACGTTTTGACAGAACTGAAGACAATAAACGGATACATTATGCTTCGGCAATGACACTGCTTCAACGGACAGATGGAGACGATGCAGATAAAGGGGTTAGTTATCTGGATTTAGTTTCATTTATCAAATCAGAGTGCACAGATGTTACAGCAAATTTGGAAGAACTATTCCGAAGAGTGTTGTTTTCTGTTTGTGTTTCCAATACGGATGATCATTTGCGGAATCACGGATTCCTTTATACCGAAAGCGGATGGACTCTATCCCCTGCATTTGATATTAATGCAAACGAAACAGGAACCGGATTGAAGCTAAATATCGACGAAGAAGATAATTCGTTGGATATTGATTTGGTTATGAAAAGTGCTCCTTACTATTTATTATCAGACAATCGTGCAGCAGAAATTAAAAATGAAGTAATTAGGGCTGTTTCCAACTGGAGAAAAGTAGCAGCCAAGTATAATGTTTCTCCTTCCGAAATTGAACGAAAAGCAAGAGCTTTTCGGGTTTGACATACAGAATCGTTTTAAAGCTAACGGTACTCCCACCTGTAAAAGTTCTTTTGATTTGGAGAAACTATTGAAAGAGTTGAGAAAAGCTTCGTTAGAAATTTCAATATTATTTCTTTTTAACCAAAACACAACTTTTCCGATTGAGCCTTTGTTGGTCGGTGTTCTTTCATTCTTCTTAGCACCGCTTATTTTTTCCTCAAAAACCTTACAAACTTTGAATTCATTCTTTTGAGCATAAGATTTTAAATCTAAAACTTGCCGTTCTGTAGATTGCCTGTCAGTAGTGGAACTGACCCTTGAATAAATAACAGCTTTTTTCATAAAATAATACTTTAGGCTAAATTACGGAGGATTTATGAACGTACCAAATAAGTCTTTGAAATTTTTCAGTACAATATTATATAGTGTTCAAATATGTTCTAAGATTTATTTGAATACAGTCTTTATTTGAATACAGTAGATGAATAAAATTGGTGTTTTTTTATTCGAGGATATTATTAAGATTTAAAAACAAGGAAATAGATGTAATATTTAAAAATAAAAAAATCCGTATGAATTATTAAATTCATGCGGATATTAAAAAATCAAATTCCCCAACTTTTTCAGCTATATTTTTCTAATACCTTTTCCAAAACACAAACATAATAGAAGGGAACATTTATGAGTTTGAACTCTTTGCCATTTGGAGTTTTTACCATATCCACTGAAAATGGTTGCGACCAAATCCTAACTGCTATATTGTGAGGTGCATCTTCCATAAATAGATGTAAGGATTTTAATTTTGCATTATGACCCGATTTTACTTCTATAGGTATTGCCCAGTTTTTATACTGAATCACAAAATCGACTTCGGCTGAAGATTGGGTTTTATTTCTATCCCAAAATTGTCGATTTGCCGACACTTGCCATTTTGTTGAAAGCAACTCTTGAGCTACAATATGTTCTGCAATTCGACCACGCCAGGCGTCCATTACATCTATTACAGAAAACAGACTTTCTCGCACCCCTGCAATATAATTTACTAAACCTGTATCAAACCAAATTAGTTTGGGTCTATGGGAAGTCGATGTCAATAATGGTATTTGAGAACTTGTAACCGGATAAACTAATTCCAGCAACATTGCTTTCTCAATCGTGCGAAAAGCTTCACTCACTTCACGCGATTTATAATTGGAATTTCCAAACCGTTCAAAGGTTATTCTCTCAGCAGCAAAACTCCAACCATTTTTTAATATATATCGTATGATTTGTGCTATTGATTCATTTCTGGCATATTTTTCTACGTCATCGATGTAAGCGTTTAATAGGTTTTCGTAGATTTTATCCACTGACAAAACATCCCTTTTTAAAGCATATCTATTAATGGATGCAGGCATTCCACCTACAATTGTAAAGTTGGTGAATAAAGCTATCACCCGATTATGAACGCTCGAAACATTTAAGGTATTGACTAAATCAAGATCAAAATCTTCGCCTATTCCATTTAAAAATTCTAAGAATGAACAAGGACGAATAGCTAAATACTCTACTCTACCAACTGGGAATGAAATATGTTTATCAATTAAACTTTCCAACAATGAACCAGCACATATGACGTGCAATTGCTTCATTTCCTCGTAAAAATAGCGGAGTATCGCTACAGCTTTTGGAGAATTTTGTATTTCATCGATAAACAACAATGTCCTACCATCTTTTTTTTGTTGTTTACAATGCCTGTAAATCGCATCCGTTAGTTCTTGAATATTTGTGTATTGTTCAAACAACAGTTTATCTTCCTGCTTATCCAAGTTCAACGACAATAGTACATCGAATTTTTTTGAGAACTCAATTACCAAAGTAGTTTTACCAACCTGTCTGGCACCACGGAGTATCAATGGTTTTCTGTCTTCACTTTCAGACCATTGTTCCAGGTATTTAAATGCATATCTATTAATCATACCAATATAATTTGAAAATTATTACCGGCAAAGATACATATTATTTGTAATAAAACAAGGGTTTAAACTTTAATTATTTGTAATAAAACAAGGGTATAATTATTGGTTTTTTGTAATAGAATAAGGGTGTATTTTCAATTGAACACAGTAGAATAAATTAGTAACTAACTCATTTCCAAATAAAAAATGACAAACTGAACTATTATACTATCATTAATACTCAGGATATATTGAAAGAGAAATCATTAGACGATCTTCCATTTTGAAAATATTAGATTTTTTTAAAATGTCGTGACAAATCAGAGCTTTTAATGAAATTGATAAATACACACTCTAAGATGTTGCATAAAAAGTTAGACCGCTCTTTACAATCAAACTTTTTACATTTAAGAATAGATACAAACTAGAGTGATTTGAATAAAATATAATTGTAATTTGAACCTTATTCAAACATTATTAGCTGATTTATTGACAGAAATTGAAAATTTTACGTTGTTTTTCCTGTTTTTTATTCTTAAAATTTCTACTAAAAAACAAAACGAATAGGAGTTAACTATTTGCGATTTTTATACACCGCCCACCCAGTTAGATTTTTTTATTTCAACCTCATTTTTTTATCCGATTTTCTATTCTATATCAAAAAACTTTAGGAATAATCTACTCCTTAATTTTTTTAAATCAGGTAATTTTTCAACTCCCCTATAATTGTTATATTTTCATACCCTTACCAGCCGGAGTAAATAATTTTCAAAATAATAGTGTTAAAGTTTAAACTTCTTTCATCAAAAACTATAGAAGATATTGAAGAGAGTTTGACAAGTGAAATTGAATTGATATCATTAATAGCAAAGCGACTAAATTACTTAATAATTATCTTCATCAAATAAGTATCAACAAACAAACTTTTCAAAAGCAAATCTATAGATGAATTAGAAAGTTTTTCATAGACAATGAAATCATTGCAACTGCTTGATATACAGAATGATTTAAAATAATAAAAAATATTTGCAGAAAATAGTGTTAATGAGATAAACTTTTCAAAACAAAGAAACTATACAATTAAAACAAAAGAATTATTCAAACTAAACTATTAAAGTAATAAGACGATATAAATACAACAAATTAATAACATTTTAAAAATAAATAATTATGAAACAAGAAAATGAAGAATTACTCAAGAAAGTAATTGAAATTGAAAAAGTGAGAAGTAAAGAAGATGCTTATAAATATATGATAGCAAAATATATTTATTCTTCAAAACAAGAAAAGAAATCAAAAAAAGTACAATTGCATATGATAAGTGTGAGTTCTATTGAAGAATATTTCAACACAGAAATAGACAATGATTGTATGCAAAGAATACTCGAAGATTTTTTGAGAACAATATGTCTCAGTAAAATGAATATGTATGATTATTCTTTGAGAATAATAAAACACTATCAGTTAATTATCAAAGCTAAATGTAGCAACAAAATGACAGATGAAGAAGCAGGATTTAGAAATATGTTTAAAGCTATAATGCTTGCAAATTGCGAATTACAGAAAAATGACGTTCCAGAAAACGTGATTAAACAGATTAAAGAATATGTAGTGAAAAGCGATAGTCTTTCTATTGAACTACTTAAAGAATTAGCAAACTAAATATCAAAATTAAAATAAAATTATAAACTAAAATCTCACGATACGTAGGTCAATCGTCTTAAAATTATGGCAAATTTCTGTAACAACAACTTAACGATTGAAGGAGATGTAAAATCAATGCACGAATTTTATAAATTCGTAGGCCCTTTAGAACAAAATTTCACAATGAATTATCTTTGTCCAATGCCAAAAGAAATTGAGAATACTATTTCACCTTCCAGATTCTATGCTAATAGTACGAAAGAAATAAAATTAAAAAATGGTAATACTGAAATTGTTCAAGTAAACGAACTTAATCAAACTGAACAAGAGTTTTTTGCCCATTGTAAATATCTAAATAAAAAATATGGCTTCAACAACTGGTACGATTGGTGCAACGCAAACTGGGGTTGTAAATGGGAGATGGATGACATATGCATTGATGAACAGACTGATGAAAAAGTATTTATAAGCTATGCAACTGCTTGGGTACCTAATAGTGATTTTATTAGTTTTTTAGGAAAAAAATTTCCTAAGCTAGAATTCGAATTAGAATATTATGAACCAATGGAAAAATTAGGAGGAATCTTTTATGTACAAAACGAAAGCTCATATGATTTTACATTTCCGATAAACAAAGTAGTTTTTGCAAAAAATGATGATGAACAACATTATACTTTTTTTGATTTCTACAACGAAGATGACGAGGAAGAATATGAAAACTTTGATGATTATGAAATTGTAGATATTTTAGGATCAAAATGGGAAGAAGCAATTTATATTGCTGATTATAATAAAGAAAATGTGACTAATTGGAGTGCATTCGAAGAATATGTAAAAACAAACATATTGAATAACAATTAAAAAATGAATTATATAGGAATAGCTAAATTAGCGATATGATTTTTAAATATATAACTATGAAAAAAATACAAATAAAAATGAGTGGTTGGTTAAATGTATATGTAGACGATGAACTAACAGAAGAAGACATAATAGAGATAGTGGATAATTGTGAGTATATAAGTGATTTATTAGATTTTGAAGGTGTAAATGATATAAGTGATTCTGATGATTTAGATTTTGAAGTATGTAACGATGATTCCGATCCAAAAAAATACATTTTATTTAATGTCGAAGAAGACAACGAAATAAACAATTAATATCAATTAAAAATAAAAACCTTACGGTGTATAGGTCAACCGTTATTGAAATTATGGCAGATTATTGCGAAAACGAATTACTCATTCAAGGTGATGATAATTCAATGAAAGAATTTTATGACTTTATAGGGACAGATATAGAAAATGATTTTTTAATGGAAAAGATTATGCCTATACCAAAAGAAATTGAAGATTGGAAACTGACGAGTGATTTCAATCATTATAAAAAACACATTAGAATTCTCAATCCAGGTGAAGAAAATGAAGTTAAAATCAGGACTTATAATACGGATGATACTGATGAAAATGAATTTGAAAAAGTTTGTGATTATTTATTGAACAAACATGAAAATTGTAATTATTGCGATTGGTGCAATAATAATTGGGGTTGTGCCGGTGATATGATAATTGATGGATTTATATCAACTGAACTTGATATGAATGTGACTTACAAATCCCTTTGACAACCGAATATAAGATTTATAGAATACTTAGGTTCAAAATTTCCAGAATTAAATTTTGAATATAAATATCTACATCTTTCGAGCGAAATGGCTGGTATTTTAAAAATAAAGAAAGGCGAAAAAGAATTAATAGAATTGCCTGTTACTACAATCTATCTTGGAATAAATGAAGATGAGTCCATTTATAAATTTGTAAAATCAGAAAATGATGCATATGATTTTGATGACTTTGAAGAGTTAGATATTGTCGGTTATGATTGGCAGAAAGCAATCTCAGATTATGGATTTTGCGAAGAGGATATCAAGAACTGGAAAAAGCTTAAACGATTTTTTGAAGAAAAATTTAAAAATGTCGATGTTGAAAATAAAAAATAAATCAAATTATAACAAACCTAAAAATAAAAGTGTATGAAAAAAATTACAGTATTTAGTTATTGCTTTTTTACTTACAAAAAAGCAACAAAAAAAGAAATTGAAGTATTCGAATCTACTTATAAAAAATACTTCAATTATAAATATGAAATTTCGTTTGATAAACGAAACACAAAAATGTATGAAACAATTTTTAAATTTGAGAATGCAGTTGATTTCACTGAGAAAGAACTATTTGACTTTTTAGTTATATGTTTCAATTTATCAAATGCAGTAAGCGGTAATTTAATAAACAAGAACTATGACGGTTTTGAAACTGATGTATGTCCAAATAATAAAGATATAGATCTGCCAAAGATTATACAACTTGCTACAATAATGTCTGAATATAAAATTATAAAACTCTCAAAATAAATATATAATTTGAAAAATTCTTTTTTAAATTCGTAAGCAACAAATATTCAAAAATATAACACAAAAATTAGCACTTATTATCAGTGCTTTTTTTTGCTAACTTTTTACCCAATTGAATTGATTTTCATATAAATCCATATCATTTAACCTGAATTAATTCACATATATTGAGACCATTTCAAACTAAAGGCTTACTTTTGGCCCCCTTTTTAATATTAACTTCTAAAACTTATAGGTATATGAGATTGAACAAGAGTTTCCAAGACGCAACCATTGAAATTTTTAAGAATATTTTCAGTCCTGAACAAATTGAAAAAATGATTCAAATAGATTTGTCTGAGAACGAAGATATTTTGAACTTGCCCATAGATAAATACTTTGAAAAACAGTTCAATATTGGTGATACTGTTAATGAACCCGGCAATGAAAATGCCGAATCAGATCCTAATGAAATTATCCTTGCTTCATACACCTTAATGGATTTTTATGCAGGGAATAATTCTCCTGGAATAATTACCTTCTATCAGGACGATATAAAGTTATATTTCACTTCAATGATAAATTACATTAATTCCCCA
>Ga0114951_10004386_pt1 | contig 13792 bp, 14 predicted proteins | sample AM7aDNAmetaG_FD_88677 | JGI IMG/M metagenome (GOLD analysis project Ga0114951, IMG submission 88677) | Freshwater microbial communities from Finland to study Microbial Dark Matter (Phase II) - AM7a DNA metaG | ecosystem: Environmental > Aquatic > Freshwater > Lake | place: Finland: Lake Alinen...
TGCAAATTTTTTTAAGAATTGCAAAAATGCAAATTGAAATCCGTTTAATCAAAAAACCTCTGCAACTAACTAAATTTCAAATATTTCAAAGAACTCTTTTAGAATTTAATGGGACAGTAATGTTATTTTTTATTAAATAAACTATAATAATCTACTTTTCTAAAAACATTTAATTTGCCATCTATTGTTGCATCTAAAATTATTCTATTATCAGACTCGAATGCTTCTTTTGCTAACTGATATGAATATTCTTCATCTTTATAATTTGGAATTGTCCATTTCATCCCTTCTTTATAATATCCTGATATAAAATGATTTGATTCATTTCCTGTACTTTTAATTCTTGTTCCAGGTACACCCTTTTGATCATGACTATACGAATGATCTTTACCTATCAAAATAACTTCGCTAAAACCCATATAATAAGCCAGCTGAAAGCATATATATGTAACACTTTTCCCTGGCCCAATCAATTTATTAAACTTTTTATTGAATCTCGCTGAAAACTTAGTTTTGTATAAAATCAAATTATCTTTCTTGTCAAAACTATTTCTTACTTCCCATGGGAAGAACTTAATAATTTGCAAATCATTATATTCCTGAAAGAATTGTTTGAGCTGAATTTCAATATCAGCAACAGCTAAATATGTAGGTTTAAAGTCATCAAGAAGATAAATCCTATTCATTCCTATAGTAATTTCGTCTTTTAAGAGAGAGAGATCTGTATTTTTTAAACTAGGACCATTAGCTACAATAAAGCATCTTTTGCCTTTATGAATATCTTTTAGTTTTAAAATATTAATCTTATTAATTTTATTTTTTGTTGTTGGGAAATACCACATTATTAAATGGGGTATATTAACTATCCTGCGAATTATTGCCAAATAAATTCTTTTAGCAGAAAATTCTTTAATATTTGTTTTGAAAAGTCTTGAAATAAGATTCATGAATTATAAAAGTTGAGCAAAAACTGTAACTGGACTTCCATTTGTATCTTCAACAAATAATGGAATTATACTTATTTTATTTATAGACTGCTGAACATTTACCAAAGACATATCTTCAATAATACAAATCGGGTTACCATCTGCATCAGGATCTAAAAATGCTTTGTGTGCTCTTTTTCCTTCATCCCTAAAATTCCATGAGGTTAACGAGATAAAATCAAATCCTATCATTTTTATTTTAGAGCAATTTCTCCTTAACCAAAACCCAACTTCTGAAGTAATACCAGGATTGTTATTCAAATACTTATTTGTTTTTCTGAATTTTTCATAACCTGTTCTTATTAAAAGAACTTCAATATCATTATTAACTTTATTAATAATATCTTCAACTTTTATCAAGCCTACTTTATTAAATGGGATATCTAAAAGTTGGACTTTTTCACTAAACCAAAAAGTCAAAGGTAACCCAGTTATTGTTTCCCCTTTATCAAAAAAATGATTGGGAACATCAATATGAGTCCCTAAATGATTGGTGGAAAAAATCCATTTAGAAGAATTAGCAGTTGCACCAACTGAAATATCAGATATGGATTCAATAGTCAACCTATCCCTATTTCCATAACTTGGTGTTTTACAATCTAATATATGAGATAATAATAAAATATTCTCATTGTTCATTTAAAATCAAATTGAAACTTTAATAGTTATTTTTTTAATCAGTTCAGATTTTTCAACGAAATGTTGAGGGCTATGACCATCTTCAGGAAACATAACAGCAAAGATTCCATTTCCAATTACCACGCTGGTTCCTTGTTGGGATGCTTCTTTGAAAAATGCTCTGTCATTAAGTTCGTCATAAGGAATGTTTACAACCATCCCTTCTATTGGCGACCATTTTACTTTTTCTAATCCTATTATTGGATATTGAATATCTATCACATTTTTATGGGCTTCGTATCCTCTTTCGAAAAGTTCGACAGTTTCATATTCACTTACAATAGCTTTTGTATTACAGTTGATAATATATGTTCCTGTTTTAATTTCAGGAGTTGCATTAACAAGAAATTTCAACCCCTCATAAATATCAGCAGAAATATTTTTATAAATATCAATATTTCTTAATTTATCACATATCATTTTTAAATAAATTTAAATATTTGTAATAAAAACATTCATTAAATTTTTATTCTCTATGCAAAAAGAAAAATTACAATTACCACCAGCAGCAGTAACTATTGCAATACCAGCAGCAACATCCCAAAACCCTATACCCTCCTCAGAATAGGCTTCTACACTCCCTTTTGCCACTAAAGTCAATGAATATGCAGCAGAACCTAATAATCTGACTTTTTTATAAGATTGTATTTTGGATAGGAAATCAATTAGTGATTGGTCTTCAAAGGAGCGATAAACAGGGAAACCGGTACAGATTATAGATTTAGACCTTTCATTAATTTTACTTACATTAATAGCTTTCCCATTTAAAAATGCCCCTTTGCCACATATCCCTTCAAACATATTATCATTTATAAAATCATAAATAACACCCAAAACAGGTTTTTCGTCCTTCCATAATCCAATAGAAATGCAATTAATATTTATACCCCTTGAAAAATTAAGACTTCCATCTAATGGGTCAATAACCCATAAATAGTTTTTATTTGTGCCTTCAATCAACCCACACTCTTCACTAAGAATTGAAAATTCGGTTTCTTTTTTTAATATGTCAATTAATAGTTTTTCAGAATCAAGGTCAGATTGTAATTTAATATCTCTTCCTTCTTCAATATTAATTTTTATATTATTAGAATCATGTTGCTTTTTTAATATTCTCCCAACTATTAAAGCAATATTTTTTGCAATTTTAATATTCTTTTCCATACTTTTATAATGATAAAAATTCATCATCTTTAGTTAGATAATTAACTAATATATGATCTAATATCATGTGAATATCTTCTATAGGACCATATTCACCTTTAGGATTAGGAGTAAATAAAACAATTTGAGCAACATCTTTCAATTTACCTCCTTCAAAACCCATGAAACCAATAGAATTTCCGCCGTGATTATTTGCATATTCGGCTGCACGAATAACATTTTCAGAATTACCACTTGCTGAAATACAAATAATTGTATCACCGGGCTCAAAATTCCCTTTCATTTGCTCTACAAATATATCTGAGAAAGTGGTATCGTTACCTATTGCGGTAATTAAAGGCACATTATCCGTCAAAGTCCTTACCTTAGGTCTGAACTTAGTAAAATATCTTACAAAAAATGAAAAATCAGCCTGCATATGCGATGCTGTTGCAGCACTTCCCCCATTACCAGCTATATATAAGGTTTTCTTTTTTTTGAATGTTTCAATTAATTTTGTTATTATTTGCTCAAGAGTATCTGCATCTATTAAATTTAATAAATTGTTTAAACTCTCTTTGTAATCTTCAAGATAGTTCTTCACTTTTTGCTTTCTTTCCATTTTATTATTTGATATTGTTTATTTAAAAATCTTTTTGTTTGTAAATTTCGTCTATAATATTCATTAGTTCTAAAGCATCACCAGAATTACCAATTGTTACAGGTAAATTATCTTTAACAGCATTGAAAAAATGATCCATTTCATATCTCCAACTATTATTGGTAATATACTGTGTTTTTACTTCATCTTTCCAGGTTGCCGCAGGAGCTGTCGAACGATTTTTGGCAACAGATAATACTTCTTCTCCATAAGACATTGTAGAGGTTATTAAACCGTTTAATACCATATATCCTTTTTCCATAAAAATTTCTAAAGAAAAAAGATGTCTCCATTGCGACATGGTACTATGTAAAGAAGCAACTTTGCCTGTTTTTGAATCTTTTAAAATTACAAAGGCATTGTCTTCAACATCCATATTCCAATATAAATTCGACACCTCAGCTTTAACAACATCAAATCCTCCTGATAAATAAAGAAATAAATCTAGCATGTGAATACCCTGGTCCATTAATATACCACCACCCGATAACTCTTTTTTTGCTCTCCAATCGTTGAAGTAATCTTCGGTTACACTTTTTCCATATCTGCCTCGCATCCATAAAACTTTTCCAAAAGCGTCACTATCAATCATTTCTTTCATTCTGATAATACTATCATGGTGCCTGTGATTAAAACCATACATTAATTTTTTACCACTTTTGGCTTCAACTTCACGTATTTCTAAAATATCAGCACCAGTAAATGCAGGTGGCTTTTCACAAAAAACGTGTTTCCCTGCATTTAATGCTTTAATTGTTAAAGGTTTATTAAGATAATTAGGTGTACAAACAATAATTGCATCAATAGAAGCATCAATGATTATTTCATTATGTGTTAAATTTGGAATGCTTTTAAAATCATTTCCAATAGTTGGGTCTGAAATTGCAACTACTTCTGCCACGCCTAACTCATCAATAGCTTGGTGACGAATTCGTCCCATCTTACCATAACCGATTATTCCTACTTTATAAGTCATAACTCTTTGAATTAATTTAAATTCTTAATAGCCTTAAATTTTTCAGTAAATATTCGCTTCCCTTCATCATTTAAGTGATCAGCGTTATGGAAATATTTATTATTATAAGTAAATGTAGTATCTCTAGAAAAATCAAAATACTTTACTTTATGTTCATTTTTAATTTGATTTACAATATTATGCATTTCAACAATATCTTTTTTAGGGAACTCATCAGTATAGCTATGATAATAAGGTGAAGTAACCAGTAAACAATTAATATTCTTTTCTTTCAAATATTTAACAATATCAATAAGTATTAATTTGTTTTTTTCTACTACATTTGGCATATATCTTTCTGAAACGATTCTATCGCTACTATGCAATGAAGCTTGTTTTTTAGCACTTTGCAGAATCTCAACTGAATCCATATAATTTTCTTGCCAATTTGTCCATACATTAATAATATTTTTTAAATTTTTCGAAGATGCCTTTCTTTTTAATAATGAATAACCATGGTCTTCCTGGATAAAAGGGAAAAACTTACCCATAACAAAATTGCTAATATCTTTGTAATCAATAATTTTATAAGATGGAATTGCATAATATAATGCTTTCCTAGCATCGTTTAAATTTCCATCAGACAAAGCTTCATTATCAAAATAGAAGGTTGAGTATGTAATAAAAATAATAACTTCTTTCAAATTTATTAATTCAGGGACTAAGAATTCCAATTGATATCTTATAGAAGCTAAATCTCTTCCTCCTAAGGCTAAGTTTACACCCTTTTTATCCCAAAATCTATAATCAAGAGAAGCAGCATGGGATCTGCCCATAGTTAATGATTCTATATTTTGTTTATTAATTAACAGATTTTCAATTGTTTTTTTTTCATTTGTACTTAACGAGGGAACCGTAATATTTAATGTTATTATAATAGATATGCATATTACAAGAAATATTGAGACTTTAAAAAAGAACTTTTTCATTTTAAAATTGATAATAAATAAATTGATTCATACCAAATTTGCCAAACCATAAAATTATAAAAAAAATAGAAATATAAATTGACCACCTAACAATAAGTGGAAGTGAATTTATTACTCCAATTAATCCTTTTTTTTGCATTAAAAAATCAAAAAGTAATAATAAACCAATAAAGAAAAAAGAGAGGAAAAAGTCGAAAGTTGTCATTCCAAATAGATTTTCAACACCTCGACTGTGAGTAATTAATAAAATATCATGAAGGTTAAAATTAAAGAAATTTCTAATAATGTAAAAAGCATCGTGAACATTTTTAGCTCTAAAAAACACCCAGGCATATAAAACGATAACATATGTTAGAAAAATTCTAAATATATTAGAAAATGAATACCCATTTCTAAATTCCTTTATTCTTTTATTACCATAAACCAATTTTTCTATAATTAATACAACTCCATGAATTCCACCCCAAATTAAAAATGTATAATTTGCACCGTGCCAAAAGCCACTGATTACGAAAACAAAAATTAAATTAAAAAACATCCTAGGTTTTGAGACCCTGCTGCCACCTAAAGGGATGTACAAATAATCTTTAAACCAAGTAGACAATGAAATATGCCATCTAGTCCAAAACTCAGTAATTGTTTTAGAAAAATAAGGCATATTAAAATTTGTCATCAATTTGAAGCCCATAACTTTAGCAGCACCAATAGCAATATCTGAATAACCTGAGAAATCGCAATAAATCTGAAATGAGAAGAAAACAGTTGAAATAATTAGCTGAACACCATTGGCTTTTGTTGGGTCATTATATATTGTATTGACCAAAATAGACAACCTATCAGCGATGACAATTTTTTTAAACATGCCCCATGCCATTAATTTGAGACCATCAATAACTCTTTGATAATCAAACGAATGTTTCTCATAAAATTGATGAATAAGGTTCTGAGGACGTTCAATAGGACCAGCCACCAATTGAGGGTAAAACATTACATAGAGTGCATATATTCCAAAATTCTTTTCAGCAGCCTGTTTGCCTCTATAAACCTCAATGGTATAACTCATAGCCTGAAATGTATGAAAAGAAAGACCAATGGGAAGCAAAATTGAAAGAAATGGAATAGGATTTTGATAACTGAATCCTGATAGAAAAATTGTTAAATTGTGATTTAAAAAGTTATAATATTTAAAAACAGCAAGGACTCCTATGTTTGCAATTAAACTAGCTATAAGAAAAAGTTTTCTTTTTTTACCCTTCGTCTTCTCCAAATAAACACCGGCAAAATAATCAATTACAATTGTAAAACCAAGAATCAATATATAAATTGGAACAAAAGCCATATAAAAATAGCAACTGCTCATTAAAAGCAAAAACCATCGATATTTATGCGGCAATGCAAAATAAGTAGTAGTTACTACTATAAAAAAAACTAAAAATTGAAAAGAATTAAAAAGCATAAATTAATTTTATTTTTAATTATTTTGAAATTTCTTTAATTAAATTATTTACTGCATCAATTTCCATTTGAAGTTTGCCTTCTTCAGCATAAGAACCTATATGAGGAGTTAGCACAACATTATCCAAATCGCATAACAGCCCATTATAGGGTTCATTAGTAAAAACATCAATTCCCGCCCCTGCCAACTGCCCGAATTTTAATGCTTCATACAAGGCTTCTTCATCCACTACACCTCCTCTGGCTATATTAATTATTAATGAACTTTTTTTCATCAAGCTTAGCTCTTTATTTCCTATAACAGCAGATTTATCTTTATTCCCGGGTATATGTAAAGTAATAATATCTGATTCGGAGAGAACTTGGTTCATCTCGCATAATTGAACGCTATGATTTTTTGACCAGATTTTATCGGGAAATAAATCATATCCGATAACAGGATTACCTAAAGCCCTGAACATTTCTGCAACCATTTTACCAATACGTCCTAAGCCTATGACACCTATTGTTTTTTTATGTAATAAATTACCTGTTTGCTTTTGCCATTTTTTCATTTTCATAGCACAGTCAGCCTGAGGTACTCTTCTTAAAAGGGAGAAGGTTAAAGCCAATGTCAATTCTGCGACACTTCTTGTAGGACCATCAGGTGTATTTACAACCGATATTCCTTTCTTTTTAGCATATTCAAGATCAACACTATCCATACCTACACCCACGCGGCTGATACATTTTAATAAGGGAAGTGCGTCCATTACTTTTGCAGAAAGACTCTCAACGCCAGCAACAATTCCAATGCATTCTTTAGCTAATTCAATAACCTCTTCTTCGGTAAGTTTTCTACCATAAGGATTATTAATTACTTCATAACCATTACTTGACAAAATTTCAAAAGGTTCTTTACCAACTTGTCCAAATGATGAAGGAGATGTTAGTATTTTATTCATAATATTCTATATTTAATTTATTACTTGATTGTTTCGCTTTTAAATACAGTTCTGCTAAAATAAAATCTTCTTCTGTACTTACTTTTATAGATCTTAAGGAATCAAAAGGATATAAACCATATTTCCCAATAAAAACAGCATAGCCATATTGTTCGTAATGTTCTTTAAACTTTTTTGCATTCCAGATACATACCGTCCAAGCACTAAGTTGAACAGGCTTTAGATTCTGTGTCATCGGTAATAAAGCGCTAGTATCAAAATTAATTGGACTTCCATTAAAAAAAGCTTGTAATTTTTCCTCTCTTACAGAGATTAGGCAATCTAAATTATTTTTTTCATAAAATGTTATTGCATTGTCAATATCTTCAGGCAAAATCAAAGGTGATACAGGGTTAACCATAACCAAATGATCTGTTTCAATATTACACAAAAAATCATAGTTAAATTGATCCTGAACTACTTCATCTTGAAGTAATTCTGGTTTTCTTTCAAAAAAGTTTACATTATAATCTTTGCAAAGTTTTTCCATAATACTTCCTTCAGTATTAACATACACTTGACATATTCGTTTTGCTTTTTTACAAGCTTCGATTGCATAAGCAACCATCGGTTTACCATTGATTAATCGTAAGTTTTTTTTTGGAACTCTTTTACTCCCTAATCGAACTGGAATTTCTACAACATATTTGTTCATTAAAATATTTATTAAAATTTGCTATTATTGAATCTTAAGTCAAAAAGTTAGTTAAAAAATAACAAATAATTGCTTAAAAAATTTATGTTTAGTACTTGTAAAATTAAGTCAATAATAAAAATCTTTGTATTTAGTATTATTTTCAACATTAAAAAATAGAAATTATTATTTTCTCAAAAGCATAAGAAAATTAAATAATTCAACGGATTGAACTTTATAGTTAAAAATAGTGTTAGCTAATTTTTTTCCTTCAATACCAACCTGATGAGCCAATTGAGAATTATCTAATAGAAAGAGCATCCTTTCAGCAAAAGAAGTTGGACTATCAGGTTTAGCGACAAAAGCATTAATGCTATCAGTTAAATATAAAGGAATTTCTCCTACACTAGTAACTACTACTGGTTTTCCAGTTGCAAGATATTCTCCAAGTTTTGTTGGGAAGCCTCCTTGTGATTGGAGAGAATCAGGTCGAGCCAAAGCCAATATTTTAGCATTTACTAAATATTTAGGCATATTATCCCTGTGTATTTTCCCTGTAAATATTATATCATTAGCAACATTATAATTATTAGCAATAGTTCTTAAGTTATTAAAAACTTCATCTTGAACACTTGGATTAGCAGACCCAATAATTATTAATTTAATGTCATGGTATTTTTTTTTAACAATACTAAAGGCTTCTATTAAAATTGGCACACCATCTTTTTGGTTCTGCCCCAGATTTCCACAATAGGCTATATAATCAAAATCAAAAGGGCTATCAAACTTTACCTGAAACCTTTCTGCCTCAACAGACATAGGCAAATGTAAAATTGGCACATTCATTTTTAGCAATGGTTTATAAAAGTCAATTAAAATTTTTGTCATAACAATTGCGCCATCGAAAAACTTATAAAAATTCCTCAAATAAAATTTTGAAAAGTACCCATTATATTCTGATTTGTTTCTTAGTACATGAGGGTATTCGTCAATTGCTATAACTGGAACACCTTTAAAAAACTTAATATATTTACAAAACCAATAATTATAGAAGTAATTTGAAGTTGTGCAAATAATAAAATCGAATTTATTATTTTTATTTTTTCGACGATAGTGAAGAAAAAACCCAATAAAACCCTTTAAAACAGACAAAAATTTTCCTGCTATAGAGTCCGGCCATTTAATAGTGTTTGCTGTATAAATAAAATTAATTCCATTTGATTTCCCTTCAATTTCAAAATTAATGATATTATTACTTTTTTCTGTAGGTCTCACACAAAATATTGTAACATCATGTTTTAAAAGCACGAGCCCTTTTGCCATTGAAGCAATTCTATTAGTAGTTGACATACCACTAGGAAACCCTTCATCAGTAATGAAACCAATGTGAAATTTTATTTTATTCCCCACCATAAATTGCTCAATTTAGTATTTCCCAAAATCAATTTTAATACTCTCCAAGAGGTATCAGTAATTGTATAATCCTGTGCAATATGTGGGTATTTACGAATAGTGTGCTCATTAACGACAATGCGAATACTATCCAAAACGACCTGCGTATCAAAACCTGTAAGTATAATTGTTCCGGCATCCTGGGCTTCAGGGCGCTCCATTGATTCGCGTAAAGAAATAGCAGGAAAGTTTAATATTGAAGATTCTTCGCTGATGGTTCCACTGTCAGAAATTGTGCACTTTGCGTTCATTTGAAGATAAACATAATCAAGAAAGCCAAAAGGTTTCATAAACAATATACGTTTATCCGGTTTTTGATCAGGCAATTGTTCAATTCGTTTTCGTGTTCTGGGATGAGTAGAAACCACAACCGGCAAATCATACTCTTCAGAAAGTGTATTTAATATATGAAGAATCTTAATAAGATTTTCAGGATTGTCTACATTTTCTTCTCTATGCACTGAAACAATGAAATAACTATTAGCTTTTAATGATAAACTCTGAAGCGCTTTAGATGCTTTTATTTTAGGCATATAATATTCCAATATTTCTTTCATCGGAGAGCCTGTCAGATAAATTCTGCGATGCTGTAATCCTTCTGAAATCAAATGTCTGCGTGCATGTTCAGTATAAACCAGATTAAAGTCAGAAATATGATCTACTACTCTTCTGTTTACTTCTTCAGGCACATTAAAATCATAACAGCGATTGCCGGCTTCCATATGAAAAATTGGGATATGCATTCGTTTTGCAATATATGCAGCCAAACAGGAGTTGGTATCACCAAGTACTAAAAGGGCATCGGGTTTTCCCAACAGAATAACATCTTCTGTTTTGCGAATAATATCACCCACAGCAGCACCAAGAGATGAAGTGTCAACATTTAAAAAATAATCCGGTTTGCGTAATTCCAACTCATTCCAGAAAATTTCATTGAGTTCATAATCATAATTCTGGCCTGTATGGACAATAATCTGAACCAGGTATTTGTCTAAAAGTGCCATGGTACGCGACAGACGTATTATCTCAGGACGTGTACCTACAACGGTCATTACTTTAAGCTTGGCTTTCATTAAATATTTAAATTAAATATATGTACATTAATTTTTTTATACTTTTTCAAAAAATGTATCAGGGTCATTTTCATCAAAATGTTCACTAATCCAGAAAATTGTATAAAGTTCTTCGTTACCAATGTTTTTTATGTTATGTGTAAACCAGATAGGCATATCAACAAATGAGGGTTTTTCACCATCAAGCTCAAAAGAAATTATTTCATCAGTGCCAACTTTACGAAGCTCTATCAAGGCTTTTCCTTTTATTACAGCAAAACGTTCAGCTTTACGGGTATGAAAATGATTGCCTCTGACAATTTCAGGGACAGTTGTTGAAAAAGAAACCTGTCCTCCACTATTTAATTTAATAGTTTCCACAAAAGAGCCTCTGTTATCAGTATTTTTCTTCAACATAAAGGGGAAAAAAGTTTTGTGATCAATATAACATAAAAAAGTATTAAACAAATTCCTCTTAAACGGTATATCTAATTTAGGTATTTCTCCCTTTTCAAAATAATTGGCTTTCATTTCTGTAAGAATCCGAAGAAGTTCTGAAACTTTTATAGATGCCGTATGAGGAATATGAACCGGAGAGTTTTTAGAAAATGGTTCTGAGTTATCCGCTAATATCTGTTTTATAATTTCGTTTACTAACTCTGCTATATAAATGAGTTTGATTTCTCCGTCAACTTCAATTTTTGGAATCTCATTATGAGTGAGCTGATGACAGAATGTTGCAATCACTGAATTGTAATACGGGTTTCCATAAGGTCCATACACATTAGGAATTACCAATCCTGTAAACTTTGAATTATTCCTTTCTCCCCATTGTTCAAATAGCTGACGACCATCTTTCTTGGATTTACCATAAAGATTGTCTCTTTCTTCTTGAGTAGATGAAGAGAATATAATGTGTGGTTTTGAGTTTGTTGCTTCGCAAGTTGCTATCAACCGTTTCACTAGTCCGATATTAGTTTTATAAATGATATCAGGATCATTATGACGATTCATGGCTGCAAGATGGACGATAACATCACATTGTTTTACCCAATTAAGAAGTCTTTCTTCGTTAGTAAAATAGTTATCATCAAAAGGTATAGTCAGAAACTCATCCTTATATAAATTTAATGTATTGAAAAGGTGAGTTCCTATAAATCCAATTTGTCCTGTAATTCCAACTTTTTTCATAAATTATTTTTTTTAAGGACAGTGGTAACACCAATTAGAAATTTTTACGCAAAAATAATAATCCATTGCTATCATTAACTAAGGTTTATCAGCATTCAATATATTTAATGTTCAAAGCCATGTCCTATATCTTCTCCAAAAATATCCTTTCTAATTATCGGTATTTTAAGTAATAATACTTTCATCTCTTCAATATCTAATTGTTGAGTATTATGAGAGTTGTAATCATTAATTTTGCTTACCTCTTCATTTCCTTCAGAAAAATACAGATTATAATTCAAATCCCTATTATCTGCAGGAATTCTGTAAAAATCACCAAGATTTTCAGCTTTCATCATTTCCTCTCTGGTACAAAGCGTTTCGTATAATTTTTCTCCATGTCTGGTTCCGATTATCCTGATTGGGTTATCTGTTTTATAAAGATTAAGTAAAGCATGTGCTAAATCATCTATGGTTCCGGCAGGAGCTTTATTAACGAACAAGTCGCCTTGCTTGCCATGTGTAAATGCAAATAGCACCAAATCTACAGCATCTTCCAACGACATTAAAAAGCGTGTCATTTTAGGATCTGTAATAGATAACGGTAAACCATTTTTAATTTGATTGATAAACAATGGAATAACTGAACCACGTGATGCCATAACATTACCATATCGGGTTAAACAAATGGTAGTTTTATTATTGGAAATATTTCTGGAAGTAGCAATTGCTACTTTTTCCATGAGTGCTTTCGAAATTCCCATTGCGTTTATTGGATAAGCAGCTTTATCTGTACTTAAACAAATAACATTCTTTACTTCATTAGCTATTGCAGCATCTAATACATTTTGAGTACCCAGAACATTTGTTTTTGTAGCTTCAATAGGAAAAAACTCACAAGATGGTACTTGTTTAAGGGCTGCTGCATGAAACATATAATCTACACCTCTAATAGCTTTTTCGATGCTCGAATAATCTCTGACATCTCCGATATAAAATTTTATTTTATCGTTTTTCAAACGTATACGCATATCATCCTGCTTCTTTTCATCACGAGAAAAGATTCTGATTTCTTTTATATCAGTGTCTAAAAAACGGTTTAATACAGCATTACCAAAAGAACCTGTTCCTCCGGTAATTAATAGTGTTTTATTCTTAAACATTTTTTTACTTTAAATTTTTATTATTTATTTCTTATCAGCAAAGGTGGTTAATTTCAAATTTTGTTTCTTGAATAATTTCAACATACAATTAGTATGTTTAACCATCATTATTAATGGAAATTCATGTAATTATTCACATTTTTGTTTTTACAATTTTTCTCTTTTATTACGGTCTGCAATCATCTTATTGTATATTTTCAAATATTCTTCTTTCACCAATTTGCTATTATGGCGTTGAAATGACTTTATTTTAGCGGCATTACCATATTCACATGCCATTGGGTAATTGTTTTTTAATTCAATTATAGCACCTGCTAATGCATATGAATCTCCGTCCTGAATCAAAAGACCTTCTTCTTTATCCTTTAAAAGAGAACATGTTCCACCTGCATAAGATGCAATAATGGGCATTCCCAATAACATAGCTTCACACAAACTATTGGGACTGTTCTCAATGTGGCTTGTTTGGCA
>Ga0114951_10004388_pt1 | contig 13789 bp, 11 predicted proteins | sample AM7aDNAmetaG_FD_88677 | JGI IMG/M metagenome (GOLD analysis project Ga0114951, IMG submission 88677) | Freshwater microbial communities from Finland to study Microbial Dark Matter (Phase II) - AM7a DNA metaG | ecosystem: Environmental > Aquatic > Freshwater > Lake | place: Finland: Lake Alinen...
AGAATCTCTTCAAGGAGTTAAAAAGTTAGGATCTTTTTAGACATATGAAATCAAAGAATGATGATATTACAGAAGTCTTCATTCAAATTTCAATTATAAGGTTGATTATTAGTAGGAAATTGTTTAGTATTGCACGTAGAATTTTGAACTCTGAGAAATTTAACAAACAAAAAAAGGGTCTTAGTTATCGCTGTCACAATTCTTTCGACCGCCTTCAATGTAACCCTGGCGTACCCAACCTCACTTTCACTGTGTGTCCACGCATTACCGCCAGTTATCTATTTCGCAAGCTTCGAGGCCGTAATGGGCGTATTGAGGTCTGATTTGGGGAGAGTTTCGTAAGCCATCGATTGATGAGGGTGTGGAAACGAAGGGAAACACCCGGAACTTGATATGGCTGCTGCTTCAGGAAAATCCCGATGCATCGTATAGCGAGGTTGCAGAGAAGATCGGGGTGTCGAGGCTGGCGATGAGAGCATCGGTGATGCGGATGAGGAGAGAGGGGTAAAAGAAGGATAAGTTATAGGGATATTCTCTCAGTGGTTACTTGGAGATATTTTGAGATGCCAGGTCAATGTCTTCTTCTTTGAGTGTCTTCCTTCCGGCATGGGTGGCCAATTTGGTAGCTTCTTTTGTTAGCTGGCCGATGTATTCTTCTGCTTTCTCTATCAGCACTTTGGTTGCATCGCTTCCCACACGCTCGGCCCCGTTGGCCTTAGCGATTCTGATTACTGCTGCACTTGGTAATTCTGCCATAATTTTTGCCTGAAATAAGTATGTTTTAGGAGGGATAAGATTATCGGCTTGATTTTTTATTTAGGATATTAATAATGGTAAACGAAACTTTTACAATTAATACGACGAAATTTTTTTTTACAGAATTCAGTAATTCCAATTTTTAATCATGAATTGCATAACTCCTATCATCATTCACGATGAAAGAGTAGTATCTACTACTGATGGATTATGCCGATAAAAAAATCCGAACTCTGCAGTTCCCTCTGGAAAAGTTGCGATGAACTCCGGGGAGAGAGGGATGCTTCTCAATACAAAGATTATGTTCTCGTTGTGCTTTTCGTTAAACATGTTTCAGATAAATATGCAGGAGATAAGAGAGCGCTAATCAGGGTCCCTCCGGGTGGAAATTTCCCATGTGTTCCAGGAGGAGGAGAGTTTTAATGGAAGGTGATGTCGTCACCCGACTCCATCCATTCTTCGAACAGATGGTCCAAACCCAGGAAGGAATAGAATTCTGGTATGCACGGGACCTTCAGGGATTACTTGGGTATACTGAGTGGAGAAACTTTCTGAAGGTGATAGAAAAAGCCCGGGAAGAATGTGAAAATGCAAAATACGAGAGTATAGATCATTTTGTTGACGTCAACAAAATGGTCACTCTTGGTTCTGGTTCAGAACGCCAGATCGATGATGTCAAATGTACCCGGTATGCCTGTTACCTAATAGCACAGAACGGAGATCCAAGAAAAGAGGAGATCGTCTTTGCCCAGAGTTATTTTGCTGTTCAGACCCGGAAGCAGGAGATTATTGAGGAACATATCCGGCTTATTGAACGACTGCATGCAAGAAAAACACTCGACGAATCAGAGATTGAACTATCTCGAAATCTGTATGAGCGGGGTGTATCGGATTCTGGGTTTGCCCGTATCAGAAGCAGGGGTGATGCTGCGTTATTTGGTGGTCATTCGACCCAGGCGATGAAAGATAGAATGGGAGTTCCTGCAAAAAAACCTCTTGCAACTTGAACGGAAAGCAAAGTCGGCAGAGAAACGTCTTGCAGATACCTCGAAACTTCCTTCTGGTGAGGAGGAATAAGATGGAGGTAAAACCAGGATATAAGCAGACGGAAGTTGGGGTGATTCCGGAGGATTGGAAAGTAAGATCAATTGGAGAATCTTACTCAATTTGTAACTATCTCCGTTTTCCGATAAGCCAAACGATTAGAAAAACTCATCAAAAAGAAATCTTGCGCTTTATTTTTTGATCCACTTGTGCCCTTTGACAATAATCAGGTGAAGAGGGACATCAGGATGCCTAAATTGAAAATGAAGATTTCTGGTGTTTTCAGAAGTAATAATGGAGATTTAGCCTTTAGCCGAATTAGAAGTTATATTTCTACCATGAAGAAAAATAAGGTTTCGGTTATCTTTCTGGATCTATTTTAAGATGTCCTCCTAAAATTTTGCTCTCATAATAAGGTCAGGAAGTCCTTAAGTAACCACTGGCGTGTTCTTACCCAGAGATGTGCAATCAAAAAGTTGGTTCTCATTATTGAGAGACAATATCGCCATCTATAAAGAGATACATGGTTGATAACTATTCATAAGAAGACGGGTTGTTGGAACGATTTAATATCTCACTCCTATAGCTATGTCAGGAAAGCCATAATGAAAATTCTCTTTATGACAGTAGGGACTGGTATTGGCGAAGGATCGGATGAAAGAGCTAAAAATCTTGCACACGGTCTTGCCTGTTCAATCAAAGAGCATATACCAGATAAAGTCATTTTTTTTGGGTCAGGCGAGAGCGAGTTAACAGTCATTTATATAAAGTTCTGGCTGCGAGATTGGAATATTTCTGAACCTGAGAATGAGCTTATAATAAACCATAATATAGACGATTTTAGTGAATATTTCAATCTTATTTCGAGATATATTGCAATATTTTCGAAGGATACTGTTTTAATTGACTATACCTCGGGGACAAAGACTATGACAATGGCTGCAGCGATTGTTTCTTTTTTATATCATCGCGAACTTGTTTTTGTACATGGTGAAAGGTCCGGAGGAATCGTAAAAAAAGGAACTGAAATAGCAGAAATTCAGGTTCTTTATCCCGCTTACGACCGATATCTCTTCGAACGCTCTATCCAGTATTTCAACCGGGATCAATTTCGATATGCCCTTGATACACTTGATGAGACTATCAGTATCCCTGATAAGGAGGATTATTCTTATATTTATAAAGGATATGAAGCCTGGGACCGTCTTGACCATAAAGGAGCATATTTCTATCTCTCTAAAATTTCTTATGAAAAAATTAAAGATAATCAGGTATTTTTACATCGCCTTGTCGGAATAAAGAGTGTGAGTGAGGAGAAATATATCCTGGTTCTTTCATCTCTTCTTAACAATGTTGAGCGTCGGATAAAAGGAGGACTATTCGATGAAGCTGTAGCCCGTCTTTACCGTTCAGTTGAACTTATAGTACAAATCTTACTCCTTAGAAATGGAGTGGACGATATTAGCCAGACTATCAACTTCGATATGATAAAATCAAAAATCTTTGATAGGGAAACTTTGGCAAAATGGCACTATGAAGCAGGGCTGGATAATAAACTGAAAATTGGGCTATATAAAAAGTGCAGACTGCTGCAAGACCTTGGAGAGCGCGAAGCCTTTATCCCTATAAATCGATTTAAAAACTTTATTGAAAAACGCCATTCTTCTATTCTTGCTCATGGTCTTGAACCGGTAGAGGGCGAAACGGCTATAAAATTCTTTCAAAACGTGAAGGATTATGCATTATCACTTGATGGTTTTGCCGACTCATATATGATGTCAAAGTTTCCCGAACTTGAGATCTAATATCCCCAAAAACATATTTGACATAAATTTAACTTATCAGGAAATATTAGAAAAAGAATATCTCTTTTTTTTGGTTTTAATTGGATATTTCCATTATATTTCAATACTCTTTATTCATGTCAACTACAAAAGGAAACCTTTATTAATTAAAAGTAGAAAGGTAAATTTACTATCATACGAATTTTAAATTTCATTCACTTCTTATTATTAATTTATATTCAAGGGGAGAAATGGCCGGGTTATCCATCATCATCTATGGTGAAATATGAGTTTGATACTATTTCTATTTTATTGCATTTGTAAATTATTTCTCCACTCTATAAATTATAGAGGTATTGATGCAATCATCAGCTGATAAACTGAACCAGGAGTAAAGATGCGTTCAACATTGATTTCTATTGACATACATCCAAAATATCCCATAAAAAAGGAATTTTTTGGTTCGATTGTGAGAGGATGGTTTGGTTCATTATTAAGATGTAATACAACGAAAGATTGCCGGAATTGCCACGATCTTTTTGATTGTCCTTATTATATGATATTCAAAGAGATGGTTGATGTAAAGCCATATTCCCTTCTTTCTTTTCAATATGGGGAAAAAATCAGAAATTTAATTCGGATACATGGAGAGCGGAGCAGGTTTGTTCCTATGATAGTAGACAAAATTAATACTAAAGGAAGAAATGCTCATTTCAACGGAATCCCATATTCAATTGATGAAATACGAGTTCATGAAATCGAAACCGCAAATTTTAAACTGGGAGCAATTACCGAAATATTACTTTTATCTCCCCTTTGTCTAAAACACAATAACACAATGGAAATGATACCGACATTTAATTCATTTTTTAAAGCATGTGTTAGGTCATACAATCGCATTACAAAGTATTATGACAGGGAAAATTATCCATTACGTATCGATGAAAAACTTCGAGACACAGCAGCACCGATAACAAAGTACGATGTTCGATCTATGAAGATGATACATGAATGCATGGACGACAGGAAAATACCTCTTGAAGGTATAATGGGTTCGTTTCAGTATGATACTTCATTAGTTTCGCCTGAAGTAGGGAAGATTCTTAAATTCGGTGAACTTTTGCAGATTGGGAAGCATACTACATATGGATTAGGAGGAATTTTGATAAAAACAAGATGATGACATTCTGAAGTCATCAGAGGAATTGGATTATTAGGGTGAGAAATACGAACGCAAGTATTCATAAATTAAAAGGAGTGTGATAAAAAAATGCGTACTATTCCTGAATGTCCCCCTGTACCTGAAGTGGACATCTTAAAATGTTTGAAACGATATAAAATTGATGTTTTGACTCCTATCTTTGGAGGTGGTCATAATGCTGGAGAGATTGAAGATAAACCTGAAATGTTTATCCGGGTTTCATCCATTCGGGGTCACCTTAGGTTCTGGTGGAGAGCAACGACAGGAAGGAGTATCGTTAATCCCGATGACCTTAGGAAAAACGAGGATGAATTATGGGGCTCTACTAAAAAGCCAAGTCGTGTTAATATTAGTGTAGAAATCGAAAAAAATGGGAGAACAGAACCATATAGCAATATAATTGCGGGAAGAAACGCATTAAAATATGTTTTATTCCCGTTTCAAGAAATTCAAGGGGAGAATCAACCCGAAAAACATTGCAGGTCTGGGATCGGGTTTAATCTTATTATATCCTGCCCGGAAGAAAAATCTGACGAAATTAATAAAGCAATTATTGCATGGGTTAACTTTGGAGGAATTGGTGCACGGACCAGAAGAGGATGTGGAGCACTGTTTTGCGAGGAATTATCACCCCCTAGTGACGTGAAAAAATTTTCACAGTGGTATGAACAATTTCAGGTTTCAAACCCGGTGATAGATCCTAAATGGCCAGTTCTTCCAAACAAAATAAATCTTAAAAGAGGGGAAAGAGATCCGTTAACAAACTGGAATCATACAGTAGATCTATTTCAGAAATTCAGACAAGGGCAGAATATTGGCAGGAATATAGGAGATGGAAATATTCCCAAACGTTCTCGCTGGCCTGAACCAGAAGGCATACGGGGAATTACAAACAGGAGATTTTCCCGACACCAACTGATTAATCATTTCCCCAAGGACCCATTTTTCCCACGATCTGAATTTGGGTTACCAATAATATTTCAATTCAGAAGAAATGATGAATCTGCCGGAGACCCACACAGTTCTGAATTATATCCTGTGGTTAACGGGAAAGAACAAACAAGAATGTCAAGTCCAATTATCATCAGACCCGTCAAGTGTAAGGATGGTTCTTCATTTCAGATGATAATGGTGTTGGACGCTCCGAAAGTTATAGAAGTAGTCCTGAAAAAAAACGGAGACACTTTTTATAAAACAAAGAAAATCAGGGGAGAAGAGCTTGGAAGTTACACCAATTCACCAATGGGTCCTCCAAAACCGGGTTTTCCACCTCGTTCCAGTTCGGGTTCAGCAATAGAGGCGTTTATCGCATTTTCTAAAGAAAATGGTTTTATTGAGGTGTGATAATGTCGAAACATATCTATACCCTTTCGATAGGGCCAGTACAGGATTTTATAGCTGCAGCCCGTAGAACACGTGACCTTTGGTTTGGGTCGTTTCTTCTCTCTGAAATCAGTAAGGCTTCTGCAAAGGAGATTGCTGACAATGGTGGATTACTTATTTTTCCTGCTTTAAAGAAAGGAGATAAAGATCTTAATCCCGGACAGAATAATACCGCATTTAATGCAGCAAATATTATTCTTGCTGAATTGCCTGAAGGAATTGTTCCTGGAGAGCTTGATAAAAAAGTTCAAAATGCCGCAAAAATCAGGTGGCTGCAATTTGCCGATGAAGTAAAAGGAATGGCACGAGATATCATTAATGAAAAGATCTGGGACGATCAGGTTAATGATGTCATTGAACTTTACTCTGCATGGGTTCCATTCAACGGCGATTATCCTTCAGCCCGAAAAAGGGTAATGCACCTTCTTGCGGGTAGAAAATCGGTGAGAGATTTTATTCAGCCTGATAATCTGGGATTAAGTATCGATAAGTCATCACTTGATGGTGCCCGGGAAAGTGTATTTACTAAAGATAAAGATCTCCCAAAAACACTCTCATTGAAGATGAGGCTTACAAAAGGTGAAAAATTATGTGCAGTTGGTCTGACTAAAAGGCTTGGGGGAGGGAAAAATCCATTTCCATCTTTAGTAAGGGTTGCTTTGGACCCCTGGATAAGGGGTGTTTTAAAATCAGGTGAGAAGCAGAAAACTATCCTGAAAGAGATTGGGATTCTCTGTTCCGGTGAAAGGCCTTATGCATCCGAAACCAGAGACCGGTTGTACCAGGAGTTTCCATATGATGGTCAGGTCTTATTTCCATCCAGACTCAAACAGCTTAAAGATGAACTCAATGAAATTGGCGACGAAAATCTGAAAAAAGATCTGGAAACTATTAAAACAAAAGCGGATCTACTTCAAAGGAAGGAGAACAAAGGAGGATATGGTCATGGAGATCCAGATCCGTATCTTGCACTTCTCGTGGCTGACGGGGACCGTATAGGTAAAACAATCTCTGGTATAACCTCTCCTGATGGACATAGAGAATTTTCATCATCTCTCTCTATATTTGCCTCAAAAGCAAGGGAAATTGTCGAGACAAAACATCAGGGTTGCCTTGTCTACTCAGGTGGCGACGATGTTTTTGCGTTTTTACCAGTTGATACATGCATCGAAACCGCCCGGGATCTACATGACTGTTTTGGAGACCTCCTGAAACAGTACCCTGATGAAACAGGGTGTTCACCTACACTTTCGGTGGGTATAGCAATATGCCACATTCGTGATCCCCTCGAGGATTTACGCACTTATGCAAAAATAGCAGAGCAATCTGCAAAAAATCCTGATAGAAATGGATTAGCAATCCACCTTCATACACGAAGCGGTGGAAGTCCATTAAAGGTCCGTGAACAGTGGCTACCAAAAGGTGAGGACGGACTTGATAAAAGACTCTCAAAATGGGTCGAAATGCATACGGAAAATCTTTTTCCAGACAAAGCCGCCTATGAACTCCGCGAGCTTGCAAAAATTTATGAAGGTTGGGACAAATCCTCTGAACTTCCTCTTCAAAAAGATGTGGAACGGGTTCTTATGCGTAAAAGAGCCGGGAAAGGAACTGATAAAATAAAGGGTCCTGATATGGAATACCTTTTACGATGGGCAACTACCTGGGAGACATTAAACAATCTCGCAGGGGAATTGATCCTTGCAAGGCGTATAACTGAAAATAAAAGACAAGCTGACAAGAAAAATAAGTCAGGGCCGGTAGAATGACACATACATATTTAACCATCACCCCGCACGATACGGTAATATCCCGGGATAATCGTCCATTTGGCATCGGAACACGTATGAAGTCTCTTGATTGGCCTAATCCATCCGTATTATCAGGATCTGTCCGGACAATGATCGGAAAATCAAATGATCCCGCTTTCAATCCGGATACAATATCATTATTGAAGGATATCGCAGTATCAGGGCCGTTTGCTCTATACGAGGGCCAATTATTTTTCAGATCGCCGAGAGATATTGCTGTAAGAAAATTCGATGATGGAAAGACTCAGGTCTATTCCATCCGTCCAAAAGAATTGAATAAAGGTGAAGGAGTCAATATGCCGGATGAGTCTATTCTCCCTGCGATGATCCTTGATAAGGGTGAAGGGGAGGACTTTAAACCTTCAGTTATTGCTCCACTCTGGTCTTATGACTTAATGACAGAATGGTTGGCGGATCCGGACTGCAATTCTTTCATAGTACCAGATATTACGGATTCCAAGGGTACAAAAGTTTTGAATTTACCTGAAAAAGATCCCAGGGTCCATGTAGGTATTAACCCGGAAAAGGGATTATCAGATGAAGGGATGCTTTTTGAAACAATTGGGCTTGACTTTTCAATAAAAGGCAATTCACGTGGCATACAGGTCGCTGCCCGGTTGGATGATCAGGGTGAATATTCAGAATTTGTTTCTAATATAAACTCATATCATCCATTTGGTGGAAAAAGACGGCTATCTCATTGGAAAACTGTTTCTGAACAAAAGGGGTGGAAATGCCCGGAGAAAGTATTGTCAAAACTCTCCAAAAATACAGGATTGAGAATGGTGCTTGCGACACCAGCCATCTTTTCAGGTGGATGGCTCCCGGGATGGCTCAAAAAGAATAAAGGTTTTTACGAGGGTTCACCACCGGGTTCTCCGGAAAATATTTGCATCCGATTGGTCGGAGCCTGCATTGAAAGATGGAACCCTCTTTCAGGATGGAGTCTTGAAAAAGTAGGTCCAAAACCCCTGCGAAGGATGGTTTCAGCCGGATCAGTTTATTTCTTTGAAGTTATAAGTGGAGAACCGGCAAATCTTGCGAAAACCCTCTGGCTTCAACCAGTTTCTGATATTGGAGAGGATAAAGGACAAAATCTTCTTGATGGATTTGGGTCTGCCCTTTGGGGTGCATGGGATTTTGGAAAAAAGGCAAATTTAGTAGATTAGGAGGACAATGATAAAATGACAAATAATACGCGGATGTTTTGGTTACAGGCAATAACGCCTTTGCATGTAGGAGCAGGAAAGGGAATAGGCTTTATCGATATGCCTATAATGCGTGAAAAAGTAACAAACTGGCCGGTGGTGCCTGGTTCTGCATTGAAAGGAGTATTGCGGGATCACTTTAAAAATAATTGGGATGTTGAACAGGAGAAACATTTTAAAAAAGCTTTTGGTACAAAACCAAGTGATGAGGACTCTAATGCAGGTTCTCTCATATTCACAGATGCTCACACTATCTGCTTCCCTGTCAGGAGTCTTTATGGTACTTTTGCCTATATAACGAGTCCACTTGTCCTAAATAGGGTTAAGAGGGATATGGAAGCAGCAGGTTACAAAGATTTTCCATCTGAACTGACTCTCAATAGTGACCAGATACTTCACACGAAAAATTCAAAGCTAACAAAGGGCAATAAAATATTCTTTGAAGACCTCGATTTTCATGCAAGTGCTGATGTTCAAGTAGATAAATGGGCAACCCTGCTCTCCAATGGGTTGTATTCACCGGATTCACCCTTTAAACAAATATTTTTAGAGAGGTTTGCACTTCTCTCTGACGATAGTTTTAATTTCCTGGTTGAAACCGGGACAGAGGTTTCGGCACGAATTCGAATAAATCAAACTAGTAAGATCGTTGAAGAAGGAGCCCTTTGGTATGAAGAATCTCTTCCTCCTGAAGCAATATTAGGCGGTCTTGTCTGGTGTGACAGATTGTATGGTGGAAACACTATGAGAGAAGGGGAACTTATAGATCATTTCTGTAAACCCGGCGATCTTAATATTCAGATCGGAGGAAAAGCAACTGTTGGAAAAGGACGGGTAAGGTGCCGTTTTACTACAGGATGATAAAATGCCGCCTTTTCATACGAAACAACAAAAGAGAGCACAAAGAGCGTGTACATTTGTATCCGAATTAACTGGAGACAATAAGAAGGATTATTCTCAGCTGGCAAAACGTTTTCCAGCTCTTGTCCACACCTGCGGTCTTGCTCAGGCAGTTTCCTTTGTCGAAGCAAAAGGAAAAGAGGTAGGAGAATTATATTTAACCCACCTTGAAAAGGTCATGGAAATGAGAGATAATGAAAATCTCGGGGAAAAAAGTAGAAACTCTGATTTAACCGATTATCAATATCTTACCAGGGAAGTTATTTCGTCCTCAACCTGGCTTAAACGGTACTCTGAGGCATTACTGGGGGATGGAAAATAATGCCTGATGCTTGCAGAAGCGTGATATCAGAATTGTGGGGAAAAGAAATTAATGGAAAAGGGGATCCAGGCGAGTTTAAAGGTGAAAACTCTACCCTTATAAGAGATAAATATTTACTTAAACCTGCTGAAGATCCTGGAAATATAATAGCTAGGCAGGACCTCTTTAATAGTATTGTCAAGGCCGTAGCTATTAGTGATTACAATGTTATTTATGACAGATACACCGGCTCAATTCCAGGACAATGTAAATCGGATATCTTTCAAACTATAAGCCGCTTAATTATTGGACTAGGTGGCGAAAACGTTCTTGAAACAGGTATTACACTTCACCATATCTATGGTTTCCCAATTATCCCTGCTACTGCATTGAAAGGGCTTGCTTCGCACTATTGTGACCAGGTATGGGGGTCGAAAGAATCAGGCTTTAAAATTAACGGTCTTAACCATAAAAGTATTTTTGGTACAACAGATGATTCCGGCCATATAATATTCTATGATGCCTGGATAACTCCTGACACACTTGATGGTTCAATCAGGTATGACATTATGACACCACATCATAATGATTACTATTCAGGTGATGGAGCACCTTCTGATTTTGATAAGCCAATTCCTGTTTCATTTCTCTCTGTTCATGGCGAATTCAAAGTTATATTATCATGTGATATACCCGGGGAAACAGGGAAAAGATGGAGTGAACTGGTGATGTCATTGATATCCGCAGCTCTTCGGGATTGGGGCGTTGGTGGTAAGACGAATGCGGGATATGGAAGGATGTCAAGAGATAGTCCTGATACCGGATTAATGACTGGAGAAATTCCAGTGAAAGCAAAAGAGAAGGTTCACAAAGTAGGTGAAAAAATATCGGTCATGTTGACAGAAGATCCCAAAGGTAAGGGTCGGATGTATTTTGTCGCCAATGACGGATTCGGAGGATTTTTAATTTCTGATGAATGTCCAGGGGTTAAAAAGGATGGAGACTTGATAAAATTAGAAGTTGCAAAAACTGAGTCAGGAGGGGGATATAAATTCATTTTACCAGGAACAAGGGATTTAATTAATATAGAGGGAAAAAAACCCTTGTTGCGAGCTCAATGTAACCTGGAAGATTCAGGTAATCTGAAATAATAATAAACTTAACAGTGGGGCACCTGGATAATAAAATTCTCTTTTCTCATAGATCTTTATGAAAACTCTTGTAATAACCGGGTTTGGAAAAACCCTGCGAAAGAAAGACGATCTTCTTGTTGTTGAAACCCATGAGAAAGGCGACCATCATGGGCCTCCGGTAATCGTAAGTCCTCTTGACCTTGACCTTATTATTATTGAAGGCGACCATTCACTAACAACAGGAGCAACCCGGATACTTTTCGAACACTCAATAGAATGCCTTATTTGTGACCATTACGGACTCCCGCTAGGAGCACTTATTCCCCTGAAAAAAAGTCCGATTATTGAAAATGCCGAGATTCAGAAGAACCTTTCATCTAAAATCAGTTTGAAGATAGCAAAGGAAATTGTTACCGGGGCAATCGGTAATAAAATTGCAATATTCGCACAGAGCATTCATGAGGGGAACATTGATGTTGAGCCATATCATGCATCTTTGATTCAGGAACGAAAAACCGTTTCATCCGCGGAATCTGTGCAATCTCTACTTGGAATAGAAGGTTCTGCAGCCCGGATCTATTTTGAGGGTCTTGCACGATTAATTCCTGATAATCTCGGGTTTCATGGCCGGACTCATCATCCTCCACGGGATGGAATTAATGCTATGCTTAGTTATGGGTACGGAATTCTTTACTCAAGAATCAGGACTGCGATTCTCTCGGTACGCCTTAGTCCCTATTATGGTGTCCTCCATTCAGACTATAAAAAGCAGGAAGCACTTGTATATGACCTGATTGAGGAATTCAGACAACCGGTAGTGGACAGAACTGTCCTCACGATGGTCCACCGTCATCAGGTATCCCCTGATTCATTTTTGATAAATAATGATGGATGTCTAATTGAATCTTCATTCAAACACGAATTTATTGAAGCGGTCTTATCGCGATTAAATCATGAAGTCAATTATCAGGATGGAAAAGTCTCGTTAACACAGGTTATTCAAGGACAAGCGGAAACAATCAGTAATGCAATTTTAAAAATGGAGGACTATATAGGATTTACGAGCTGGTGAGATTTATCATGGAAAAATTTGTTCTTGTTGCATATGATATCCCTGAAACAAAGGAAAGAAACGAGCTGATTGAGGTCCTTGAATATTATGGAATGTTTCGTGTCCAGTTCAGTGTCTTTTTGGGCTTTATCACAACTGGGTATTTTCAGGAAATGGTTACTACCCTTAAGGTAAGGTTTTTTGCACACGAAAATAAAGTGCTGATAATTGATCTTTGTAAAAGTTGTTCATCATCCCTCATATCATATAATTATAAAATTCCTGATAAACGGGAGGATTATCTTGTATTGTAGGTGGTGAATCTTCCAATTGTCGGAATATGTGAAAAATATGAAAAATGAAAATTTTCTGTTACCTCTAATTAGGGTAAACAGGCTTTTTCTATCTCTTAATCTTTGAACTATTTGAAAACTAAAGACCATTTACTTTAGACAAAATCGGTGGACCTTTATAAGGCAAACCAAGGTAGTAAGGTCCCTCGAAATGAGGTTATCAAAATATGTAAAATACGCCTACGAACGCTACAAAATTCAATTCTAACTGAAATCCACGGCAATTTTTTCAAACAGTTTGAATATTTCCGGAATTTTGATAAAATATGTTAAAATTACTGATATTTAAATGGTTGAATAGAATAATTTTCGGTGGACCTTTATAAGGGGTACTACAGATATGAGATCCACCGATTAACCTAATAAATTCAGAAGATTTTAATAGGTATCAGGTCAAAATAACAAATATCAACCGCGGTTGATGAGTTACCCGTTAACAGAAGGGTATGGCAACATAGTTTTGCCACCACCTGTCTTGGTTGAGCAATGTTGATGAGTTACCCGTTAACAGAAGGGTATGGCAACAGTATTGGAAATCTCCGGTGCAGTGCTCGTTAAACATCGTTGATGAGTTACCCGTTAACAGAAGGGTATGGCAACGTTTATTTCCCCATCTCTCCATGTTGATTTTACTACAGTTGATGAGTTACCCGTTAACAGAAGGGTATGGCAACTCTTTGTATGTGCCACAGATGTCTCACCATTCCAGTTGATGAGTTACCCGTTAACAGAAGGGTATGGCAACTGAATCCAGTTTGTAATGTTGGAGTCCATTACCCACGTTGATGAGTTACCCGTTAACAGAAGGGTATGGCAACAAATTAGTAGGGGTTGGAATATTCCATCCTCTTTTCCAAGTTGATG
>Ga0114951_10004390_pt1 | contig 13787 bp, 22 predicted proteins | sample AM7aDNAmetaG_FD_88677 | JGI IMG/M metagenome (GOLD analysis project Ga0114951, IMG submission 88677) | Freshwater microbial communities from Finland to study Microbial Dark Matter (Phase II) - AM7a DNA metaG | ecosystem: Environmental > Aquatic > Freshwater > Lake | place: Finland: Lake Alinen...
GGGGGGGGGGGGGGGGGGGGGCGGTTTAGGAGTTAGGAGATGGGAGATGGGAGTTAGGGGCTGATCTCCTTTCTGCGATCTCCTATCTTCTTTCTTCACAGGATTCGGATTCTGGGGGTGAAGTGGGTGGTGGGGTTGTGGCCTATGTAGATGCCTGTGGTCGTGGTGAGGGCTCCTGCGGTGCCGGTGCGGGCGGCGTGCAGGGCCAGGGCGAGGGCGGTGCAGCGGTCGGCATGGCCGCCGGTGGTGTGGGGGGCGCGATAGGTGACGTTGCCCTGGGGGGTGGTGACGCGCTGCATGGAGTGGAGGTCTTCGCGGATGGCGCGGTGTACGGGGATGCGGAGGGCGCGGGAGTCGAAGGCCATGCGGAGTTTGCTGAAGAGGGCGGGTTTGTTGGCGGCGGTGAAGGTGACGAGGTCCACTTTGCCGAATTGATGCTGGTCGGGATTGTATTGGCCGAATTCTTTGGCGAGGTAGTCGCCGAGACCGACGCCGGGGCCGGTGTAGTCAACGGCGATGCGGCGGGCGGCCTGGATGCGGGGTCGGAGTGCGGCGACCTGGTCGGGGGTGCTCATGCCGGTGAGTTCGAGGACTTCGCGGGTGTGGAGGATGTCGCCGATTTGCTCGACACACCAGGCGATGCTGAGGTCGCGTTTGCGGGCGAAGTCCAGGCCCAGGTAGAGAGTAGAGCGGAGAGGGGAGAGGGGAGATTGGGTGTAGAAGTCGAAGGGAATGGTGGTGGTGGCTTCGGCGGATTCGCAGGTGGCGATGAGGTCGTAGGGGAGGAGGACGGCCGCGGCGTCGAGGAACTGGCATTCGTATTCCTGGGCCCAGCCTTCGGGGTCGGCCAGGCCGGCGCGGAGTTCTTCGAGGTTGATCGCGAGGCCGTCTTTGACGGCGTCGTGGATGGTGACTTTGTGGGGAGACCATCCAGAGGTCAGAGGTCGGAGGTCAGAGGTCAGATGTTGGGCTGGTGACTTCTGATTTCTGGTTTCTGATTTCTGATTTCTGTTTTCCGCCTGGTGCCAGATGTCGGCGAATTTGTTGCCGAGGCCGTTGGGGGTGCTGACGATGCGCAGGTTGAACTGGCCTTTGAGGGGGTTGGAGATGCTGGGGTAGATGGCGCGCCAGATGGCGTCGGGGTTTTCGTGGAAGGCGAATTCGTCGAGGAGGAGGTTTGCGGAGTAGCCGCGGGCGGTGTCGGGGTTGGCTGGGATGGCCAGGAGGCGGGAGCCGTTGGGCCAGGTGATTTCGGCGACTTTGAGGACGGTCTCGGCGGCGTCGCGGGTTTCGGTGTAGCCGGCGAGGGAGGTTTTGAAGGAGGCGGCGTGCTCGCGGGCTTTGAGCATCCATTCGAGGGCCTGGCGTTCTCCGGCGGAGAGGCAGACCCAGGTGGTTTTGCGTTCGAGGCAGTCGCGGACGGCTTCGAGGGCGCTGGTCCAGGATTTGCCGGTCTGGCGGGCCATGAGGCCGATTTTGAAGCGGGAGGGGTCGTTGAGCCAGCGGCGTTGGTAGGGGAGGAGGGTGTCGAGGGGGCCGGTGGGACGGACGCCGGGTGGGGTCAGGGTGGTGGCGGGGGGGCGAGCTTTCACGGGGAAAGTGGGGATGGGGAATTACGATAGCCAATAGCGAACATCGAACATCGAACATCCAACATCCAACATCCAATGGGGGGAGATTGGTTTACGCTCGGCCATAGATCTGTTTGATCTTTAGGGCGCGTTGTTCGTTGGTGAGTTGGGAGTCGTCGAGGGTGCGTTCGGTGGCTTCGGCCTGGGCGGCTTTGGATTTGAGGTGCTCGAACTTTTCGCGGTTGAGCTGTTGTTCGGAGCGTTTGAGGGCGATGGCTTGGGCGGAGGCCCAGCCGCGGGGGTCTTGCTGTTGGATGGCCAGGGCGGTGAAGAAGGCTTGCCCGGCCTGGTTGATCTGGTCCGGGGTCCAGTCCGGGTTGGCGGTTTTGAGGTCCTGGAGGAGGGCCTGGACGGTGGCATCGTTGCGGGCGAGCTGGCGGCGGGTGGCGTGCCAGGTGCCGAAGAGGGAGAGGGCGGTGATGGAGGTTTTGAAGCCGTCCTGGGCGAGCCATGCACGGGTGTCTTTGAGGGTGTGCTCGCGGAGGTATTCGGCGATTTCATCCTGGCGGGGTTCGGGGAGGGTCTTGAGGGGGGAGTCGGCGCGGGGCTTCATGGGGTTGGAGGAGGGGTGGGGGTAGGAGTTAGGAGATGGGAGATGGGAGTTCGGGGCCGATCTTCGATCTCCTTTCTCCTATCTGCGTTCTTCATGCGGTGGTGGCGCGGTGGTCTCGGCCGGCGGCGGTGATGCGCCAGGCTTGGTTTTCTGGGCTGATGGTTTTGTGGACCTGGGTGACGAGGCCTTTGTCCTGGAGGTAGAAGAGTTCGGTTTTGATTTCCTCGGGGGTGGCGTGGAAGCCTTCGCAGTGGATGAGGGAGTGGAGGAAGGCGAGGATGACGCCCCATTGGCAGTTGTCGTCCAGGTGGCGCAGGAGACTGAGGCGGATTTGTTCGCGGCGGAATTCGGGGGGCATGGGAGGGGAGGGGTGGGAGTGGAGTTGGGAACTTGGAGTTAGGAGTTAGGAGTTAGGGGGGCCGATCTTCGATCTTCGTTCTTCGATCTCCTTTCTTCGGGTTAGATCAGGTTTTTGGTGTTTTTGAGGGTGGCGATTACGAGGGGGGCTATGGTGTCTATCTTTTCGCTTAGCTCGTGGCGGACGGATTCGATGTGGTTGAAGGTTTCTTTGGTGCGGGATTCGTTTATGGAGTCGAAGTGGGTTCGGTCAATTTTGATTTCGCGGTAGAGGTTCTGGATGTCTTGTTCTACGCGGGTGAACCGGGTGACGATTTCGGAGTGTTTGGAGGCGCAGAGGTCGCGGGTGGTGGGTTTTTCGGGCTGGGTGATTTCGAGGGGCTGGGGTTCAATGCGGGAGCGGCGGGCGGTGAAGAGGGCGATGACGGGGCTGGAGATGGCGAGGCAGATGATGAGGAAGTCTTTGATGTGCTGGGGGCTGGCGTCGCCGATCTGGGCCAGGAGCGGGGAGAGGTGAGTCATGGGGGTAGGAGTTAGGAGTTAGGAGTTAGGAGATGGGAGATGGGAGTTAGGGGCCGATCTCCTTTCTTCGATCTCCTTTCTTCGATCTTGTCTTTCCGATCTTCTCTCTTCGATCTCCCTTTTTTGTCATGTGAATACGGGGGTGTCTTCGATGTTACGGGTGCCCAGGGGGAGGAGGCAGGGGTGTTGGTCTGGGAATTCCTGGGCCATGTAGGATTCTGCGGCCTGGTGCCAGTTGTGCCAGGTGAGGTCTTGGGGGGTGTGGTCGGTGGCGGTTTTGAGGAGGCTGAAGGTGAACGCTCCATTCATGGGACCGTCGAGGGCGGTCTCTTCCGGCTGGCAGGCGGTGAGGAAGAGGGCGTTGAGATCGTTGGAGCGTGGGGCGTCGAGCGTGGTGCGGGGCTGGGTCTCGAAGACGCGGGCTTGGCGGGTGATGAAGGCGGGGGCGGCGCGGACTTTGGGGCGGAACGGGTGGTAGGGGTGGGCGCGCTCCATGCCGCCGGAGTGGCAGGAGTCGAGGACGATGATGAGGTTGACGCCGGGGTCGAAGCGGGTGAGCCAGGAGTGGAGGGTGGTGTCGGGGAGCTGGCCGTCGTAGAGGCAGAGGGTTTCCTGGTAGCCGGTGAAGAGCCAGGGGCCGGAGCGGCCGCCGTGCCCGGAGAAGGATAATAGGAGGGTGTCTCCGGGGCGGGTGTTTTGGGCGAAGAGCTTTAGGGCGCCGTTGAGGCTGGCGAGGGTGGCTTGCTCGTTGAGGACGGCGCGGGAGGTGTAGCCGGCGCGGGCCATGAGGGCGGCCATGGCGGTGGCGTCGGCCACGCAGGCGTTGAGGGAGCCGTCCCAGCCCGAGTAGGTGGCGGGGTTGACGCAGTTGAGGCCGAGGTGGAGGGAGAGGTTCATGGGGAGGGTGTGGCGGGTGGCGGGTGACGGGAGGCGTGATGCTGGGCGGGGGGCGTTCTCGTCACTCGTCTCTTGTCACTCGTCACCTGGTCAGGCGCGCGCCGGATTGGAGGGCGGCGGAGAGGGCGGCAGATTGGTCGGGGTTGCGGTAGTCCCAGTTGGGGAGGCGCCAGGTTAGGGATGGGGTTTTGCCGGTGGCGATAGGGATGGCGCCGGCTTGGGTGAGGAGGGTTTGGAGGGCGGTGTCGGGCTCGCGGTTGAAGGTGATGGTGATGCCGCCGGAGACAGCGCCGGTGAGGGGGTTGCCCGTGACGGTGAGGCCGACGGAGGTGTTGGTGGTGACATCGAGGGCGACGGTGCCGATGAGGTCGCCGGTGTTGGAGCCGGAGAGGGAGATTTGGCCGCTGGGAGCGGAGGAGCAGCCGGTGGCCAGGAGATAGGAGAGAGCAGATAGGAGAAGGGGGAGGGAGTTCAGGCGGAAGAGTTTGTCGCCGTTTTTGGGTGGCGCTGGGGGCGATGATGTTGGGGCTTTGGCTTTGGTGTAGATGGACCAGGCTACGCCGATGAGGGTGAGGATGGCTCCGGCGGCGTTGGTGATGTCGTCGTTGGTGGCGTAGCCGCGGGCGATGAGGACGCCGCCGGCGGTGGTGAGGGCGTGCCGAAGAAGGGAGAATAGGATGTCGGGGGTCATGGCGATTTACGATTTAAGAATTGCAGTCAATGTGCGCGCATTTTATGCGCGCATTGAGCGGGTGTCCCGTTTGTTGGGAACGGAAAGAGAGACGGGTGACGGGGGACGGGGGACGGGTGACGATGGACGAGGGGCGGGTGACGAGTGACGAGGGGCGGGTGACGAGTGACGAGAAAGACACCCGTCCCCCATTCGGCTATAGTCTATTGGCTATCGGCTATTCCGAGTGACGAGTGACGGGCAAGACAGCCCCGCGCCCGCCCCTCGTCCCCCGTCACTCGTCACCCGTCACTCGTCACCTTATCCGGCGGGTGGTGAGGAAGGTGGTGAGGGATGGGGCGGTGATCCATTGGGTGTGGTTGATGATGGGGCCGGCGAGGTGCTTGAGGCGGAGGAGGCGGAGGAGGTGGGGGTCGGAGATGCGGAGGAGTGCGGCGACTTCTGCGGAGCGGAAGCGGTCGCGGCGGGAGGGGAGGATGGCGGAGAGGACTTCGGGGAAGGTGCGGGCGGAGAGGGTGCGGTCGGCGAGCTCGGCGGACCAGAGGCGCAGCTCGCGGATGTGCCGCTGGCGGGCGGAGACGTCCCAGACCCAGATGAGATCTCCGGCATCTACCATGGCGGAGATGGTCTCGCTGTCCACACCGAGGGCGCAGCAGGCGGTGTCGGTGGTGACCAGGGCGGTGTGGGCGGAGAGGCGGAGGTTGAGGAGGGGTTGGGGCATGGGAGATGGGGCAGGAGATTGGGAGATGGGAGAGGGGGGGCGATCTTCGTTCTTCTATCTGCTCTCTTCGATCTTCGGTTTTCTGCGGGCGTGGTAGAGTTTGTAGTAGGCGGCGATGCGGTCGGCTATGGCGGGGGCGTTGGCGTGGGCGCGGGTTTTGGTGATGTGCTCGTCGATCTGGGCCTGGGCGAGGCGGACGGCGATGCCGCAGGGGGCGCAGAACCAGCCGGAGCCGTCGCGGTGCTGGGCCAGCCGGCCGCAGTCGCAGCGGTGGAATGATGGGTTCATTTGGGGGGGCAGGAGATTGGGCAGGAGATAGGAGATGGGGCAGGAGATAGGAGATGGGAGATGGGAGGGGGCGATCTCCTTTCTTCGATCTTCTCTCTCCGTTCTTCCTTTACGGGTGGATGCTTTGGTGGAAGCGGCGGTATTGGGCTGTGGCGCGGTTTATCATGGTTTTGCCTTGGGATTGGAGCCAGGCGATGGAGTGCATGACTTCTTCGGGGGTGGACTTGTCGAGGTGCTTGTAGCCGCGCTGGCCGGAGATGATGGCGCCGCCGCTGGCGCTGGCGAGGGCGCGGATGGCTCGGTCGGAGAGGCGGCCGTCGCTGGATTGCTGGATGGCGTGGGCGGTGGCCCAGTCGGTGCGGGTGAGGAGGAAGGCTTCGAGCCAGACGAGGTGGCCGCGGTCTATTTCGGTGAGGGTTTGGGTTTGCTCGAAGAGGTCGGGTTGGTTCATGGGAGGGGGGGTAGGAGGTAGGAGATAGGAGATAGGAGTTCGGGGTCGATCTTCTATCTTCTATCTTCGCTCTCCTTTCTTTGATCTGCGGCCCTCCACTCCGGGTGTTGCGGGGCCATGCCTTGGATCTGGCGGACTAGCCATTCGAGGGAGCGGAGGGGAAGGTTTTCGTGGAATTGGCCGTCGTACTCGTGGGCGAAGCGGCGGGTGCAGATGTCGTGGATGTAGGCTTGGGGGGCGCCGGTGGCGTGGATCTGGCGGACGAGCCACTCGCGGCGGGGGCGGTCGGAGTCGAGCCAGTCCAGGACGCTGGAGATGTGCTCGGGGTCGGCGAGGAGGCGGAAGAGGGTTACGACGCGGGTAGTTTGTGGGTTGTCGAGGCGTTTGGAGGAGAGGTCGAGGCCGAGGGCGATGATGTGGCAGGCGTGGCGCAGGTCGTCGGCAGTGGGGGCGCGGTGGTGCGGCGCGGCGACGGCCGTGGCGGCTTGCTCGACGGTGTTGGCGTCTGGGATGTCGGAGCCGGGGGCGGAGATGGGGCGACCTGGTCGGGGTGTGATGCGGCCTTTAGCGCGATGCCAGTTGGCGCGGAAGGCGTCGTTCCAGGCGGGGAAGTAGAGGCGCTGGGATTGGGCGGGGGTCATGGGGGGGCGGGGAAGGAGATGGGAGATGGGAGATAGGAGATTGGGGGGCGCTCTGCGATCTTCTCTCTTCTATCTTCTCTCTTCTCTCTACGATTGGCTCACAGGTTGGTTTTCATCTTTTGGAAGTCGGCCAGGGCGGCGGCGGCGGCGGCGGGGTCGCGGGTTAGGGCGTGGGCGATCTGGCCGGCGGGGCGGGCGGCGGTGCTCCCCTGCCCTGGGGTGGGGCGGCCGGTGGCGCGGAGGATGGAGTCGCGGGCGGGGTTGGTGCTGGGGGCGGGGCGGCCGGTGGCGCGGGCTTCGGCGAGGAGTTCTTCGAAGGTGTCGAGCTGGCCGATGAGGCGGTTGAAGCGGAGGCTGCCGGCGTTGAAGCCGCGGTCGTTGTTGCGGATGCAGCGTTGGATGAACTTGATGACGATGGCGAGCTCGGGCTCGCCCCAGCCCTGGTGCGCCCAGGTGTGCCAGAGGGAGGCGCGGTAGCCGGCCAGGTCGAGCCGGATGTCGAGGCCGGTGAGGCGAACGTAGGCGGCGTGGAGGAGGTCTATGGGGGTGGGCTGGGGCGAGGACATATTTGGGAGGGATGGGAGTTAGAAGCGGATCAGGGTGCCGAGGCCGATGCCGAGGGCGATCCAGGAGATGGCCCAGATGCTGAATTGGATGGCGCGGAGTAGGGCGGCCCGGCGGGCTTCTTGTTGCTGCAGGCGGGAGTGGTGGGACCAGGGTTCGTTTAGGAGGATCATAGTGATGCGGCTTTTATTACGGCGTTGATGGATTTTACGCAGGATTCTCGGAGGCGATGGCATTGCGGGGTCCATTCCGTGTGGAAGATGTCCCACCACGGGGTTAGGCGCTCAACCCATTCGCGTTGTCCGAAACTAACAACCGGCCAGGAAATGGCGGGGAAGGTGAATAGGATGCCGTTGAGTTTTTGTTCGACGATGATTACGCCCCGGCCGTCGAGACGGGCTTTGACGGGCAGGTCGCGAACCGATTTGCAGGTGGCGGATTTCATATGCCGGATTGCAGCGCGGAGATGCGGGATTCCTGGAGGGCTATTTCGCGCTCCAAACTTAGGCGCTTGGCCTCCAGTTGCACGGCCAGGAGGGTCGTGTCATCGAGCTTTTTAGACAGGTTTTCGGCGCCGAGGTTGGCTTGTTCCAGGGCCTTTTTGGTGCGGGCTAGGGCGCGGCGGACCATTTCTAATTCAAGTTCGCCGCTCGGGATGTCTTTGAGGGTTTGCATGGGGGGATGGTTAGTTGTTGGGGTTGGCGGCTTCGGTGGCTTCTTCTACGGCGCCTTTGAGGAGGGCGGTGACGAGTTTATCCACCTGGCTGTCGGCGGGTTTGATGAGGATCTGGTCGCCGGTGTCTTCGATGCGGCAGCCGATCTTTTTGAGGGTGGCGATGTCGAGGTCTTCGAGGGCCGCTTTGATGGGCTTGCGGGTGGTCTTGATGAGGAGGTCGGCTTCTGCGGCGGTGAAGTGTCTGGCGATGAGATCGAGGACTTTGGATTCGTCGTCCCAGGTGATGCCGCCGCGGCCTTTCTGGATGCCGACTTTGATGCCGTGAAAGATGACGGTGCGGGGCTGGATGAAGAGCTGGCGGGATTGATCCACCAGGGCGGTGAGGGCGGCCTCACTCTCGGCGGCGGTGTTGAGGCGGCGCTTGAGCATGGGGAGGGTGTGGCGCTTGAGGGCCTCGATGGAGTTGTTGAGCTGCTGGACGCAGGTGCTGAGTTCTTCGCGGTCTGCGGCGAAGCGTTTGGCGGCGAGTTCGATGGTGGCGAGGGATATTTCGGAGGTGGAGTTTGTTTGTGTTTGCATGATGTTTTGTTTCTGTTTGAGGGGAGGGATGGGAGTTATGGAATGGAGATTATGCCGCGTCCCAGGTGGCTTTGTGGGTTTGGGAGGCGATGCGCTGGAGGCGGATGCCGCTGGCGGCGAAGTCCATTTTGGAGACGTCGGGTTTGGCGGGGAAGTGTTTGCATTTGAGGGCGACGCGCTCGATGGCGCGCTGCGGGTCGCTGGTGCAGGAGCTGGTGAGGCCGTAGCCCTGGGCGCGGGCGGTGTAGCCCTGGCCGCCTTGCTCGCGAGTGTGGATGATGGCGGTGCTCATGCGGCCTCCTTTGCGGTGCGGGTTTGCTGGGGGGCGAGGCCGGAGAGGACGAGGACGTGGTGTTTGATTTTCTCCTGCATGGAGAGGCCGGGCTTGTCGTCGGCTTCGGCGCGTTCGATGGCGTCGTCGAGGAGGCGGAGGTTGTGGAGTCGGTTGAGGGCGGGGAGGATTTCTACGGCGAGGCTGTCGGCGGCGGTTTCGCTGAGGCCGGCGGTCTGGCGGAGGTAGAAGGCGGCGTCGGGCTGGCGGGTGCCGGCGGTGTAGAGGTCGAAGATGGGCTTGCGGCAGCGGCCGAGGAAGGCGTGGGCCTCGATCATGGCGTCGCGTGTGCCGGACATGACGGCGCGGTAGGCGGTGTTGTAGGCGAGATAGACGAAACGGCTGGGGGTTTCATCCACGTAGGCGCGGATGAGGTGCATGAGGGCGACGCCGCCTTCGTGGGCCTGGTCGAGGAAGAGGGTGCGGGGCTGCTGGCGCAGGAGCCGGATGGCGGCGTCCTCGAGGAAGGCGGGGGTGGTGCTCTGGGGCTCCTCGCCCAGGGCGCGGATGATGCCGGCGTTGATGTGGCCGGCTTTGTTGCGCCAGGAGGGGCGGATGCGGACGATGGCGCGCACGCTGCGGCGCTGGGAGACCTGCCAGCGGGCGGTGAAGCTTTTGCCGGTGCCGGTGGGGGCGAGGATGATGGCGACGCGGCGGTCGTTGGTCTGGCGTTCGAGGGCCATGACCTGGGCGGCCATTTCGCGCGCGAAGGGGAGGTCGGGGTAGAAGTCGTCGTCGGGGCTGCCTCCATCTATGACGGTGCAGACGCGGGTGAGCTTGGCGTGCCAGCGGTGGAGGTTGATCTGGTCCCAGGCGCGGGGGATGAGGCGGTCGCGCCAGGTCTTGGCGGAGCCGAGGTCGGGGTATTCGGCAATGAGGCTGCTGTCGCCGAGGGAGCGTTCAGTCTGGATGGCCATGATGCGTGCGATCATGGCGTCCAGTTCTTCGATGCGGGTTTGTTCGGTCTGTTTGGTGTCTTTCATTGGGCTCTTTTTGTTTTGGGAATTTTGGGAGTTATGGGATGAGTGGAAGTTAGGTGTCCAGTTCCTGGAGGAGTTCGCGCAGGATGGGGTCGTTGGCGGCTTCGGGGCAGGTGTTGCGGCGGAAGCGGGGCTCGGCTGGGCGCGGCTCGGCATTTCTGCTTTCTGCTTTCTGGTTTCGGGTTTCCACCGTGGCGGTCGCACCGCGTCCGTCGTGGGCGGTGGCGATGCGGTGGTTGAGGCCGGCGGCGCCGTAGGCGGTGCGCACGGCTTTGTTGAAGCGTTGCTTCAGAAGCGCGGCGGGGTCGTCGTAGGAGCCTTCTGTCCAGTTGAATCGGGGGACGAGGGTGTGGAAGTCGGCCCAGCAGATGAATTCTCCGATCTGGTAGCGGTTGAAGTTGGCGCTCGATGATTCGTTGTTGTAGATGGCCGCGCCGATGTGGGGCTCGGCGGGGTCGAACTTGACGAGGAGGCGGTAGCCGCTGCCCAGGCTGGCAAAGACTTCGGGATGGGTGAAGTCGTAGGGCTGGCCATCTACGGTGGCGGTGACGTTGCCGCCGCGAATCTCGAGGGGACGGGCGAGGGGGAGGAAGACGGCGCGGTCGCGGTCGGAGAGGGGGCGGCCCTGGGGGTAGGGCGGGGCGGGGCGTTGGACGCCGTCTTGACGCATGTGGGGTTCGGCGTTGATGAAGTCCATGACTTTGAGCTCAAGGGCCAGGGCGGCGTCTATGTGGAGAAAGCCGAGATCTTCGGGGGTGTGGCTGGCGGCGCGGACGCGGCGCATTTGTTTGGCGGCGTGCTCGAATTCTCCAGCGTGCCGGCCGATGTTGATGCCGATCTGGCCGGCCATCATGGGCGTGAGGCGTTGGAGGTAGTTGAAGGCGCCTTCGATTTCTTTGCCGCGGGGGGTGTGCGTGTAGTGGATTTGAATGCCGAGGGCTTCGATGCCTTGGCGGATCAGGGCTTTGTCGGTCTCGGGGATGGCTTGGAGCTGGGTCTCGGTTTCTTCGATGTCGCCGTCGGGGGTGGTTTTGAAGCCGCGGATGGCGTTGGATTCCCAGACGCCGCGTTCGAGGACGAAGCCGCGGCGGGGGATGCCGAAGGTTTCGCACACGTGGCGGAAGTGGCGGAGGACGATGGCGGCGGTGTAGGCGTCGCGGGGGGTGCCGACTTTCTCGACGGCGATCCAGTGGGGATGGTCCATGCCGCCGCGGTCGTAGCTGTAGAGGCCCTGGCGGCCGAGGTAGTATTGGCCGTCATCCCCTCGCCACCAGTGGGGGAGGTTGGCGGACATGTCGTCAAAGACCCACCAGTCGCCCAGGTGAACCTCGCGGCGTGTGTGGTCGGCCAGGATTTCAACGGGTTCGCGGCGGTGGATGAGGGTGGCGTTGAGGCTGAGGTGTTTTTCGCCGCGGTGGCGTTGCTCGTGGAGGTCGTTGAGGCGGCGGATGACGTTGACGAGGCATTGGGGGGCTTTGCCCATGCGGATGAGGCGGGCCAGGCTGGGGGGGCAGAGTGGGTCGAGGGTGAATATCTTGAGCGTGGCCTGGGCGCTGCCGGTGCGGCGGCCGCGGGCGGAGGCGTCGCAGGAGGCGCCGACGGAGAGGAGATACAGCTGGTGCAGGCGCTGGGCCACCTGGGGATTCTCGGCCAGGGGCTGGTAGATGCTGGGGTGGCCCTGGCGGTTGTAGGCGGGGGCGCAGGCCTCGGGGGAGAGGTCGCAGTCGAGCTGGTTGTGGTATTCCGTGTAGATGCGGTGGAGGTTGGGGGCGGAGGTGCCGACGAGGGCGGCAGCCTGGGCAAAGGTGAGTCCGGATTGGATGAGCGGGGCGGCGGCTTTGTAGAACTGGAGGCGTTGGGCTCCTTTCTGGATCTCTTTGGGGGTGAGACGGCGTTCGGGTGACGGGGGACGGGTGGCGGGTGACGGGACCAGCGCGCCTTTCTCGTCACTCGTCTCTCGGCTCTCGTCACTTTCGGTGGGGGAGAATGCCCCTGCCTCGGGCGCGGCCAGAGGCAGGGGGGACAGGGCCTGTTCGGCAGTGGGGGCTTCTGACTTGGGCTGCCCGGCGGTGTCCAAAGCGGAATCAATCATGACATTGTGGGGATGTGGAGTTCGTGCGGCCGGTGAGCTTGCCCAGGCGCTCGATGTCGCCGAGGATGCGCTGGGCCTCGGCGTGGCCTTCGCTGCCCGGCGGCAGTTTGTCGGCGGCGTAGAAGATCATGCCCGCGGCGCAACAGAGGGCATCCTCGGTGGGCAGGGTGAGCAGGGAGGCCATCAACTGGTTGCGGCGGCGGATGTCCGGGGTGAGGGTTGGGGTGGGCATTGGTTTGTGAATTGTGTTTAGGCTGCGTCCGGCCATTGTGGGGCTATGGGGTGAGTCATTTTCTTCTTCATTTTCCGGCTTCCTCATGGTTCAGGCGGCGGCGGATTTCTTCGCGCGCGGCTGCCGCGCTGGCTCTGAGGAGCTCATCGGGCATGGCCTCGAAGGTGGCGGGAATGGTTTTCAGGGCGTCGCGGCGGGTGTCGGCGTCCCAATCCTCCCAATAGGTGAGGCGGGTGCGCAGGGTCTTGAAGCCTTCGTTGAAGAGGCCAAGCTGGCGCTGGACTTCGGACGGGCGGCCGCCCAGGTGGGGGTGGCCCTTGGCGTCGCGGGCTTCCTGGGCCTCGATCTGCCGGATGGCGGTGATGACGTAGCCCAGGCCGTAGGGCTCGGTGCGCGGGCTCTCGGGGTCGCTCTCGGCCATGATCCGGCGGGTGAAGAAGTCGGCAATGGTGACGCCTTCCTCAATGACGCCGTCCCGGTCGGTAATGGTGCGCTTTTCGGGGTGGGCGCGGAAAAGAAGGTGGATTTCTCGGGCTTGCCACAATACCCGGATGCTGACCCCGACTTGGAGGGCTAATTCATCCACCGAGCAACCCATTTCGCCCCCGGTGTGCACTGAGTGCACACCGGGAGAATATTGGGGTTTTCGCAAATTCCCATGTCCGCGGGCCTCGGCGCTGGCGAACACGTCTTCGCGGAATCCGGCGACCACAAAGGCGGTCTGGCCTTTGGTCAGGTTTCGGCGGTTCAGGTGCCGCATGATGATGGCGGTGGCATCGGCTTCCTCGACCACGCGGCAGGGGACTCGGTCGAGCTGGAGGGCCTTGGCGGCCTGGCGGCGGGTTTCGCCGTCCAGGATGAGGCCATCCTGGGTGATCTCGATGGGCTCCTGGATGCCGTGGGCCTTGATGTCATCCAGGAAGGCGTGCCAGCGGGGATCGTCCCGGTCCCAGCGCCGCATGGTCTTGACGACGGGATGCGGGCGCAGGTCGGCGGGGTCGCGGCGTTCTTCTTTGATGGAGTGGTGCTTGTGGGGCTCGGGATGATTGGTATGTGTGGTGTGCATGTTTCAGTTTTGGGTTATGCCGCCTGCTCTAAGTTTGCCCCTTGGGTTTGGTCTTTGGCGGCTTTGATGACCGCATCCTGGAGGGCGTTAAATCGGTTCAGTAATGGCATGGGATTGGGACTAGTTGGCATCTTGCGGGATTTCGGTGGCGCATCGGTCCAGATTCAACTCGTTTCGGATGGCGCGGCGCACGAGCTGGCTAAAGGTTAAATCCTCCGCGTGGGCCTTCTTTCGCGCCTCTTCAGACATCCACATCGGGAGTCTAAAAGCCTCCATTTTGCTTTCGTCTGTAAATGACTTTGCTCGCTTCATCTTATGGTTGTTATACACCGTATAACAACCATGTCAACACGTTTGTTGTTTTTTTTATACCAGGGCTAAGTTAAGCATGTGACCGACGTTCGCAGATCTGGAGATCAGAAGGTTGAGGCATTTAGCGCGCCGCTTGATCTTCTTCAAAAAGCCCGCAAAGAAGCCGCAGGAAGGGCTATGAGCAAGAGTGGGTTTTTCCGCTA